>Ga0079224_100003790_pt1 | contig 19255 bp, 15 predicted proteins | sample Stecom2015_FD_80414 | JGI IMG/M metagenome (GOLD analysis project Ga0079224, IMG submission 80414) | Agricultural soil microbial communities from Utah to study Nitrogen management - Steer compost 2015 | ecosystem: Environmental > Terrestrial > Soil > Agricultural land | place: USA: Utah... | reverse complement strand
CCGGCCTTCGCCAAGAGCCAGAAGGCGGTGCAGGCAGCGGTGGATGGCTACGCATCGCTCAACCGGCAGGCCCTGGCCATCCTGCGTCCGGGCGGATTGCTCGCCACGGCGTCGTGTTCGGCGCGGGTCAGCCAGGAGGCCTTCCTGGGAGCGGTCCGGGAGGGCGCCTTCAATGCGGGGACCGAGCTGGCCCTGGTGGAGGAGCGGTACCAGCCTCCCGATCACCCGGTCCGGCTGCAGTTTCCCGAAGGGCGCTATCTCAAGTTCCTGGTGCTCCAGTCGGTCTGACGCGCCGGGGCGCACCCTGGTGAACCGTCGCAGAGGGCGGCGGATCGGAGGGAGGGTCGAGCGGTCATGGTGATGCCGGGACAGTTCCTCGAGCGGCCGGCTTTGATCCCGGTCGACGCGTGGGTCCTGGAAGGGGTGTCCCACCGGGGCACCCGTCGGCCGCCGCTGTTGATCCTTCCCCCCAGTCCCGCGGAAGGGGGGAGCATGGACCACGTGGTGGGCGCCGAGCTCGCCTGGGCGGTCACCCGGGAGGACCATCCCACCCTGCGCTTCAACCACCGCGGCATCGGCGCCAGCCAGGGCGAGCCGGGGGATGCGGCGGCGTGGGTCGAAGACGTGCGGGCGGCAATGACCGTGGCCTCGGAGAACGCCGGGGGCGCACCGGTGGCGCTCGCAGCGTTGGGCGCGTCGGTGCAGACCGCGCTGGCCGCGCTGGATGCCGCGCCCGATCGCGTGGCCGGGCTCTGTCTCATCAGCCCCGGGCCACTTTCCCCAGACGCCCTCCGTCACCGGCGACTGCCCATGCTGATGGTGCTGGGAACCGCGGAGCCCACCCAGGGGCGGCTTCCGCTGGCCACCGCGTTGGCCGAGGCCTCGGGGCGGCTGGAGCTCGTCGAGGACGCGGACGCCACCTGGACCCGGGGGCTGCCCGCGTTGGGGCGGATCGTCGCCCGCTGGCTGCGGAGCCTCGAGCCCCACCCGACGGGGTGAACGCTGCCGGGGAGTCCACGGCGCGCCGGGTTTGCCAAGCTGACCCCGGGTCCGCAGGATGCAAGGGTCCAGGCGGCCGGGCGCGCGACGGGACCGCAGATCCAATCGTTCCTGCGTGCGTTCGTAGGGCGAGCGATGTGACAGCCTCAAAGGAGCGGACCATGCACCCCCATCCCCGATCACCGGCGCCTTCCTGGCGCGCCCTGGCGCTGCTGGCGTGCGGGCTGGCCGCCTGCGGAGCCGGCATGGAGGCGGGCGACGCGGCGAGCGCCCCTCTGAGCGGAAGCGAATCGGTCGCGGACCCCGACCTCCTGGCCCAGGCCGAGCGGACCGTGGTGGTGGATTTCGTGGATGGCACCACCAAGGCCCAGTTCGACTCCTGGGAACAGGCGTGGGGCGTGGACCTGGAGTTCAACTCCGAGCACGGGGTGGTGACCGGCATCACCATCGCCACCGGGGTGGAGAACTCCGAGGGGCTGCTGCGCTCGCTGCGTGAGCATCCCGCGGTCGAGTCGGCGGAGATGCTCTCGGTCTACAGCACCCGGTTCGAGCCCAACGACCCCGGGTTCGATCGTCAGTGGAACCTCAAGATGATCGACATGCCCGCGGCCTGGGAGCACAACCGGGGCAAGGGCGTGGTGGTCGCGGTGATCGACACCGGCATCGCCTACGAGGATCGGGGGGACTTCCGCCGGGTTCCGGATCTGAAGGGCGTGCGCTTCGTTCCCGGCTACGACTTCGTCAACGACACCCCGCACGCCAACGATGACCACGGCCACGGGACGCACGTGGCGGGCACCATCGCCCAGGCCACCCACAACAAGCTGGGGGTCGCCGGCATCGCCCACGAGGCGAGCCTGATGCCCATCAAGGTCCTCAACCACTTCGGCGCGGGCACCTCGGCCGACATCGCCGACGCCATCCGGTGGGCCGCCGATCATGGGGCCCAGGTCATCAACCTCTCGCTGGGTGGCGGGATGCGCTCGCGGGTGATGGAGCAGGCGATCGCGCACGCGCGCGCCAAGGGCGTCACGGTGGTCGCCGCTGCGGGGAACCGGGGCATCGGGAAGGTCGAGTTCCCCGCCGCCTACGACGGGGTGATCGCCGTGGGTGCGGTGGGGCCGGACGGACAGCGCGCGCCGTACTCTTCCTATGGGGCGGCTCTGGACCTGGTCGCGCCCGGAGGGAACAAGTCGCTCGGCGGCGATGCCGGCGGGGTGGTCCAGAACACCATCGATCCGCGGGATCCCTCCAGGTCGATCTTCGGCTCCTACCAGGGCACCAGCATGGCGACCCCTCACGTGGCGGGGGTGGCGGCGCTCCTCTATGCCGCAGGCGCCAACGATCCCGACGAGGTCGAGCGGGCACTCATCGCCGGGGCCAAGCCCATGGGCGGGGCACTGCGCACCGACGACCACGGCCATGGCCTGCTCAACGCCAGGGGCGCGCTCGAGGCCCTGCAGCAGACCGGCAAGGGGAAGGTGAACTGGTCGCCCCTGGCGTGGGCTTCGGTGCTGCTCGCCGGGGTCCTGCTCACCCTCCGGGGCCGCGCGCGCCCGGGCTACCTGAACGTGCTCTTCGGGCCGCGCTTCCTGATCTCGCTGGTGCTCACCACCGTGGGCGCGTTCTTCCTGCGCTGGCTCGGGGATGGCGACACCTTGAACGCGGCTTCGCTGCCCCTCCCGGATCTGGAGCGCATCATCTTCGGGCGCGGCAGATTGGCGAACCCGCTGATGTACAGCGCCCTGGTGCCGCTGCTGCTCTCGTTCGCGGCCATTGCCAGAAAGTCGCTGCGCCCGGTGGTGGCGGGGGTGAGCATCGGCTTCGCCGCAATGCTGGCCTATGCGGCGTGGTCGGGTGCGCCGGCGCTGGCGTGGCTCCCGTTCAAGGCCCTGGCGCTGCCCTGGCTGACGGTCCACGCGTTCATCTGTCTCTTCATCGGTCGGGCGATGCTCCGCCGCGAGGAGGGGGCATGACCACGCTCCGGGGAACGATCGCCTTCCGCGACATCGAGTTCGGCGTCTGGGTCCTCCAGGGCGAGGACGGAAAGACCTACCAACTGGCGGGCGGCGACCGGCAGCTCAAGAAGGAGGGCCGGCGCATCGAGGCCACCGGCAGCATCCGCAAGGACCTCGCCACCGCGGCCATGGTGGGCCCGGTCTTCCACGTCGACAGCTACCGCTTTCTCTGAGGCAGGCCGTCGGGCGGCGCCGCTTCGGGCGAGGGCGCCACCGGGATGACCGCCGGGAGCGGATCGGTGGTCGGCGGACGGGGGGCGCGGGCCCCTCCCGCTTTGGACGCGAAGAACCCGAGGGCCAGGGCCAGCAGGCCGGCGCCGGTCCAGAGCCCCCACGCCTTCACGGCGCCGGGAGGGGGCCTCAGCGGCACTTCGGGACCCATCGCGCGGGGCGGGAGCAGGGCCGGGGAGATGTGGATGCCCCACAGGAGCGCCAGGAAGAAGATCCCGCCGATGCCGGCGATGCCCGCGATCGCTGCCGGATCGGGCAGGGCGTTCGCTTCGGGCGCCTCCACGCCCTGACCCGCCAGGAAGAGCGCCGCGGACACCGCGTTGTTCGCCATGTGCGCGCCGATGGGGGCCCACAGCGAACCGGTCCGCAGGTAGAGCAGCCCGAAGAGGAGGCCCAGCTCCAACCGACCCACGAACCCCACCGGGTCGAGGTGGAAGAGGCTGAAGATCACCGAGGTGATCACCAGCGCCCTGGCCTGGGCGCCCGACCGGCGGGCCAGGCCCTGTTGCAGGACGCCGCGGAAGAAATCCTCCTCGCAGAAGGGGGCCGCGAGGGTGACCCCGCCGATCACCGCCCACAGTTCCCAGGGCGCAAGCCCCTCGAAGATGCGGGAGCCGTCGAAGGCCTGCACCCAGGACTCGGGAAAGATCGCCTGCATCATCAACTGCAGGGGCGCGACCAGCGCGAAGAAGTTGAGCGTCCCCAGGAGGAATCCCACCACCAGTGGCCCCAGGCCGGTCCAGCCCAGGCCCGGATAGCGGAAGGGATGCCGTCCGCTCCGGGTCACCAGCAGCGCGGACAGCCCGAAGAAGACCAGCAGCTCCGAGGTCCAGATGCCGGTGGGGGGATGCAGGGCCTGCAGCACGCTCCCCAGAACGACGAAGACCGCGAAGGTGAGCAGCATGGCGCGCACGGCGAGCAGCCAGGCTGGAGACGCGGCGTGGGAGGGGGCGGGGGCAGGGGACATGGGGCCGGGCATCTTGGCCTCTCCCGCGGCGCTCGACCACCTCGGCGCAACGCTGCTATGCGATGCCTCAGCCATGGCCGACGCTCCCGATCAGCTGCTGCTCACCGTCTCGGGCAAGGATCATCCGGGCATCACCGCCCGCCTGACCGGGGTGCTCGCCCACCACGGTGCCGAGATCCTCGACATCGATCAGGTCGTCCTCCACGGACGTCTCACATTGTGTCTGCGCGTGGCCCTCCCGCCGCGACACGGCGCCCTTCGCGATCTCCTGATCGAGGCCAAGGCCATGGGCGTGGCGTTGGAGCTCGAGCCCCTGGGACCTGAGGACGATGGGCCCTCCGGGGCGGCGTGGGTGGTGACCGCGCTCTCGCCCCGCCTCCATGCGCAGGGGCTGCACGCGCTCACCCGCTGCCTCGCCGAGCACAACGTGAACGTGGAGAAGGTCGCGCGCCTCTCCGAGGACTGCCTGAGCTCGATCGAGCTGCGTGTGCGGCTGAGCCCGGACGTGGATCCGAAGGCCCTGCGCCGGGAGCTGCTCGCGCTGGCCACCGAAGGCGGCTTCGACGTGGCGCTCCAACCCGCGAGCCTCTACCTGCGCAGCAAGCGTCTGGTGGTGATGGACATGGACAGCACCCTTATCCAGATCGAGGTCATCGACGAGCTCGCGCGGCGGGCCGGCGTGGTCGATCGGGTGAGCGAGATCACCGAGCGGGCGATGCGTGGGGAGCTCGACTTCAACGCCTCGCTGCTGGAGCGGGTGGCCCTGCTGGAAGGGCTGGAGGCCAGCGCGCTCACCGAGATTGCGCAGGCCCTTCCCCTCACCGACGGCGCCGAACGTCTCCTCCGGGTCCTCCGCCGGCTGGGCTTCCGCACCGCGGTTCTCTCCGGAGGGTTCGATGTCCCCGCCGAGGCCCTGCGCGAGCGCCTCGGCATCGACTACGCCTTCGCCAACACCCTGGAGGTACGTGACGGGCGCCTCACCGGCCGCCTCGTGGGGCCCATCGTGAACGCCGAGCGCAAGGCCGAGCTGCTCGAGGAGATTGCCGAGAAGGAGGGCATCCTCCCGGATCAGGTCATCGCGGTGGGCGATGGTGCGAACGACCTGCTCATGCTCGAGAAGGCCGGACTCGGAATCGCCTTCCGGGCCAAGCCCAAGCTGCGTGAGGCCGCAGACACGTCCATCTCCTCCACCGGCCTGGACGGCATTCTCTACCTGCTGGGGATCAACGGCCGCGAGCTGCGCGAGGCCTGAGCACCCCTCCGCGACGGGCGAACGTCACTTCAGGCGTCTCCCGCCACCTCCCGGCGCCGAAGGTGCGAAGGCGCGACCTCAGCGCATCAGGCAGCGCCGCAGCCGCTGCACCACCGTCTGCCGCTCCTCCGCCTCATCCGCCAGGCCACCGGCCTTGAGCCGCCGGTTCTCCTCGACCAGGAAGCCCTGATCCTTGAGCCAGGAGATCGCGTTCTCCAGCGTGGTGCGGCTGAGGGCCTCGGGGGTCTGGAGGCGGCCGGCGTGGAACTCGAGGCGGCCGTTGTCCAGGGCCGCGCGGACGAACTCCTTCTTGTCCAGACCGTTGGGAGCGCGCGCCACATCCTCGAGGGTGAGCAGCGCCAGCAGGTAGCTCTCGACGTAGTCGCGCACCAGGTCGGCGAGGAAGGAGAGCTCCTCGATGGCGTGGCCACCGCGGCCGATGCGGACGGTGTCCCCCTCGTGCTCGACCAGACCCATGCGCTCGAGCCGCTCCAGGGTGTGGGCGAAGATCTCGTCGAAGCCCTGGTCGGCCCGGTAGATGAACTCGACCTTGAACAGGCGGGAGAGGTTGAGCGTGAACGCCTTCACCGTCTCGAGCGAGGTGACGTCCTCGTTGCGGGCGACGAAGAGCGCGGTGGCCAGGAGCGCCCGGCTCGCCACCATGTTCATGAGGGTGTTCTTGTAGAACGAGAGCTCGGCGCGGCGGTCGTCCACGGCGCGGAAGATCACCGTGTTGCGTGCGCTCTCGGTCGCGACCATGCCGTCGGAGGTCAGGGTGCGGACCGCGTCCTGGACCGCGCCCATCACGGTCGGATCCGACGGCGCGTTCTGCAGGGAGAGGGAGAGGGGGGTGCCCTCCTCGGAGGCGATGCGGCGCAGCACCGAGATGCGCCAGGAGAGCTCCGGGCCGCTCAGGCCCCGTTGCCGGTGGGCGAGGAGCGCGGCACTGACCAGTGCGTGCGGGGTGACCGTGGAGACCCGGCTGACGCCATACATGAGACGGTGGCCGAGGGCTCGGACCAGACCGCGCTTCTGATCCTCGGTGATCTCGTCGCTGAGCGGCACCTGCCGCGCCTGGGCGACCTCGGTGAGCCGGATGGGGGCGTCGAAGGTCAGGTAGACGCGGCCATAGCGCTGGGTGAGGACCTTGGGGGTCTTGAGCAGGGCCTTGAGATCCTCGGGCTTCTTCTCGCCCCCGGCGAGCTCGTGGCTGTAGCTGCCGCCCTCCATGACCCGCTCGTAGTCGATGGACACCGGGACGAAGCTGACGTCGTCACGCGCGCCCTCGAGCACCGCGTCCACCTCCCAGGTGAGCAGTCCGAGCTTCGGCTGCAGGAGCTTCCCGGTCCGGCTGCGGCCGCCCTCGAGAAAGAACTCCTGGGTGGTGCCGTCGCGGACGAGCTTCTTCACGTAGGCGCGGAAGGACGCCGTGTAGAGGACGTCCCCCTTGAAGGAGCGCCGGAGAAAGAAGGCACCGCATCGGCGCAGGAGGGGGCCGAGGGGGAAGAAGGAGAGGTTCGCGCCCGCCGCCACGGTGGGGACGTTGTAGCCGCGCCGCCACAGCACCCAGGCGAGGACCAGGTAGTCCACGTGGCTCTTGTGGCTGGGGGTGAGGACCAGGGGCGTCTGCCGGCCGGCCTGCATGGCGCGCTCGAGCCCCCGCTCATCCACCTCGATGCCGTCATAGATCCGCTCGAAGACGACCGAGAGGATCGGCGAGACCATGGAGAGCACGGTGGGGCTGATCTTCGCCGCGATGGAGCGCAGGTTGCGGCGCACCTCGCGCTGGGTGGAGGACGCGCTCCGGCCGGTCTCCACCTCGTAGGTGCCCATGGTGTTGCGCAGCACCGGGTCCCGCATCGTCTCTTCGATGATGCGGGCGGGATGCTTCACCGGGGGGCCGAAGACCGCGCGGGACTCGCGTGCGAGGTGATGGTGCAGGGCGCTGCGGACCTTGCGACCCAGCCGCTCGTCCGGATCGTCCGGGTTCTCCTCGGCGAACCGCCGCAGATCGATGGGCTCACCGACGCGGAACTGCGCGCGCTGATAGTTGCGCCAGTAGGCGACCAGGGAGTGGATGAAGCCGGGCGCCTCGGGCGAGCCGAAGACGTGATCCATCCAGCTCGGCTTGAGCTTGGCGGTCTTCTTCTCCCAGACGAAGAGCTCCGGGACGAGCCACACCGGCCGGTCGCTCTTACGCGCCATCTTCACCAGCGCGGTGAAGGGGTCTTCCTTGATGTCGCGTCCGCCGGCCCGCAGGAAGCCGGTCTTCTTGAGGAAGATGAGCCCGCTGCCACCCTGGCGTTCGGCGTAATCGAAGCGGACCTCCGGCTCCCCACCCTGGGCCGCCAGGCGGAAGGGACGGGTGAACCAGGGCCGCAGGTTCACGACCGCGCGGACCGGGGGCAGGGCGCGCTGGATGAGGGCCCAGTTCAGGTAGAGGTAGTTGACCCAGGACGTGGAGCGCATGACGTGCACCACGAAGCCTGAAGCCGACAGCTCCCGCAGCCTCTCGGCGTTCGCGTCGGGGAAGCGCACCGGACGGAAGTACTGCTCGGCCAGCATGCGGCCGGTGGGGCCGAACTCGTGGCGGAGGGCCTCGTCGATGGAGACCTCACCGGTCTGCGCCAGTCCCGTCGCGTCCAACGGCTCCCCCTTCTGCTTCTGCGCTGCCATGGATGCCCCGATTCCGGGAGACTACATCGTCTCAGGTGTGGCGATACCCAGCAGCTTCAGTCCGGAGGCGAGGGTCGCCCGCGTCGCGTCCACGAGGAGCAGGCGCGCATCGCGCAGGTCGGCGTCGTCCTCGACCAGCACCCGCTTGCTGCGATCCTGATTGCCGAGCGTGTACCAGCGGCTGAAGGCGGCGGCGACCTCGAGCAGGTGTCGGGCGACCAGCGAGGGCTCGAGCTGCTCCACCGCGTCGCGGGTGACGACAGGGAAGGAGGCGACGAGGCGCACCAGCGCGGCCTCCTCGGGCAGGGTGAGCCGGCCGGCGTCGGCGGTCGCGGGGCGTCCTCCCGCGCGTCGCAGCACGTTGCAGGCGCGGGCGTGCGCGTACTGGAGATAGGGCCCGGTGTGTCCGTCGAACTCCAGGAAGTCGGCGAGGCGGAACTCGTAGTCGGTCGTGCGCCGGTTCTTCAGATCCCCGAAGAAGACCGCGGCGATCCCGATCTGCTCGGCGAGCTGCTCCGGATCCGGAGCCTCGAGCTTTCCGGCGGCCTGGTTCTCGCGGACCTTCTCCAGTGCGCGATCGCGGGCCTCGTCGAAGACCTCGGAGAGGAGGGTGAGGTTGCCCTTGCGGGTGGACTGGCCCCCCACGCGGCCGAAGTTCACGTGGTGCAGCCGGTCCGCCCACTCCTTGCCCATGGCGCCGAGCACCCGGAAGAGCTGCCGGAAGTGCAGCGCCTGATCGGTGGCGACCACGTAGAGCGAGCGGTCGAATCGGAAGCGCTCCCAGCGGTCGATGGCCGTGGCCAGATCGCGGGTCGCGTAGAGGGTGCTGCCGTCGCTCTTCTTGAGCAGCATCGGCGGCTCGTTCTCGCCGAACTCCAGGTCGACCACGAGCGCGCCTTCGGAGGTCTTCACCCCGGGCTTCTCGCGCAGGGCGTCGATCACCGGCTCCATCCTGCCCTGGTAGAAGCTCTCCCCCTCGTAGTGCTCGAAGTGCACGCCCATGCGGCTGTAGATCTTCTTGAAGTCGGCGAGGGACACCTCGCGCAGCTCCTTCCACAGCGCGAGCGCCTTCTCGTCCCCGGCCTCCATGCGGCGGAAGTAGTCGCGGGCCTGCTCGTCGAACGCCGGGTCCTCCTTCGCGCGCTTGTTCGCGGCGACATAGACCTCGACCAGGTGGCGGACGTCGTGCTTGCGCGCGGGATCGCCGAAGGCTTCGAAGCCCACCGCGACCAGCCCGAACTGCTTGCCCCAGTCGCCGAGGTAGTTGATCCCCTCGACCCTCCATCCGTGGGCGCGGTGAAGGTTGGCGAGCGCGTGGCCCAGCACCGTCGAGCGGATGTGATGGAAAGCGATGGGCTTGGCGATGTTGGGGGAGGAGTAGTCGAGGACCACCGTGCGGCCTTCCCCGTCGCGGCTGCCACCCCAGGCCTCTCCCTGTGCAGCGACGTCGTCGAGGACCTCGCGGGTGAAGGGGAGATGGGACAGCCTGGCGTTGAGGTAAGGGCCGGTGGCGGCGATCTCCAGGCCCTCGACCTGCACCCGACCGGCGAGATCCGCGGCGATGGCCGGCGGCGCCTTCTTCAGCGCGCGCGCCAGGGGGAATGTGGGGAAGGAGAAGTCGCCGTGCTGCGGATCGGCAGCCTTCACCTGGGTGTCGAGCTCGGCGACGGGGGTGTTGAGGGCCTCGGCGAGCGCCTTCACGAAGGCGCTGCGGTAGCGGAGGAGAACGGGTTCGGTGCTGGCCATGGGGGCGCGGAGCCTATCCCAACGGACTGCGCCCGCCACCTGGAACTGCCACCCGGCGGAGGACGCGTGAGGGTCGGGGCGCAGGGACGGGCCTGTGCCTCGCCGGCAATCAACGGAGTCCCATGCCGCGACGGCGGACGCCTGAGGGCGGGAGAGCGGCCCCGGGCCTCGACGGCCATCACCGGTCACCCGGGCCTCGACGGCGGACGCGCGAGGGTGGGGGAGCGGGCCTGAGCCTCGCCGGCAATCAACGGTGACCCATGTCGCGGAGGCGGACGCCTGAGGGCAGGGGAGCGGGCCTGAGCCTCGCCGGCAATCGACGGTTCGCCCGGGCCGCGACGGCGTGGCCGCCGCGCCGAGCAGGCCGGGTGCTGGACCTGGCCACGCGCCACCTGTGGAGGGAGCACAAACGCCACGACGCCGGCCCTGCGGCGGGCGTCAGCGGGCGAGTTGCTTGGCGGGACGCACGACGGCGGAGACGGTGTCGAGCAGCTTGGAGACCACCAGGGGCTTCTCGAAGTAGCCGTCGATGCGGTCGGGACCCTCACCGCGGCTCAGGCTGCCCAGATCGCTGGCGCCGGAGACGATGTAGACGGGCACGTCCTCGGTGCCGGGCGTCGAGCGCAGGGTGCGGAGGACCTCGCGCCCATCCCCGTCGCGCAGCCGCAGGTCGAGCAGCACCAGGGCCGGACGGATGTGGGCCAGGAGGGAGTGGGCTTCGGACGCGCTGGCGGCCTCCATGACGCGATAGCCCTCTTCGGTGAGCACCTGGGAGAGGACCTCGCGGCAGTCGGCGTCGTCCTCCACCAGGAGGATGCCTCCGGAGCGGGGCTCGGGGGCGGCGTCCTCGGGGCTGTCCAGGGCACCGGCGAACAGGGGGAGCAGCAGGTGCACCGCGGTGCCCCCCGACTCCGAGGTCGCCTCCGCGCGGCCGCCATGCAGCTTGGCGATGCGGGAGACCAGCGGCATGCCCAGGGAGGAGGCGAGGTTCCGTCCCCGGCGGGCTTGGACGAAGGGGGTGAAGAGCCCCTCCAGATCCTCCTCGGCGAGGATGTCGCCGCTGTCGCGGACGGAGATTGCGGCGAGGCCGTCCCGCACCGCGACGTCGATGTCCACCCGTTCCCCGGAGGCGCAGCGGTTCAGGGCATGCTCGACCATCAGGAACGCCGCTTCGGTCAACCGCTCGGCATCGCCCCGGACATAGGTCTCCGATCCCGCGCTCAGCCGCAGGTGGACCCCCGCGAGCTCGGCCGAGGTCGAGAGGGCCTTCACCGTGCGCTCCACCAGGGCGCGCAGGGCCACCGGCTTGTCGGCGAGCTGCATCTTCCCGCTCTGCAGCCGGGACATGAGGATCAGGTCATCCACCAGGCGCAGGAGCCGGTCGGTGTTGCGCTCGCACTTGAGGACGGCCGCGCGCTGCTCCTCGGAGAGCGGGCCCAGGCGCTGACGTCCCAGCAGCCCCAGCCACGCCTTGATGGGGGTCAGCGGCGTCTTGAGGTCGTGGGAGAGGTTGCCCAGGAGCTGGTCCCGGTGCTGCTCCAGGCTGCGGCGGCCGGCGAGGGCGGTCTCGAGGTCCTTGTTACGCCGCTGCATCTCGTCGCGCAGCTCGGCGACGTCGAAGCCGGCGGAGACCTGAGCGGCCAGGGCGGTGATCACCGCGTCGGTGACCTCCCGCTTGGCGCCGAGCACGCACAGCACGCCCAGGGGCGCATTGCGGCCGATGAGGGGGGCGCAGACCAGGTCCCCCTCACGGCGGACCTCTTCAGCGGTGAAGGCCCGGCCCGGCGCGCCTTCGTCCGGCGCGACCGCGCGGATGCGGGCATCGGCGCGCCCCCGGACCTTGGCGACCCGCAGCTGCCGGGTCACCGGATCGTGCTCCAGGACGTAGACCACCTGGGCCTTGAAGAGCGCGTGGACGCGGGAGAGCTGCAGCCTCAGCGTCTCGCCGCCGGTGCTGGCGCGGGAGAGCAGCTGGGCCATGTCCGCGAGGGCGCCGGTCACCGCCTCCAGGGGAAGGGCGTGATCGGCGAGCTGGGCCGGCGGGAGCGGCGGGAGCTCGGGCCGGAGCGGGACGACCTTGGAGCGGGTGGATTTCGAGCGCGAAGGCATGGGCCGATCCTTTTCCGAGGCGCCGGGGGACCGGAAACAAGCAGTCCCGGTAGCACGTTCGAGAAACGACAGGACTGACTACCAGGCGGAGCCGGCTGCTCGGGATCGGACACTCCAAGCCGGATCTGCGCAACCCCGAACCGCGGAAAACGCCGGCCTCCCGCATCTCCCGCCCGGATCAGCGGGCGTGGACCAGCCCCTTGCCGTCCAGCGTGAAGCGGTCCCCGAGGAGGGGCTCGACGCGGGGACGGTCCGAGGCTCCGATTTCGAAACCGCTCTGGGCGAGCGCCTCCAGGGCCGCGGTCTGGACCCGACGGGCAGACTCATCGGAGTGGAGGAGGGCGACGATGGGCTCGCGCGCGGGGGCATAGGCACGGGGCCCGAGGATCTGCAGGGCCAGCACCTTCGCGTCGTCGGCCGGATCCTCGAGCATGGAGAGCACCACCGGCGCGATGCGCGGGTCATCCTTGTCGGCGAGCGCGTTCATGAAGAGGACCTTCTTCTCGTGGGTCCGGGTGTAGCCGGAGCCCAGGTACTCGAGCTCGCCCACCACCACGCCGATGGCCTCTTCTTCGGGCACCAGGGCACCCAGCGCGCGCAGGGCCCACGTGATGCCGGCGTCACTGCGACGCAGAAAGCTCTTCACCGGCTCCAGCGCCAGCTCGCCGAAGCCGCCGACGAGGTCGAGGACCCGCTCCTTCTCATCCAGGTCAGTGGTGGCCGGCTCGACGCTGAAGGTGAAGCGGTGCAGCAGGACCTCCACCGATTCCTTCACCCGCAGCTCGCCCAGCTGTTCGATGGCCTTCTGGCGGGTGATGGGCTCACCGTATTTCTGCTGGACGCGGGGCTTGAGCTTGAGGGCCTTCTCGGCGTCGGTGGCGCCGCGGAAGAGATCAAAGAATCCCATGACGTGTTGCTCCTGATGGCGCCACGAACACGCAGTGCTCGGACGCTCGGGGGGGAAGGATCCGCGGCAGAGGCAGCGGAACCGGAAGAGGGCTCGCCCGATGGGCCCACGGGACGCGGTGTCCGGTGGACCGGGGGAGGGCAGGGGACATCAGATGACCACCCCGGCCCGGATGCCCGGACCGTAGGCCCGGCGGAGGGTCTCGGCGGCCTCGCGGACCTCGTCGGTGAGCGGGCCGGTGGGGGCCTGGATCTGCAGGACCAGATAGAAGTCCCCGCGGCGCCCGCCCTTGAGCGCCGGAACGCCCCGCTCCTTGAGGCGCAGCTTGCGTCCTGACTGGGAACCGGGAGGGATGGTGACGGTCACCTGCCCCTCGAAGGTGGGCACCCGGACCTCGGCGCCCAGCAGGGCCTCAGGCAGGGTCACCGGCAGATCGAGGTAGAGGTCATCGCCTTCGCGACGGACCAGATGGTGGGGCACCACCTCGACGTCCATATAGAGGTCGCCGGGAGGGCCCCCCCGCACCCCGGGTCCCCCCTGTCCGGCGAGGCGGATCCGCGAGCCCGTCTGGACGCCGGGGGGAATCCGGACGGTCAGCCGCTGCGGATCGGGACGACCGGGGCGCTGCAGGCTGACCACCCGCTCGCCGCCCAGCACGGCGTCCCGCAATGTGACGCTGACCGTGGTGCTCAGGTCCTCGCCCGGCTGTGGCACGCTCGCCCGGCCCCCGAAGGGGCTGCGCGCCCCGCCGCCCCGCCGCCCGCCGAACATCTCCGCGAAGAGATCTCCGAGGTCGAAGTCCGCGCCCCCACCGAAGGGGATCTGCCCGCCCATGCCGCCGGTGGAGGCTGCGCGGTAGCGACGCAGCTGCTCGGCCTTGGCCTCGTCCCAGCCGATCTTCTCGGCGTCCTCTCCGAACTCGTCGTAGAGCGCGCGCTTCTTGGCGTCGCCCAGCACTTCGAAGGCGGCGGTGACCTTCTTGAAGCGCTCTTCTGCCCGCTTGTCGTTGGGGCGGACGTCGGGGTGATTCTCGCGCGCAAGCTTCCGATAGGCCTTCTTGATGTCGGCCGCGGAAGCGCCGCGTTGCACCCCGAGGATGCTGTAGAGATCTTCTGCCATCTTGGGGATCTGGGTTCGGAGCACCCACGAGGAATGCGGGCGCTGCGAAGTCGGTCCTACACTAACCAGCCATCAGGAGGGCGCCAGTTGGCGATTGCATCCACCACCCGCTCCACCCAACCGGCGGATCCCGGCGGCCCGGGAGGGTGGCGGCTGCCCTGCCTGGCCTTGCTCGCGGTGCTGTCCGGAAGTCCCTTCGGGGCCCGGGCGTTGGCGGCCGGCGCGCAGGGCGGGGACATGGCCCAGGGGGAGCACGCAGCGGGGCCGGACAGGCATGCAGCGGGACGCCCGGCAGGTGAGGGGATGCTGTTGGATGCCGCGGTGGCGATGCTCGGAGAGCAGCTCATCACCCGCTCGGATCTGATCTTCGAGGCCCGCGTGCGCGCCCTGGCCGCCCAGGGGCCGCTGGGGCTCTCCCGCTCGATCGATCAGGCACAGCTTGCGCGGACCCTCGAGACCAGCCTGCTCGGACGGCTTCTGGCACAGGAAGCGGAGCGGCTGGGGGTGCCTCCCCTGACGGAGGCGGAGAAGCACGCCCAACTCGCGCAGCTCGAAGCGCAGGCCGGAGGACCCGCACTGCTCGACGCATTCCTCACCCGCCATGGCGCGGATCGCGCGCAGTTGCTGGGGCTCATCGAACGATGGGAGCAGGCCTCCCGCGCACTCGACGTCCGCGTGCGCGTCCGTGCCCAGGTCACCGAGGCGGAGATCCGCGAGGCCCACGCAGAGAGCGGCAGCACCCGCCCCTATGCCGAAGAACGCGAGCGCCTCGCCCGTGAGTTGCGACGGGAGCGCTCCCGGGCGGTGGCCGCGCGGGAGCGGGCGCGCCTCATGGAGAGCGCCTCCATCCGCAGGCTGGCGCCCTGGGCCCGCGCGGATGCCGGCGCCGACGGGGAGGACCCATGAGGCAGCCCCAGCCACCCCTCTCGTCTCCTGAAGCGCTCCCCGCCGATTGGCAGCTGCGGTCGATGGAGCTTGCGGATCTGGATGCGGTGGAGACCCTGCAGCGGAGGGCGTTCGCGCATCCCTGGTCGGCGGCGCTGCTGCGCGCCGAGCTCGATCACAGCTGGTCCACCGTCCTCCTGGCCGAGCAGGTGGACGCCGAGCGACGTGAGCTCATGGGCGTGGTGGTCTTCTGGATCATCCACGACGAGCTCCACATCCTGAACGTGGCCTCCTCCCCCGACTTCCAGCGCCGCGGGGTGGCGCGCACGCTCATCACCGAAGCACTGGATCGCGCCCGCGACCGCCATTGCCGTCTGGCCACGCTGGAGGTCCGCCGCAGCAACCTTCCGGCGATCGCGCTCTATGAAGGGTTCGGGTTCCGCACGGTGGGCGTGCGACCGCGCTACTACGCGCAGGAGGGGGAGGACGCTCTGGTGATGGAGCGCGCGATCTCCCTCTGATCGGGAACGTGGGCCCGGGGCAGGGGAGACCCTGCAGCAGGCGCCTTCAAAGCGCGCATGCGCCCTGCCGGTTGATCGCGGGGCGAGAACCTCTTATGTAGCGCCCGCGCCGAGGGGCCCCAGGGCTCCAGAGGTGGTCTCCCTGCCGAGAGTGCTTGACAGCGGGGGGCCCATCCCTATACTCGCGCGCCTTTCCGGCCCGACTGGGGCCTCGCCTCGCCCTGCATGCGGGGCGGTCACGTACCTTTCCAAGGATTTCCGTAGCAATGCCCACGATCAGCCAGTTGGTCCGCAAGGGTCGCGAGAAGTTGACGGTGCAGGGCAAGAGCCCCGCCCTCAAGGAGTGCCCGCAGAAGCGTGGTGTCTGCACCCGCGTCTACACCACGACCCCGAAGAAGCCGAACTCGGCCCTCCGCAAGGTGGCCCGTGTCCGCTTGACCAACGGCATCGAGGTGACGTCCTACATCCCCGGCGTGGGTCACAACCTCCAGGAGCACTCGGTGGTGATGATCCGTGGCGGTCGTGTGAAGGACCTCCCGGGCGTGCGCTACCACATCGTCCGCGGCACCCTGGACGCCACCGGCGTGCAGAACCGCAAGCAGAGCCGCTCCAAGTACGGCGCCAAGCGTCCCAGCTGAGCCGTTCTCAACCCCCTTTCTGATTCCAAGCTGAGGACGTCCCATGCCTCGTCGTCGCGTTGTCGCCAAGCGCAAGATTCTCCCTGATCCGAAGTTCCAGGATCGCCTCGTCACCAAGTTCGTCAACGACCTCATGATCTCGGGCGGCAAGTCCGTGGCCGAGGGCGTGTGCTACGGCGCGTTCGCGCTGGTCGAAGAGCGGGCCAAGGATGACCCCCTCAAGACCTTCAAGAAGGCCCTGGACAACGTGAAGCCCGTCCTCGAGGTGAAGTCCCGCCGCGTGGGTGGTGCCACCTACCAGGTGCCGGTCGAGGTCCGTCAGGACCGCCGCGTGGCCCTCGGGATGCGCTGGCTCATCAACTACGCCAAGGCGCGTGGTGAGAAGACCATGAAGGAGAAGCTGGCCGGCGAGATCATGGACGCCGCCAACAACCGCGGGAACGCGGTGAAGAAGCGCGAGGACACGCACAAGATGGCCGAGGCCAACAAGGCGTTCTCGCACTACCGCTGGTAGTTCCCGGTCGGGGCCCGCCTTCAGGGCAGGGCCTTCCGAACAGACTGCCGCAGTGAGAAGGGCTCCGGGTGACCGGGGCCCTTTTTGCGTCTGGCGCCATGGCCCCGCCGCGGAAACCCACTGGCGCACCCCTTCGCGTCGTCGTAGGAGAGCGCCCGGGAGACGTCGGCGTCCCGGACCGCGGCGCCCCGGATCGGCGCCGTCCGTTCCGGTCGTCCCACGCCCGCCGGATCGTCTGCGTTCACCTCCCGTCCTTTTCAAAGACAGACACAGGAGCACCGTCCCATGCCCCGCGAGTTCCCGCTCGAGAGCTACCGCAACATCGGCATCATGGCCCACATCGATGCCGGGAAGACGACCACCACCGAGCGCATCCTCTTCTATGCGGGCGCCATCCACCGGATGGGCAACGTCGACGACGCGAACACCACGACCGACTGGATGGTCCAGGAGAAGGAGCGTGGCATCACGATCACCTCGGCGGCGATCACCGCGAACTGGGAGCGCAGCGGCAAACGCTTCCACATCAACCTGATCGACACCCCGGGACACGTGGACTTCACCGTCGAGGTGGAGCGCTCCCTGCGGGTGCTGGACGGCGCCATCGCGGTGTTCGATGGCGGCAACGGCGTGGAGCCGCAGAGCGAGACGGTCTGGCGTCAGGCGGACCGCTACCGGGTGCCGCGCATCTGCTTCATCAACAAGCTCGACCGGGTGGGCGCGGACTTCGACATGTCCGTGCAGAGCATCAAGGACAAGCTCGGCGCCCAAGCCGTCCCGCTCCAGCTGCCCCTCGGGCTCGAGGATCGCCACCGGGGCGTGATCGATCTCATCCGCATGAAGGCGGTCACCTTCCCGGAGGATGAGCAGGGCAGCCGCCCCACCGAGATCGAGATCCCCGAGGAGCTGCGGGAGGCGGCCGAGGCCGCGCGCAATGAGCTGGTGGAGACCGCCGCCGAGCAGGACGACGCCCTCACCGAGCGCTACCTGGAGACCGGCGAGCTCTCCGAAGCGGAGATCCGCGAGGGGATCCGCAAGGGCTGCCTCGCGCTGAAGATCTTCCCGGTGCTCTGTGGCTCGGCGTACCGCCACAAGGGTGTGCAGCCCCTGCTCGATGCGGTGGCCGACTACCTGCCCAGCCCCCTGGACATCCCCCCGGTGCAGGGCGTGACCCCTGACGGCGACGAGGCCACCCGCGCCACCGACGACGCCGCGCCGTTCAGCGCGCTGGTCTTCAAGATCATGAACGACCCGTCCTTCGCCGCGCAGACGCTCAGCTTCATCCGCGTCTACTCGGGCACGCTCAAGGGCGGCACCACCGCGTGGAACAGCGACAAGAAGAAGCGCGAGCGGGTGAGCCGCCTGGTGCAGATGCGCGCCGACAAGAAGGAAGAGCTCGAGGAGGTGCGCGCCGGCGACATCTGCGCGGTGGTGGGCCTGAAGACCGCCGCGACCGGAGACACCCTCTGCGACGCCGATCATCCGATCGTGCTCGAGCGCATGACCTTCCCGGAGCCGGTGATCGACATCGCCATCGAGCCGAAGAGCACCGCGGATCAGGACAAGCTCAGCGACAGCCTCAACCGGTTGGCACTCGAGGATCCGAGCTTCAAGGTGCGCACCAGCGACGAGACCGGGCAGACCATCATCGCCGGCATGGGCGAGCTGCACCTGGAGATCATCGTCGACCGGCTGCTGCGTGAGTTCAACGTGGACGCCAACATCGGCAAGCCGCGCGTCTCCTACCGCGAGTCGCTGGGCAAGGTCGCGGAAGGGGAGGGCAAGTACATCCGCCAGACCGGAGGGAAGGGGATGTACGGACACATCGTGCTGCGGCTCTCGCCCAACGAGCGCGGGGCCGGCTTCGTCTTCAAGGACCTCATCACCGGCGGCAAGGTGCCCAAGCCCTTCATCGAGGCCGCCGCCAAGGGCGCCGAGGAGGCGATGCAGACCGGGCCCCTGGCAGGCTTCGAGATGGTGGACGTGCTGGTGGAGGCGATTGACGGGAGCTTCCACGACACCGACTCCAACGAGCACGCCTTCCAGATCGCCGGCTCCCTGGCGTTCAAGGAGGCGGCGCGTCAGGCGGACCCCATCCTGCTCGAGCCGGTCATGCGCTGTGAGATCACCGTGCCGGACGCCTCCATGGGCGCGGTCCAGGGCGACCTCAACGCGCGCCGCGGGCAGATCAACGGCATGGATGCGCGGCCGGGCTCGGTGCAGGCGATCTCCGCGGATGTGCCGCTCGGCGAGATGTTCGGCTACGCGACCGAGCTGCGCTCCCGCACCCAGGGACGCGGCACCTTCACCATGCAGTTCGACCACTACGCCGAGGTTCCGCGCTCCGTCCGCGAGCGCATCGTGGCGCATTGATCGACCCGCTGACGATTTCCCTTCCCCCCACGGGAAAGATCACGTAAAGGCCGCGCCCTCACGGTGCACAGCGCCGGTGACGGGCTCTGCATTCACAAGAGCCCATCGGCGGGCCCGAGGCCTCCCTCAGGAGACGACATGTCCAAGGAAAAGTTCGAGAGAAGCAAGCCGCACGCGAACATCGGCACGATCGGGCACGTGGACCACGGCAAGACGTCGCTGACCGCGGCGATCACCAAGGTGCTGGCCGAGGCCGGTGGCGCGAAGTTCAGCGCGTACGACCAGATCGACAAGGCCCCT
>Ga0079224_100003789_pt1 | contig 19255 bp, 17 predicted proteins | sample Stecom2015_FD_80414 | JGI IMG/M metagenome (GOLD analysis project Ga0079224, IMG submission 80414) | Agricultural soil microbial communities from Utah to study Nitrogen management - Steer compost 2015 | ecosystem: Environmental > Terrestrial > Soil > Agricultural land | place: USA: Utah... | reverse complement strand
CAACCAAAAGGTGGGACATGGTTTGGAATTAATCAAGGAATTTGGTTTGACCCATATTCCGGTTTTTGAGGGATTGAGTTTCGTGGGTATGATTTCCAGAGAAACGCTGGAGGAATCGGATGTGGATGAAAAATTATCCGAATTAAGGGAATTCAGCGAGTTTTTTTACATGACGGAAAATGGTTCTCTGCTGGATGCCGTTCAGAATTTTCATAATTATGATACAAATGTTTTGGTGGTGCTAAATGCGGAACGTCAATATGTGGGAATGTTAATGATGGACGATGTGATTTCGGGACTTTCGACCTTGCCTTTTATTTCGGAGCCGGGTGCGATCATGATCGTGGAAGTTTCGCAGAAACAATTCTCCATCAGCGAGATAGCAAAGATTGCGGAGAGCAATAATGTGCGGATCATCGGGCTGTTTATCACGGGTTATCAGGAGGATAAAATCCAAATTACCATAAAGCTGATTGCTGAAAATCTGGCTTCGGTCAGTGAAACTTTTGAGCGGTTTAATTATACGGTGATTTTCAAATTCTTCAATGATGAAAAAGAAGATTTGATGAAAGATCGGTTTGATATGTTGATGAAATATTTGGATATTTAATTTCTATAGATGAAAGTAGCGATTTACGGTTTGAAAGTTTCTGAAGAACAAAAAACATCCTTTGAAGAGTTTTTTGCAGAACTCAACCGCAAAAACATCCTTTACACGATAGAAAAAGAATTCCATCAAATGCTGAAAGAGGAACTTTCGCTTGACATCGATTCCGAAACCTTTACTTCTTATGAGGATTTACCGAATTCCATCGACTTGTTTTTCACCTTTGGTGGTGACGGAACCATATTGAGCGCGGCAACCATCATTCAGGACAAAAATATTCCGGTTGTAGGTGTGAATACGGGGAGATTGGGATTTTTAGCAACCATCAATCTGGAAGTTTTGTTTGAAAGTTTGGAAAATATACTTTCAGGAAATTATAAAATAAGCAGTCGTTCGCTCATTGAAGTTCATACGGAGGATGCCGAAATCGAATTTCCATTTGCTTTAAACGAAATTACGGTAACACGGCGTGAAACCACCAGTATGATTACGGTAGATGCATACGTAAATGGCGAATTTCTGAATTCCTATTGGGCAGACGGTTTGATCGTTTCGACGCCCACCGGTTCCACGGGATATTCGTTGAGTTGTGGCGGACCGATCGTCCATCCGGAAAACAGCACCTTTATCGTAACAGCCATAGCACCCCATAATTTAAATGTGCGGCCCTTTACGATTTCAGACCAATCCGTGTTGGATCTAAAGATAAACAGCCGGGTAGGCGAATATTTCCTGTCGCTTGATGCGCGAAATAAGCCGCTGTCGACCGATGTGAAATTACAATTGAGAAAAGCTAAATTTAAAATAAAAATTGTCGAGCCTAACGACAAGACCTATTTGATGACGTTACGGGAAAAAATGTTTTGGGGTTCAGACAGAAGAAATTAAAAAATTAGAAATTTTTCATAATTTTTGTTAAAGCATATAGCCACCGAGCATATTTGATTATATTTGTCGCTTATTAGAAAAAATGTGCAACAAATTTGTTATTTTTCCGTTGAATTTTTTGCACATCTATTCTTAATTAAAATATGAAGAATCTACTTGTTTTAACACTCGGACTGTTTTTTTCTTTGTCAATTGCACAAAGACACGAAATCGGAATATTTGCTGGGGGGGCAAATGTCATCGGAGATATTGGTAAATCCAATTATATCAATCCCATGCCGGTTTCTTATGGCTCAGAAAAATTAATGGACAGAATTCCTTTTGCAGTAGGAGCTATTTACCGCTTCAACTTCAATCCTTATATGGGTGTGCGTTTTAACGGGATTTACAGCCGTGTGGTAGGGGCAGACGCCAGTGCGCCGGAACAATACAAAAAGAAGCGTAATTATGCCTACAAAAACTATATAATGGAGGGCTCTCTGATTTTTGAATACAACTTTTTTGACATCAACAACGAAGACGGGAGAAAACATTCACCTTATATATTTGGGGGTGTAGGTGCGATGATGTACGACAAAGCATTGTACACTGTAAATCAAACATTTGCAAGAGATGAAAACGGAGTGATTTTAGATCCGCCAACCATTGCAACCGAAATCGCTACCCGTACAGAAAAAGAGACAAAATTTACCGTTCCTTTCGGGGCAGGATATAAATACAAATACCGTCAGTTTGTGGTTTCAGGGGAAGTTGGATTCCGATATACGCAGACTGATAATCTCGATCATAGCTTTGCCAACGAAAGCGATTTTACCTTTAATTCAGAACCGGGATTGGATGAACAAGAAGTTACCGATTTAAATTCAAACATCATCAAGTCCCGTCAAGTTGGAAATATGTCCAATAACGACTGGTATGTCTTTACAGGCATTACGTTAACCTACACATTTGGACGACCTCCATGTTATTGTGATTAAACCTATACATGAATCAAACCAGCACAGATACCATAGATTCTCATAACCTACCTCAACACGTTGCCATCATCATGGACGGCAATGGGCGTTGGGCAAAAAAACAAGGATTGGACAGGACATTTGGTCATCAAAACGCGATCAAATCGGTACGTTCTGCCATCGAAACCTGTGGTGATTTGGGGATTCCTTATCTGACTTTATTTGCTTTTTCCACCGAAAACTGGAACCGCCCGAAACTGGAAGTTGCATTTTTGATGAAATTATTGTCCAAAACCATTACATCAGAAATTCAGGAATTACATGAAAAAGGAATCCGGCTTTTGGTCATTGGCGAAATAGAAGCTTTGCCGGAATATGTAGCCACGCCGTTACAAAAAGCATTAGATTTAACAAAAGACAATCAAAAAGCAACGCTCACCATTGCATTGAATTATGGCTCTCAAGCCGAAATTTTACGGGCAACCAAAAAAATTGTCCAGAAAGTACAAGACGGCAAATTGGATCCCAATGCCATCGACTTCCAAATTTTTGAAGAGAATTTATATACCCATAACATACCCCAAGTAGATTTGCTCATCCGTACCAGCGGTGAATTCAGAATCAGTAATTTCCTGTTGTGGCAAATTGCCTATGCAGAATTATATTTTACGGACGTTCTATGGCCGGACTTCCGAAAAGAGCATTTCCTAGATGCCATTTCCGATTTTTCCAAAAGAGAAAGAAGATTTGGAAAAACGGGAGAACAGATCAAAACAGAGTAATAGAATTATGCGAAAAGAAGTGATTATGAGGAACTTATATGCGATCATCCTTTTGAGTTTGAGCGGATTAATGTATGCACAGGTAGATTCCACGCAGGTAGAAAAAGATTCTATAATTAATCAACCCATGCCGGAACTCCCTACCGTTCCAAGTCAGGATATTTCCCAAGCCGGATATACCAATCCGCAAACTTATATGTTGGCCGATATGGAAGTGAGCGGAGAAACCAAATTCACCAAAAACCAAATCATGCGTTTTACCGGTTTGCGTTTGGGTGAAAAACTGGAAATTCCCGGAACCAAAATCAACAATGCTTTAAAAAAATTATGGAAATCCAATCTTTTTTCTGATGTTGATTTGTATGTAGCCAAAACAGAGGGAGATAAAATCTATTTGCGTTTGAATTTAGTGGGTCTTCCCGAATTGGTAGAAGCCAATTTTACCGGACTTAAAAAAGGAAAAAGAGAGGATTTTACCAAAGAACATAAGTTGGATCCCGGCGTTAAAATCACCAACAACTTAAAAAACCAAATCCGGAATTCCATTAGAGGTCATTATCTGGAAAAAGGATATCCGGAGGCAAAAGTGGATTTCATCGAAAAGAAACACGAGGATGATCCGTCCAAAATTGATTTACAAATCAATGTAGACAAAGGCGAACGCGTGAGAATTAAAAGCATTGATTTTGAGGGAAATAATGAATTGCGAGATGGTCAGTTGAGAAGAAAAGCCATGAAGAATACCAAGAAAAAATCCATCAATTTCTTTAAAAGCTCCAAATACAATCCTACCAAATACAGAGAAGATTTAAAAAAGGTCATCGAAGAATATAAATCCATAGGATTCCGTGACGCCAAGATCATTTCTGATACCGTTATAAAAGTTGATCCGAATAATATTGCCATAAAAATAGAGGTGGAAGAAGGAAAACCTTATTATCTGGGCGATGTCACTTTTACGGGAAATTCTGTTTACCCAACTGAAACGTTGCAAAGAGTTTTTTCTTACCAAAAAGGCGACCGATATGATGCGGTAGGCATTCAGAAAAAAATAAGCGGATCTGAAAAAGACGATGACATCCAGACTATGTACATGGACAGAGGATATTTATTCTCCCAAATGATTCCGATCGAGAAAAATGTCAAAAATGACACCATCGATTTGGAAATCAAAATCATGGAAGGAGAACCAGCTTCTTATAACAGAGTTACTTTCAGTGGAAACGATGTCACTTATGACCATGTTATCGCCAGAGAATTACGCACAAAACCGGGTGATTTATTTTCCAAAACCGAAATCAAACGTACGCTTTACGAATTGGCAGCTTTGGGTTATTTTGAACCTACTCAAATCAATCCTGACATCCAACCGGACCCTGAAACCAATTCTGTGAACTTAAATTGGGAGTTGGTACATAAAAGTTCCAGTCAGGTGGAGCTGCAAGGAGGATATGGAGCCGGAACTTTTTTAGGTACGCTCGGACTGACCTTTGGGAATTTCTCGGTGAGAAATTTATTCAAAAAAGACGCCTGGAAACCCGTTCCTATGGGAGACGGACAATCCTTATCTCTAAGAGCACAAGCAGGTCGTGGGTACCAGAACTTCAGTCTTTCCTTTACAGAGCCTTGGATAGGCGGAAAAAGACCGACTGCGCTTTCCACTTCTGTTTATTATTCGCGTTATAATTATCGGGATATTTATGGACAGGAAGCGGCATTGAACATCCTCGGAGCATCTGTTGGATTAAGCAAATTGCTGACATGGCCGGATGACTGGTTCCGTTTGTCTCATTCCTTGTCCTATCAAAGATATAATTTTGACAATTATGCTTTGACCGTTGGGGATTTACAATATGAAAACGGTTCGTCCAATAACTTTAATTATACCATAGGTCTCACCCGGAATTCTTCCGGTCCGGACCCTGTTTTCCCACAAAACGGATCGGATATGAGCCTGTCTTTAACTGTGACGCCGCCTTATTCGATATTAAACGGAAAAGATTATTCGACTATGGATGATTTAGAGAAATTTGAATGGTTAGAATATTACAAAGTAAAAGCACGCGCTTATTGGTACAAAGAATTAGCCGGTAAGATGGTATTAAAAATCGGAGGAGAATTTGGATATTTAGGTAGTTACAACAGTAAAATCGGAACCATTCCATTTGAAAGATTTTATCTGGGAGGAACCGGATTGATGGGGAACCGATTTGACGGACGTGAAATCGTTCCATTACGCGGATACGATGATTCCACCCAATCAGGAGGTACAAGGGAAGACATCACACCGACGGGAGGTGGTAGTGTTTATGATAAATTCACTTTGGAGTTGCGTTATCCAATTACAATGGGGCAACAGGCCAAAATATTTGCACTTGGTTTTGCAGAAGCCGGAAATACCTGGTTGGACTCAAAAGATTTCAAACCATTTGAACTGAAACGGTCTGCAGGTTTAGGAGTACGTATTTTCATGTCAGCGTTTGGTATGCTTGGATTTGACTTCGGATATGGATTTGACAATACTATTTATTCCAACGAGCCATCCGGTTGGCAAACCCATTTTATTATTGGACAGCAATTTTAAAAAACGTATTTTTGCCAAATCTGTTATGGCATAATTTTCGATAAAACGACAACACGATGAAAAATTTCTTATTGACAATTATATTTTTAGGAGCTACTATGTCTTTGTCGGCGCAACGATTTGGTTATGTGGACACTGACTATATCTTGGAAAATCTTCCTTCTTATAATGATGCACAACAAATGCTGAAAGTTCAAACGGAACAATGGAACAAGGAAATCCAAAACCGTCAAACAAATGCCAATAAAAGGCAAGCCGATTTCTTAAATGAAAAAGTGCTTTTAACAGACGACCAAATCCGTAACGAACAAGAAGAAATAGACCGTGAATTCAGAGAAATCAAACAACTTCAGGAAAAACGATACGGACTGGACGGTGATTTGATCAAATTGAGAAAGTCACTTGTAAAACCTATTCAGGATCAAATTTGGGTAGCGGTAAAAGAAGTTGCCGAAAAAAGAAATTATGGTTTCATTTTTGACAAAGGAAGTGATCTGATCATGGTATATACAGATCCTAAATTTGACATCAGTCGTGAAGTTTTATTGCAATTGAACCCCAATGCGGTAGAAAAACCAAAAGACAATAGTTCGGGTAACACAGGGAACAGAGGTGGAAAATCAAGCAATTCCACTAAGACGTCCAACAGTTCTACTCCTTCTAAAAAGTCAAATACCTCCGGAAAAGAAGGTTCAAAATCATCCAACACGAGATCAACCATTAAATAATAAAAACTTAAAATTAATTATAACAGAAGATGAAAAATTTGAAATTATTTGTAGCATTCAGCTTTATACTATTGGGAAGCTTTACAGTTTCTGCACAGGACTTCGGCGTAGTAAACGTAGAAGAGGTTCTTTCTAATTTCTCTGAAAAAACCAATGCAGATGCACAGTTAGAAGCATTGGTTCAGAAACATCAGGCAGAAATCAAAAAACAGCAAGATGCACTTTTGGCCATTGAAAAAGATGTTCAAACCAAAACAGATGGAAAATCTCAAGCTGAGATTCAAGCTATGATGCCGGAATTGGAATCCAAACAACAGGATTATATGACCAAACAACAAGCTTTGGTTAATTATCAGCAAGCTGCTTCAAAAGAATTAGCAGAAAAAGAAAATGCATTATTGAAACCTATTGAAGACAAAGTAAAAGCTTCGATAAACAAAGTTGCTGCTGCAAAAGGATTGAAATATGTAATGGAAAAGTCAATTTTGCTTTATGCAAACGGGACGGACATCACTGCTGATGTGAAAAAAGATTTAGGAATTAAATAATTTAATTTCGTTAAAAAGCTAAAAAGCCGTTTTTGTTTCTGCAAAACGGCTTTTTCTTTTTAAATTCGGACTTTAATTTTAAAAATGAAATTCAAAGAAACCATATTAAAAGGTTGTTTTGAGATAGAGCCTCACCTGATCGGAGACGAGCGTGGCTATTTTTATGAAAGCTACCATTTGAAGAAGTTTCAAGAAAATACGGGGATAAATATCCAGTTTGTTCAGGACAACGAATCTAAATCCAAATACGGCGTCGTACGTGGCCTCCATATGCAGAGAGGAGAATTTGCACAAGCAAAGTTGGTACGCGTTCTTTCCGGAAAGATTCTGGATATCGCAGTAGATGTGCGGAAAGATTCGCCAACTTATGGGCAATACATAGCTGTCGAACTAAGTGATGAAAATAAAAAACAATTGTTCATCCCAACCGGATTCCTGCATGGATTTTCTGTTTTAAGCGAAGAAGCCATCGTTTATTATAAATGTGATGCTTTTTATGACAAAGAATCTGAAGATGGCATAAATCCTCTGGATGCCGATTTAAATATCGATTGGCAACTGCCAAAAGAAAAAATGATCCTATCGGAAAAAGATCAATCTGCCAAAGCTTTTGCAGATTTTAACCCCTTTTCATTATGAAAAAAATACTGGTAACGGGCGCAAACGGACAATTGGGGAAATGTTTACAAGATTTCGTAGCCGCAAATCCGTCTTCCCGCTTTCAGTTTCTTTTTTTGGATCGAGCCCAACTGGATGTTTCCCAAAAAGAGCTGGTCGAAACCTTTTTCTTTGCCAATCAAATCGATTTCTGTGTAAATTGTGCTGCTTATACAGCCGTTGATCTGGCGGAAAAAGAAGCCGAACAGGCATTTAAAGCCAATGCTGATGCGGTGAAATATCTGGCGGAAGAATGTGCCGAACAAAATGCAACCTTGATTCATATTTCGACCGATTATGTGTTTGACGGCAACAGCACCGAACCTTATTTGCCGGACGATAAACCCAATCCAATCAATGTCTATGGAAAATCGAAATTGGAAGGAGAACGTTGGGCACTCGAATTAAATCCTAAAACCTTTGTAGTACGTACTTCCTGGGTTTATTCGCCTTATGGTAAAAATTTCTATACCACCATGTTGCGATTGATGGCGGAAAAGGATGAATTGAATGTGGTTTCCGACCAGATCGGGAAACCCACAGATGCACGAGATCTGGCAGAATATATCTACGGCATCATTTCGTCAGAAGATAAAAATTATGGAATCCGGCACTTTTCAGGTCCGGAACAAATGTCCTGGTTTGAATTTGCACAAAAAATTGCGGCAGAAAACGGTTTCAAAACCCAAATAAATCCCATCCCCACTTCAGCTTATCCGACACCGGCCCGACGACCGATGTGGAGTGTGTTGGGGGAGTGAGTATTCTTATTTTCGGAAAATCAATATTTCTCTTTTTGGAATCTGGACAAATAATTGTTAAACTGTATCAGTAATACAATGGTAGCAGCTAAAAGAAATCCTATGACCGTATATTTAATAATAGGATTTTCATAGATTTCGGTGTCGTCTATCATTCTGAGATTGGATACGACATTCATTCCTTTTTGGTATTCAGATATTTTCTTTTGAGTTCCATATAGTTTTCGGGAAAAAGATTCTGCGTAGCGCAATAAATCTGCTTCAACGTTTCCTCTGGATGCTGTATTTACCAGCAATTGCTCAGTTCCGGACGGCCCTGAATTATTATTGAGTGCCGCACGTGAAAGCAAAATGGAATCAATGTTATCAACATTTCTTTTCAGATTATTTTCATAGGATTTCAATACAGCAAGTTTGTTTTCCTGTTCTCTCTTTGGACCCGGAAGATTATTGAAGTAATTCAGTAAGCCCTCTTGTATCTGTGCAGGAGGAACATCTCCCTTCACTTTTATTTTCAACCTCTGAATCGGATAATCCTCGTCACTCATTTTACCTTTAAAGTTGCCTATCTCAGAGGTCTGATAATAGAGTGTATCGGTTTGATCACTTCTGAATATGGCTCCTTCTATTTGCTCAAAATAGCTGTTCACCACATCACTTTCTCTTTCTATAGGTTCAACTTTTATGGATTTTATTCCAAGTTTTTTCACTAAATCAATACCTTCATTTTTTTGAGTAAAAAGATCGCGATTTACTATTTCTGATGAAAATGCGTACAATTCAATATTGCTAATTGGGTTAGAGCTTACGATCATTTCGTAACTTTCCGTTTCATTTGTTACCAAATACTTGACATAAAATCCATAAGCCGCACCAACAATTATTAGCCCGATTACTATAGGCCAGCTTTTTTTCAATAAAACAACAAAGTGCAGAAAAACTTCAATCAGCTTCCAAACTTTTTTGAAGATCGATTTAATTCCATTTTTAAAATAGTCCATCAACCTGATTAAATCCACTTCTTCATTTGTGTTTGTGTTGTTGGGTATCTCTTGATTCATTTATGAAAAATTTGTTGTAAATATAATTGAATTGTCTGAATCATAAAATTATCTTAAAGAATAAACAAGTTTCATCATTTAAATTGTGTCTTTTTATCAATTATTTTTGTGGCCAACCAAGACGGACATCCGATTATGAATTATATGTCTATACCCAATTTTAGTATATATTTTAGTAACTTTGCACTTCACTAAATTAAAAAATGAAAAAAGCGTTTATAACGGGGATAAATGGGCAAGATGGTTCTTTTTTAGCAGAGTTTTTACTGGAAAAAAATTACGAAGTTCATGGAATCATCCGTAGGAGTTCTACATTTCATACCGAGAGAATCGAACATCTTTACATAGATACACTGATAAAAGATATGCACAGTAATCGCAAGATACATTTGCATTATGGAGATATGACAGATTCAACGAATTTAGTTCGTTTGGTTCAGAAAATCCAACCGGATGAAATTTATAATCTTGCGGCTCAGTCACATGTAAAAGTTTCTTTTGATCTTCCGGAGTATACTGCTGAAACAGATGCTGTAGGTACATTAAGATTATTGGAAGCCGTACGTATAGCAGGATTAGAAAATAAAACCCGCATCTATCAGGCATCTACTTCAGAATTATACGGAAAAGTACAAGAAATTCCTCAAACGGAAACTACACCTTTTTACCCTCGCTCACCTTATGGTGTTGCTAAAATTTATGCTTTTTGGATTACAAAAAATTACCGCGAAGCATACAATATATTTGCAGTAAACGGAATTCTGTTTAATCACGAATCCGAAAGAAGAGGGGAAACATTTGTAACACGTAAAATTTCTATGGCAGTAGCTAGAATTGCCAATGGGATGCAGGACAAATTGTATTTGGGGAATTTGAATTCGCTTCGAGATTGGGGTTATGCAAAGGATTATGTGGAATGTATGTGGATGATGCTTCAGCATGATGAACCTGAAGATTTTGTCATAGCAACTGGCGAACAACATTCAGTAAAAGAGTTTTGTGAAAAAGCATTTTCGGTAGTTGGTGTCGAAATCGTCTGGAAAGGCGAAGGTGTGGATGAGAAAGGAATCGACAAAAACACCGGAAAAGTTCTGATAGAGGTTGATCCGCGATATTTCAGACCTTCTGAAGTGGAAACTTTATTGGGTAATCCGGCAAAAGCCAAAGAAAAATTGGGTTGGAATCCTCGTAAAACATCTTTTGATGAATTAGTGGAAATCATGGTCAAACATGATTTGATTTACACAAAAAAGAATGGCCACATTCAATCTTATGACTAAAATGCAAATTACAGATAAAATATATGTGGCAGGAAGCAATGGCATGGTGGGATCGGCTATTGTACGTGCTTTAAAAGAGAAAGGATTTACAAATATCCTGACCAGAAGTTCCAAAGAACTGGATCTGCGCAACCAACAGGATGTCAACCTCTTTATGCAACAGGAAAAACCTGACTACGTCTTTCTTGCAGCTGCAAAAGTAGGTGGAATCCATGCCAACAATACTTTTCCGGCCGAATTTATCTATGACAATCTGATGATTGAAACCAATTTAATTCATTCATCTTATCAAACAGGTGTCAAAAAACTGTTATTTTTGGGTAGTTCTTGTATCTATCCGAAATTCGCGGAACAACCTATAAAAGAAGATTCTTTACTGACAGGAACACTTGAGCCTACAAATGAAGCTTATGCAATCGCAAAAATTACTGGAATAAAATTATGTGAATACTACCGTAAACAATTTGGATGCGATTTCATTTCCGCTATGCCGACCAATCTATATGGAATCAATGATAATTTTGACTTAAATAATTCCCATGTCTTACCCGCGCTGATCCGAAAGTTTCACGAAGCCAGGCTAAACGGCGAAAAGGAAGTGGTGATGTGGGGAACCGGAACACCCAAAAGAGAATTTTTATATGTAGATGATTTGGCGGAGGCCTGTCTGTTTTTGATGGATAATTATTCGGATTCCACACATGTGAATATAGGAACGGGTGAAGATCTGAGCATACTGGAATTAGCGAAACTCGTGAAAGAAATAGTTGGCTATGAAGGCGAAATCGTAAATGACCTCAGCAAACCCGACGGGACACCCAGAAAACTGATGGATGTTTCCAAAATCAATTCGCTTGGCTGGAAAGCCCATACAGATCTGGAAACCGGAATCCGTAAAGCATACGATTGGTTTTTGAATGATTATAACAAAAAATAATAATATTCATTAATGCGTTTTGGATTCATTTTCATTTTATTTCTATCAGTATCCGGATTGGCACAACAAAATTTTTATGTTTCTCCAAGCGGTTCGGATTCAAATAACGGACTTTCAACGAATTTAGCATTCAAAACGGTAGAAAAAGCCAAGCTGGCGGTCAGAGATTTTCGTCAAAAAAATCCTCAATTCGGAAAAGATATTATTGTCAACTTTGCGCCGGGAGATTACATCCTTTCGAAAACCTTAGAACTTAATAAACGTGATGGCGGAACGGAAAAAAGCCGTACTATTTATCAGAAAAACCCGCAACTATCCGGAGAAGTTATTCTTTCCGGGGAAAGTATAGTGAGCGGATGGATACAACACGACGCTGCTAAAAATATCTGGAAAGCCGAAATCGGAGATTTGTTTGCACGACAGGTTTTTATCCGAAATAGGAAAAGTATGGAAATCCGAAAGGCCATCCGTTCCCGCAGCGATGACAAACCGTTCCGTATGAAAGAATACGGAAAAGGATATAAAGTTCAAACCAAAAACATCGATTTCCGAAACTGGAACAATATAAAAGATTTGGAGGTAGTCTCAAATCACTACTGGGTTTCTACGCGTATTCCCGTATTGGAAAACCAAAAAGGAAAAAAATTGGTCATCGAACCCGAATTCTGGAACCATATTCATATCCAATGGAATGTTTACCAGGCGCCTTTCAACTGGCTGGAAAATGCTTTGGAACTGGTGGATTCGTCCAACGAATGGTACATAGACCGACTGAGCAATCCCGGAAAAAACACGATTTATTATCATTTCGGGAATTCAAATCCGGAGGATTCGGACATTATAGTTCCGACTTTGGAAAAACTGATTTCCGCAAAAAATACCGACTATATTTCTTTTGAAAACATACAGTTCCAATTTACCACCTGGGACGGCCCTTCCACTTACCTTCCTGAAAAAAAAGCCAACAACGGTTTCCGGGCCGGACTGGGAGACCGGTATACGGAATATGCTTATACGACCCATCATTATAAAAATATGGCGCAGATTCCGGGTGCCCTTTCTTTTGATACTTGTAGTGAGATTATCATCAAAGATTGTGGTATAGCGCACATTGGTTCTACTGCCATTGAATTTTTTAATGGTTCAAATAATAATTTGATTGAGAAATGTAACATTGAAGATATTGCAGCAAGCGGGATTTCCCTGCATGGATGGAAAGGTTCTGACCTTACTTTTCAAAAGGGAATTCAGTATGTGAAGGACCATCCTGAACTGAAACTGCTCGGTAAAGGAAACAAAATTATACAAAACCGTATAACCGACGTTGCCAATGACTATCTGAGCAGTTGTGGGATTGTAATTGGTTATGCGCAGAATACAACAATCAGCCGAAATGACATATCCGATTTTCCTTATTCGGGAATTGCATTTATCGCCTATAATTATGATACGATCGCAGAAGACGGAACCGTTTTAAAACCAGGTAATGTTCTGTTTCTCGGAACCAACGAAGTTTCCAATAACCAGATTAACTGTTCTGATCAAGTTATGCCCGACGGTGGAGGGATTTATACCTTTGGGTATCACGGAGATGGGTTTGATGTGGCGGAAACAAAACGGTCCAAGTTCTTCGGAAATAAAATCCTGAACCAAAAGTTCTATCAGGGAGCGATTTATCTCGATAAATATTCATCCAATATTGACGTTTATGACAATGTAATCGATATAGAAAATAACCGAAGAATTGAGCAAAAATATGGACTTCCGGTGTACAGCATCGCTTACCGTTATGGTTCAAGCAATATTGATATTTATAATAATTACTGTAACGACCGATATTTATCTGTCCCGAACACCTGTTTAGACGGTGTGCTCTGCTATAATATTCTGATAGACAACATCACTTATTTTCGTGGATTTGAAGGATATAAGGAGTGATTTTCCATCCAATCCACCGTTATTTTAGTTCCGGATTTCCTTGAAACCGGCAAATCAGGAGCAATTTTCTGTGTATCAGAAAGGTCATAAACATTGTCCGTGGTCATATTACTCAGCCGGAAACTGGTCATAATAAATGACATTTCATTGGTAGTTTTAAAAAAAAAAAATACATTTAACTTCTTAAACCTTTTTCTTATGAAGAAATTCTTTACTTTATTTTTATTGATATTTTTTTTCAATCAAGTATTTTCACAAACTCAAGGTATCTATTGGCAAAAATCTTTAGGGGGAAGCTCTGATGACTATCTTTCAAAAATTTTAAAAACAGATGATGGTGGATATATTTTATTAGGACAAACAAAGTCAAACAATTATGATGTGAGTGGAAATCATGGAAATTTTGATATATGGGTCGTAAAAATGGATAATAATTTTGATATTATTTGGCAAAAATGTTTAGGAGGATCTAATTTGGATGAAGCTGTTGACATTAAGATTACAGATTCAGGTTATATAATTGTTGGTAACACAAAATCCAATGACGGTGATGTTAGTGGATTAAAAGGAGATAAAGATATTTGGATTGTTAAATTAACAAATAATGGTTCAATTCAATGGCAAAAGTGTTTTGGAGGAACTAATGAAGAGTATGCTAGTAGTATTCATATTACCCCAACAGGGAATTATATTATATCAGGAACTACTAAATCTTTTGATGGTGACATAATAGAAAATAAAGGATTTGAAGACATTTGGGTATTTAGTGTAAACAATTCTGGAGAACTCCTTTGGCAAAGAACATTTGGTGGTAATAGTTTAGATATTTCATATAACTCAATACCTACCTCAGATGAAGGATATGCAATTGTGGGTTGGACATTCTCAAATGATGGTGATATAAGCCAGAGTTATGGAGATGGTGATGTTTGGCTCATAAAACTTAATAGTTTAGGACAATTACAGTGGGAAAAGAGCTATGGTGGAGAAAGAGCTGAAATAGGAGTATCAATATTTCAACAAAATAATGGTAGCTATTTAATTGGCGCATTATCAAGTTCTACAACAGGAGATAATACTTGTAATAATAATGAATATGATCGTCAAGTATGGATTTTAAAAACTACTGGATCTGGTGAATTGAGTTGGAATTCTTGTTATGGTGGAAATGATTGGGAATTTCTATATAATCAAATACAAACTTCAGACGGAGGCTCTGTTTTCGTTGGTTACACCGAGTCTCATAATTTACTCGGGTATCAAGGTAATTATGATTCATATGTTTTAAAAATTAAATCTAATGGACAGTTTGATTGGTATAGTTTATTTGGTGGCTCTAATTACGATTATGCTAAATCAGTGGTAGAACTACCTGAAGGAAATTTATTAATAGCAGGAAATACAAATTCAAATAATGGAGATGTCCAAGATAACAAAGGAGCATATGACATTTGGCTCATAAAAATAGGTATACTTTCTCAAGATGCCGGAATATCTTATTTGAATGTGGGACAACAATCATGTGAAATTTCTACAAATTCTTTTAATCCTATTGTTACACTTTCAAACACAGGAATTTCCACAACTTTAAATAGTGTTGAATTCTCTTACCAAATTGACAATCAAGAACTATTATATCACACATGGAATGGGAATCTTACAAACGGAGAAGCGGAAACTATTTCATTACCTGAAATCCATGCGGAGCCGGGGAATCATATTTACACATTAAATATTACTAAAATTAATGGTGCTAATGATGAGGGTTCATCCAATAATTCTCTTTCCCAAAATTTCCAATCTCAAACTTTTAATACAAATAAAGTTATGTTGGAGATTACATTTGATGGCGCTCCTGAAGAAATATCTTGGACGTTTGAGAATGGTAATGGTGATATAATGTATCAAGGAGAGAATTATACCGAACCATTTACCCATGTTTCAATTCCACTAAATCTTCCTCCTATTACAGATTGCTATACGTTTACAATCCATGATTCATTCGGCGATGGTCTTTGTTGCGAAAATGGTATTGGTAGCTGGGATTTATTTTCTGCACAATACCAAATAATTGAATATGGTTTAAGCAATTTCGGGAGTTCAGCTTATTTTCAATTTGAAAATGATGGAATTCTTAGCGTCATAGATTCAGAAAAAAGTAAAATTAGTATCTACCCCAACCCTGCAACCAACAAACTTTATTTTGAAAATTTAAAGAGCCCTTCAACCGTTAAAATTCTTAATGCGGAAGGTAAAATCATCGTGGAAAAAACCATACAACCAAGCGGGTTTATCGATATTTCTGCTTTACCAAAAGGGGTTTATGTGGCGGTTCTGGATGGCAATTCCTATAAGTTCATTAAAAATTAGAATTTCCTATCCACTCCACCGTTATTTTAGTTCCGGATTTCCTTGAAACCGGTAAATGGGGAGCGATTTTCTATGTATCGGAAAGGTCATAAACATTATCCGTGGTCATATTACTCAACCGGAAACTGGTCATCGGGAATTTGATTTTGAAGATTTAAGATAAATACTCTTAATTATTATTTAATGATAATTTTCTTGGCAGTTTTTAACAAAACATTTAGATTTAACACATATAAAAATATTTAAACCCTTTTATCATGAAAAAAATCTTTTTCCTAGGAGTTGTTATATTAACGACTTTATCCGGTTATGGTCAAATAAATACAAATGCGATTAATGTCAATAGTTATGCTGACGTGCTTTTAAAAAGAAGTGGAGTTGGTAATTTTAAGATTGCTATGTCTGTGTCAGGAGATCAGAATACTCTAATCTTAAATTATAACAATGATTATAGTAATGGTATAAGAATAAACGGAAAAACAGTAACCGATGAAGTTTCTGTTTTTACAAATGGCACTACCAGTAAACACTTAGGGTTTAGCACTCATGACCAGTTTACATATTTAGGATATCCTATTGCCCATTATGGAATGACTCTACGTCCAGGAAACAATTTAGGCATTTCGGGTCATCAATCTTTGGAGTTTTTTACTGCTGGGGGAATAAAAATGAAAATTTTACAAAATGGTAATGTTGGAATTGGAAGCGTAAATCCTGATGAAAAACTTACCGTAAAAGGAAAAATCCATGCGGAAGAAATAAAAGTGGATTTAGTCGTTCCGGCTGATTATGTTTTCCAAAAATACTTTACCGGAAATTCTGATCTGAAACCGGAATATACTATGCCTACTCTTGCCGAAGTTGAATTTTTTGTAAAAGAGAACAATCACCTACCAAGCATTCCTTCTGCAAAAGAAATTCAGGAAAACGGCTTACATCTTGGAGAAATGAACAATCTTTTACTACAAAAAGTAGAAGAATTAACTCTTTATATCATAGAGCAGAATAAGCGTATCGAAGCTTTGGAAGCGAAAGTAGTTGAGAATAATTAATTCATAGTTTAATTTTTAAAATTTAGATTATGAAAAAAATTAAAATCCGATCATTAAGCTTTCAATTATCTTTCACATTGTTAGCTTTAATAATGAGTAATTTTATTTATGGTCAATACTTGTCAATAAATCCTACTGAACAAAGTATAGCAGTTGACTCCGGAGATCAAAACTCAGCTTATGTTACTTTATACAATCAAAATATTCAATACCCGATTAATTATAAAGTAACCTTATTTCAAGGTACAAGTTCTGATGTAAATGTAAACCCAAGCCTGAATCAGAACTTAAGTTTAACTCAAAATGGATTCCAAAATTTCGTATTTACTTTTTCGAAAAATGTAACTTCCAATACTACATCAATATATAAATTTAAGGTAACTTGGACTTTACAAGATGGTTTTAATAATGAAATGACTTCTTATATAACTATCAATGTTACATACCTCGTTCCTTATTGTAATCTTTCTCCACCTATCAATCGATTTACGGGCAACATACTCTCAAATAATGCTGTGGCAAGTTGGGATAATGTGCCTGGAGCATCCGCTTATTATGTAAAATATACCCATGACAGCGGTGCTGGCTCCCCAAGTAATGTAATTACGACTGACAATCAGCTAAGGATGTATACATTTAATCCAAATTCAACACATTATTGGCAAGTAAGAACAAGATGCCCTAATGGCTCCAGTGGTAATTGGAGTGAGCCTATTTATTTTACAACATTATCAGAATGTCCTACAAATGTAGAAATAAATAGACCTATTACTTATAATATATCTGAGGTTAAAGCAAGTGGAACAATCACGGCATTGTCTGCAGTTAATCCTAATATGCCGAACCTAGGAAATGTTTCATTTAGAGCCCAAAAAATTGTATTAAAACCTGGTTTTCATGCAAAAGGACAAATTTCGGGAACTGTTATGAAAACGTTCAGGGCTTACGTAGATCCATGTACTGCATCTAAACAGAAAACGGAAGACTATATGGTTGAATCATTAGATGAGAAGTATGCAGAGGTAAATCCAAAAGTTCTACCCCATCTTTTCCCAAACCCTGTGTCAAATCTGCTTAACATAGAAAATATAGAAGAGGTAAATAACTGGACACTGGTGGATATGTATGGAAAAGTGATGAGTCAAGGAAGAACAAATCCAAATCAATCAAAAATCACGATTAACACAAGTTCTCTAAAACCCGGGATTTATTATTTTAATGCCACTCTAAAAAATGGAGAACTCTTCCAAAAAACCGTCATGAAAAAATGATAATTTTTCTGTCAGAATGTAAAATTAGCTACTGTAAAAGGTAGCTATTTTTATAACATAAAACCATTTACCTAAATCCTATTTTTAATCGGTTTTGCGGGCGTACCAATACAAATTTTATTTTCAGGTAAGTCTTTTAAGACTGAACTCCTTGCGGCAACGATAGATCCTTTTCCAACTGTTATTCCGGAAGCAACATATACATCAGTTGTTAACCAACATTCATCTTCAATAACCACAGGTTCTGCGTAAATATCAAAAGAAGGTTTGGTGTAATCATGTCCACCCGTGTTAAGATATACTTTGTGAGAAAGAACTACGTTATTTCCAATCGTTATTTTCCCCAGATTGTAAATGACACATTCCTCTCCTATCCAGCAGTAATCACCCACCTCCAGATTCCAGGGATAGGTAACTCTGGCAGACGAGCGGAACAAAACGCCTTTTCCGATTTTTGCGCCGAAACTTCTGAGAAGGAATCTCCTCCAACCATAGAAAAACTGTGGCGACCAGGCAAATAAAGTTGCCTGAACCATCCACCAAAGCTGAACAGTGACTTTTGATTTTCCTCGGAAGGTTTCCGGAACGGCGAAATTTTTTAAATCCTGGTACTGCATAGTAATTCCTAATTAAGTATAACGGTCGAAGGGGTCTCAGATTGTTTGTCGTTCAATAGCCAGTCATAAACTTCAGTCATTTGAGAGGCAATCGTTTTCCAGGTAAATTTTTTCTTGACCAAATCCAAACCATTCTCACCGATTATTTTTCTTTCTTCATCAGACAGGCTGAATAATTCTTTCAATCCGTTTAGGGTACTTTCCACAGTAGGTTCCAT
>Ga0079224_100003788_pt1 | contig 19256 bp, 10 predicted proteins | sample Stecom2015_FD_80414 | JGI IMG/M metagenome (GOLD analysis project Ga0079224, IMG submission 80414) | Agricultural soil microbial communities from Utah to study Nitrogen management - Steer compost 2015 | ecosystem: Environmental > Terrestrial > Soil > Agricultural land | place: USA: Utah... | reverse complement strand
TGCATCGAGCACGGACTGCCCATTCTCGACGGTGAATTCATGCCGGCTGGGCAGAACGGTGACCTTGAAACTCATATCGTTGAACATCCGGTAAAAGTTCAGTGGCGTTCATTTTATGACGAACGCCGCAACAGTTTAGGCTGGCGGATCTTTAGAGACAGCGCGCGGCCCTTGCGAGCCCGCTTGCCAATGTAATCGGCAAGCTCGTCCATCTCCATCACGAGATCCGTTTCCTTCTTTCGGTAAACCCCGCGAGCCACAATGCCTTCCGGCCCAAAGGCCAGCCATTGTGCCAGAGCATCGCCTTCATCGAGCCCCATAAGCTGGGTCCCGCGCCCCCCTGACATCGTCTTGAGTTCCGACAGCGGGACGATCAGGAAGCGACCCTTTTTCGCAAGCATGGCCAAATGCGTGTCTTCAGGCTGCAAGAGCAAGGGTTTCATCCACACGTCGCCCTTGTCCAAGGAGAAGAATTGTTTCCCAGCACGTTGACGCGTTGTTATGTCAGCAAAACGCGCGATGAAACCATGTCCGCTTTGTGACGCAATGACATAGCGATTCTCGGCAGGTCCGGCCACCATCTGAACGATACGGGTGCCGGCCTCTATCTCGATCATGGAGGTCACCGGCTGACCGTCTCCTCGCGCTGAGGGCAGATTTGCCACAGCCACCGTGTAGGCCCGGCCTGTGTTGGAGAAAGCCACCAGTTCATGCGTACTCAGGCACTCGATTGCGTCATAGAGCGCATCCCCGGCTTTGAACGAGAACTGACTGGCATCGTGGCCGTGCCCCTGCCGCGCCCGCAGCCAGCCCTTTTGCGAGATGATGACTGTGACCGGCTCTTCGACAACCTTGGTCTCCAGCACAGCACGCTCTGCGACTTCAATCAGTGTGCGACGGTCGTCACCGAAAGCCTTTGTGTCGGCTTCGATTTCCTTGATCATCAGCCGTTTGAAGGCGGCAGGGCTGTCCAGGAGTTCCTGTAATTTCTTCTGTTCATCGCGTTGGCGTTCAAGCTCCTGCTCTATGCGGATCCCCTCAAGCCGCGCCAGTTGACGCAGACGCATTTCAAGAATGTCATCCGCTTGGCGTTCGGTGAGCTTGAAACGCTCCATCAATGCCGCACGAGGTTCGTCCGCCTCACGTATGGTCTGAATGACTTCATCTACATTCAGGTAGACGACCATGCGGCCTTCCAGAACGTGAATGCGATCTGTCACCTTATCCAGGCGGTGCTGAGTACGTCGGGTCATGGTGTCCGCACGGAAGGACAGCCATTCGGTCAGCATGCCACGCAGACTGCTCTGCCCAGGACGACCGTCTCGTGCAATACATACCAGGTTCATGGGAACACTGGTTTCCATGCTGGTCTGCGCCAGCAAGGCAGTCACCAAATCATCGCGGGGAATTTTGCTGCTCTTGGGTTCGAAGACCAGGCGGACCGACGCTTCCTTGCCCGACTCGTCGCGCACGGTGTCCAGCAAGCTCAGCATCAATGCTTTAGTCTGCTGCTGCTCAGGAGTCAGCGACTTACGCCCTGCCCTCAGTTTGGGGTTGGTGCGCTCTTCGATCTCTTCCAGAACTTTCTGTGCCGAGGTCCCCGGCGGCAGCTCCGTGACCACCATCTGCCATTGACCGCGCGCCATTTCTTCAAAGTGCCAACGAGCGCGCGCCTTGATGGATCCACGGCCATGCTGATAGATCTGGCGAATTTCCTCTGGTGAGGAAATAATCTGCCCACCTCCGGAAAAGTCGGGGCCCGGGACCAGCTCGTGCAATGCATCATCATCCAGCTTCGGATTGCGGATGAGTGCGATGCAGGCCGCGGCAATTTCGCGCAGATTGTGCGAAGGAATTTCGGTGGCCCTGCCCACAGCTATTCCCGATGCACCATTCAGCAGCACCACCGGCAGCCGTGCTGGCAGCAGGGCCGGCTCTTTCTGACTGCCATCGTAGTTAGGCAGAAAGTCGACGGTTCCTTCATCCAGTTCGTCCAGCAGCACCCGCGCGAACGGAGTGAGCCGTGCTTCGGTGTAACGCATGGCCGCCGCGTTATCGCCGTCACGCGAGCCGAAATTGCCGTGTCCGTCGACAAGGGGATAGCGCAGTACAAAACTCTGTGCCATCCGAACCATTGCGTCATATGCCGCCTGGTCACCGTGTGGGTGATACTTGCCCAGCACATCGCCGACCACCCGTGCTGACTTCACTGGCTTTGCATCAGGCCCCAAGCCCATGGCGTGCATGGCGTAGAGAATCCGCCGCTGAACCGGCTTTTGCCCGTCGGAGACGTCCGGTAGCGCTCGGCCGCGCACGACCGACACTGCATAATCCAGATATGCCTGCTCCGCATATAGGGACAGGGTGATATTGTCGTCGTCGGCGGGCATCCCCACCTGTGTTGCATCCATTCAAATTCTCCGCATCGGCTTAGACGTCAACGTCCGCCAGATTGCCTTTCTGTTCAAGCCACACGCGTCGCTGTCCCGATTCGCCTTTGCCCATAAGCATGCTGAACATGCTGCGCGTACTGTCGAGGCCGGGTTCCCCATAAGCAACCGGCAATAGCCGGCGTGTGTCCGGGTTCATGGTCGTGTCCCAAAGCTGCTCCGCACTCATTTCCCCAAGGCCCTTGAATCGGCTGATAGACCAGCTTCCTTCCCTCACGCCATCGCTACGCAATTTGTCTACCACCGAAGCCAGTTCGGCCTGATCCAGACAGTAAATCTTGCGTGCCGGGCGCTTGCCCGCGGCGGGCACATCCACGCGGAACAACGGCGGGCGCGCGACATAAATATGCCCGGCTTCAATCAGGCGCGGAAAGTGCCTGAAAAATAGTGTCAGAAGCAAAACCTGAATATGTGAACCATCGACGTCCGCATCAGACAGGATGCATATGCGTCCGTAGCGCAGGCCTGAGAGATCCGGGGTGTCGTCAGGCCCATGGGGATCCACTCCGATCGCCACGGAAATATCGTGGATCTCCGTATTGGCGAACAGACGGTCACGGTCGACCTCCCAGGAGTTGAGCACCTTGCCCCGTAGCGGCAAGATGGCTTGAAATTCCTTGTCGCGCCCCATCTTGGCGGAGCCCCCGGCCGAGTCGCCTTCCACGAGAAATAGCTCAGTGCGCGACACATCGCTGGATTCACAATCCGTCAGTTTGCCGGGCAAAACAGCCACGCCGGAGCTCTTGCGCTTTTCAACTTTCTGAGCCGAGCGCGCCCGAGCCTGCGCCTGACGGATGGCACTTTCAGCGAGTTTTCTGCCGTATTCCACATGCCCGTGCAGCCACAGTTCAAGCGCGTTTTTCACGTAATTGCTGACCATACGAACCGCGTCGCGACTGTTCAGCCTTTCCTTGATCTGGCCTTGGAACTGAGGATCCAGCACCTTGGCGGACAGCACAAAACTGGCGCGCGCAAAAACGTCCTCAGGTAAAAGCTTCACCCCCTTTGGGATCAGGCTATGGAGTTCAGCGAAGGATTTCACCGCAGTGAACAAGCCGTCACGCAGCCCTGCTTCGTGTGTGCCGCCCCCGGTGGTGGAGATCAGATTCACGTAGGATTCCCGAACGGTCGGGCCATCAGCGGTCCAGACCACTACCCATTGGGCACCTTCTCCCTCGGAATAGGTTTCGTCCTCGGCACCGGCGTAATGGCTGCCTTCAAAGGGCGGGACAATGCGTTCCGCATCGCCCAATGCCTCTTCGAGATAGCTGCGAAGGCCATTGTCGTACTGCCAGGCCTGACCTTCGCCCGTTTTTTCATTGCGAAACTCGAACTTCACGCCGGCGAGCAAAACAGCCTTGCTACGCAGACTGTGTGTCAATTCAGCAACGGGTATGACGGGCGAGTCGAAATAGCTGGCATCCGGCCAGACACGGACTGTTGTGCCCGATGCGCGCTTGGGCGCTGAGCCGACTTCGCTCAATGGCTGCTCAACGTCTCCGCCGGCAAACACAATCTCATGAACTTTTGCGTCTCGGGTGACACGCACCTCCATGCGTCGGGACAATGCGTTGGTCACCGACACACCGACTCCGTGCAGGCCGCCAGAAAAGGCGTATGCGCCGCCCGACTTCTTATCGAATTTTCCGCCTGCATGCAGTCGTGTGAAAACCACTTCCACAACAGGCACTTTCTCCTGCTCATGCACGCCGACCGGAATGCCGCGACCATCGTCTTCAACCGAGACGCTACCGTCTGTATGCATGGTGACGCTCACGCAATGGCCAAAACCGGCGAGCGCTTCGTCAGCGGCGTTGTCGATAACTTCCTGGATGATGTGCAGCGGATTTTCGGTGCGGGTGTACATGCCCGGTCGCTGGCGGACCGGCTCCAGGCCTTTGAGCACCCGGATCGATGCTTCATCGTAGCGGGATGTGGACAATTTGCTTCCGTATTTGAATGTCAGGGAAAAGCCGTATTTTACGGACACCGCGCGTCTGACGTTGTACGACGCGCCTTTGCTAGTGGTATGCTTGCAAAAAACGCCCAGGCTCCGCCCTTTTTCTGCGGCAACGCCCCGGCCCCGAGGCCCGGGTCAGGAGCTCTGCAAGATTTGCAATTTCCTATATCAAAATTCCTTCCTGCCATGACAGATTCCATTAAGCACGTGACGGACGCCTCGTTTGAGTCCGATGTACTGAAATCCGATCTTCCCGTCCTGGTGGACTACTGGGCAGAATGGTGCGGCCCCTGCAAGATGATCGCCCCCCTGCTTGACGAAGCCGCCAAGTTGTACGAGGGCCGTGTTACCATTGCTAAGCTCAATGTCGACGACAACCCCGACACCGCCGCCAAGTTCGGCATTCGCGGCATTCCGACACTGATGCTTTTCAAAGACGGCAAGGCTGCGGCCACGAAAGTCGGGGCGATGTCCAAATCGCAACTCTCTGCGTTTCTCGACGAGTCACTGTAACACCAGAAAACTAGAACACCGGTCACACTGAGTCGCGTGAGCCCTTTCCGGGCTCGCCACCCACCGCAAACTATCACCCCCCTCTCTTCACCATCCATGCACCTCAATGAATTAAAGGCACTGCACGTTTCGCAGCTGCTAGAAATGGCTGCCAGTCTGGACATTGACAACGCCAGTCGACTGCGTAAGCAGGAACTCATGTTCGCCATCATGAAAAAGCGCGCCAAACAAGGCGAACAGATTTTCGGTGACGGCGTACTCGAAGTGCTTCCTGACGGTTTCGGCTTTTTGCGTTCGCCGGACACCTCTTACCTGGCCAGCACCGACGACATTTACATCTCCCCTTCTCAGATCCGCCGCTTCAATCTGCATACGGGCGACTCCATTGAAGGTGAGGTTCGCACGCCCAAGGATGGTGAACGCTATTTTGCGTTGGTGAAGGTCGACAAGGTCAACGGCATGCAACCGGAAGCCATCAAGCACCGGATCATGTTCGAGAACCTCACGCCCCTGCATCCCGACCGAGTCATGAAGCTGGAACGGGACATCAAGAGTGAAGAGAACATCACCGGTCGCATCCTGGACATCTTTGCACCTCTGGGCAAAGGCCAGCGCGCCCTGATCGTCGCCAGCCCTAAATCCGGCAAGACGGTGATGATGCAGCACATCGCGCATGCCATCACCACCAATTACCCTGACGCAGTGATGATTGTCCTGCTGGTGGACGAGCGCCCGGAAGAAGTCACCGAAATGCAGCGTACGGTGCGCGGGGAAGTTGTCGCATCGACCTTCGATGAGCCCGCTACCCGCCACGTGCAGGTCGCAGAGATGGTGATCGAAAAGGCCAAGCGCCTGGTTGAACTAAAGAAAGACGTGGTGATCCTGCTTGACTCGATCACACGCCTGGCGCGGGCCTACAACACCGTAGTTCCTGCGTCGGGAAAAGTCCTTACAGGCGGCGTGGACGCCAATGCCTTGCAGCGCCCCAAGCGCTTCTTCGGCGCGGCACGCAACCTGGAGGAAGGCGGCTCCCTCACCATTATCGGCACGGCCCTGATCGAGACCGGCAGCCGTATGGACGAGGTGATCTACGAAGAATTCAAGGGCACCGGCAACTCTGAGGTGCATCTTGAACGCCGTCTGGCCGAGAAGCGTGTCTACCCGGCCATCAATTTGAACAAGTCCGGTACACGCCGGGAAGAGTTGCTCATCAAGCCCGAACTTTTACAAAAAGTATGGGTATTGCGTAAGTTCATTCACGACATGGACGAGATCGAAGCGATGGAATTCATCCTGGATAAGATCCGGGCGACCAAAACCAACGCCGAATTTTTCGACATGATGAAGAAATAGAATGGCACTACCCACACTAGATCAATTCCTTGCGGGCATAAAGGCCCGCGACCCCCATCAGCCTGAGTTTATGCAGGCTGTTCACGAGGTCATGAGCAGTCTTTGGCCTTTCATCGAGCGTAATCCGCATTACGGCGAACATGGCTTGCTTGAGCGCCTGGTCGAACCCGAACGCATCATTCAGTTCCGCGTGACCTGGGTGGACGATCAGGGCAAGGTCAACATCAACCGCGCCTATCGTATCCAGCACAGCTCCGCCATCGGCCCCTACAAGGGCGGCATGCGCTTTCACCCCTCGGTCAATTTGTCCATCCTGAAGTTTCTCGCCTTTGAGCAAACGTTCAAGAACGCGCTCACGACCCTGCCTATGGGCGGCGGCAAGGGTGGCTCGGACTTTGACCCCAAGGGTAAATCCGACGCCGAAGTGATGCGCTTCTGTCAGGCGCTCATGTTGGAGCTGCATCGCCATCTTGGCCCGGACACTGACGTTCCCGCAGGCGACATCGGTGTCGGCGCGCGAGAGGTCGGCTTCATGACCGGCATGATGAAAAAGCTGACGAATTCCGCCAGCAGTGTCTTTACCGGCAAGGGCCTCACCTTCGGCGGCAGTCTTATCCGCCCTGAAGCCACCGGTTACGGCACGGTGTATTTCGCTGAAGAGATGCTCAAACATGCTCGTCAGTCCCTGGAAGGTTTGACCGTCGCCATTTCTGGCTCCGGCAACGTGGCGCAGTTCGCGATCGAGAAGTGTCTGCACATGGGAGCCAAGGTCGTGACCGTCTCTGATTCTCAGGGTGCTGTGGTTGACCCGGCCGGTTTCACCATGGAAAAGCTGGCAGTCCTGAACCGCATCAAGAATGTGGATCGTGGCCGCGTCGAAGACTACGCGAAAGAACTGAATCTGCAGTACGAAGCCGGCAAGCGTCCTTGGCACGTTCCTGTCGATGTCGCGCTACCTTGCGCCACGCAGAACGAACTGGACATTGAAGACGCGCGCACCCTCATCAAAAATGGCGTGCGATGCGTAGCGGAAGGCGCCAACATGCCAACCAGCCTGGAAGCTGCCCACGCATTTATCGATGCGGGCGTACTCTACGCCCCGGGCAAAGCCAGCAATGCCGGCGGAGTCGCCGTGTCAGGCCTGGAAATGAGCCAGAACGCTCAGCGTCTGTGCTGGACTCGCGAACAGGTCGACGAGAAACTGCACGCAATCATGCGTGACATCCATGAGAATTGTGTGCGTCATGCCGCCGATGGCAAGACCGTCAATTATCTGGATGGTGCAAACATCGCAGGCTTCGTCAAAGTCGCCGACGCGATGCTGCAGCAAGGTATCTACTGACCCCTGCCAGACTCGGAAACAGGGTGTCCCGGCAGGGTGCCCTTTTCCCCACCCGTTTCCACTTCCTTGATTTCCGGCGCATCGAATCCTCCCGTGACGCGGTATTCTGCGCTCATGGCCTTGCTCATAGGATTCTTTAAAAGCCACTGAGTGAGAAACGCCCCCACCCCCACAATCGGATTGACGGCAATTCCCGCCGCAATCGCCGCTCCGCTCACATCCAGATTGGGCACCACGACCGCATAGAGGTCCAGGGTTTCCTTAGGCAGGTTCACGTCCCCAGCAATGGCAATGCTGGCCACGGGCCCCGTGACACGGTAGTTTTCACTGTGCATGACGCCGTTTTGAACTGTGACATGAGCCTGGAGCGTATCGAAGGGAAAGCCCTGTTTAGTCAGCCCGGCAGGATTCCAGTTCAAACTGGCCAAGCGCTTAACCGATTGCAGAGACAGCAGTTCGAGAAGTCTTGCCGACCGGGAGCCAACGTCTACGAATCTGCCTTGGGCGAGATCCACCCGCAAATCCCCCTGAAGCCCTGCGAGTTCGAATCGCCAGGGAATGTCGCGCCATTCGACGACGCCGTCCACCTGGCCATGACCGCCCTCGACCAAGTCCTTAAAGCCGGCCTGATCCAGATACGATCCCAGATCGTCGACCAGCACACGTGCATCCAGGCGCAAGCCTCTGGAAGGGCCTTGGAGCTGCCAGATACCATTGCCCTTCAGGCTCGCATGCGGGCTATTGAGTTCCAGCTGTTCCAACTTCCAGCGCCTCTCTCGGGCATCATTGAGGCCGACTACCGACAAGCCCCCAACATCCCGCCCGTATAGCCGCAACTTGTCCACCTTGAGCCGGATGGCAGGAAAATCCAAATTGTCAGCCAGGTTGTATGACGGCTCTTCGTCATTTTCATTGTTCCCACCGGTCCTGGCCTTTCCAATGGCGAGGCGCTGGAAGTGTGCTTCGACGTCCCCTTCAATTTTTCCGCTGCTCTCTCGCCAGTAAAGCGTGCCCGCAGTTTCGGATGAACTGACATCCACCCGCCAGCGCTGCCCCTCGGGCTGTCGCGCTGTAAACGTCAGGCGGTCCAGATCCATCCCGAGCACGGTGGCCGAGTCAGCCTGCAGGCGGAGATCTCGCACAGGCGGTAGAGGTGCGCGCTTTGCCTCTGCCTGCCCCTCCTCCGCCAGCTCGCTGCTCAGCGACCTCCACTCATCCAGATCGATATTTGTTGTGCGGATGTCCAGAGCCAGGCCATTGGAGGGTGCGACCGCCGTGCTGCCAACCCCTATGGCTCCCGCATAAAAGAATGGCTTGCCCTCTTCTGTGCCGTTCCTGTGAAGCAGACTTAAATCCAACAGCTTTTCGAGTTTGGCTTCAAGAATGGAATCTTTGCCCTTGGAGCCGGTGTGGGTCCACTTGGCCCTCAATGGCCAGGACTGATCCGTCTTCTTGTCAAATGGCGCCGGCAGACCCAAAGCCAGGCCCTGCAAATTAGACGTGAAGGTGACGGCATAGGCGCCGTCACCCCCGCTCTGGACGGCAATCTGATAGCTCGTCTTGCCATCGAGCTTGCCGCGCAGTTGCCCCTTCAAGTAGTCATCAAGCGCCTTGCCGGTCAGCGTCCCCTCAAAGGTCAGGGCCTTCTGTTTCTCCCCTATCCCGCCCGTCAGCCGGACAGCTCCCCCAAGGCTACGGGCTTTCAAGTCTTGGACAATCACTCCGGTGTCACTGAAGCTCAGGCTGCCTTGCATGTCGGTGAGTGCAGGAATCTGAGGGGTCAACTGGAGACCGCCTTTATTGAAGATTACCTCGCCCCGTACTGTTGTGTCCTCGGGATTCATGAGGGGAATCGTGAGCGCGATGGGCACGCGCCAGTCTCCTTGCCCTCGTGCCTGTTCAAACATTCCGTCCAGCAAACTTTTAAGCGGGGAATGATTCAGCAGACTGAGAAACGCCTTTGCGGGTGCTTCGCCCAAGCCTTCGACCGACAGAACAGAGTCGTGTTCGATGCTGGGGATGCGGGCGTCGACGTCTCGCAGAGCAATGGTTTCTCCAGCTGGGCGCATTTGCACCGTATCCGCGTGGATGGAGAGATCCACCTTATGCAGTCGAGCATGACCTTTCAGGGCCTCCAAGCGGGGCCAGCCTGGCTCACCAACGGCGGAAGCAGGTGCATAATCAATGACTGCATTCTCGACCTGTGCAGCGATCAGAAAATCTCCGCGCTCTGGTTCATCGCCGAAAGGAAAGTGCGCAAGATCACCCTGTAAATGCACGCTTCCATTTACGAGCCTTCCTTCCGGAAGACCGGACTTAAGCCATTCCCGCGCCTCTTCGTTCACGACGTCAGGAAGATATCGATGGATTGCCGAGAGCTCCGCACGCCCAAATTGGCCTGACACGTCTATCAGGCCGGCAGCGCCACCCTGCTCGCGCCAGTTCCCGGAAAATTCGAGATCTATGTCCGCATTGCGGATCTGCGCTCGGTCGAAATCAATATGTAAACCAGCGTCCGTGTCGCGACTCATTGTCGCTGCAAGTGCCAACCCGTTAAAAGACAGGACGTCCTGTAAAACCTCGCCCGCCTCGACTTTCACGCCACTCAGACTGGCAGCAATGCGTACCGGCGAAGCGTCCAACGCCACGTCCGCGTCTTCCGGTGGTAACCCACCCGCCAGCAGCTGTTGCAATGCGAGCCAATCACCGGAAAGAAATAGTTCGGCAGCCCGTGCTCTCACTCCGATTCCGGCTTCCGGATTCCACACTCCGCCCTCAACCCTCACCTGCGAGGTATGATGCCCCGGCTCACCCTTATGCAATTCCTGCCACGCGCGCCAGCTGACTCTACCTCTTTCAAGTGCCGAGTGCACATCGACCCAGGGTTTCCAACCGGTGGGGCGCATGTTTTCTACGTCAACATGCAGTAGGCCACTGAGAGCTGACAGAGAAAAGTCTTCGCCCGCTTGCAGGTCGGCGTGTACTCGACCCTGCAGCTTGAAGCCATCACCCATGAATCCGGGCGGACGCGCCAAAACAGAAAAGATGTGTTCGCCGTCCTCCTGGCGAATCGCCATCGCGACATCCTGAAGCTCAAGAGGCGGCGCAGAGCGGCTTTCATCATGCCAGACGATCCGTGCATTATTCAGACGGATATCCCCCTGCTGCGCCAGCCAATGCACGAATCCGTCGCCTTCTCCATGACCGTTTTCGGATCGTTCGCCTGGAGCGACGTCATAACCCACAAGAAAAATGCGATCCTGCACGTCACGTTTCAAGGACACTGCCAGGCCGTCAGCCTGCAAAACGAGAAATTGTGGCTGGCCGCCGAAAAAGCTGGACCACGCGAGCACGACGTCCAAAGTGGGAATCTTCAACAGCGGGCTGCCGTCTGTATCTCTTAGAGTCGTGTTTCGAAGGCTGATGCGCGGGTGTCGCCCACGCCACTGTGCTTGGATTTCTCCTAGCTCAACTTGCACCGGGAGCTGTTGGGAAAGCTCGCGCTGCAGCGGCTCACGCCATTGATTGATGTTGGGAAGAATCCAATAGCGAACGCCAAGGAAAGCGGCGCCCAGAAGCAAATAAGCTCCCAGCGCGATATAAACCAACCATTTGAAAAGACGACGGAAAGTGTGCTGCACGGTGGTTTACGGTCGGTGAGCTTGCCGAGGCGAGACTTGTCCTCACGCTGCCAGAAGGCTGCGCGGTCAGTGCGTCTCGAGCCGGATTGAAGTATCTTTTGATACTTGCGCAGCCTTCCGGATCAGTTCCATCAATATGACGCAAACCATTATATTAGAGCCCGCCCTCGCATGGTCAGGTGCCCTGCGCCGGAAGGTCGATGCCCAGCCCGATTTTGGGCAGTGGCTTGAAGATGCCGCCAAGCTACCCCTGGACGCTTCCCGCCTGCGGCAATGGTTTGTGGAATTGGGCGGCTCGTTGGACTCGCCCTCCGACGCCACCACGCTGCGTCGCTCACTGCGCCAATTGCGCCAGCGCGTTTTCTACACACTGGCAGTGCGTGATATCGCCGGGGTCGCGTCATTGCAGGAAGTCGTGACTGCGATGACGCATCTGGCTGAACTGGCCGTGGGGCAGGCTTATCAATCTGTGGCTACAGACCTCGCAGATGTCCATGGAGAGCCGATCGACCCGGAAACGGGAAAACCGCAGGAAATGATCATCGTCACCATGGGCAAGTTTGGCGGGCGTGAACTGAACGTCTCGTCCGACATAGACCTCGTCATGCTTTACGGCAACGACGGGGAAACGGCAGGCCGACGTCCACTAAGCCACCATGAGTTCTATGGGCGGCTTACGCGACGCATGATGCCGCTGCTCTCGGAAATTGACGCTGACGGACAGGTCTTCCGCACGGATTTGCGGCTACGTCCCGACGGTGATTCCGGCCCTCTTGCCTGGAGTCTCGCCGCGTTGGAGAACTACCTGGTTGTCCAGGGGCGCGAATGGGAGCGCTACGCCTGGGTGAAGGCAAGAACTTTACGCGTTCAAGCCTTTGGAGAGAGTGAGCCCGCCCCTCAGTGGCAGCACCTGCAAGCCTTGCGCGGACCCTTTGTGTACCGCAAGTATTTCGACTTCGACGCACTATCATCGTTGCGTGAGTTGCGTGAACGTATTCGCCTGGACTGGCAACGGCGCGCACTGGCCCGCAGTGGCGTGGACGCTGTCCACAACATCAAACTGGGCGAAGGTGGAATACGGGAAATCGAATTTGTTGTGCAGCTCACACAACTCATACGCGGGGGCCGCCAACCTTCGCTTCAGAACGTGAATCTGCTGAATGCCTTGCGCAGCCAGGAAGCCTCCGGCGTCATAGATGAGGAAACCGCCACAAAGCTGCGGGATGCCTACCTTTTCTTGCGTCGTGTGGAACACATGCTGCAGTACCGGGAAGATGAACAAACCCATTTGCTGCCACATAGCCCCGAACTGCAGCAGGGTCTCGCCCAGGCAATGGGAATGTCCCTCCAGGATTTCGAGAACACGCTCGATTCACACCGACATCAGGTAAGCGAGGCCTTTCAGGACGCCTTCCGTATTGCGGGGGTCTCCACGCCCTCGGCTCCGAATAACGAACCCAGCGCTCCGGAATCCGACGACGAGGACATGACTCAGTTCATTCTGGAACACATGGGGGAACGCGCACAGGCGGTTTGCGACCGCATGAATGCGATGCTAACCAGCCATCGTATTCGCAGCCTGCCCAATGTCAGCCGCAAGCGGCTGAACAAGCTGCTGCCCGCGCTGCTTGCCGCTGCGGCAGGCACCGAGTCTCCAGCCTCGACAGCCACACGGCTTTTTGAACTCGTCGAACACATTGCTCAACGCAGTGCATACCTGGCCCTTCTCGCGGAGTATCCCGAGACTCTGGCACGCGTCACGCGAGTCGTAAGCGCCAGTCCGTGGGCCGCCCAATATCTGAATCGCTATCCCGTGCTGCTGGATAGTCTGATCGAGTGGCACAGCCTGATGGAGCCGCCAGATTTTGACGAAATCCGCCTTCAGCTGGTGCGAGAATTAGACGCCTGCCTGCTTCCCGACGGAAAGCCGGATGTCGAAAAACAAATGAACTTGATGCGGGACATCCAACATCAGGTCAGTTTCCAGCTTCTGGCTCAGGATCTAGAAGGCCGTCTGTCAGTGGAGGCGCTGGCCGACCACCTGTCCGCGCTTGCAGATTTACTACTGGAAGAGACCATCCGGCGCGCCTGGCCCCTCGTCCAACCATCCGGCGCCTCAGACACCGCAGCGCCTCGTTTTGCCATCATTGCTTACGGCAAGCTGGGCGGCAAGGAAATCGGATATGCCTCCGACCTGGATCTCGTCTTCCTTTACGACGATCCGGATGACGAGGCCGTCGAGCGATACGTAAAACTGGGTAGGCGGATGGTGTCCTGGCTATCGACCATGACTTCGTCCGGAAGGCTCTACGAGATTGACCTGCGTCTGAGACCGGACGGCGACGCTGGGCTTATCGCCGTGTCCATGGAAGGTTTCGAGCGCTATCAACGTGAACATGCCTGGATATGGGAACACCAGGCGATTACCCGTGCGCGGTTCTGTGCCGGCGACCCGGACCTGGGCGAACGGTTCGAGCGCATTCGCAAGGAAATTCTTTTGCGCGAGCGAGAGTCGGAGAGTCTGCGGGCTGCCGTGAAGGAGATGCGCGAGAAAATTCGGGCTGGTCATCCGAATCACAGCCCGGACTTCGATCTCAAGCACGACCCAGGTGGCATGGTGGATATCGAGTTCATCACGCAATATCTTGTGCTGCTCTATGCCCGTTCGCACCCCGAGCTGGTTGGAAACCTTGGCAACATCGCTTTGTTGGGTCTGGCTGCCAAGGCGGGCCTGATTGCGTCCGACCTGGCTCGGAAAGTCGCAGACGGCTATCGGGTATTGCGCCGACGGCAACATGCGCTACGGTTGCAAGGTGCAGAGAAAGCCAGAGTCCCCAACACACAGCTGCTTGAGGAACGAAGCGCTGTGCGTGAGCTTTGGGCAATCGTTCTGGGCGACTGACTCACTCAGTCGCCCTCAGCCAATGCAGCGTATTTTCTACCAATTCCGGCGCCTGTTTGGGCTTCCAGGGTACCCGGACTAAAATGGTCCGTCATTGAACCGATTCAAGGCCCGGCGAACGGGCAATATTCATCATGAGCGAAATTGAGCGTCCCGTTCTCTCCTTACCCGACGACCGAAAAAAGGTGCTGCTGCATTCCTGTTGTGCACCCTGCTCCGGCGAAGTCATGGAAGCGATGACGGCTTCAGGCATCGAATACGCCATCTACTTCTATAACCCCAACATTCACCCGAATCGCGAGTACGAAATTCGCAAGAACGAGAATATTCGTTTCGCGGAAGCCAATGGCATTGAGTTTATCGATGCCGACTACGACCGTGACAACTGGTTCGAACGGGTGAAAGGGCTGGAAAATGAACCGGAAAGAGGCCATCGCTGCACGGTGTGCTTCGACATGCGCTTCGAGCGCACCGCCCTCTACGCCTATGAAAACGGCTATGACACGATCACCAGTTCCCTCGGCATTTCTCGCTGGAAGGACATGAACCAGATCAACGGCTGTGGCGAGCGTGCGGCCGCAAGGTATCCAGGCATGCTGTACTGGACCTACAACTGGCGCAAGGGTGGCGGATCGCAACGCATGATCGAAATCAGCAAGCGCGAAAACTTCTATCAGCAGGAATACTGCGGATGCGTCTATTCGCTGCGCGACACGAACCGCCATCGTGTATCGCAAGGTCGCGAGCGGATCAAAATCGGAGTTAAATACTACGGCGAAGAGGACAATCAGGCAGAGGCCTGACCCCTTCCGATTTCAAAGAGCCCTGCGGGGCTCTTTTTTTGGACGGCTGCTTATGTCAATGGAATCACAGCGCTGGAAAACCCTCTGCCTCATTGCAGTCGCCATTCTATTTATTCTCACAACATGGTTTTCCGCAACGGCTGTGGTTCAACAGCTGACCGATCATTTACAGCTCAGCAATACGGGTCGAATCTGGCTCACTATATCCGTCCAGCTTGGCTTTGTGGCCGGCGCCTTATGTTCAGCCTATCTTGGTTGGGCGGATCGGCATTCAGGTCAAAGCCTGATGCTGACTGGCGCAGTGTGTGTCGCGCTAGTGAATCTAAGCCTTCTGTGGCTGACCAGTTCGGCGCTCGTCATACTGGCCAGATTTCTCACAGGGTTTTTCCTCGCCATTGTTTATCCGCCGGCGATGAAACTCACTTCCACCTGGTTTCAAAGCCGGCGGGGCGTGGCCCTGGGCGTATTGATCGCCGCAATCACGGTCGGATCTGCAACGCCTCATCTGGTTAATGCCCTGGGTGGGCTGGCGTGGCAGACGGTGATCTCGGTCACGTCCCTCTTGTCATTGAGCGGTGGACTCATCGTCGCCCTTTTCGTCAAAGAAGGCCCTCACCCCTATCCTCGTCACCCCTTTCAACCCAAAGCAGCAGCGGCCGCCTTCCGCGACCCCGCCGTCTTCTGGGTCACTCTGGGCTATCTTGGGCATATGTGGGAACTCTATGCCATGTGGGCCTGGTTTGCGGTGTTTTTTTTATACGTGTTGGAACAGGCCGGCTATGGCAACAGCGCCACGCTCGCGTCGACTGCCACGTTTCTGGTGATCGGTATAGGCGGACTGGGCTGCGTCCTCGCCGGAATCACGAGCGACCGATACGGCCGCAGCACTACCGCCTACTGGGCCCTCGTCATATCCGGGCTGATGGCCGCCCTCATCGGCCTGGCCATTAGTTCCCCGATGCTTGTGTTTTTGATTGCCTTACTGTGGGGATTCAGCATTGTGGCCGACTCCGCCCAGTTTTCGGCCCTGCTTACCGAAGTCGCCCAGCGCGAGTACGTGGGTTCAGTGCTTACCATTCAGGTTGCACTGGGCTATCTGCTTACTGTCCCGATTATCTGGCTGATTCCCTACCTCGTTCAACAATGGGGATGGGAATTCGCGTTTTTGATATTGAGTGCCGGGTCGCTTACAGGCGCCTATGCCATGCGACGTACCCGCCGGCTTATAGAGCCGTGTGCCCCAACTTCCGCCTGATTTGAAAAGCCGAATTTCAATTTACCGGCAAAAAAAGAGAGCCCGAAGGCTCTCTTTCTCGAAAGGTACAGCATTTACTGCAGCGTGCGCTCGAAGACGAACTGATCATCGTGCCAGTCGACCGGCACCACATCTTTTTCTCCGAAGGTACCGTCCAGCACGAGTCGAGCGACCGGGTTTTCTATCTGCTGCTGGATGGCACGCTTCAAGGGGCGCGCACCGAACACGGGATCAAACCCGACTCTCGCCAGCTGCGCGACAGCTGCGTCAGATACCTCGAGTCGCATTTCGCGTTGCGCCAGACGATCCGCCAGGCGCTGTAATTGTATTCGTACGATGGATTCGATGTGCTTGGCATCCAGCGCATGGAAGACGACGACCTCATCAATACGGTTCAGGAATTCCGGCCTGAAGGATTGCTTGAGTTCCGTCCAGATGACTTCCTTGACCACATCGTAAGGCTGCCCGCTCATGCTCTGAATATGCTGCGACCCCAGGTTGGACGTCATGATGATCACCGTATTGCGGAAATCCACCGTGCGACCCTGGCCATCCGTCAGGCGGCCGTCATCCAGCACCTGAAGCAAAATATTGAAGACGTCAGGATGCGCCTTCTCCACTTCATCCAGCAGCACCACACTGTAAGGCTTGCGACGCACGGCCTCTGTGAGGTAACCCCCTTCCTCGTACCCAACGTAGCCCGGAGGCGCCCCAATCAGGCGAGCAACCGAATGCTTCTCCATGAATTCGCTCATGTCGATGCGGATCATGTGGTCTTCGGAATCGAAGAGGAAGCTGGCCAAGGCTTTGGTCAGCTCCGTCTTGCCAACCCCGGTGGGTCCCAAAAACAGGAAGGAACCAGTAGGACGGCCCGGGTCGGAGAGACCGGCCCGTGAGCGGCGGATCGCATCGGACACCAACTTGACCGCTTCGTCCTGCCCTACCACCCGCTTATGCAGATAGCTTTCCATGTTGAGCAGTTTCTCGCGCTCGCCCTGCATCATCTTGGCCACGGGAATGCCTGTGGCGCGTGACACCACTTCAGCGATTTCCTCGGTACCAACCTCCGTACGCAGCAAGCGCGGCTTTTGCCCTTCTTGCTGCTTGCCAGTTTCCGCCGCTTTCAGGCGGTTCTCAAGCTCGGGCAAGCGACCATATTGAAGTTCAGCGAGCTTGTCGAACTGTCCCTTGCGTTGGAGCTCAGCCATTTCCGCGCGCAGCCGCTCGATTTCTTCCTTGATCGACTGCGATCCTTGTACTGCAGCTTTCTCAGCCTTCCAGACTTCTTCGTAGTCGTTGTACTCCCGTTGCAGCTTGAGGAGCTCGTCTTCTATCGCCTGAAGACGACGCTGAGATGCTTCGTCGGTATCCTTTTTCACCGCTTCACGCTCGATCTTGAGCTGGATAATGCGCCGGTCCAGACGGTCCATCACTTCGGGCTTGGAGTCTATCTCCATGCGAATACGGGCAGCGGCCTCGTCAATGAGGTCAATCGCCTTGTCGGGAAGGAAGCGATCCGTGATGTACCGATGGGACAATTCTGCCGCTGCCACGATGGCCGGGTCAGTGATAGCCACCCCGTGGTGCAGCTCGTAACGCTCCTGCAGCCCGCGCAGAATGGCAATAGTGGATTCCACATCGGGCTCCATCACCATCACTTTCTGGAAACGACGCTCCAGAGCCGCATCCTTCTCGATGTATTTACGATATTCATCGAGCGTCGTGGCACCAATGCAATGCAGTTCACCCCGTGACAACGCGGGCTTCAGCATATTGCCGGCGTCTATGGCGCCTTCGGCTTTACCAGCGCCCACCATGGTGTGCAATTCATCGATGAAAACAATGGTATTGCCATCGTCCTGCGACAGTTCTTTCAGGACAGCCTTGAGCCGCTCTTCGAACTCGCCGCGATACTTGGCACCGGCCAGCAATGCCGCCATATCCAACGAAAGTACCCGCTTGCCCTTCAGGGTCTCAGGTACCTCGTTGTTCACGATACGTTGCGCCAAGCCCTCGACAATCGCTGTCTTGCCCACGCCGGGTTCACCGATCAGGACAGGATTGTTCTTGGTACGGCGCTGCAGGATCTGGATTGCGCGACGAATCTCGTCATCTCGGCCGATGACCGGGTCGAGCTTGCCCATGCGTGCGCGCTCAGTCAGGTCGGTGGTGTATTTTTCAAGAGCCTGTCGATTTTGCTCACCGGCCGGGTCGGTGACCGCCTCGCCACCCCGTACGGCATCGATCGCCGCTTCGAGAGGTTTGCGCTGGAGGCCGGCTGCGCGCAGGATCTTCCCTGCTTCGCCCTTGTCTTCCGTCATCGCAAGCAAGAACAATTCACTGGCAATGTAGTCATCACCCCGTTGCAGGGCTTCTTTTTCGGTACGGGCTAGCGCGGCCTGCAGGTCACGGCTGATCTGGATATTACCGTCGGCGCCCTGTACCTGCGGATAGCGCTCAATGAGTTGGTTGAGTTCCGGAATAATACGGTTGACGGCGGCGCCTGCCCGCGCGAGCAGGCTCGCGCTACCGCTTTCAGTGTCACTCAACAGAGCCACCAACAGGTGTGACGGCTCGATATACTGGTTATTGTTCCGCAGGGCAAGGCTTTGTGCATCGGCTACCGCTTGCTGGAACCGCGTAGTGAGTTTGTCGAATCTCATGGCTGGATGGTCTCCCGAAGGAATTCGCTAGTTCTGAATATCTCTTATGTGCGGACGCTCTCCCCTTTTTTCAAGACATCCTCAATTTGTCAAGTGCGGAAGAAGCGCTCTCTCCCTCAGACCTCTACGAGGGCACTGATGAGCAGATTTGTTGACACAGAGTAGAAACTTGTTAAGCTGTCGCGAGCTGAAACAAGCCTACAGGAGCCAGCCCATGCGGGGAGTCATTCGTAAGTGGGGGAATAGTGCTGCCATACGCCTGCCCTCTTCCATGCTGAAAAGCCTAAGGGTCGGTATAGACGATCTCATGGAAATCCGGGTGGAACGGAATTGCCTCATTCTGCAGCCGGTACGCAAAGAGGAATACACCCTTA
>Ga0079224_100003787_pt1 | contig 19256 bp, 14 predicted proteins | sample Stecom2015_FD_80414 | JGI IMG/M metagenome (GOLD analysis project Ga0079224, IMG submission 80414) | Agricultural soil microbial communities from Utah to study Nitrogen management - Steer compost 2015 | ecosystem: Environmental > Terrestrial > Soil > Agricultural land | place: USA: Utah... | reverse complement strand
TAGAATAATTTTCTGTAATACCAATGCAATATTTTGAGTAATTATTATCGTCCGGGCGGATTTGGAGGATTTAGTTTCTTTCCGCCTGTAATAAAAAACCTGCTGACAATTAACGGAGTAATTTTTTTGCTTCAATCAATGGGAAGCGGAATAACGGCAAACGGTTCTACTTTAAATGAAATAATAACCAAGTATTTTGCTCTTATTCCAATTCAGGGAATTGCCGGATTAAATGAGTTTGGCAAATTTATTACAATGTCTTTCTATCTATGGCCGCTTATATCTTACCAGTTTCTTCATGGCTGTTTCTGTCATATTCTCTTTAACATGTTTGCATTATGGATGTTCGGAATGGAAATTGAAAATCTCTGGGGATCAAAAAAGTTTTTATATTTTTATCTGCTCTGCGGTGTTGCTGCGGGGCTTACACAGTTATTCATCTCTCCTTTATTAACAAATAGAATTGGTCCAACCGTAGGCGCTTCCGGAGCTATTTACGGTGTGCTTATCGCTTTTGCAATGATGTTTCCAAACCGATACATTTTTCTCTATTTCCTTATTCCTGTAAAAGCAAAATACTTTATCGGATTTCTTGTTTTAATGCAGTTGATGTTCTTCAGCGGCGGTGAATCTAATATAGCTTTTCTCGCTCATCTTGGCGGAGCGCTTGCAGGATTTCTTTATGTTTGGTTTGATCCCAGATCAAATTCAGAAATAAGAAGCGTTTTCAGAAGATCATCTTACCGTACTTCTACTCCGTTTAATCCTTTTGGTGCAATGAGTGAAAAGTTTAAAAAGAAAACACGTCCTGATATTGAAGATGCAAAGTATTATGAGATTGAAGATGAGGAAGAAAAAATTACCCAGCAGCAGATTGATGAAATTCTCGATAAGATAAGCCAGTCAGGCTATCAGAATCTTACAGAAAAAGAAAAGAAAATACTTTTTGAAGCAAGCAGGAAGATGAAATAATCTTTGCTGCTGGATTAAAATATCTTTTAAGATTTTAATGATAAAAAATTTTACGCCGCTTTTATTTATTATAATTATATTTGCAGGATGCGATAAAGGACCTGAAATTCCGGAAGATACATTAGTTAAAGTTTATACAGATATTATTATTGCGCAGGATACAACTGCAGATACTACAAAAAATATTTTTCAGATTAATGAAGAAGTATTCCGCAGGTATAATATCACAAGTGAGCAGTATAGAAAGAGTATTGATTATTTAAATGAAGATCCGCTGCGGTGGGAAAGTTTTTTTGATAAAGCAATCAGGTACGCTGAAGATTTGAAGCGGAACGCCGAAAAGAACGGCTGGACTTTTCTTTTGCTGCGGCAATTCTCAATAACGGGTAACCTACTTCCGTTTTTATTCTTTCCTTAAGTTCTTTCAGATCATCATAACCTTTTTCAATTTCCTTCATAATGTTTGAATATTCATCATCCGGAAAAAGATGATCAACTTTAACATCAGGATAATATTCTATTATTGTTTCTATCTGCATTGAGATTATTGATTCGGAAAGCTTTCTCAGATTAGCAATATCCCTTAATGAATATTCTTTCAGCAGCAGATTATAAGTTTCATTTAAATTCTGCGGAAGAGTTAATGCTTCCTTTTGATTTTTCTTTTCTCTGTCTGCCGAAGTAAATCCACTTATTACTTTCAGAATATCCTCTCCAATTTTATTGTACATTCTTTGTGTAAAGCCATTAACCGATAGTAACTCCTGTGCATCTTTTGGTTTTTGAAGTGCAATATTTCTTAAAACTTCATCAGGACAAATTATATAACCGCTCTGCATAAATTTTTTCTCAGCTTTGCTGCGTACAATTCTAAGCTGATTATACAAATTTAAATTTTCTTCATAATCAGTAACTGCGCTTACAGGAGAAGAAACAAGTTTGTTCTTTTCAAGATAATCAATTCCGGTCTGTAGAATTTCAAGTGTGCGGTAATTTTTTTTGCGGGTAACAAAACCTTCTGCAAGTAATTCACGCAGTGCAAACTGCAATTCACCTGTTTCATATCTTGCGCACATTCCAAACACTTCATGTTCTTTATAGGAATCTCTTTTACCCGTTCCTCTCAAAATTCTGAACAGAGTTGTTTCATTTAAAGAATTATTTGCTTCATATAATGCCCGGAGAATTATCTCCTTCAAATATTCCGCTGTTGATTCAGGAATATGATCTGAGGCAGTACATTTATCGCATCTTCCGCATTTGTAGCCGGTTACATCTTCACCAAAATATTTTAATATGAATTTAAAGCGGCATTCGCCGGAATACACAAATTCAACCATCGTATCAATCTTTTTCTGTAGATGAAGATAGTGTTCATTTATTTTTTTATAATCGAGTCTAAGTCTTTCAGCCGCTGTACGAGGCGCTGTTAGTACAATATTATCTTTTGCGTTTACCTTGTTATAAGAAGCAATTCCAAGATTATCAAGCGTTATTAAAATTTCATCAAGCTCATATTCTTCGTATCCTGTTTGGCTTTCAAGTGCATTAAATGGAATTTTTATCTCTCTGCTAAATATTCCGCTTCCATGTTCACGCAGAAGCATAAGAATTACTTCTTTTAATTTTTCAACAGATGTTTGTTTTACAAAATCACGCAGCTTGTCTTTATCCAACAAAAACCTGATAGAAGCTTTCTTTTCATATTCGGATAAGTACCTGATGTAGCCAGCCTGTTCAAGAATTTTAATTGATGAGTAAAGCAGACCGCGGCTTAATTCTCTTTTTACATAGGCTGAAATGTATTCTTGATTTATTGGAATTTCAGCCGCAGAAAAATTTCCTTCCGCTACCTTGCCGTAATCACAGATTGCAGAATACACCTGCTGAACAAGTTCTTTATCCGGATGAGATTGTGAGAGAAAATAATTCTGTATGTTTATATCATTATCTTCATGAAGCAAAAATGTTTGGGATGGTTTTCCATCCCTGCCGGCGCGACCAATCTCCTGGTAATAATTTTCTAATGAGCCCGGAGTATTGTAGTGAATTATAAGCCTGATATTGCTTTTATCAATCCCCATTCCAAACGCATTGGTAGCGGCAATAACGGGAATTTTGTCACTAATAAACTCTTCCTGAATTTTCTTTCTTATCTCCGGCAGCATTCCCGCATGATAATATGAACAACTGATTTTATTCATATTAAGAAATTCAGAAACCTCTTCGGCTTTCTTTCTTGAGGCAGTATAAATTATTGCAGGAGTTCCTATTCTTGAAATCAAATCAAACGCTGCTTCTCTTTTTCTTTTTGTAAGAATAACGTTCAGATGAAGATTTTCTCTTTCAAACCCTTTAACAAAAATTTTAGGATCTTTTAATTCAAGCTGTTTGATTATATCGGTTACAACTTCGGGAGTTGCAGTTGCGGTAAACGCAGAAGTTTTTTCTAAGCCGGTGAAAATTAAAAACTCTTTTATCTTTCTGTAGCTTGGACGAAAATTATGTCCCCATTCACTTATGCAATGTGCTTCATCAATAAAAAGGTAGGATGGATTTAATTTTTTTATTCGTTCAGCAAATGAAACATTCTCAAGCCGTTCAGGCGCAGCATAAAGCAATTTAATTTTTCCGTAAGCTATGTCCTGAAGAACCTGTTCAACTTCAATAAAGCTCATTGTGCTGTTGATGAATGCCGCAGGAACTTCCTGTTTATTAAGTGCATCAACCTGATCTTTCATTAAAGAGATAAGAGGAGAAATAACGATTGAGAAATTATCCGAAACCAAAGCCGGAATCTGGTAACAGAGAGATTTTCCCGCTCCGGTTGGAAGAACAGCAAGAACATTTTCACCGGCAATTATATGTTCAATAATTTCCTGCTGGCCCGGGCGGAAAGATTCATAACCGAAGTATTTAAATAAAGCTTCCTGTGCAGTCATCATTTGAAAATTAAGTTATCCAAAAGTAAACAATAATGTAAAGTTGAAAAAGATAAAAACCCGGAGTTAATATAAATCCCCGATAGGGATTAACATATTGTTAATTTTTATTACTTACCTGAATCAAACTAATTTCATTATATTTGTTTTTAACATTTTTAAAATAAAATGAATGTAATTGAAACATCAGGCCTAACAAAGGTTTATACAAGTTCGTTTGGCAAGAAAAAAGTTGAGGCATTGATTGATTTAAATCTGAGCGTATCACATGGAACAATTTTTGGGTTATTAGGTCCTAACGGCGCGGGGAAAACCACACTTGTAAAACTTCTTCTCGGCATTAATTTTCCCACTGCAGGAAATGCAAAAATTTTAAATGAAGAACCGGATAATTATTTGATAAAATCCAGAGTTGGATATTTGCCTGAAAATCATAAATATCCTTCTTATCTAACAGGCGGAGAAGTTCTTAATTTTTACGGAAGATTGAGCGGGATTGACGGCATTGAACTTTCAAGAAAGATTGATGAACTGCTTGAACTGATGCAGTTAAGAAAATGGAAGAAGACAAAAATAAAAGCATATTCAAAAGGAATGATGCAGCGATTAGGACTTGCGCAGGCAATGATAAATGATCCCGAGTTAATTTTTCTTGATGAACCTACTGATGGCGTTGATCCGATTGGAAGAAAAGAGATTAGAGATATTCTGCTTCAGCTTAAAGAAAAAAATAAAACAATTTTTCTTAACAGCCATTTATTATCAGAAGTTGAATTAATTACTGACAGAGTTGGAATTCTGAACAAAGGAAAACTGCTGCGGGAAGGAACGGTTCGTGAACTTACCGAGAAAGCTGAAGAGTATAAAATTTCCGCTGCCGGTGAAATCGATTTATCAGCCTTCCGGCTTCATGATGGAATTCTGCTTACAAAACTTTCAGAAAACAGTTACTCAGTTAAAGTTAAAAGCGTTGGTGAATTAAATTCTGTAATTGATCAGCTGAGGCAAAACGGAGTACTTATAAAGGAAATCCTTCCGCAGAAAACAACTCTTGAAGAAATGTTCATTAATCTTATCCGTGAATCTGAATCAGCTGAAATTTCCGGGAAGGAAAAAATCTGATGCAAAAAAACCAATCCGCTTTGAAAAATATCTGGCTGATGACATGGTTTACATTGCGTGAAGCAATGGCAAGAAAAGTTTTCATTTTTTTCATGGGAATTTCAGTAATTGTTGTATTGTTATCAGCAGCAATTTTTAGTGTGATAGAAACTGAATCAGTGATTTCCGGATTTACAACTGAAGGCAAGGATGTAATTTTAAAAGAGATTGTTGGTTCATTGGAATTAATGATTATCTCTCCTCTCTCAGCATTATGTCTTCTGCTTGCAATTTTTGCAAGCGCAAGCTTTGTTCCGGTTATGCTTGAAAAAGGAAATATTGATCTTCTTCTGTCAAAACCTGTTTCACGCACCCAATTGATTTGGGGAAAGTATTTCGGCGGCTTGCTTGTTGTTTTTATTAATATCGGGTTTTTAATTACCGGAGTCTGGCTTGTTATATCAATTAAATTTTCCTATTGGGATTTTTCTTTTCTTTCTTTAATAATAATTATCACTTTCACTTTTGCAATTTTGTACGGACTGATAGTCTGGTTTGGAATATTAACAAAAAGTTCTACTCCCGGAATGATGGTTGCATATTTAATATTCTTAATTGTTAGTCCGCTGCTTCAGCTTGCTAAAGACAGGCTGAATGTTTTAATAGAAAGTGATTTTATCAAATCTGTTATTAAAGGTTTATATTATATTATCCCAAAAACTTCTGAACTGATGGGAAAGATTACGCAGGATTTGACGATGGGAAAAGGGATTGAGAATTATCAGCCGGTTATTTCATCTTTTCTTTTTCTTGCGGTGATGATGTATCTAAGCACAATTATGTTTAAGCGTAAAGATTTTTAAATGAGATATTTAATACCATTATTTTTATTTTCTTTTTTAATGATTAGCTGCGGTGAAGCGCCGCCGGAGCCTATTAAACAAAGCCAATGGAAGGTTTTTAATTATCTTCCGGCAGAAACAGATTTTCTGCTTTATACAAATCTTGATGAACTCAGAAATACTACTCACTGGAAAAATTTTGCAGATCAGTTTAATGATAAGAGAGATGATTGGCTCTTACAGTTTGAAAAAATTACAGGTGCGGGATTAGAAAAAGGAGTTTCAGAAGTTTTCACTTCTAATTCATGGAACGGCAATGGCGTTGCTGCAATCATCTTTAATGATGATGCAGAAGGAGTTAAAAAATATTTTGAAGATGAAAAGAAATTCTCATCAGAAAAAATCGGGGATAAGATTGTCTATACATTTAAAGATAAATCACCGGCAAAATTTTATTTCCCGGAAGCGAAAATTTTATTAATTGTAAAAAGTAAGGATTACCTTACCGAACTGATTAATGGTGAAGCAGAAACATTAAAGCAGAATAAAAGATTTTTAGAAGTCATCAGCAGTATCAGGAATAAAAATCATTACTGGTTTGCAGCAGGAAACGGGAGTTATGCAGCATCATTATTAAAAATGATAACCGGAAGCGGAAAAAACTCAGAAGTAAAAAAAATAATTTCAACAATTGATAATATTTCACTTTCTGCGGAATTTTCTGATGGCGTAAAAATTGTTTCTATTGCCGGATGCAAATCATCCGGAGATGCATTGTTATTAAGTACAACTATAAGAAGTGCAATTGCAATGAATCTGCTTTCATCATCAAATCCGGTTTTGGATAAAATAATTCAAAATATGGACATAGACAGAAATGATAAAAAAATCAGTCTATCTGTAGCTTTAAATCACGATGATATTCTGAAGTTAAGGGATATCTCCCGAAAAAAAATAACAGATAAAAATTTATAGGGGAAAAAATGCAAGAAGAAAAATTAAAACTTGAAGATTTATTACACGGCACAAAAGCTGTTAAAGAAAAAGATATAATAAATAAAGTTGCTATCATAGGTGCAGGAGTTATGGGGCAGGGAATTGCGCAAACCATAGCTTCAGCCGGAATTGAAGTAATGATTGTTGAAAAAGATAACTTTCATCTTGAAAGATCAAGAACAAGTTTATCTGATTCTATTGACCGCGAGATAAAAAGATGGGCAATGACGGAATCAGAAAAAAAATCTGTTCTCAGCCGTATAAGATGGGAAGTAACAATGGATAATCTGAAACAAAGTGATCTCATCATTGAAGCGGTTGATGAAGATTTTGATCTGAAGAAAAATATCTTTCTTGAACTTGATGCCCGTGCAAAACCAAATACAATTCTTGTATCAAATACATCCACATTAAGCTTAACAAAGATTGCTGAAATAACTAATCGTCCTGATAAAGTTATCGGCATGCATTTTCTTAACCCGGTTCCAAAAGTTCCTCTGGTAGAATTGGTTAAATGTCTTCATACTTCAAATGAAACTGTTGAAAAGATAAAAGACTTTGCTGCACGGATTGGAAAAACAGCAGTTGAAGTCTATGAATATCCGGGATTTGTAACAACGCGTGCTATCGTTCCGTTGTTAAATGAGGCAATGTATATTTTGATGGAAGGTGTGGCAACGGCAAAAGATATTGATACAGCAATGAAACTTGGTTACAATTTTCCAAATGGTCCGCTTGAAATGGCTGATATGATGGGGCTTGATGAAGTACTGGCATGGATGGAAACATTGTGGAAAACTTTAGGCGAGCCGCGTTACCGTGCTTGTCCGGTACTTCGTAAACTTGTCCGTGAGAAAAAACTCGGTAAAAAAACCGGTGAAGGTTTTTACAAGTACGATGAAAACGGAAGAATAATTTATTGAGAGATTTAATAATTAATTTCAAAAATTAAAAAGATAACAGGGGAAGAAATAAGAAATGAAGGTATTAGTACTTAATTGCGGCAGTTCATCAATTAAATATCAATTTATTGATACGGATGAAAAAACAGCACTCGCTAAGGGCATGATCGAACGTATCGGCATGAGCGGCGCTGTTCTTACACACAGACGATACGATGGCGATGAAATTAAAATTGCAGGCGAGATATTAGACCATACAATTGCAATTGAATATGTACTTGGTGTAATGTTAAGCCGCAATCATGGTGTAATTGAAGATAAATCTGATATAGAAGCAGTCGGGCATCGCGTGGTTCACGGCGGTGAATCATTCTCCGGTTCTGTATTGATTACAGATGAAGTAATAAATGTTTTACAGGATAATATTGAACTTGCACCGCTGCACAACCCGCCTAATATAAAAGGAATCCAGGCCTGCAGAAGAATTTTACCCGGCACACCGCAATGCGGAGTGTTCGATACAGCATTCCATTTGAACATGCCGCCCAAAGCATTTTTGTACGGAATTCCTTACGAACTTTATAAAAAACATAAAATAAGAAAATATGGTTTCCACGGAACATCACATTTGTTTGTATCCCAGCGTGCTGCAGAACTGTTAGGAAAAGATATTAGTGAATTGAAATTAGTAACAGCTCATTTGGGTAACGGCTGCAGCATGGCGGCAGTTGATGGCGGAAGATCTGTTGATACAACAATGGGATTTACTCCGCTTGAAGGCCTGTTAATGGGAACCCGAAGCGGTGATCTCGATCCTTCTTTAATTCTTTATATAATGGGAAAGGAAGGATTATCATTAAGTGAAGCGGGCACACTTTTAAATAAACACAGCGGTTTAATCGGCATAAGCGGTGAAAGCAGTGATATGCGTGAGATAATTTCAGCAATGAAAGAAGATAATAAACGTGCACGTTATGCCTTTGAAATTTTCTGTTACAGAATAAGAAAATATCTTGGAGCTTATGCTGCTGCAATGGGAGGGCTTGATGCTTTCATATTTACAGGCGGTATTGGTGAAAACTCCGCCGAAGTTAGAAAGGAAGTTTGCAAAGATCTTGAATTCCTCGGAATTGAGATTGATGATGAAAGAAATAAAAATCGTGAAGTAATTATTTCAACTTCTTCATCAAAAGTTAAGGTGATGAGAATTCCCACTAATGAAGAGCTTGTAATTGCAATGGATACAAGTGAAATCGTTAAAGACTTTGTTATTCAAAATCAGCAGAAATAATATTTGGTAATTAAAAATTATTAACTAAAAAAGGAAAGAAAGAGAATCATTAATGAATATCCTAGAACATCCGGATAAATTTGTTAATCGCCACATTGGTCCTAACCAGGATGAGATAAAGAAAATGCTCGAAGTTATCGGCGTGGAATCAGTTGATCAACTGATTGATGAAACTGTTCCCGAACAGATAAGATTAAAAGATAAACTAAAACTTGATGACGCACTAGAAGAATACAGATTTCTTGAAATGCTGAAGAAGATTGCAAAGAAGAATAAAGTTTATAAATCTTACATAGGAATGGGATATTACAACACATTTACCCCGGCAGTTATTCAGAGAAATGTGCTTGAGAATCCCGGCTGGTACACTCAATACACTCCATACCAGGCAGAAATTGCCCAGGGAAGACTTGAAGCTTTAATGAATTTTCAAACTGTGATTATTGATTTAACCGGATTGCCAATTGCAAATGCTTCTCTTTTAGATGAAGGCACGGCTGCTGCTGAAGCAATGCTGATGTTCTTTTCTCAAAGAAATAATAAAAACGCATTTAAATTTTTTGTTTCGGAAGAATGTTTTCCGCAAACTATTGATGTTTTAAAAACACGTGCTAATCCGGTTGGCATTGAGCTTGTAATCGGTGATCATAAATCAATTGAATTAACTGATGAATATTTTGGATTGTTCGTTCAATATCCATCCGGCTTTGGCGAAGTGTATGATTACAGAAATTTATTTGAATCAGCAGTCAGTAAAAATATTTTTAAGGTTGTTGCTGCTGATTTGCTGAGCTTAACATTGCTAACTCCCCCGGGAGAATTTGGTGCTGATGCAGTTGTTGGAAGTTCTCAGCGGTTTGGCGTTCCAATGGGATTTGGCGGACCGCACGCTGCTTTCTTTTCAACTAAAGAAGAATTTAAACGAGTAATTCCGGGAAGAATCATCGGCGCTTCAATTGATGCACAGGGAAAAACAGCATTTAGAATGGCGCTTCAAACACGGGAGCAGCATATAAGACGTGAAAAAGCAACAAGTAATATTTGTACTGCGCAGGTTTTGCTTGCGGTAATTGCTGCAATGTATGCTGTGTATCATGGCCCGAAAGGGCTTAAGGCAATTTCATCCAGGATTCATATTCTTACAAAAGCTCTCGATAAAGTTCTTAAAAAACTTGGGTACGAACAGCTTAATAAAAATTATTTTGATACTCTGAAGATTTCTCTCTCCGGAAAAGAAAAAGGATTGATAAATAAGATCAGATCATCTGCAGAAAAACATGAAATGAATTTCAGATATATTGATGATCAAACAATCGGCATTTCTTTAAATGAACCAACAAACTTTCATAACATTGTTGAGATTATTTCTGTATTTGCAGAAGCAGCAGGTAAAGAAATTTCTGAAGATGAAATAAAAGAAGCTGTTAAAAGCAGTGATGTGAATTTTTCAGATAATCTTGCAAGAACTTCTGAATACCTTACCCATCCTGTTTTTAATTCCTATCACTCAGAAACAGAGATGCTCCGTTATCTTAAATATCTTGAGAATAAAGATCTTTCACTAGTTCATTCAATGATTCCGCTTGGTTCATGCACAATGAAATTGAATGCAACTTCTGAAATGATTGGAATAACTTTTCCGGAATTTGCTAAGCTTCATCCTTTTGCCCCTGAAGATCAGACAGAAGGATATAAAGAAATTTTTAATTCACTTGAAAAAGATCTGTGTGAGATTACAGGATTTGCTGCGTTTTCACTTCAGCCAAATTCAGGTGCGCAGGGTGAGTACACCGGATTACTTGTAATTCGTGAATATCACAGAAGCAGGGGACAAGCAAACAGAAATATTGTACTTATTCCTTCATCCGCACATGGAACAAATCCGGCAAGCGCAGTAATGGCTGGTATGAAGGTGGTTGTAATTGCAACTGATAAACACGGAAATATTTCAATCGAAGATTTAAAAGCAAAAGCTGAAGAACATAAAGATAATCTTGCTGCACTGATGGTAACTTATCCTTCAACGCACGGAGTTTTTGAAATCAAGATTAAAGAAATGTGCAGCATTATTCATGAGAACGGCGGACAGGTTTATATGGATGGTGCAAACATGAATGCACAGGTTGGACTTACAAGTCCTGCTTCAATTGGTGCGGATGTTTGCCATATAAATCTTCATAAAACGTTCTGTATACCTCACGGCGGAGGCGGACCAGGAATGGGGCCTATTGGTGTTGCAAAACATCTTGTTGAGTTCCTTCCCAATCATTCTATTGTAGATTTAAAACATAAAAATGGAATTACGGCAGTTTCATCTGCACCATGGGGAAGTGCTGATATTCTTATAATATCTTACGCTTACATAAAAATGATGGGAGGAGAAGGTTTAACTGAAGCTTCTAAAATTGCAATACTTAATGCAAATTATATTAAAGCAAAACTGGAAAATACTTTTCCTGTTCTTTACTCAGCAGAAAACGGAAGAGTAGCACATGAATTGATTTTTGATATGAGATCGTTCAAGCAATCCGCAAATATAGAAGTTGAAGATATTGCAAAAAGATTAATGGATTACGGATATCATGCCCCAACTGTCTCATTTCCTGTTGCGGGAACTCTGATGGTTGAACCGACTGAAAGTGAATCAAAATATGAAATGGATAAATTCTGCAGCGCACTCCTTTCAATACGTGAAGAGATAAGAGAAATTGAGGAAGGCAAGGCTGATAAAGTTGATAATGTATTTAAAAATGCGCCGCATACAATTGAAGTGGTTTCATCTGATAAATGGACTCACCCATATTCACGTGAGAAAGCTGCATACCCGGTTGAGTGGGTAAGAAAAAATAAATTCTGGCCAGGTGTTGGAAGAATTAACAGCGCTTATGGTGACCGCAATCTTATCTGTTCATGCAATCCAATCCAGGATTATGCAGAAGAAATTTCTATTTAGTATATTCAATCTATGCGGACCACATGTGAAATATTAAAGCAATCAAAAACAATTGCAGTAATTGGGATTTCATCTAAGCCGGGAAGAGACAGCGGAAACATTGCACTTTTTCTTAAGAACAGGGGATATGATGTTGTTGGTGTTCATCCTGTAGTTAAAGATGTTTTTGGAATTAGAGTCTATCAATCTTTGCAGGAAATAGAGCATGAAATAGATATCGTGAATGTATTCCGCAGATCAAGTGCTATACCTGAAATTATGGACGATGTGTTGCTGAAAAAGCCAAAAGCACTATGGCTTCAATCCGGAATAAGTAATGATGAAGCAGTTCAGCCTGCAATTGATGCGGGTATTGATGTGATACAGAATTCCTGTATAGCAATTGAGTATAATCTTTGCAGATAGATTTAGTAAAAATTCTCAGCGGAATAAATTCTATAAACTATTCCTTTCCAATATTTTTTTTGATAATATTTTTCTGCGGCAAAACTCCGGCACAGCAGTCAGATTCCATAACCGCTGCAATAAAATTTCCATTCATAGTTGATTCTATTCTAGTTGAAGGAAATGATATTACAGAAGAAGATATTATCCTCCGCGAGCTTACTTTTCAAATTGGAGATACAGTTTCCTACGAACTTTTAGAATATAACCAGGAAAGAATTTTCAGTCTTGGCATCTTTACTAAGGTTGAGTTAATTCCTTTTGAAGAAGAACTAAAAATAATTTTAATTCATGTTGAAGAAAGCTGGTACATTTATCCAATTCCATTTGCAGAGCTTACCGATAAAGACTGGAATAAAATTTCATATGGATTTTATGTAGTTATAAAAAATTTCAGAGGAAGAAACGAAACAATTCAAACCCGCGCTGCGTTTGGTTATGATCCATCATTTAGTCTCAGCTATTACAAACCAACAATTACAAAAGGCAGCAAAATATTTTTTGAAGCCGAAGCAAGTTATCAAAACGCCGGCAACAGAAGTTTTACCGCTGAAAAACTATACGGCTCTGAATTTGATCAGAAATTCATCTTAGCACAAATTCTGATTGGCAAAAGATTTGGATTATTTCACTGGCTGAGTATGAACTTTAATTATAATTATGTTGAAACACCAGCGTTTGTTCCTGAAATTGCTGCTGGCAATAACAGGATTGACAGATTTCCATCAGCAGGAATAAATTACACATACGATACACGTGATCTCATTCAATTTCCGAAGAACGGAATCATGTTTCAAACAAGTATTCAGTATAAAGGCTGGGGGATAAATGATATCAACTATTCAATTTTAAATTTGGATTTTAGAGAATACCGGAATCTGATTGGAGATTTATATGCTAAATGGCGAGTTGCGGGAAGGTTTGGTCTCGGCAAAAAAATTCCTTTTTATGATTATTCATTTCTCGGTTACGCTGAACGGATAAGAGGCTACTTCAATGTTCAGGAAGAAGGGAATGAATCGTACATTGGTTCAGTTGAATTTTTTCATCCAATTATAAAAGATCTAAACATCAGTTTTGATTGGGTTCCGCTTTTGCCAAAGCAGCTTCTCAGGTACCGCATTGCATTATATACCCAGCTATTTGCAGATACTGGAACGGTTAGATTGAAAGGTGAACCTATTTCAATTAAAAAATTTAATACCGGATTTGGGGCAGGATTAACTTTTCTTATTCTTCCTTATAATTCAGTAAGATTAGAATATGCTTCTGATGAATATGGAAATCCGGAATTTATTTTTGATATCGGAGTTTCTTTTTAAAATAAGAAAATGATTTTATCAAACATTGAACTTTATTATACAGAATCATCCAACAAAAAAGAGAATGAAATAATTCTTGCCGCTGATGATTTTTTTCACGCAGTAAAAGTTATGCGGCACAAAGAGGATGATGAAATTTTTATTACCTGCGGTGAAGGAAAAATATTCAATTGCAGAATTTCAAGAATAGAAAAGAGTGCATTAACGGCTCAGATTAATAATACATTTGAATATCAAAACAAATTCAGCAGGATATTTTTTTGTATACCTAAAATTAAAAGCCCGGAAAGATTTGAATTTGCAATTGAGAAATGTGTTGAACTTGGAATAACCAACTTTATAATTTTTGAATCGCAAAGATCATATAAGAAAGGAGAGAAGCCTGAACGCTGGCAAAAAATTGCAATTGCTGCAATGAAACAATCGCTGAGAAGTTTTCTCCCATCTTTAAATTATGTGAAATCTATTGATAAAATTGCCGCTTGTGATGGTGAAATAGTATTACTTGAACAGAATGCTGAAAAATCATTATATGAATTTAAGATTGATGAGAATAAAAATTATTATTTCGTTTTTGGTCCTGAAGGCGGATTAACTTCGGAGGAGCTTGAGAAGCTGAAAAATGCTAAACAATTTAAACTTACAGAATCAAGATTACGGTCAGAAACAGCTATTACCGCATGTGCTTCATTATTAACCGCAATTCATATTAATGAATGATTTAAAAAAATATTTTATCCTGCTTATAATTTTTATCTGCACGTTTCTGCAGAGCTGTATAGGCGCTGTCAGATTTACTTCAAAGGAAAAGGAAATAAAATCAGAAAGAAAAATTGAAAACGTTACAGAGAATAAAGAGGAAATTAATTTAACTAATAATTCATCCGAAGCACTTGAAACAATAGTTGGCACTGCTTCATATTATGGGAAAAAATTTAACGGAAGAAAAACTGCAAACGGTGAAATCTTTGATATGAACGATTTAACTGCAGCACATGGCAGCTATCCTTTTAATACCTTAATAAAGGTTACTAATCTTAATAACGAAAAATCTGTAGTTGTTAGAGTAAATGACAGAAAACCTGAATTCAAAAACAGGATTATTGATCTTTCCTACGGTGCGGCAAAAGAACTTGATATGATTGGGAAAGGACTTGCAAAAGTAAAACTTGAAGTAATTTCATTCGGAACATCAGTGATCAGATAGGCAAAAAGATTCTGGAATATTCAAAAGAGAAGGCGGATATTTTTTTAAATACAAAAAGCCGCTCATAAAAGAGCGGCTTAATTATTTTATATGTGATCAAAAAGTGAAACGCAAACCTAATTGCATTGCCCATCTTGAATTAACATCATCCGCAGAGAACGGCGTATTATTAGCTGGTTTACTGAATGAATAAACAGGTCTGCCATCGGCAAGTCTTCCCTGGAATGAAGCAATTGTATATGTACTAAAGACTCCTTCATCCCAGCCCCAATCGCTGTTCAGCAGGTTAAGGAAATTCAATATATCAAGTGATAACTGAAATCTGCCGTAACCAAAGAGACCAATATCCTGAGTTATTTTTATATCAAGAGTATTTCTCCATGGATTTCTTGCGCCGTTTCTTTCTGCAATTTTACCACGGTTCTCTTTTAAGTAATCATCGTTCTCAATAAAAGCGTTAAGCTCATCGTACATTGTTTGATCTGGTTCAAACTGTCCGTTGTTAATTCTTCCAAGTAAAATTTCACTGTTATCTCCTGGAATGTAGAACAAATCATTCTGATCAAAACCATCATTATTCACATCACCAAAATAGATGAATGAGAATGGTAATCCTGATTGTCCATTATAATAAAGTGAAATGGAGGTTGGGGAATTCTTAAAAAATTCTTTTACATATGTTAGTGCAATGAATACACGATGCTTAATTTCAAAAGTTGAAATGGATAATTCAGGATCGTTCGGATTTCCGGAAATTGGATTAAACCGCATTTGTGAATTTGCCTGGGATGAAAGGACACTGTTCTGATCTTTTGCAGAACCGTAAGTATAACCAAAATTTGTTGAAAGTCCTTCCATAACATTACGCTGTAACTGAACACTGATGTTATACTGATATCCTTCACTTGTATTTTTTAGCAGCAGTACATTTGTAAAATTATTATTACCGGAATTAGTTCCTCCAAAAATTGGTCTTCCATCAATCGGATCAGTTGAAACTGCCGGACTCAAATTTACTTTTTCATAGATTAAATCATTCAAAGTTTTGGAATAAAGAAACTCAAGTGTTCCAATAAAGCCAAAAGGAAGCTGTCTGTCTGCACCAACATTAAATCTGAATATCTGCGGCATTTTAAAATCAGGATCAACAAGATTTATTTCAGAGCGGAGATTTGGTGTTCCGGTTCCCGGTGATCCCACACCCGGAAGCTTGTCCGGATCTAATGTGAAATTGACTGTTTGACCGCTTGCCTGAGTAACTTCAGCAGTTAATGTGCCGGTGTTTCCGTAATTGTTAGACATCCATACATAAGGTATCCTTCCTGTAAAAACTCCTATTCCACCTCTTAGCTGAAATGTGCGGTCTCCGTTAACATCCCAGTTAAAACCAAGGCGCGGTGAAAACAACAAATTGCCGCTTGGTATGTTATCTGTTGAATGACCGGGAAAATATTTTGGGACTGAGTCATTTCTTGCGGGTGATTCAGGAAAAACAGGAATATCAATCCGAAGCCCGATGTTCAATTTAAAATTTGGAATGACAGTCCATTCATCTTGTGCATAAAATCCAAATTGGTTAACATCAAACTGTGCCGATGGGCGGGAATCATTTGTTCTGCTAATTGTTCTTTGATATGCTGATGGTGTTCCCGCGGCAAAATCATCAAGATTTGCGAATTGATAAAATCCGTAAAAAGCTCGGAGGAATAAATTTCTGAATGAGAAAAATTCATTGTGTGTTCCGAATGTGAAAATATGATTACCTGTGAGGTAACTGAAATTATCAGTAATCTCAAGTATATCCTGATCCAATTCATTCGCTGATGAAAATTGATCAGGCCCGGCAGTTAATCTTAATCCTGTTTGATTGATTTGAATTTCAGGAGCAATCGCACTTGTTCCTGCTCTTCTATCACGGATTGAAGTATAACCCACAATTAATTCATTTGAAAAATTATTTCCGAATGTGCTGTTAAGCAGCGCCACAGTTGAATTGGTTTTGCTTTTGATTCTATAATTATAACTTGAAAAACTCAGTCTGTTATTTGCATCCCTGTTACCGATAATATCCCTGAAAGCATCAACATAATTATGCCTTAAAGTTAGTTTATGATTTCTTGCAATGTTCCAATCAATTCTGCCAAAGAATTTATCGCTCGGCTGTTCTGCTGTAAATGTCTGGTATGTTCCCGGATCATAGCCATATTGATTTCTTAAGATTGATTCAAAAGCACGTGCTAATGAATCAGCGTTTGTAGGCCCCTGGGTTAATGAGATATTTGAAAACGGCTGATCTCTTGTTGTAATTTCACCATTAACAAAGAAGAATAAATTATCTTTTAAGATAGGTCCGCCGATTCTTAATCCGGCTTGATATTCGGAGAATTCAGCAAACTCAATTTCATTTACTGCAGTAGAAGGATCATCTGTTTTGAATCCGGCATCTCCTACAAAATTTTCATTTCTTAAATAACCATAAACAGAACCAGTAAATAAATTTGAGCCGCTTCTTGTGATTGCATTTATTCCGCCGCCTGTAAAACTTCCAAGGCGCACATCATATGGTGCAATTACAACCTGGAATTCCTGGATTGCATCAAGAGAAATTGGAGTTGTGTTTGTTTGTCCACCCGGGGTTCCCGAAGCTCCTAATCCAAATAAATCATTGTACTGCGTTCCATCAATCTGAATGTTGTTATATCGGTTGTTTCTGCCGGCTGCAATTGATCCGCTTCCGGAAAAGTTTCCTGCTTCAGCACCGGAAAATTGCGGTGAGAGTTTTGAGAAATCCTGGAACCTTCTGTTGATTGTTGGAATTGATTCAATATCTCTTAAAGTAACATTAAGTGCGGCTCCTGTTCTGCTTGAGTTAATAATTGCGGATCGTTCACCATAAACAGTAACATCACCAAGTTCAACAGCTTTTTCTGCTAAAGTAAAATTGATTTCCAGCAGCTCACCCAATTGAAGCCATATTCCTGATCTTGTTTGGCTTGAATATCCAACATACGACGCCGTAATTTGGTAAGGTCCGCCAACTCTCAATCCTATTAAATTAAATTTTCCATCATCTCTTGAAGTTGTTCCATACTGGGTGCCGGAAGGGGAATGTGTTGCCAGAATTGTTGCTGCTGGTAAAGGATTACCTGCAATATCATATACTGTTCCATTTATTGTTGCAGTTGTTACGCCCTGCGGCAGCGCCTGCTTACTAAAACAAAGTATTAATAAAGCAGGCAGGAGCAGCAGAAACCCGTTTAGTTTTGATTTCATACCTAATCTCCTTACTGTTATAATTTTTGTTTATGAAGCAGTTTGGTAAGTTAAATCTAAGTTCTTATCTGAATTGAATAAACCCTCAGAATCAATTTTAATCAATTTAGCTTTTACTATATTCAACCAGGCAAAAAAAATATGCAAAAATATCAGCCGTAATTGATTCTGCCGCATAACTTAGTATAAAAATATTCACTGAACAAACGGGCTGATCAAAATTCTCAAAAAGATGTATTGAGAATTCTTTTGCAGAAATATTATTTTTTAATATTCAGAATTTATAAATGGAGTATAACTTGGAATGGATAACCGATCCACAGGCATTAATTGCACTTCTGACTTTAACGGTACTTGAGATTGTTCTTGGTATAGACAACATAATTTTTATATCAATCCTCACCGGTAAATTAAAAGCCGAAGAACAGAATAAAGCAAGATTGATTGGCTTATCACTTGCAATGCTTGTAAGGATTGCACTGTTATTTTCATTAACATGGATTATGCAATTAACAGCACCGCTGTTCAGTATTCTTTCCGCGGAAATTTCAGGCAGGGATTTAATTCTTATTGCCGGCGGTTTATTTCTTTTAGGTAAAAGTACTCATGAAATTCATGATAAGCTGGAAGGTGAAGAAGGACATGCTTCTGCAAAGGTTCCGCCATCGTTTACCGGAGTAATAACACAAATTCTTTTATTAGATATCGTCTTCTCTTTGGATTCTGTAATTACTGCAATAGGAATGGCTGATGAAATTGTAATAATGATTATTGCGGTTATTATTGCTGTAGGTTTCATGATGTTATTTTCAAAAACGATAAGCAATTTTGTGGAAACACATCCAACAATAAAAATGCTTGCATTAAGTTTTCTTCTTTTAATCGGCGTTTCACTTATTGCGGAAGGATTTGATAAACATATTCCAAAAGGATATATCTATTTTGCAATGTCGTTCTCAGTGTTTGTTGAATTTTTGAATCTCAAATCAAAAGCCAGAAAGAACAGAGAAC
>Ga0079224_100003786_pt1 | contig 19260 bp, 16 predicted proteins | sample Stecom2015_FD_80414 | JGI IMG/M metagenome (GOLD analysis project Ga0079224, IMG submission 80414) | Agricultural soil microbial communities from Utah to study Nitrogen management - Steer compost 2015 | ecosystem: Environmental > Terrestrial > Soil > Agricultural land | place: USA: Utah... | reverse complement strand
GCACGAGCAGGCCCAGATCAGCCCTATCGAGCGCCCAACGTACCGGTCCGTCTACTCCGGCCGGGGTATCGATCAGTACGAATTCGTGTCCGCTTCGTAGCTCGGCCACGATCTGGTCGAGTGCGCCGTACAGCCTGTGCTCGGCCTGTCCGGGTTCGGTGGCCGCCTCCACCAGGGTGATACCGGACGCGGTTCGGTGCATGACGTCCCGGCTCAGGCGGACGTGGTCGGCAACGTCGAGCAGCGTGCTTCCGGGGGACTCGTTTAGCAGTATGCGGCAGGCGCCCTGGCCGAAATCGGCATCGACGAGGGCAACGCTGTGACCTCCGGAAGCGAGCACCTCGGCGAGGTTGACCCCGACGATGCTCTTCCCGACACCCCCCTTCCCGCTGACGATGCTTATTACAGTCGATTTGCGCTTCATTGCTGTTTATCTCTGAAAGTCAATGGTTCAGCTCTTCGGTTCAACGTCGGCTCAGAGCTGCATCATCTGCTCTATGAACCAGGTCGGCGAAAAAGCGGTGACGCCATCCGGTACACGCGGTCCCGTGCCGGCAAACTGCACCGGCAGCTTGAGCTTCATCAGCCACTCTGCCACACGCCCCCACCGTTGTGCTTCATCCAGGTGTGTAAGCGCCAGGGTGTCGGGCTGAATGGGGAGCGACCGGACGTAGCCCTCGTCGAATTCGTCCAGGGCACGGGTCGCGTTAAACGTAAGGTGAACGTGCAGCGGCGCCAGCGGGTCAGTGAGGCGCTTTATCCGCAACAACGCCTTTCGCGCCGGTGCTTCCTGGGCCGGTATCGACGGCGTGTCAATCAGTATCTGATCGAAGTGCTGCACCCGTTCGAGCGCCGTATTCATGTCGGCCTCGTCGGCCACCGTCTGCGATGGAATGCCAAAGCGCCTGTACAATTCGACGGGGTTCAGGTAGCTCGTTTCAGCCGCGTCTTCCGGTGCGATGATGATCGCAGTGGTACGCCTGCGCCCGAAAAAGCTGTTGTTGCAGGCTAACTTGAGCAGAAGCGACGTCTTGCCGCTGCCGCTGGGGCCGACGAACATCTGGGTGCCGTTCGACACCTTGGGAGCGTTCAGGTCGAGCAGATTTCTAAGCTCGCGAGCAACCGCCCACCGCAAGGCCTCTTCGTCTGTATCAGGCGTGAGGCCGGATTCGGCGACTGCACTGAACAATTTGCTCACGGTTGTGGCGGTGAAACCAAGACGTAGCAACTCGGCAAAAAGCGGCTGTGCTGCCCACTGGAAGGAGGCGCCAATGACGGCATCCGCGAACGTCCGTTCTATCCGGTCGAGCCGTTCGTGGAGCAGGCGAAGCTGCTGGTCGCGTAGCTCGTCCGATATCCTGAAGGTTGGTTTTCTGGAGGGTTCGGTGGATAGTTCTTCGTTGCCGGCAGGGAAGAGGGTTCCTCTCCTGAATGACCCCTGCGTACGGGTCGTCGTGCCCGGGGCATCGTCCGACGGTTCGGGTCTGGTGGCGGCGGGCTGGGCGCCCCGCGAGGTTACAACTTCTGATCCCGCGGCAGATTCTTCCGGGACGCGCTTATTGACGGGCGCAGTGGTTCGCTGCACTGCCTGGGAGTTGTATCCGTAAGGAAGTGCGGTCGGCGCCGTCGTAGTGGCCTGGACCTGTGCCGTGTTGCGGGAGGGCAGCGGTTCATCGATCAGCACCGTTACTCGAGCCGGTTCGTTGCCTCTGGGCGGGACCGACTCGACGAGGATCACATCGTCTCCGAGGAGCCGTCGAGCCTCTACGAGTGCAGCGTGAATGCTGGGGCCTGTTAGCGTCTTGACATTCATGGATTAGCCTGCTATTACGGCAGCTTCAGTTGTTCGACAACCTCGATCGATGCATCCGGTGTGAGGTCGTTGTACGACAACACCGCAATGTCCGGTACCATCGGCGAAAGGAACCCGAATAACGTCGGCCGGAGCACAGGCGACGTAAGCAGCACCGGCGGACGGCCCATCCCGATCATGCGCTTGCTTATCCGGTCGGACTCCACCACGATCTTTTCCGCACGTTCGGGACTCAAGCCGAGCGTGTTCGGGTTCAGCTCACCTGCCTGTGCCTTGTCGAGCAAGTGCTGTTCCAAAATGGGATCGAGGACGAAGGCGTAGACCGTTCCATCCTGGCTTGCGAACTGCCGGCTGATGGTCGGTGCAAGCGCCGCTCGGACGTACTCCGTCAGGACGTCGACGTTTTTCGTTACGGGCGCCTGATCGGCCAGCGCCTCGAGGATCGTAACCAGGTCTCGGATGGGGATGCGCTCCTGGAGCAGCCGTTTCAGCACCTTTTGAATCGAACCGAGCGTCATCAGGTTTGGCACCAGCTCGTCGACGAGCGCAGGAGCGGTTTCCTTGACCTTGTCGATCAGCTTTTTGACCTCCTGTCGGTCGAGCAAGCGGTGTGCGACCTTCCGGAGGACCTCCAGAAGGTGTGTGGTGATGACCGCCGGCGCTTCGACCACTGTGAGGCCAAGCTGTTCGGCCTCAGAGAGGTTACGATCCGCAATCCAGATGGCCGGAAGCCCGAACGTTGGGTCTTTGACTCGAATGCCGGTCGGAGGATTCTCCATTTCGTCGGGAAGCAGGGCGAGGTGATAGTTGGGGAGAACCTCTCCCGATCCAATTGGATTACCGCGAAGCTTGATCACGTACTGGTTCGCCCCGAGGCTCACGTTGTCCCGGATGCGGACGGGGGGGATGACGATGCCAAGCTCGAGGGCAAGCTGCTGCCGGAGCATTTTGACCCGGTCGAGGAGGTCGCCATGCTGGCTCGGGTCGACGATGGAGATCAGGGCGTACCCGATTTCCAGCTCGAGCGGATCGACGAGCAGCAGGTCGGTCGGCGTGTCGCTCTCTTCTTTTTCCTCGGCGGGAGTTTCGGCCAGAGCTGCCGCTTCCTTTTGCTCCGCCTGGAACCGCTGGCGTCCCATCAGCATGGTCGCGGCTGCAAGTAACCAGAACGGAACCAGCGGCAGACCGGGTATAAGCCCGAGAACGATCAGAAATCCGCCCGTCAGCAACAGGGGATGAGCCTTCTTAAAAAGCTGGCCCTGCAGGTCCTGTGTGATGTTGCCCTCACCGCTCGCACGGGATACGATGATACCGGCGGCGGTCGAGATGAGCAGAGCGGGAATCTGTGCGACCAGACCGTCGCCGATCGAGAGCAGCGTGTAATGGGCCGCTGCATCCGCCGCGGACATACCCGCCTGGAGGACGCCGATGATGAGCCCACCTATTACGTTGATCCCGGTTATGATGAGGCCGGCAATCGCGTCGCCTCGGACGAACTTGCTAGCACCGTCCATCGCCCCGTAGAAGTCCGCCTCTCGGCCCACCTCTTCACGGCGTCTCCTGGCCTCTTTTTCGTCGATCAATCCGGCGTTCAGGTCGGCGTCGATGGCCATCTGTTTACCGGGCATGGCATCGAGCGTGAACCTTGCTGCAACCTCCGCGATACGGCCAGACCCCTTCGTGATCACGACAAAGTTGATCAGCACCAGCACGATGAACATGATGGAGCCGACCACGTAGTTGCCCGAAACGACGAACTGGCCGAAGGCAGCGATCAGCTCGCCCGCTTCGCCCCTGCTGAGGATCAGCCGGGTGGACGCCACGTTCAGCGACAGCCGGAAAAGCGTGGTGATGAGCAACATCCCCGGGAAGATGGCGAAGTCGAGCGGCCGCAGCGCGTAAAACGCCGTCAGGAGCACGGCAAGGCTGATCGCGATGTTCGTTGCGAGGAGGATGTCGAGCAGGAACGTGGGTATGGGGACGATCATGACGAGCAGAATCGTAACGATTCCGCCCGCGATCATCATCTCGGAGTTCACCCATTTTACCTGGGGCGCCTCTATGGTCATGGTGTTAGCACTCACGTTCCTTATCTGCCTTTTTTCTTGTTAGTAGGTTGCCTTAACGACGTCCACGCCTTCGGTAAATCTCAGCGAGAATGGCTGCGACGGCCGGATAAAGGTCTTCCGGAATCTCCCGTTCTTCCGGTACGGTATCGTACAGCGCCCGGGCGAGGGGGCGGTCCTCCACGGTCGGGATGCCGTATTCACGTGCGAGCTCCTTGATGCGAAGCGCCCGCTTGCGAATACCCTTGGCGACCACTCTGGGCGCGTCTGCCTCTGTGGGATCGTAACGCAGCGCTACGGCATAGTGCGTGGGGTTGGTGATCACGACGTCCGCCTTGAGCACTGCGTGGTCCAACCGTGGGCGACGCAGCAGCTCTCTCGCAAACTGCCGTCGCCGGCCTTTCATGTGAGGGTCGCCTTCCTGCTCTTTGACCTCGTCCTTTACCTCCTGATGGTCCATCATCAGGTCTTTTTTATAGCGGTACTTCTCGAAAGCAAAGTCAATGGCTGAGAGCCCGAGCAGCGCCAGGATCATTTGCGCCAGGAGGACGAATATCCAGTTGCCTGCCGTCGCCAGCACGCCCTCTATTGGCTGGCGGTGTAGCACCAGGATCTCTGGCAGGCGAGAGGAAATGGCGTGGTAGGCGATGGGGCCAACCAGCGCAATCTTTGCAAGCGATTTGAAAAGCTCGAAGAGGCTTCGGCCGGAAAAAATCCGTTTGAATCCCTTCAGCGGGCTGATGCGCTCACCTTTTGGCTCGAGGGGCTTGAACGTTATGTTGAGCCCCGACTGGAGCAGGTTAATCCCGATCCCCGCCGTCATGACCATCATAAAAAATGGAGCCATGATGGCGGCGACACTTACACCCAGATCGGTGATGAGCACCGGAATCGCCGTCGGGGTAAGCTGCCCGGAGGTGGCCCCCAGGAATACCCGGCTTGCGAGCGTTTTGAGCGTCGAAAAGGCCGCAGGCATCCCGAACAGGACCGTCGAAGCACCAAACAGTAGCGATCCGATCGACACCATCTCCTTCGATCGGAATACGTTCCCTTCCTCACGCGCCTTCTGGTAGCGTCGTGGTGTCGGGTCAAAAGTTTTGTCTTGGCGGTCGCTCATTCGGGCACGGTAAGTCGATTATCCACCTTTTCGCATGAAAAAACAGTGCCATCAACCGAGCGGTCTGGAATCCGGTGGATATGCGATGCTTTCCCGGTGGAAGACTCCACAGGAGCGGATTCTGAAGACAAAATTGGCGTGGGGCTGGAAAGGTTTTCCCAGACGTCAAACCGGTGTGAGCGACTCGATCAGCCGGAGCATGTCGTCGAACATCTGCGACACCATTTCCGGAATGGCGGGGACGAAGTTTTGCACGTAAAACAGGAAGAGGCCAAGCCCTACAAAAATCTTCACCGGCAGGCCGATAGAGAAAAGATCCGTCTGAGGCGCCATGCGGGCAAAGATACCCAGCGAAATATCGACGAGGAAGATGGTAATCATGAACGGCGAGGCGAGCCTGAGGGCGGTCATGAGGAAGTTACCCGTCCACGTGAGGAAGAGCGGCCCCGCCACGGCCAGACGCGCGCCTGCCAGCGGCACCACCTGGAAGGACGCAACCAGCGCCTGAAGCACCTGGTGATGGCCTTCCAATAGGACAAATACCATCAGGAACAACAACCCGAGCATTCTGCCCAGCGGGTTCGACGGCTCACCATTGAGAGGGTCCATCACCTGCGCAAGTCCCAGACCCATCTGGAACCCGAGTATTTCACCGGCAAACTGAATGGTCCAGAAAATGAACTGGGCAGCAAACCCCAGGACGATTCCGGTAAACACCTCGATGATGATGGCGAAGACCAGTCCGAAGGTCGAGAGTGCGTATTCGGGAAGCGGCCCCGGTATGAGCCCACTTAGGGCATACGCCATCAATACCGAAAGGAATACTTTTACCTGTATCGGAAATGACTGGTTCGAAAAGAACGGAGCGACCGCCAATAGTCCTCCTATCCTCACGAATATGAGGAAGACGCGCAGCAGATATTCCGGATCGAGGAATGACACGGCGGCTTACCGATCGATCGTATGGCAGGACTTCAATTTGAAATCAGTGGAACGAACGCGAAGATGTGCGTGGCGAAGTCCGTCAGGATCTGTAGCATCCAGGGAGCAAGGAACAGGATGACCGTTCCGACCGCGATCATCTTGGGGATGTAGCTCAGCGTCATTTCCTGGATCGACGTGACCGCCTGTATGAGACTCACGATCAGTCCCACGACGAGTGCTGCTCCAAGCAGGGGACCAGTGAGTAATACGGCGGTTTTTATTGCTTCCTGAACCCAGAAAAGGGCAACGTCGGTGTTCATCTATCCAGTGCTCGTTTGGTTCGGTTAAAAAATCAGAGTCGGTATCCCTGGACGACAGACTGGACGATCAGGTACCAGCCGTCGGAGAGAACGAAAAGGAGCAGCTTCAGGGGTAGGGATACCATGACGGGGGGCAACATCATCATACCCATGCTCATCAGTACGCTCGCCACGATGAGGTCTACGATCAGGAAGGGCAGGAAAATCATAAACCCGATCTGGAAGGCGATCCGAAGCTCACTGATCACGAAAGAGGGCACGAGTACGTGCAGGGGTACGTCCGCCGCGCTGTCGAAGGACTCAATCTTCGCAATGTCCATGAACAGCATCAGATCCTTTTCACGTGTCTGGTTCAGCATGAACTGCTTCATCGGCCCAGTCGCTCTCTCGACTGCCACTTCCTGCGTGATGTCTCCACGTATGTAAGGCTGGAGGGCGGTATCGTTGATCGTGCGGAAAACGGGCGCCATGATGAAAAAGGTCAGGAACAGAGCGAGCCCCGTAATGACCTGTGTCGGCGGTGATTGATGCGTACCGAGTGCGGTCCGAAGAATGCCGAAGATGACGACGAGCCGCGTGAAGCTCGTCATCAGGATGACGATTGCAGGCGCCAGCGAGAGGACGGTCAACAGGAGCAGGAGCTGGATCGGCAAGCCGTAGCCTTCTTCGTCGTTCGTCAACCGGATACTTGGAAGCGCGCTGAACGTGTTCAACACATTCATGCCGCCTGTCTGATTCTGTACCGCATTTGGATCGGTTGCAGCTTGAGCCGTGGCAGCAGGATCGGCCGGTGCAACCTGGCTCCACGCAACCTGAGGCACGAGAGAGCAAAACACCAACAGTGCAAGCAACAGGAGCCGGGCGGCAAAGAAAAGCGAATGCCGATTCATCGCTGTCCCTCCTGTGCAAAGTGGCCGTCACGCGTGTATGCTCCGAGCACCGAAGAAAAACTTTGCTTCATTCGATTGGGAGTGGAGAGAGCGGACTCAAATTCCTCGGCGCGGGACGATCCTTCCTTATCAGGTGTAGGGTAATTGAATGAGGAGGAAGGATAGGTTTTGAGAAGCGTGATCTGTCCGGAGGTGACCCCGAGGAGCAACACGTCGTCGCCGCAGGCGACGAGCCTGAGCTGCTGCCCGGGTGCAAACTGAAGCTGCCCAAGGACTCGAAGGGTGTTCTCGGGACTGCTGCCGGTGGTGTTCTTCCGGTGAAGGTAGAAGGCGAAAGCGGCACCGCCTGCCAGAATCAGGAGAACGAGCAGGTACCCGGGTCCAACCAGCGGCCTAGGCTTCGAATCCTCCCGAAGGTCAACGTGTGCGGCCAGCGCACCGGCGTCGTCGCTGTACTCCGTGTACGGTGGGGGCGTTGAGCCTGGTATCAGACGGGTTGCAAACCAGAGTAAAAGCAGCGCGCCTGCCAGTAGAAGCGCACGGCGAAGGGCGTTTCTGCTTTTTATTGCCGGCGCCGCGTGATCGGACTTGGTCAAACGGAACATTTTGCTCGCGATGAGGCATCTGTTGCATGGAAAAGGCTTCCCGGCCCGTTTTTATGGGGGCGGGTCGTCCACTCAGACCCTATCGCGAAAAAAGTGCCAGTTAGAGAAAGGCTTTCGTCCGCTGGCGATTCGTTGCGAGGCTCGTGATGCGGATGCCGAATTGCTCGTCGATCACGACGGCTTCGCCCTCGGCGATGAGACGGCCGTTTGCGTAGACTTCGAGCGGCTCGCCAACCAGTTTTTCAAGCTCGATGACGCTTCCCGTCGTCAGGCGCAGCATGTCGGCGAGTGGGAGCTTGCGCCGCCCCAGCTCGACCGTCACCTCCAGCTCGACTTCTGCGAGCAGCCCGAAGTTGCCGCCGACGCCGTCGCCACCGGCGGATTCGTGGCCGAGGTCCGGGAATGTGACGGGCGCAACCGGAACGGGCTGATGGGGGGCAGCAGCCCGTTTCGACGCCGCCGTCGGCTGGCTGGCCGGTTGCTCACGCCTGGGTTGCTCTACGGCAGATGGCCACAGAACGAATCCACCCAGCACCTTGTCGCTCGTTTTGATACCGAAGTTGATCTCGATTAGCTGGTCGGGTAGCAGCCCGGGTGAAATCGGATTTCCCGGCTTCAGGATTTCAAAAGGCCGGTCCGGCAATTTTGTCCCCGTCGCTGCCATCTGATTACGAACGGCCCCGTAACCCTGCGCCGCCAGCTCGCGGAGCAGGTCCTCAGCGCCTTCGTCGTTGATGCCGATCTCTTCTCCGAGCATGGCTCTGGAGAAAACGGAAAGGCAGTTTCCGTCGAGCATGACCGCAAACCCCGGATTGCTAGGCGTCGGTTTAGCCAGCACCACGATGTATGCCGGCGTCTGAGCCTGGGCTTCGCTGAACGTCGTCGTCACGGGCGGGTCAACCTGTAACGGCGCCTCGTCTCCGATCAGCATGGTTAGAAAGCTCTGAAGGGCTTCCTTGATGTTGTCGAGATGCTCTGTATTAACGGAGTTCATCTTCTTCTTGTACCATCGTCGATTCAATGACACTGAGCACGCGCATCGCGCGATTCTTACCGGATTTTCCGGGTGCGGCTAGAAATTTTTCGGCGTGTCCTACGTAAACCTGTATCGGCTCGTTGATGCGGCGCTCAAGGGGGATGACGTCGCCGACCTCCAGCCGTAGCAGCTCTGTTACCGGGAGCCGTGCACGGCCCAGCTCCGCCCGAAGCTCTACCTGAAGTGAACGCAGCTTATCCTCGTAACGCTCACGAACCGTCGGGCTCACGGGTGTCGTCGCGCTCGAAATCCACTGCTTCATCCCGCTCCTTCCCAGCATCCGCTCGAGCAGGATGTAGGGATAGCAGATGTTGATGAAGGAACGTTGTTCGTAAATCGATACCTCGAAGGTGCCGACGAGCGCCGGCTCGACGCCCGGAATGATCTGAACGAACTCGGCGTTGGATTCGAAGGCCACTTCGGTCAACTCTATGGTTTGCACCTGTCGCCACGCCTTTTCGAGCTCACGGAAAGCCCGCGTCATCACCTTGTACATGATGCGCTGCTCGATATTCGATACTTCCCGCGCCTTTTTAAGAAAAACACCCGCCCCACCAAACAACTTCTCGACCATGAAGATGACGAGGCGTGGGTCCAGCTCGAGGATCAGACTGTGTCCCATGTCTTTCACCTCGACGACGTACAAGGCCGACGGAGGCGCACTCGACATGACGTACTCTGAATACAGTACCTGATCGACGGCGGTAAGGCTGATGTCTACAATGGTTCTGAGCTGTGCCGAAAGGTAGACCGAGAGGTCCCGCGCGAATGCTTCATGCACGTGGCCAAGCACGCGCATCTGATCCTGCGAAAAAAGCCGCGGACGTTTGAAGTTGTACGGATTGATCCGCTTCTGGACGTCCGCCGTCATGATGGATTCAAGCGCTACGAGGTCGTAGCCTTCATCCTCATTGAGCTGGTTACGAACTTCCAGTAGGACGTCTATTTCTTCCTGGCTTAACGGCTTTGCCATGGACCCTTTGCGTTCAGGTTTGTGCGTTACACGTGCGTGGGTACAACTCCCTGCGGGTTTTCACGAGAATCTTTATTGTAAAACCCATCGGGTCAGGTAAACCCGGCTCACTTCTCCTTCTGTGACAATACTGTTGATCGCTCCACGAATCTGGCCCTTTATTTCGGTGCGCAGGTTGATGTCGGCGAGCTCTTCGACGGTGTACTGCCCGACCACCTTGAGTATGGTATCGCGTACGACGATTTCTTTCGTGCTCAATTCCTCAAGTGTCGAGCTCTTTTCACTCTCAATGCCCACGCTGAGCATCAGGTACCGTTTTCCTCCGCTGTAGGCGGGGTTGACGATCAGATCCGTAAGCTCAATGAATTGGCCGTACCGAATGGGTTCGTCCTTTTTTCCCTCTTCAGCCACGACCCATTTTAAACCAGACATTCCTATTGTCTGGAGCAGCTTGGGGTAATGACTGTACGCAAGCCATGCGCCGCCCGCTGCCGATAGGATAACGAGCGGTATGAGAATGACCAGATACAGTCGTGAACCCGTCCGGGGCGTCACTTCACCGGATTCATTTCCGGTCTCAACTCCCTGATCCGGCTCTGGTAAGGGCTCTTTTCGTTTTGCCATTTCTCCCAACTAAATAGTATCTCAACGCGGCGATTGCGTGCTCGACCCGCCGCGGTTTCATTCGTTTCGACCGGCCTGTATTCGCCGTGGCCTACGGCAAGGTACCTTGATGGATCCAGCGCTCCTTCCTGCTCCAGCAAAAATCGGATGACGGAAGATGCCCGTGCAGCCGACAACTCCCAGTTTGAGGGGTATACCGCCGTATTGATCGGTTGTGTATCCGTATGTCCTTCCACTACCACCGATTCCACGTGATGTCGCATTACGCCTGCGATAAGTCGCAGTATCGTGCGAGACGGCTCGATCAGGTCTGCCTGGCCTGAAAGGAACATGACCGAGTCTGTGATCACCACGTGCAGTCCTATGTCTGTAAGATTGACTTCGACTTTATCGGTGAGGTTATTCTCCTCCAGGTAGGCCATTAGCCTTTCATACTGCTCGGAATGCCGTATCAGCTCGGGATCGGGTGGGTTTGTTTGGTTGATCGACCCCGTAATGGCCTTATTCATCAGCACCCCGGTACTGCCCTGAAAGAAGCTCAGCGCTTCCTGGAACTTCTGGATCTTGATTTCCGACATCGACACGATGAGCACGAAAAAGGTCAGCAGGAGCGTCACCATGTCGCTGTAGGTCGTCATCCAGAAAGGAGCGCCCTGCGGTCCCTCATCCTCATTTTCTATTTCGAAGTCAGCACTCAAGGCAATTTTTCAGTTCAGGCCGCTTTTGACAGCGGTTTCGTTTCTTCTGCGTGCGTCTCCTTTGGAGCCTCACCGTTAATGAACATTTGGAGCCGTTTTTCGATCATGCTCGGGCTGTCACCCCGGACGATCGCGAGCACACCCGTTCGAACCATCATGCGCGCCTTGAGATGAATCGATATCTGCGTCTTCATCTTGACGGCCAGAGGGAGAAAGAAGAGGTTGGCCAGAATGGCGCCCCAGAAAGTCGTAACCAGCGCAACCGCCATACCCGCACCGATCTGGGAAGGGTCAGCCAGGTTGTTCAGCATCTGAATTAGGCCAATCAGGGTGCCGAGCATTCCGAATGCCGGGGCGAAACCTCCGGCATTGTTCATAAACTTTGGACCGATCTGGCGCATCTTCATCTCAGATCCGATCCGCTCGTCCATCAAATTGCAAATCTCCGTCTCTTCAATTCCGTCGACGGCCATCTCGAGGCCGAATCGGGCGAGGGGGTCTTCCACCTCCGCAAGCCGGCGGTCCAGTGCAAGCAGGCCTTCACGACGCGCGGTACGGGACAGCTCGTAAAACTCCTTGACGTACGACTGAAGGTCTGGCTCCTGAAAAGTGAGACTCTCCTTGAAAAGGCCGGGAATCACTTTCAGCTCGTCGATGGGGAAGCTGACCATCAAGGCTGCGACGGTGCCGCCGAGAACCAGCACGATGGAAACGGGATCGAAAAACGTAATCCACCCATCCCCCATCATGACAGAGCCGAAAATGAGGATCAGACCGGCTACCAGACCTATGAGGGTAGTTTTCTCCATTTACCCCTTTGCAGTAAAAACGTCGTCCATCATGCCGAACCCTCGGCAACCAGTGTGCCAGCAGCTAATCCGCCCCATTTCCAGCCGATCGCACCATTCTTTTCGTTTCTTCGGGAACGTTGTGTGATCGCAACGGAAAAAGTTACCCGCCTTGCTGAAAGCCGGACCTCCCGCTCAGGCAGTCCGCATTTCTTTCGTATCGGCCATTTCGGCATTTTTATAAAGGCCGGCAGCGCCCTCAACGGGAAAGCGGGGACCCTTACACGAAGAGCCCCCGCTTTTACCCCCTTTCGGTTTTCAGTCAGAATCTCACCGGGGCGCCATCCCCGCTCTCCACACCGATATTGTACTCAGTCGCCCTGGAGTTTATGTGGAATCGCTCGATGATCTTCCGTAGCGTTTCAGCCTGCTGGTTCATGGTATCGGCCGTTCTGGCAAGATCCATCGTAGCGTTGGATACTTCAGTTGCCACGGACGAGATCGACTCGACGTTACGCGAGATCTGGCTGCTCGACGTCGCCTGCTGCTGGCTTCCAGCGGCAATCTGGTCGATCATGGTGACCATGTTGTTGATGGAGTGCACGATCTCGCCCAACGAGCGCGACGCGTTTTCGGCGAGCTTGAGACCGGCCTCGACCTCCGTGTTGCCGCGCGTCATCGACGCTACGACCTCGTCGGTGTTCTGCTGGATCCTTCGGATCATGCTGCCGATCTCCTTCGTCGCCGAAGTGGTGCGTTCCGCGAGCTTACGGACTTCGTCGGCGACAACCGCGAATCCACGGCCCTGATCGCCCGCCCTTGCGGCTTCGATCGCTGCGTTCAGGGCGAGCAGGTTCGTCTGGTCCGCGATGTCTCCAATGACCTGGACGATCTCGCCGATCTGCGCACTCGAAGCGCCGAGCGCCGTGACTTTCTCGGCCGATTCCTTGACGATTTCCGCGATGCGGGTCATCCCCTGGCTGGTCTCGTGGAACACCGATTCTCCTTCGGTGGCGATCTTCGAGGCGTGGTGGGCCATCTGGTTCGCTTCGTGCGCGTTCCTCGACGACTCACTGATCGTAGCGGACATCTCCTCGATAGCAGCCGCAACCTCGATCGTCTGATTGGCCTGGCCGTGTGCGCCTGCCGACATCTCCTCGGCAGACGTTGCGACCTGGTGCGCTGCCTGAGACAGGCGGCTGCCGGCTACCTGTACCTCGTTGATGAGGGATTCCAGGTCGCCGATCATCTGGTTGATCTGGTGCATCAGCCGCCCGACCCCATCTTCACGCTCCACGTGGAGGCGAACGGTCAGGTTACCGCGCGTCACCGCCTCGATCACTTCCGAGATACGGTCGAATTGCGTCTGCAGGTATTTGCGCTCTTCTTCAGCGCTTCGCCGGAGTTCGTCCGCCTGCCGTTCGGCTGCTTCAGACTGCTCCTTCTGTTTCTGAAGCGCACCGAGGTTCTGCGCGCTGGCTTCGACCATAGCGTTGAACGAAGCAGCAAGCTGGCCTATCTCGTCCTTCTGGTCAACCTCCACCCGTACACTCAAGTCCCCGTGTTCTACCATTCCGGCAGCTTCGCGAAGTTTATCGACCGGTTTGATAACCGTCCGCCGAACGATCAAGACCGATAGATAAGCCAGAAGGGCGATGATTACCGATATTATGATCGAAAGTATCAGGCTCGTGCGTTGCTGAGTCGCTATCGTTTCAGCGGACAGCACTGCCATCACTTTGCCCAACCGTTCCTGGTTGTTGTTTACGTTAACGACGTCCTGGACGGCAATGAGTATTGGTTCACCCGTCTGCGACTCGCTCCACCAGGCGCCTTTCCTGGATGCAACCGAACGATCCTCATCCTTAAGGACCTCATTCACCTTTGCATCCACGAGCAGCCGGCCGTCAGTCGAGTAGAAGGCGCCCGCGACCGCGGTGCCGGTCTCGACGACAGTGTTGAGCCGTTCCCTGAGCCCTTCTTCATCCTGCATGATCAGGTTGTAGACCGACTCGCTGCCCAGCGTTTGTGCGAGCAGCTCCCCACGCTTCTCGAATTCGTTTTCCGTCACACCGATGGAATAGCGTGAGAACAGGAAAAAAAGCACGAGAGACACAAGGGCTACTGCCCCGAGCAGGACCGCGAAACGTCGCCTGAGGTCGATCCCGGAGAGATCGAACACTTTGACGAGATTGATTTTTTTGCTCATCGTTACAGAATAAAAGCTAGGAAGCAGGTGGAGGGCGAAGGGTTACCCTTTATCAGTTCAAAGCCAGGAACTGCGTACGTTCAAGGTATTTTTCAGGAATCGTGAGGTTGAGAGCCTGGGCTGCCGTCTTGTTAACGACGAGCTGAATGGCGCCATCCTGTTTGGTGATGTTCACACAGGCGCCCTCCGTAACCCACTGGCTCGTTGGTCCGAATACCGGGATACCCGATTGGGTCGCCGTTTTGATCAAGAAGCCCCGGGCGGTTCCATCCGTCACGACACCACTTTCGTCGATGATCCACAGAACGTCGATCGAGTTGGTTCTGGTCAGATCGCGATAGACGGGAGCCACTTCCTTCAGCTCAGCCGCGCTGCCGACGAAAACCTTCACACCTGCGGATGCACCCGCACGTTGAAGCTCCTGTAGGATCGACTGATTTGCCGCCGTCGTTGCGTTCATGATAATGCCAACGTTGGCGGTGTTTGGCTTCAACTCCTTGATGAGGAAAAGCTGTTGCGTGAGTGATGCCCCCTCCTGTGCTCTGACCGGTAAGGCCAACGTTGTAGCCGCCACCAGGAACAAAAGAAGAGCAAGTCTTACACCTTTATGCATGTCTCTTTCTGGATTTTGTGAGCGTGTAACATCAGAAGAATCGGCCAACCTTGCCTTTTCTTAAGTCACGCGGCGGCAGTTTGTCGTGGCAAAACGTCTGTCGGGAAAGATCTGGGTCGTCGCAAATGGTTGATAATGCGGATTATGGTTGCCAGTAGAATTGCGAGGGGTTGTGGCCAGACCAATCGGGAACACGGGGCTTGCCTTATATTAAGATTAGCCTGACCTCAATAGGGTGTTACGGTTGGGTTGACGACGACAAATCATTTAAAAACAGGGCCCCGCCCGGTAACCGTTCACACCAACATGATCAACGGGATCTCGGCTTTTCTTCTGCTTTACGGCCTCATGCTCGGAGGCCTCCCGACGGCTGGGAACGGCGTCCAAAGCCCGGACGACTCCACGCAAATTTCTATTATTCTGGAGGACGGTGACGAGCTGCCGCTCGACCCGGACGTACGGATCGGCCGCCTCGATAACGGGCTTACTTACTACGTCCGGCGGAATCAAAAGCCGGAGGATCGCGCCGAACTGCGGCTCGTGGTAAATGCCGGCTCCGTCCTCGAAGACGACGACCAGCTCGGTCTGGCCCACTTTGCCGAGCACATGGCCTTCAACGGCACTCAGAAATACGAGAAGCAGGAGCTCGTCGACATTATTGAGGGCATGGGTATGCGGTTCGGTCCCGACCTGAACGCGTATACCTCCTTCGACGAAACGGTGTACATGCTTCAGGTACCGACCAACGAACCGGTAAAGCTTCAAACCGGTCTGGATATTCTTTATGAATGGGCTGCAAACGTATCCTTTGAGGAGGAAGAAATTGATAGGGAGCGTGGCGTCGTCGTTGAGGAGTGGCGCCTTGGGCGCGGCGCTTCCGCCCGGATACGCGACAAACAGTTCCCCGTGCTCTACAAAGGCTCCCGATATGCCGAACGCCTGCCGATCGGGAAGGTCGAAATCATCGAATCATTCCCTTACGATGCCGTTCGCCGGTTTTACCGGGACTGGTATCGTCCGGACTTGATGGCCGTCGTTGCGGTCGGTGATTTTAACCCGGCCGAAGTGGAAAACAGCATCCGTCAGCTTTTTTCGTCCCTTTCACCGCTGCAGAACCCCCGTGAACGGGGAACCTTTGATATCCCCGACCACGACGAAACGAGGATTTCGCTCGTAACAGATCCGGAAGCTTCGTACAGTACGGTGGGCATCATCTACAAGCATCCGGAGCGTCCTTTCAAAACGACGTCGGATTATCGCGAACGCTTACTTGACCGGCTTTACAACGGAATGTTGAACGCCCGACTGGGCGAGCTCACGCAGAGCACGGATCCTCCCTTCATCTATGCCTATTCCGGCCAGGGCTCTTTTGCCCGAGGAAAGGAATTTTATAACCTTCAGGCCATGGTGAGAGAAGGCAACGTGCTCAGGGCAATCGAAGCGGTCCTCGTCGAAGCCGAACGAGTTAAACGCCACGGGTTTACCCCCACCGAGTTCGAACGGATCAAGGCGGACTATTTGAGAAGTATGGAGCGTGCATACTTCGAACGGGACAAAACCGAGTCACGCGTTTTTGCCTCTGAATACGTCGATCACTTCCTGACCGGCGAGCCGGTGCCCGGTGTCGCTTTCGAGTATGCGTTGACCAGGCAACTATTGCCCACAATTACATTGGACGAGGTCAACCAGCTTGCCGGGAAATGGATTACGGAGGCAAATCGGGTCGTTCTCGTGGAAGGTCCGGAAAATGCGGATTTTAAACTGCCCTCCGAGTCTGAGATACTGGCAGTGTTCGACGAGGTGCGAGAACGAGACGTCGAACCTTACGAGGACAGGGTGTCCGACGAGCCGCTGCTTTCAGACCTGCCGGAGATGGGCGAGATTGTCGAGGAAACGACGAACGAAGCGCTCGGTGTGACGCGACTGAAGCTGTCGAACGGGGTACAGGTCGTTCTGAAGCCAACGGACTTCAAAAATGACGAGATCCTCTTCGGCGCCTGGAGCCCGGGAGGGGTGTCGCTGGTTACGGACGAGCTGTATCCTGCCGTTCGGTTTGCATCGAGCCTCATCGGGCAGTCCGGCGTTGGCGTCTTTGGTCCGATAGAGCTCGATAAGAAGCTTGCCGGCAAGACCATCAACCTTAACCCTACCATCGGGTCGTATTCAGAAGGGTTCAGCGGGATGGCTTCGCCTGCCGACGTCGAGACCCTCCTGCAGCTCGTCTATCTCTACGTAACCTCGCCACGCGCCGATCCGATCGCCTACGAGTCTACCAAAAAACGGCTGGCCGACTACCTCAGAAGCACACAGGCTGATCCAGAAGCCGCCTACCGGGATACGCTTTCGGTGACCCTCAATCAGTACCACCCGCGGCGCAAGCCCGTAACTTCCGACACGGTGGAGGAGATGGACCTGGATAAGTCGCTCGAGGTTTTCATCGACCGCTTCTCCGATGCGAGCGACTTTACCTTCTACTTTGTCGGGCGTTTTGAGGTGGACCAGCTGAAGCCGCTCGTTCGCCAGTATCTGGGAAGCCTTCCGGCAACCTATCGGAACGAATCGTGGCGGGACGAAGGGGTACGCCCTCCGAAGGGCATCGTAAGGAAACAGGTGTATCGGGGGCTCGAGGAGAAAAGTCGCGTCGATCTCGTCTTTTCCGGGCCTTTCGAGATGACACGTGAGAACCGGCTTCGCCTCAATGCCCTGGCCGACGTTTTCCGCATCAAGCTGCGCGAGGTTTTGCGTGAGGATATGGGCGGAACGTACGGCGTCAGCGTTTCGGTTCAACGGTCACACATCCCGGTTGAGTCGTACAGCTTCAACATCGGATTCGGAACCGATCCGGAGAGGGTCGACGAGATGATCAGCACCGTGTTTGCCCAGATCGACAGCCTTAAGCAATCGGGAATTCCTGAATCGTACATCGCGAAGGTTCGGGAAGCCGATTTGCGTCAGCACGAGGTGAACCTCAAGAACAATCGGTACTGGCTGGGTTCGTTGATGGCCTACGATGAATGGGGTGAGGATCCGACGCCGGTTCTCGAAGGCCCGGGGGAGTTCCTCGAAAGGCTAACTCCGGAAGTGATTCGAGACGCGGCGAGGCAGTATCTGGATACGACAAATTACGTCGAGGCCGTACTCTATCCCGAGCGTTACAGGGCTGAGTAAACCGCCCGAGTCTGCCACGGCACAGACACACAATGACGAGGGGTGGTGATGCGTTATAACATTGCTTCCGTTGACGTCTTAGCTGTGTCTTGCCGTGAATGTACTTCGATCTGTCAACAGCCTGACCGTCGCGCTCACCATGCTGGTTGGATCGGCGTCCGCACTGACGGGCGCCTCCCCCTGTTGCAACCTTCCGGGACAAATCGAAAAGTCCCCCGGCATGATGACATCCTTTCTAAATCCTGCGGTAACGGCTACATTGTTACCACCGGGCACTAAATGGAGGTCCGGATCAAGGGAGGCTGCGTCTGTTGATCCGCACATCCTGATTACGCCGGATCCGACCCTCGACGCCAAGATCATTCGTATCGCCCCTCCACACGGTATCGATGAACAGATGATCGTACCGCAACGTAAGCCGGCATTTCGCAAGCCGTAGGGGGAACTCGACGCGTCCGGCAGGCAGAAACCTGTTGAGACGAGGGGTGTTCACGACGTATCCTTTTCGTTGCAAGTCACGGATTTCGCTGCATGCACATCGCTACGACGTAGTATACTGGCCGCCCTGTCGTCAAATCGGCATGCACGAGTAGTTTGCGGAACCTCATCACTACCATATTCCGTCTGGTTCTGATGGCGTGGGTGGGGTATTTCGTGATACCTCTTTATACCGCGACCGGTCAGGACCTTCCCTCGATTCCGGAAACCGGTGTGTTTCGGGACACGCTCGACCTGTCCGAGCCGCAGCCCTTCATCCTTCAACCGTTCATTCTGCCGGGATCGGAGTCTCTTCAATTCGGCGAAACTCGCCTCGACTCTACCTCTTACCGGCTCGACTACCGGCACGGCAGGCTGTGGCTCAAAAAACCGGTGCCCGACGGGTCTTTGCTCGTAGTCGAGTACCGGGTGCTGCCGTTCCGATATACGGAACCCTTCAGGTTGCACAGCATCGTCCGTACGTCCCCCGACGCTCCCGACACGACGACGGCATCCCCCAAACCGCGTCAGGCAACAACTGCCGCAGGAGAGGATGATCTCTTCGGGAGCACCCGGCTCCAGCGGAGCGGCTCGATCACGAGGGGGATCATCGCAGGCAACAACCGCGACCTTTCGGTCGAGTCCGGCCTTCGCATGCAGTTGGCGGGTGAGGTGACCGAGGGCGTTCGTCTCCAGGCCGTGCTTACCGACGAGAATACGCCGATCCAACCGGAAGGCACGACGCAACGCCTCAGTGAGTTCGATCGGGTTTCCATTCAGCTTCAATCTCCGTATGGCACCGCACAGCTTGGCGACTTCGATCTGGCCTTGACCGGCACCGAGTTCGCCCGGTTCACCCGGAAGCTGCAGGGTGTATCCGTCTCCACCCGTTACCCGGATCCACCAAACCGGCTATTTGGAGGGGGGAATCTGGTGCTG
>Ga0079224_100003785_pt1 | contig 19263 bp, 23 predicted proteins | sample Stecom2015_FD_80414 | JGI IMG/M metagenome (GOLD analysis project Ga0079224, IMG submission 80414) | Agricultural soil microbial communities from Utah to study Nitrogen management - Steer compost 2015 | ecosystem: Environmental > Terrestrial > Soil > Agricultural land | place: USA: Utah... | reverse complement strand
GCGCCGGCCTCGATCCGGCTTCCACCGAGCTGGTCAATCCCGATTTTGCTGCCCTGGCGGAATGCTTTGGCGGTGAGGGATACTTCGTCGAAGAGGCCGATCAGCTGGAGCCCGTTTTTCGTCGGGCGCTCTCCGCCGACCGGCTTTCCCTCGTCGATGTCCGCATCGGTGCACCGGTGGTACCCCATACCCGCCTGTAGCCACTGGAAAAGGAAATTTAAAGAAAAATTATCCACTAAAATTGTTACAATTTAGTAGTGAATCCCATATGAAATTGACTTCAAACAAGCTTAATGTTAACCTAGATATGCCCGTGGCTGTTACCGTGATTACTTGCTGTGCCAAATGGGCATAGTAAAAAACTGGATACGGCCTTGGGCGGCATCCATATCCTTTTCACAAACACAGATATCAACATAGGAGGGAAACCATCGTGGCAAGTGTAGTGACGGAAGCTCCGAAAACCCTGCGTCTTGTCGGACTGCCTGCTCCCGATTTCGAAATGGAGAGCACCAAAAACCTGGAGACCCTCGATGAGAAGGTGAAGCTGTCCGACTATCGTGGAAAGTGGCTCGTGCTTTTCTTCTACCCGCTGGATTTCACCTTCGTCTGCCCGACGGAGATTACGGCCTTGAGCGACCGGTATGAGGAATTTGAAGAGCTGAACGCCGACATCCTCGGGGTCAGCACCGACAGCAAATTCTCCCACCGGGCCTGGATCAACACCCCGCGGGAAGAGAACGGCCTGGGCGAGATCAAGTTCCCGCTGGCTGCGGATACCACCCACAAGGTGAGCCGCGATTACGGCGTGCTGATCGAAGATCAAGGTGTGGCCCTGCGCGGTCTGTTTATCATCGATCCGGAGGGCATCGTTCGCTACCAGGTGGTCCACGACGAAAACATCGGCCGCAGTGTCGATGAAACCCTGCGCGTGTTGCAGGCACTGCAGACCGGAGGTCTCTGCCCCTCCGATTGGAAGCCGGGTCAAAAGACCCTTTAATGTAACAGCGGATCGATGGATCCTGAGGGCCGGGGCGCCGCCGTTCGGGCGGTGCCAACCGGCCGCTCTTTGATAGGGAAGCGATCGAGAGATGATTCCGGAAGGAGGTTATTGCCATGCCGATGCGCCTGCGCACGGAAATGCCGGAACTGGCCGGTGTGACCGAATGGGTGAACGGAGAGGTTTCCAAGGCGGATCTTGCCGGCAAACCGGTTCTGGTTCATTTTTGGTCCATCAGCTGCGGCCTCTGTAAAAAGAGTCTCCCGGATGTGAACGAACTGAGGGAAAAGTACAAGGATAAGGATCTTCAAGTGATCGGGGTGCACATGCCCCGTTCGGAAAAGGACACGGAAATCGGTCCGGTGAAGGAGACGATCGAAAAATACGAACTGAAGCATCCCCAGGCGATTGACAATGAACACAATGTGGTCGATGCCTTTGAAAATGAATTTGTCCCCGCCTTTTATCTGTTCGACCAGGAGGGGCTCCTTCGCCACCGTTCCGCGGGTGAGAAGGCCCTGAGCATGTTGCAGAAGCCGCTTGAACGAGTGTTGGGAACCAAAGAATGATGCGGAGGGAATGAGGACGATGAATCTGCCCAACGAACTCAAGTACAGTGAAGAGCACGAATGGGTGAAGAGCGAGGGCGACAATCGGGTGCGGATCGGTATCACCGATTTTGCGCAGTCGGAATTGGGGGATATCGTGTTTGTGGAGCTGCCGGAGGTGGGAGACGAAGTGACGGCGGGGGAACCCTTCGGCAGTGTTGAATCGGTGAAAACCGTATCCGAATTGTATGCTCCCGTCAGCGGCAAAGTGGTGGAAGTAAACGAAGAGCTGGGCGATTCCCCCGAAAATGTCAATACTTCCCCCTACGGGGACGGCTGGATGATCGTCGTGGAAATGTCCGATCCCTCTCAGTTGGATCAGCTGTTGACGGCCGATCAATATAAGGCAACTGTGTCCGAAGATTAAACTTCCGACAATAGGGTAATTACCATAATAACCCTTCGGATCGTCCGGCCCGTCAACCAACGGGCCGGGTTCCGCCTACGGGAGGATTTTGCAAAGGAGGTGGGCGGATGAAAAGGAAAACTTACCGAGTCAATATTACGCGAAAAGTGGTTGGACGGTTGAAAGACGGGGATATTGTCCTTTATTACCATAAGAAGCCGATCGGCCGGATCGCCTTGTCCGAGAAATGTGGCGTCCAAATGGCTGAGGGTTATGAAATGGATCATGATCACATTTATGTGTTGGGGCATTACGACGACCATTTGGATCAATATGCCCAAAGCTGTGATATGGGTTGGTGTTGATCGATATTCGGGAATGGTGGTATGACGTAACGGGGATGTATCCCCCGAGCCGGAAGGCGGCCTTTCACCTCGCTCTTCCCCGACGCGACCGCTCGGCGGATCCTGTTGGAAATCGGGGCACACCTCGTCTGCGGGATGCTCAAGCCATCATCCGCCGGGCCAGGTCCGCATCCAGCGGGTCCCTTCAGTCTCAGCCTATGGGAGCTGAGCTTTTTTTGTCTCCAGGTTTTCTACGGCGGCTGGTGTGGTATCATGGTATCAAGGACGGAAAATTTCCTGGAGACAGAAAAGGGAACGGGTGGAAGGAGGCGGGGGAAACATGAGCTTTTGCTGTGGGGCGACGATGATTGGTACAGTGGGAACGCTGCGCCAGGGATCGACATTGGTTCACAACGTCCCCCTGTACTACTGTCCGGTTTGTCACCAGGTGGAAGTGCACCCGTCAGTGAAGGACGAGTTCGATTTGCTGGTGGAATATGCCCAGGAAGACAGCGCCCGCGAAGTGAATCTGAAGGATTACATCGATGAGGAAATGGTCGCCGAGTGGAAGGAGAACTGCACCAGCTTCCAGGACGATAATCCGGAGGAAGTCCTTCGCGAACAGATCGATATGGCTCTGGACCTGTTGGGCGTGGCCAAACAGTTGGACGACGGCCAATGGGTATCCGACCTGAAAAACCGTCTCCAGGTTTTGAGTTCCAGATTGACCAAGTTGAAAAAGAAGCAGGCCGAGAACAACTAAACGGTGAATCCGGATAAAAGGAGCAGCCCCGGGCAGGGGTTGCCTCCTTTTTCGATTTCACAACCCGTTAAGTCCATTCTGTACAGGAGATGTAATAGTGTGTGGATCGTCGAAATCTTGATTCTTGCCATGTTCTTCTTGCTACCTCTTTTTGCAGCGATTTTCTCCCTGTTTGTCAAAGGGCGCTGGCTCATCCCGCTGCGGATCATCCAGCCCTGCTTTGTCCTGATAACCCTGATGTTGTTGGCCAATTTTTTCATCGATGAGATAACGCCGGAGCTTCTGGAATTTCAACTGCTCATGTCGATCTTCACCTTCACCGCCATGGGCTCCCCGCTGATTGCCGTAGCGATCCGGCAGAGGGAAACGCCCTGGCAAACCCATCCCTGTTTCCTCTGGGGAAGTGTGATTTCCGTCTTTTCTCTGAGCGTTGCCTTCACATCTCTATTGGCACTGAAGCGCGGGTGGAATATCGTCGAAGCCGATCTGAAACTGCCGCTGTTTTGGCTCCCCCTGCTTTTGATGTTCCTCTCGATCTGGGTCGGTGTGTTTTCCGGCAGGGGGCGGGAAATGCTCCGAACCATCCAATGGTTCTTTTTCCATTACGCCTTGGGCCTGATCTTTTTTTTCCTGGCATCGGACATGACGCTGAAAGAGACCATCGTCATGGCGAAGAATTACAGCCTGTACACGCTGGGGGTTGCGGGACCGATGGCAACCGCCGGCACACCGAGCCGAACGGGAAGCGCTCCATGCCCGGAATACTATTCCTTCGCGATGATTTTAGCTGTCCTTTGCTTCGCGGGCTTTGGAATCGGATTGATCCTTTTAAAGGAGATGTAAATCGCTTTGTCCCAATCGGCTGGTATGGACGAGCCTTCATTTTTTCGAGGTGGTGAAGACATGCGCGTATTGATGGTCGGCGCAGGCGGAGTCGGCGGTTATTTCGGTGGTAGGCTCGCCGAAAAGGGGGAAGATGTCGCCTTTCTGGTTCGGCGTCGGCGGAAGGAACAGCTGGAGGAAAAGGGCCTCGTGATTTACAGCGTTCACGGGGACTTCGCATCCCCGGTCCGGACGATCACCGCCGGGGAGGAGGCGGCGCCCTTCGATCTGATCATTCTGTCGGTGAAGGCGTATCACCTGGAAGATGCGATCCGGGATATCCGTCCCTATGTGGGGGCATCTACGGCGATCCTGCCCCTTTTGAACGGCATGTCCCACATGGATCGGCTGGAGTCGGCTTTCGGGAGGGAGAAGCTCCTGGGGGGACTTTGCCAGATCGAGACCACCCTGAACGATCGGGGAGAGGTGGAGCAATACAGCCCCTTTCACAACATCGTTTTCGGGGAGTTGGACGGGACGATTTCCGATCGGGTGCAGCGGCTGAAGGACCTTTTTTCCGGAGCGAAGATGACCGCCCAGCCGAGCCGGGAGATTGTGGTGGAGATGTGGCATAAATATGTATTCATTTCCGCCTTCAGCGGAATGACCTCCATGATGCGGAGCAGTATCGGACCCATTATGGAAGTGCCCGGGGGCAAAGAGACGTACCGGAGGTTGGCCGAAGAGATCGCCGCCGTGGCCCGATTCCATGAACCGTCGCTGACGCCGGACATCGGCGAGAAGGCGTATTCCATCGCGGCGGCGTTGGATCCGACGATGAAATCCTCCATGTTGAGGGATGTTGAAAGGGGAGGGCCGACGGAAACGGATCACCTGCACGGTTGGCTGATCGAAACGGCTCCGAAGGGGATGGATCTTCCCCTTTTAAAGGCGGTTTATGCCTCCATCAAGGCGTATGAGGAGGGCAGAGCACAACGGGGATGACGGAGGGGGATGTTCCGGACCGGATGGGGGGAACATCCCTTTTTTGCTTGGGCTTATCCGCGGCGGATTGAAGTGTCCCTTCGCCGTTTGTCGGGATGTGATCGCCTGACCGTTGCGGACCGGAGGGATCGGCGGGTTTTTTCCTGAGACCCCTGTTTCTTCGGAGGGATTTGTCTTAAATCGATATTTTTTTATTTCAACACAATAAACCCTGTGCTACATTTGAACTGATCCATCCAGTCAACGGGTGAGGTGCTGGTGATGAGCCGTGCACAGGGTTCCACGCTTTTTTTGAAGTCGGTGATCGGGCTGCTCGGGATCGGGGTGTTGTTTTTATGCGCCGTTCTGTACTTGAATATCGACGAAGCTTCGGATTCGGAGGAGGAGTTTCTTTTCCTGCATATTCTTCTTGCGGTCTTTTAGTCGGCGATTCCCTTTTACATGGCCCTGCATCAGGCGTTCAAGCTGCTTAGTATATCGACAGGAATGAAGCCTTTTCCGAGTTGTCGGTCACGCCGCTGAAGAAGATCAAGCACTATGCCTTGTATGTGGTGAGCTTGCCGCTCTTTTACTATGTGGCGGAAAAAGACGACGCCCCGGTGCTGATCGGTCTTCTCTCGGCATTCGCTGCGATGGTGATTTCGTTTTTTGCCGCGGTTCTTCAGAAGCTGCTGAAAAGTGCCGTTGAGATCAAGGCGTAAAATGATTTGACGATCTGAGGTGAAGAGGGTGGCGATCATCATCAATCTGGATGTCATGCTGGCCAAACGAAAAATGAGCGTGACCGAGCTCTCGGAGAGGGTCGGCATCACGATGGCCAACATCTCGATCTTGAAGAACGGAAAGGCCAAGGCGATCCGCTTGTCCACGCTGGACCGAATTTGCCAGGTGCTGGATTGTCAGCCCGGAGACATATTGGAGTACCGTCCCGATGAGGATATTTCCGAGTGAGGGTCGAATCCCGGTGGGGCCCGTGATCAGAGCGGTGAAACAGCTCCTCCTGTTCGGCCGGGAGCAGGCCCTGTCCTGCCTGTTTCCCGCCGTCATTTTTACGGCTTTGGCCGTGACAAAGGTGGTGCCGCTTCCCCTCTTGCCGCGGTATGACTGGCTGCTCGTCATCTGCCTTCTGATGCAATGGTGGATGGTGCGCTCCGGATTGGAAACCCGGGATGAACTGAAAGTGATCACTTTATTTCACCTGATCGGGCTGGCGCTGGAGGTCTTTAAGACGCACATGGGCTCCTGGTCTTATCCGGAGGAAGGCTATTTCAAGGTGTTCGGCGTCCCGCTGTACAGCGGATTCATGTACGCCAGCGTGGCCAGCTATCTCTGCCAGGCGTGGAGGAGGCTGAAGGTGGAGCTGTTCCGATGGCCGCCGTTTTGGGCGGTGGTGCCGCTCGCCGCTGCCATCTACCTGAATTTTTTCACCCACCATTTCTGGATCGATATCCGATGGTGGTTGACCGGCCTTGTGCTGATCGTCTTTTGGCGATCGTGGGTCCTGTACGAGGTCGGCGGAATCCGCTACCGGATGCCGGTGGCGCTGTCCTTTGTGCTGATCGGCTTTTTCATCTGGATCGCCGAGAACATCGCCACATACTTCGGGGCCTGGGAGTACCCGAACCAGGCCGATACATGGAGTCCTGTTCATTACAGCAAGGTGAGCTCGTGGTCCCTGCTCGTGATCGTCAGCTTTCTGATCGTGGCGACGTTGAAGTTGGTGAAGGAGAACCTTTCTTCTGAAAGGGAGAGATCCGTAAGGACAGATCAACGGGAAAAGCGGGCGGCGAGACGGAAATCGGAGGGAGCATGACCATGCCGATGGCTATCCCAATTTCACCAAGAACTCCGACTGGAGGCGCAAGTCTGAAGATATATCCGGGAAGAGACGGGGCGGAAAGGGAGAACCAAAAGATGAAGGAGATGTTCCACCTGTTGCGGAGCATCTCCTTTTTGTTCCGCTGCAAAGCCGGGTTTCGGTGATGCGGAACTGGACGGAGCGGTGGAGAGATGATCGGATTTTCTTCGATTAGGAAAGGGTTTCCTTCAAAGATTGATCATGATAATCATTATAAAATAGTATTGACTATCATCTGATACTCATGATAAACTCTAACATGCAGGGGTTGTCCAAAAGAAGTCCGACAGAAGGAAAAGCGCTTTTCCCCCAACGTCCCTGCGATGTCGGAGACGGCCGTCCCATCGCGTATCCATTATTTCCAGCAGGAGGGGTATCTGTTATGTTCTTACGTATCAACCGTCTGCAGGTGGAACTTCCCAAGCCGAAGGAAGCCGACCCCAACGCCGGTGCGGCGGTACAGGAGCTCCTCGGGGGTCGCTTCGGTGAAATGTCCACCTTGATGAACTATATGTACCAGTCCTTCAACTTCCGCGAGCGCAAAAAGCTGAAGCCTTACTATGATTTGATTTCCAATATCGCCACCGAGGAGATCGGCCACATCGAATTGGTGGCTCACACGATCAATCTCTGCGTCACCGGTTCCACCAAGGATGAGGGCAACGCCCGCCTCAAGGTGGCCAAGGACCTGCGCAACACGCATCACTTCATCGCTACCGGACAGACGGCGACGGTGGCCAACTCGATGCAGCAACCCTGGAACGGGGATTACGTGTTCAACAGCGGGAACCTGGTTTTGGACCTGCTCCATAACTTCTTCCTGGAGTGCGGCGCCCGTACCCAGAAGATGCGGGTGTACGAAATGACCGATAACCCGGTCGCCCGTGAAATGGTCGGGTACCTCCTGGTGCGCGGTGGCGTCCACGCACTCGCCTACGCCAAGGCGCTGTACACCTTGACCGGCGTCGACATGACCAAGATGCTCCCCATCCCCAACCTGGATAACAGCAAGTTCCCTGAAGCGCGAAAGTTTGAAGAGCAAGGAATGCACCGCTGGCTCTACCGGTTCAGCCCGGAAGATTATAAGGACATCGCCAAGATCTGGAAGGGAACTCATCCCGATGACGGCAGCGTCCTGGAGGTGGTGGACGGGCCTCCGGCCGGCGGTGAAATGCCCGACCTGGAGGCGGTTCCCGAGGAGTACGCGCCGGGCGTTTCCGCCGAGGACATCGAGGAGATGGCCAAAAAGCTCATGCAAAATATTTAATGCCTTTCGCAAAGCGGGCCTGCAGGGCCCGCTTTTTTACGGGTTTACGGTCGAATGGATCGGGGCGGGGGCGGTGTCCATAGGGAGCGGGAGGCTCGTGGATCTCTTGAAGGATTTTACCGGAGGCCCTGCTGATGGACTGTGGTGGAAAGCCCTATCGCGTTTTGGGGGAAATCAAAAAGTCCTCCCGAGGCGGGAGGACGTGCGCGCTCATCGCCATTTCTTGTCAATCGATCCGGGGACCCGCATCGCGGATCGTCCGCGGAATATCTTTGAACTTGGAGAAGTTCTCCTGGAATCGCCGGGCCAGTTCCAAAGCCTTCTGGTCGTATTGCTGCGGATCGCTCCAGGTGTTTCGCGGATGGAGAATCTCTTTCGGGACATCCGGACAGGATTCGGGGACGGCCACCTGGAAAATGGGATCGGGCGTCATCGGCACGTTTTCCAGATCCCCATTGATGGCTGCCCGGACCATATTCCGGGTATAGGCCAGTTTAACCCGTTCCCCGACGCCGTAGGGACCGCCGGTCCAGCCGGTATTTACCAGGTAGACCCGGACACCATGCTCGGCGATCTTTTTCCCCAGCATCTCCGCATAGACCAGGGCCGGACGCGGGAGGAAGGGGGCGCCGAAGCAAGCGGAGAAGGTCGCCTCCGGTTCCAGGATCCCCCGTTCGGTCCCCGCCAGTTTGCTGGTGTACCCCGAAAGGAAGTGGTACATCGCCTGTTCCGGCGTCAAGCGGGCAATCGGCGGGAGGACGCCGGAGGCATCGGCGGTCAGGAAGAGGATCACCTGCGGGTGACCGGCGACTCCCGGTATGACGGAGGCGGGGATGTAATCGACGGGATAGGCCGCCCGGGTGTTTTCCGTGATATCGTTTCGGTCATAGAGGGGGTTGCGCTGATCATCCAGCATCACATTTTCCAGGACGGAACCGAAGCGGATGGCGCTCCAAATCTGCGGTTCCTTCTCCCGGGACAAGCCGATGCATTTCGCGTAACAGCCCCCTTCGATGTTGAAGATCCCGCGATCGGACCATCCGTGTTCGTCATCGCCGATCAGCCGCCGCTCGGGGTCGGCGGACAGGGTGGTTTTCCCCGTGCCGGACAGGCCGAAGAAGAGGGCGACGTCCCCGCTCTTCCCGATGTTGGCGGAGCAGTGCATGGGCAGAACCCCTTTTTCCGGCAGCAGATAGTTCATCACACTGAATATGGACTTTTTCATTTCGCCGGCGTAATAGGTGCCTCCGATCAGGATCAGCCCCCGTTCCAGGCTGACGGCGATAAAGGTCTCGGAACGGGTTCCATCCCGCTCGGGATCCGCCTGAAAGCCGGGGGCGACGATCAGCGTCAACTCCGGCTGGTGTTCGGCCAGCTCCTCTTCGGTGGGGCGGATCAGCAACTGCCGGATAAAGAGGTTGTGCCAAGCCAGCTCATTGATCACGCGGATGGGTAGACGGTGTTTGGGATCGGCGCCCGCAAATCCGTCGAAGATGAAGGGCTGTCGCTGCTCCATGTAATCCATGACCCGCTGATACAGCCGATCGAAGACCTCGGGATCCATCGGCTGATTGACGGGTCCCCAGTCGATCTTCCCCCGGACGGAAGGCTCGTCGACCAGGAATTTATCCTTGGGCGAGCGTCCGGTGTACTTTCCGGTGACGGCGCGAAGAGCCCCTTCCCGGGTCAGGATGGCTTCTCCGCGAGCCAGCGCCGCTTCCACCAGTGCCGGCACGGGAAGATTCCGATTCCTGTGATTAAATGAAAACGGATCATGGCGCGTGGTAACATGTATCGGGGTGCTCATCGGTTCAACCCTGCCTCCAGTTATCAGAATTCGGTAAATATGAGTCTCCATGGACGGTTTCACACGCAAAAAGTATAACATATATATATGCATGGTGAAAGCGGATGCATTCAGCGCCCATGGCTATTTTGCCCATTGACTTGGGGACAGATTAATGGTATCTTCATACAGAATGAATATCACATCGGGAGTGTTTGAATGAGCAAGGTAACGGAAGGTGCCATCGTCAGCGGTGAAGTGGTGGCCATCAAACCCTTCGGCGCTTTCGTCAAACTGGAGACGGGAGAGACGGGTTTGATCCACATTTCCCAAATCTCCACCAAGTATGTGGAGAAAGTGGAGGATGAGCTGTCGGTGGGGGATGTGGTGAAGGCGAAGGTCCTTTCTGTCGAACCGCCCGGTAAAATTTCGCTTTCGATCAAGGCCTTGAGCGATGATCGTCCGCAGCGGGGAGACCGTCGCGGCCGCAGAGGTCCCGCCGACTTTGAAGATATGATGAAAAAATTTATGAAAAGTAGTGAAGAGCGCCTGAGCGCCCTGGCTGCCAAGCAGAAAAAGCGCTGACGAAGCGGAAAAGGATGGTTATGGGTTCGACTGCAACATCTTCCTGACGGAAGATGTTTTTGTTTCCTTGAAAAAAGCAGCGAAAATAGTTCTTTAGTATTAGTATTTATTTTCTATAGCAGAAGACTTTACAACTTTTTTCTTTTTTTCGAGGCCTTCCTTCGCTGAAGCATGGACAATTTTAACGGCGTAGGCTATAATTGACCTCACGGGTGGGAAAAGCCTTGGTAGCTTCCGGCAAACTCACTCAATCGAGGCAAAACCATGGTGGAGGGAGACGTAGTTGTGAAACGAATCGTGCGTCCTTTTTTTATTTTATTGATTATGGCAGCGCTGATGGTTGCGGGTTGCGGTAATTCCGCGGACCAGGGATCGGCGGATGCCGAAAATGCGGAAAAGAAAGATCTGAGCATGCGGGACGTCTTGAAGGAAGCGGAAAAGGCGCTGGAGGAGGTCAACGGGCTCAGCTACGCGGTCAACGGAACCCAGACCCTGTCCGTGGATATGAATGGACAGAAGCAGGAAGTGGAACAAACCTTTAAGATGGATATGGATATGACCACCGATCCCATGGCCATGCGTATGAAGGGGTCCATGGAAATGGAAGGGCAAGAGATGCCCATGGAAATGTACATGGTCGACAATATGCTCTACCAAAAGACCGACACGGGCGGCTGGGTCAAGGGGCAATTGGAAGGGGTCGACATGTCTCAAATGGGGGGACAAACGCCCAACGAGACACTGGAGCAGCTGGCCCAGCTCGTTGAAAAGTTCCAGGGTGAATCGCAGGATGATTCCCTGAAGATGAGCAAAGAAGACGGCGCCTATGTGATCGACGTGAAAATGACGGAGGAGAATGATCCGGAAACCGTGAAACAGCTGACCGAGGCCTTTCGTTCCGGCATGGAGCCCCAGCTGCAGCAGCTCGGTCTCTCCGTCAGCGAAGATGACATCAAAGTGGACGAATACACCCAAAAGGTTTGGATCGATGAAAACAACTTCCAACAGAAAAAGATGGAACAAACCATTACAATGACCATCAAAATCGAGGGCTTCGAGATCGATGTGGTGCAAAACATGGACATCGATCTGAAGGGCGAATTCGACGGAACCATCACCGTGCCGGAGGAAGCGAAGTAAGGCATGGATATACAACACCGACCCGGGAACAAATCCCGGGTCGGTTTTATGTTTTGGATCGCTTCTCTACGGCGAGGAGGGAAGGGGCGCAGTTCCGGTTGGGCAACTGGACCCACATCGTCTGAAACCGGTTGGGGTCGAGCCCTTGGGCCCACCGGATCACCGCGTCCGCCTCGTCCTGGCCTCCGGGGTGGCCGGTGTAGAGGACGACGGTCATCATCCCTCCGGGGGCCAGGAGTTGAGTGGCGGCCTCCAGGGCGGGTACGGTGGTTTCGGGCCGGGTAATGATCGAAGGGTCCCCATGGGGCAGATAGCCGAGGTTGAACATCGCTCCCCGGATCCGACCCTGCACATCTTCGGGCAATAATTCGGCCATCCGGTGATGGCTCTCCGTAAAAAGGGTAACCCGCTCCTCCAAGCGGGCCGACTCCAGCCGACGACGGGCGATGTGGATCGCTTCGGGCTGGATATCAAAGGCGTAGACGCGGCCGGAGGATCCGACCTTTTCGGCGAGGAAAAGCGTGTCGTGGCCGTTGCCGACGGTGGCGTCCAGGGCCGTGTCGCCGGGATGGACCGCCTGCTGGATCAGTTGTTTGGAGAAGGACAGGATCGAAGGGAGAACCATGGTGGATGCTCTCCGCCGGCGGCGGAGAGTCGCAAACCTCCTTTTGCGGATTTGAGAAAAGGCTGTTTTCGCCTGCGGCTTTGCCGTATCACTGCGGCGCAGCTTCGGCCGGATATTTTTTTCCCTGCCAGGAGTTGCGCCTTTTCAGTTCGTCATCGATCGCATTCAGCACTTCCCACTTTTTGAGGCTCCACCGGGGACCGATCAACAGGTCCCGGGGACCGTCTCCAGTCAATCGGTGAATCACCATGTCCGGGGGGAGGATTTCCAGGGTATCCACCACCAGGCGGACATAGGTCTCCCGGTCCAAAAAGCGGAGCAGTCCCGCCTCATACTGTTTCACCATCGGCGTGTTTTTCAACAAGTGGAGCAGGTGGATTTTGATGCCCTGGATATCCATGGCGGCGCAGGCCCGGGCCGTTTCCATCATCATTTCCTCGTCTTCGCCGGGCAGACCGAAGATGATGTGGGCGCAGGTGCGGATTCCGTGGCGGCGCAGCTTTTCCACCCCTTCGAGGAAGCAGGCGTAATCGTGGCCGCGGTTGATCAGGCGGGAGGTTTCGTCGTGGATCGTTTGCAGACCCAGTTCCACCCAGAGATCGGTCTGCTGATTGAGTTCCGCCAGGAGTTCTACCACGTCCTCGGGCAGACAATCGGGGCGGGTGGCGATGGACAGGCCCACCACCCCCTCCTGTTCCAGGATGGTTTCGTACATGGGCCGGAGGGTTGTCGCCGGAGCGTAGGTGTTGCTGAAGGCCTGGAAATATCCGATATATTTCGCCTTCGGCCACTTTTGATGCATCCGGTCGCGCACGGTCCGGAACTGTTGGACCAGATCATCGCGGCGATTCCCGGCGAACTCTCCCGATCCCCGGGCGCTGCAAAAGGTGCAGCCTCCGATGGCGACGGTACCGTCCCGGTTGGGACAGGTGAAGCCGCCGTCCAGGGGGACTTTGAACACCTTCTGCCCGTAGGTTTGGCGCAGATGGTAATTCCACGTGTGATATCGCTTTTCTCCCCACCGAAGGGGGGTTTTTGACGATTTCGATGCCATCGGTCTTCCCCGCTTCCCGTTCAGAGTCCCGCCGGCCGGCGGGCGGATGGTTTGGTTGAAATCCGCCATCATTATACAACAAGGGACGGGTTTATGGATCGACCCCTTCCACCGGCCGGATGCAGGCCCGGCTGTCGTTGCGGGGCGAATTGACCAGGGTGCTGACGGGGTAGTAGCGGGTGAGATCGTCGGGGTAGGGGACCAACAGCTCCTGGAGGAGTTTCGGGCTTTTCACCTCCGGATCCAACCAGATCGCTTCTGCGGACCGGGGCAGGATGACGGGCATCCGGTGGTGGATGCGGGATAACTTCTCGTTGGCCTGTGTGGTGATGACGGTGAAGGAGTCGACGGCTTTCCCATCCGGGGAGAACCAACGGTCCCACAGTCCGGCGAAGGCGAACAGTTCCCCGTCACCGATCACGATGCGATAGGGCTGTTTTTTCCCGGTTTCGGTTTTGGCCCATTCGTAATAGCCGTCGGCGGGAATCAGGCAGCGGTGCCGGTAGAGGAGCGGTCGAAAGGAGGGTTTTTCCGTCAGGGTTTCGCTCCGGGCGTTGATCATCCGCTGGCCGATGGATGCCTCCTTCGCCCAGCGGGGAATCAAGCCCCAGCGCATTTCGCGGATCATCCGCCCCTCGTCCTCCTGGCGGATCACCGGAATGGGCTGGGTGGGGGCGATGTTGAACCGGGGGCGGTCCTCCAGAAACGCTTCGGCCGAGGCGGAGAAGCGTCGCCGCAGATCATCCAATGGGACCGTTAAAGTGAACCGGCCGCACATGGGTAAACCTCCTTTTTTTCGATTCGATCCAACTCTATTTTTTTATTCCCCGAGACGGAGATCCACTATCAATGCGGCCCGATCCGGGGAAGGCTGCAGGGTCGATGATCCGGTTTCCGAAGAAGTGCAAATAGACCAATATCTCCTTTTCCGGTTTACAAAACAATCTTTTCGAGATACTGTTATATATGATGTATTATCTTATATAATAAGTAAATTCCGCCCTCCAGCACAATCTGTATAAATACATTTCCCGAAACTGTATCACTGTTCTGCATCAGAGGCGCGCCAGAAAATGCCGGCGAGTGGGAATGCCGATTCCCGTTGTTAGGAATCCTAAACGATGAACTGTTTTTCATTTCCAGCCCATTTTCGGGGGAAAGATCTGAAGAGGGGTGAAGGCTTGTGGCCGTTGAGCTGAAGCAAACCTTTGATATGGTGCAGATTTTAAATGAGGAAGGCGAGATCAACCCGGATCAAGAGGTTCCGGAGTTGTCCGATGAGGAATTGAAGGATTTCTACCGCTGGATGTTGCGGATTCGGATCTTCGACCAACGGGCGGTCAAATTAAACCGCCAGGGCAGGTTGGGTTTTTACGCCCCGATGGCCGGTCAAGAGGCTTGCCAGATCGGTTCGATCGCCGCTCTTCGGAGGGATGACTGGCTGTTCCCCAGCTATCGGGATATGGGGGCCTCGATGTATCACGGGCTGCCCCTGCACCAGGTGTTTCTCTATTCCCGCGGCCAGATCGGCGGCGGAACGATTCCCGAAGGGGTGAGCATGTTCCCGCCGCAAATCATTATTGCCGCCCAGGTGCTCCATGCCGCCGGCGCCGGATGGGGATTCCAGCTCCGCGAAGAGGATAAGGTGGCGATGGCGATGTTCGGGGACGGTGCCACATCCCAGGGGGATTTTCACGAGGGGCTCAACTTTGCGGCTGTGATGAACGCCCGCTCCATTTTCTTCTGTCAAAACAACCAGTATGCCATCAGTGTGCCGCTTTCCAAACAGATGAAGAGCAAAACCATCGCCCAGAAGGCGGTGGCCTACGATATTCACGGCGTGCGGGTGGACGGCAATGACATCCTGGCCGTGTACCGGGAAGTGAAAGAGGCGGCGGAACGGGCGCGCCGCGGAGAGGGACCGACGCTGATCGAAGCGGTGACGTACCGCCAGGGAACCCATACGATGGCCGGAGATGACCCCTCCCGCTATCGGAAAAAGCAGGAGGAAGAAGAGTGGAGGAAGCGGGACCCGCTGAAGCGCTTCCGGAAGTTTTTGGAGAGCAAGGGTTTGTGGTCTGATCAGGAGGAAGAGCAGACGGAACAGGAGATGCTGGAGGAGATCAACGAGGGGATCAAAAAGGTGGAGGCTATGCCGAAGGGGGCTGTCGTCGACGTCTTTGAGGATGTGTACACCGAGATGACGCCCGATCTGAAGGAGCAGAAGGAAGAGTTTCTGCGGTGGAAGGGGGAAACCAAATAATGGCCGTAATGACGATGATCAAGGCGATCCAGGATGGAATGCGCGTCGAAATGGAAAGGGATGATTCCGTACTGGTTTTGGGTGAGGATGTGGGGGTCAACGGCGGGGTGTTCCGGGCGACGGAGGGCCTGTACCAACAGTTCGGCGAAAAGCGCGTCTTCGACACACCGCTGGCCGAATCGGGCATTATCGGGACGTCCGTCGCTCTGGCCGCCCTCGGCTTCCGCCCCGTTGCGGAAATTCAGTTTCAGGGCTTCGTATATGAGACGATGGACCAGATTTGCTCGCAGGCGGCCCGCCTTCGCTTCCGGTCCGGCGGAAGGTTTAACGTGCCGCTGGTGATCCGCTCCCCCTTCGGCGGAGGGGTAAGAACGCCGGAAATGCACTCGGACAGCCTGGAGGCCCTGTTTTTGCACACGCCGGGCTTGAAGGTGGTCATTCCCAGCACCCCTTACGATGCCAAGGGGCTGCTGATCTCGGCCATTCGCGATCCGGATCCGGTCCTTTATTTTGAGCCGATGCGCCTTTACCGGTCGGTCAAGCAGGAGGTGCCGGAAGAGGCGTATACGGTTCCCATCGGCAAGGCGCGCATCGTGAAGGAAGGGAAGGATGTGACGCTGGTCGCCTTCGGAGCGATGGTGCCGATGGCGGAAAAAGCGGCCCAACAGGCGGAAGAGGAACGGGGCATCAGCGCCGAGATCATCGATCTGCGCACCATCAACCCCCTCGATATGGACACCTTGCTCGGCTCCGTCGAGAAGACCGGGCGGGTGGTGATTATCCATGAAGCGGTGAAGACGGGGGGCGTGGGAGCCGAACTGATGGCGCGCATCAACGAGAAGGCGATCCTTCATCTGGAAGCGCCGGTCGTCCGGGTGACGGGCTACGATACGCCCTACCCGATTTCCTCCCTGGAGGATGATTGGCTCCCCTCGGTGGAGCGCATCCGCGCAGCGATCGATCAAGTTCTCGATTTTTAATGTCGACCGACTAGCGGAGCCGCCGTCCAACCGCCATGGAGACGGTAGGCGGCTCCGCCTTGCTTCCGTGTATGACGACCCAACAGGAGAAGGAGGGCACCTTGTCGTGGCATACGAATTTAAGCTTCCCGACGTGGGGGAGGGCATCCATGAAGGGGAGATCGTCAAACTGCACGTGAAAGAGGGAGACCGGATTCAGGAAGATGATATCTTCGCCGAGGTCCAGACGGACAAAGCCGTGGTGGAGATCCCCTCGCCGGTCACCGGGGTTGTGAAGGAGATCAGGGTGAAAGAGGGCGAAGTGGCGGTTGTCGGCAGCGTGCTGGCCGTTTTCGAAGCGGAAGGCGATGCGGCGGAAGACGGCAAGGAGGAAAAGGTGACGGAAGAGCCCTATGCCAATGCCCAGGAACAGGCGCAGCCGATGGACCGCCTTCTGGAGAAAGAGGCGAAGGTGGAGGATTCGGCAGGGAAAACCGCTGACCGGGTCGAAGTCGAAAGTGGGGGCCGCAAAAAAGTGCTGGCCATGCCCTCGGTGCGCAAGCTGGCCCGGGAGCTGGGAGTGGATATCAGCCAAGTGGAGGGAACGGGTCCCCGCGGGCGGGTGACCGCGGAGGATGTGCGCCGGTTTGCCGAGGGAGAACCCGCCAAAGCGGCTGAGGAGCCGAAGGCGCCGCCGGCGGTCGAGCCGCTCGCCGAAGAAGAGGAGCGGATCCCCCTCCGCGGACTGCGCCGGACCATCGCCAAGCGGATGGTGGAAAGCAAATTTACCGCTCCTCATGTTACAATTATGGATGAAGTGGATGCCACCGAGTTGGTCAGCATCCGCGAATGGGGGAAAAAGTATGCGGAGGAGCGGGAGATCAAGCTCACCTATCTGCCTTTCATCATCAAGGCAGTGATCGCCGCCCTGCGCGAATTCCCCACCCTGAACGCTTCCATCGATGATGAAGCGGAAGAAATCGTGATCAAACGGCACATTCATATGGGCATCGCCACCGCGACGGAGGACGGCTTGATCGTGCCGGTGGTGAAACATGCCGATCGGAAAACCATCCTGGAGTTGGCTGAAGAGATTGCCGACCTCGCCGAGCGGGCCCGCAGCCGCAAACTGGATGTGAAGGAGCTGAAGGGCAGCACCTTCACCATCACCAATATCGGGCCTTTCGGCGGGCAATTCTTCACGCCGATCATCAACTATCCCGAGGTGGCGATTCTCGGGGTCGGGACCATCGCCGAACGGCCGGTGGTCAGGGATGGACAGATTGTGATCCGGCCGATCTTGTCGGTCTCCCTCAGCATTGATCACCGCCTGATCGATGGTGATGTGGCTGCCCGCTTCTTGGGTCGGTTGAAGCAGCTCCTGGAGAACCCAAAATTGCTGATGATGGAGATGAGGTAAGATGGTCGTAGGAGATTTTGCAAACGAAGTGGATGTGTTGGTAGTCGGGGGGGGCCCGGGTGGATATGTGGCGGCCATTCGGGCGGCCCAACTGGGACGAAAAGTGACCCTAGTGGATAAGGGGGAGTTGGGAGGCGTCTGTCTCAATCGGGGATGTATCCCCTCCAAAGCGTTGATCAGCGCCGCGGAACGGTTCCAGCAACTCAAGGAATCGGCCCATATGGGGATTCGGGTGGAAGGAGACATCACCGTCGACCTTCCCGAAATGATGAAATGGAAGGACGGCGTGGTGAAAAAGCTGACCGGAGGCGTGGCGACCCTGCTCAAGGGAAACAAGATCGAAGTGATCAAAGGGGAAGCCTACTTCTCCGGCAAGGATACGGTCCGCATCGCTACGGAAAAGGACAGCCAAACCTATCAGTTTAAGGACTGCATCATTGCCACGGGTTCCCGGCCCGCCGAGCTTCCCAGCCTGCCCTTCGACGGGAAGCGGATTCTCTCTTCCACGGAAATCCTTTCCCTGCAGGAGATCCCGAAGCGGCTCCTGGTGGTGGGCGGCGGCTACATCGGGCTTGAGCTGGGAACGGCATACCGGAAGCTGGGCAGTGAAGTGACGATCCTGGAAGGGACCGACAGCCTGCTTCCCGGCGTGGACCCCTCCATGGTGCGCATGGTGGTGCGCCGGCTGAAAAAGCTGGGCGTCAAGGTTGTGACCGGCGCCATGGTGCAGGGAGGCGAGCAGTCGGGGGACGAAGTGCAGGTTACCGCCCAGGTGAAGGGCGAGGAGAAGACCTTTAGCGCCGATGTGGTCCTCGTGGCTGTGGGTCGGAAGCCGAACACGGATGAACTGGGACTGGAGCAGATCGGGGTTCAGCTGGATGAACGAGGCTTCATCAAGGTGGATAAGCAGCTGCGCACCTCTGTTCCGCACATCTATGCCATCGGCGATGTGGCCGGAGGAGCCCTCCTCGCCCATAAGGCCAGCTACGAGGGCAAGGTGGCGGCGGAGGCGATCGCCGGCAGGCCCAGCGAAGTGGACGTCCGGGCGATGCCCTTCGTCATCTTCAGCGACCCGGAGCTCGCCTATACCGGCCTGACCGAGAAGGAAGCGAAGGAAAAGGGATACGATCCGGTCGTCAGCCGCTTTTCCTTCCACGCCAACGGCCGCGCCCTGACGATGGATACGGCCGACGGATTTGTTCAGGTTGTCGCCGACAAGGAGAGCAAACAGATTCTGGGCGTGCAGATCGTCGGTCCCGAGGCTTCCACGTTGATTTCCGAAGCGATCCTGGCAATCGAGATGGGGGCCAACGCCGAGGATGTGAGCCTGAGCATTCATGCCCACCCCACCCTGCCCGAATCCTTGATGGAAGCCGCAGAGGGCATACTGGGACAAGCGATCCACATGGTGAAGAGGT
>Ga0079224_100003783_pt1 | contig 19264 bp, 22 predicted proteins | sample Stecom2015_FD_80414 | JGI IMG/M metagenome (GOLD analysis project Ga0079224, IMG submission 80414) | Agricultural soil microbial communities from Utah to study Nitrogen management - Steer compost 2015 | ecosystem: Environmental > Terrestrial > Soil > Agricultural land | place: USA: Utah... | reverse complement strand
CCGAATGAGCGCCGTCGAGCACCTGCAACGTTCAGTGGTGTCAGCCGACAATCTCGACGCCCTCGAAAGCCGGATCGGCGCTGTCGAGCGCCTGCAAGCCGCGCACACGCCGGATGCCGTCACCGGCGGCTCGGCGCCGGAAGAAGTCGCGGAGCTCCATAGCCGACTCGCCGCGATGGAGACGCGCCAGGCCGAAATGCTTGAAGCGCTCCGCGCCGACATTACCCGCTTCGTCACCGACAATGATCGCCGACTCGCCGCGCTCGAGCACACCGAGGTGGATTACAACCTCGCCGCAGAGTTCGATGGCCTGCGCCGCCGCGTCGAGGAGCGCATCCTCGGCATCGAAACCCGCAGCGTCCGTACGCTGGAGCAAGTGGCCGATACGGTTCAGATGCTCGAAGAGCGCTTCATGAGCCGCGACGACGGCGAGCGCCACACTGCCTAGAGAAGGGGCCGCCTAGACGAAGCGCGGCGGCTGCGGCGCGTAAAGGGGCTGCGGCGCCCGATCGTCAACGCCTGCGGCGCGCGAGAGCAAATTATTGGCGGCTTCAAGCGAGCGCAGCGCCATGTCCTGCGCCAGGCCAATCAGCAGCGCGCGCCAACCATCCGGCGCTGCGGCCTTTCCGCTCTCCACCGCGACGATCTCCGCTTCCGTCACACTGAACGCCTGCGCCAGCGCCGTGCGCCAGCCCGGGCCATAGAGAGCCTGGCCGGTCGCCGCCAGTTCTTGCGGCGAAAGCAGAGGGAAATCGGTGTCAAACACGCGATGATGGAACCACGAACGTGGTTGGGGAGCCTTTAAGGCAACTGCAATTTCTTGGCTGACTGCTCTGTTGTCGCCGCTCGTTCACCACTTGGTAACGTCTTGAGCGCCTGGCTTTGGCCATGGCGCTCTCAAAAACAATCCGAACCGGCCTCGCAGCTTTCGCAATCGTATTTGCGATTGGCGCCGGGGTCTTGTTCGTCACCTCCGATCCGACGCCTCAAGCCGACGCGCAGACGACGCAGCTCGCGAGCGCCGAGGCGCCGCGCGGCTTGCGCGGGCGCAGCAGCACCGTGGCCGAGCGCATGCGCGTCATCGACGGCGACACGCTCGAAGACATGCGCGAGGAGATCACCTATCGCATCGTCAACATCGACACGCCCGAGACCGGCTCCCGCGCGCGCTGCCCGGCCGAGCGCGATCTCGGCAATCGCGCCACCAACGCCGTGCGCACCCTTCTCTCCAGCGCCGAGCGGCTAGAACTGCGCCCTACGGGCCGCACCGACCGCTATGGCCGCACCATCGCTTTCGTCGTGATCGATGGTCGCGACATGGGCGAAACCCTGATCGCGGAAGGTCTCGCCCGCCCTTGGCGTGGGCGTCGCGAGCCCTGGTGTGACGCCAATGGCAACCTCATTCCGTAGGGCAGCTATGGCGAGCGCGGCGCTTGTAAGCGGCGCCGCCGCGCCATAAGCCGGGCGCCTCTCCCCAAGCCTGGAAGCGCCCTCATGTCCGCGATGGACGATCTCATCAACATCCTCACGCTCGAGCCGATCGAGGTGAACCTGTTCCGCGGCGTCTCCCCGCCAGAGGAGCGTCAACGCATCTTCGGCGGTCAGGTTGTCGCCCAAGCACTGATGGCCGCCTACAAAACCGTCGGCGACCAGATCTGCCATTCGCTGCAGAGCTATTTTATCCGCCCGGGCGATCCATCGATCCCGGTTCTTTACCAGGTCGAGCGCTCACGCGACGGCAAGAGCTTCGCCACCCGGCGGGTCATCGCCATTCAGAAGGGCGAACAGATCTTCAACATGGCCTGCTCGTTCCAAACCCCTGAAGCGGGCTACGAGCACCAAAGCGACATGCCCGCGCCGGCTTATTCCCCCGATGAGGTTGGAAAGTTGATTGAGGCCTGGATTAAGACTCAGTCGGAAGAAAACACGCGCTGGCTGCGCAACGCACCGATCGAAATGCGCGCCATCGACCCTGTTGACGTAGCAAAGCCCGTGCCCAAGCCGCCGCAGCAAAGCGTGTGGCTTCGCGCCCGCTCGAACGCCGGCGATGGCATCGCATTGAACCAACTCTGCTCGCCTACTCGTCCGACTATTCGCTTCTGGGCACGGCGATGCGGCCGCACGGCGTCAGCTGGCAATCCGGCGTGCAGACCGCGAGCCTCGATCACATTATTTGGTTCCACCGCCCGACAAACTTCTCGGAGTGGCACCTCTATGTGCAAGACAGTCCGAGCGCGTCCGGCGCGCGCGGCTTCAATCGCGGCGCCATTTATCGCAACGATGGAACTCTCGTTGCGTCAACGGCGCAGGAAGGGCTCATCCGCAAGCGCGGCTGAAATTTTCTGCAAGACATACCGCAACTTTTGCGTGTGATTTCAGTTTCGCTAACAGCACATTAGTAATGCTGCGATTAGCGTCCGGCGCGCAATGAACCGCAAATGGGTAGATAACGAGGTCTATTTCGGGCCTGACCGGCGCAAGGGCGGCCTCGGAAAACGCTGGGGCGACAAGCGCAGCTACGACGACGCCGGCGAACCGCCGCCGCTCGGCGCCGTGATGCGCCGCCTGCGTGTTCAGCTAAACGGCATCGCAATCTCAGATGAACGCCGCCGCGTCTACGACCTCGCGCGGTTTGCCGCGGCCGAGGCGGAGCGTCAGCACTTGCCCGAGTGCGCGGATCATCTGCGAACCGTGCTCGACGCCATAAAGTCAGGCGACTTCACCCGCGCCGACGCTGCGGTGATGCAGGCCCAGGCCGCCTTCAACGGCCCGCGTTAGGACGCATAGCCATAGCGCTCCGCCCAAACTGTTAGCGCCGGCAGAACCGGCTTCAGGTCCTGCTCGTAGCGCCGCCAGCGTCCAATCGAACGATTGTAGAGCGGCTCGATCACCTGGCGCGCACTCGGTGTGGAGATCTCGCGCGATAGCGCCGTCTCCCGATAGTTCAGCATGCCTGGCTCAAACGGCACGCCCAGAAACGCACACAACGCCCGCGCCGCGCTTTCGAGATCGCTGACAACGTCCTCGTAGCGCACTTGATGCAGATCGAGCGCCAGCCGTTCGCGGCAAAGCTCAAACAACGACATCACTTGATCGTAGTAGGCGCCGGCCCGGCCGAGTTCGAGGAACTGCGCCATCCCGACATTGATCGCGAAGCGCTGCTGATAGCAGGAGAGCACGACATCGCGGGGATCGCGCAGCGCAAAGATGATCTGCGCGTCCGGGAACACCCTCTTGATTAGCGGCAACACCACGATGTTCAGCGGATATTTGTCGACAACGATGGCGCCGTCCGGCGCCTTGATGCGCCGCCAATAACTCTCGCGCACTTGGGCAAGTTCGGCGGCGCTGAGCGACACCATCTCCAGCGCCCTCGCCGGCTCAGCGATAACCTCATTCAGCGCATCACTGAAATGCTCGCTTTCCTCCAAGCAGACGATGCCAGGGTGCGACGACAAGATTTGATCGAGCAGCGTCGTGCCGGAACGCGGAAAGCCAATCAGAAAGGCTGGCGCCCGCCCCTCGGCACGCGGCCAGCCCGAGACATCGAGCCGCGCGACCCGCTCGGCCATGCGCCGGATGCTTTCAGGATGGTAGAGCCGTTCCGTGGCATCGAGCAAAGCGCCATGAACCTGCAGGGAGAGCTGGTTCGCCGCCGTGAAGGCCTGGAATGCGCCGCGCGCATCTTCACGCCGATCGCGCGCATCGCCAATCAAGCCCAGCGCCTGGACGCGCTGATCCGGCGCCGCCCGCGGGGCCTCGAGCACCGGCGTCACTGCCGTCTCCGCGCCGACAAAGTCCTTCTCGCGCATCAACACGCGTGCAAGCGCCAACCTCGCTGTGACGTTCGCCTGGTCGCCGCGCAGTGCAGCGTTTGCATGCTCTTTGGCCCCCGCGATCTCGTGACGCGCTTCCAGCGCCCGCGCCAACCCAGCATGTGAGGCCACGTCGTTAGGCGCGAGCGCAAGCGCGCGCCGGTACGCGGCGATCTGCGCCTCGCCCTTTTCGATCACCGCCAAGTTGCGCCAGCCGTCGATCAGGCCGAGTTCACCTGCGCGCATGAACGCCGCGCGTGCAGCTTCTGCATCGCCCAGCCGTCCCGCCGCCACACCGATCATGTTGAAGGTCGCCGCGTTTGGCCGCACCGCGTTTGATGCTTCCAGATGCCGGCGCGCGCCCGCGAAATCGCCAGCATCGAGCGCGATAACGCCAAGAATCTGCAACGCCGTCGCCTCACCCGGCGCGCGCAGCAGCACCTGCCGCGCCAGCAGCGCCGCAACGGGCCTATCGCCACCGGCGTAAGCACGCTTGGCGGCATCCAGTAGCCGCGCCGCTTCGGGATCGTTCAACACGCTGGACCAACTAGCAGAAAACTCGACGACGCTACTTGCAATGAGTATATTTCGATGATACTGGAATTATCGAATGGATACACAAGAAGCCATCGCCGCCTTCTCGGCCCTCGCGCATGAGCACCGGCTCGCGATCTATCGGTTGCTGGTTCAGGCCGGGCCCGAAGGTCAGGCCGCCGGAGAGATCGCGGCGGCGCTCGACATGGCGCCGTCGTCGCTTTCGTTTCACTTGGCGCACCTCAACCGCGCCGGCCTGATTGCTCAGCGGCGCGAAAGCCGCTCGCTGTTTTACTCCGCCGACTTTGCGCAGATGAACGCGCTCGTCGGCTTTCTCACCGAAAACTGCTGCGGCGGGCGCGCTTGCGCACCGGCTGCGAAAGAGACCTCCGCAAGAAGGAAGAGAGCATGAAGCGCTTGCACATTCATGTCGGCGTGACCGACCTTGATCGCTCAATCGGGTTCTATTCCCATTTGTTCGCGGCAGAGCCGACCGTCAAAAAGAACGACTACGCCAAATGGATGCTGGAAGACCCGCGCGTTAATTTCGCGATCTCCACGCGCCAGGATGGCGGCGGCGTGCGCCATTTGGGCATTCAGGTCGAGACGCCGGAGGAGTTGGCTGAGGTCTATCAGCGCTTGGGCAGCGCTGACGCACCGGTGTTCGAGGAAGGCGCCACGACCTGCTGCTACGCGAAGTCTGAAAAATCGTGGATCAACGACCCGCAGGGCGTTGCATGGGAAACGTTCCTGACGACGGGCGAGTCGACCACTTATGGCGGCGGCGTCGAAAGCGCAGCGCCCGAGTCTCACGCTGCAACAAAACCCGCGCCGTGCTGCGGTCCGTGATCGATGCCTTGGGGAGACGGGGCAATGAGTGACCCGCAGCGCACCTATAACGTGCTCTTTCTCTGCACGGGCAATTCCGCCCGTTCGGTCATCGCCGAGGCGATCCTCAATCGCGCCGGCGCCGGCAAGTTCAGAGCCTTCTCCGCGGGATCGATGCCCAAGGGCGAAGTGCATCCCGAAACGCTGGCGCTGCTAAACCGCCTGAACTACGCCACCAGCGGCTTCCGCTCGAAGAGTTGGGACGAGTTCGCCAAACCTGACTCCCCACCGCTCGATTTCGTGTTCACCGTTTGCGACAACGCCGCCGGCGAAGTTTGCCCAATTTGGCCTGGCCAGCCGATGACTGCCCACCGGGGCGTCCCCGACCCCGCGGCCGCCACGGGTTCAGCTGTCGATATCGCGCGGGCATTTGCCAACGCTTACGGCGCTCTAAGAAATCGTATCGCCATCTTCGTCAATCTGCCGTTCGAGGGATTGGATCGGCTCTCACTTCAGTCCCGCCTCGACGCCATCGGAAAGTCTGCTGAGACGGACGGCGACGTTGCGTGAGATCACTCCAATTCGGATCGTGATGGTGCGGACCCTGTGAGCACGCTGCCCCAACGCCTGATCGGCGAGTTCCTTGGTTCGCTGCTGCTTGCCGGCGTCGTCATTGGCTCGGGCATCTTGGGCGAGGGGTTAGCCGGCGGAAGCGTCGCTTTAGCGCTGCTCGCCAACACCGCGGCGACTGCGGCCATCCTGTTCGTGCTGATCACCGCTTTGGCGCCAATCTCGGGCGCTCACTTCAATCCCGCCGTGACGCTGGTGATGGTGTTGCGTCGCGCGCTTCGGCCTGGCGAGGGAGTGCTCTATGTCGCGTGCCAAACAATTGGCTGCGTAGCGGGCGCGCTGCTGGCGCACGCCATGTTCGAATTGCCCCTCTTTCAGCAAGCCACGCACGCGCGAAGCGGCCTCGCGCAAGGTCTATCCGAAGCTGTCGCCACCTTCACCCTGGTGCTCACAATTCTGCTTGTGTCTCGCGCCCGGCCAAACGCAGTCGCGGCGGCGGTGGCGCTTGCGATCGCCGCTGGGTATTGGTGGACAGCGTCAACATCGTTCGCCAACCCCGCCATCACGATCGCGCGCGCTTTAAGCGATACGTTCGCCGGCATTCGCATGGCCGACGCGCCGCTGTTTGTCATCGCTCAGCTCGTCGGCGCGCTCCTTGCACTCGCCACCGCACACTCACTCACGCCGGCGCGAAGCGCTTCGTCGGCGTAGTCCCTCAGTCGACTTCGATCAGCCTGTAGCCGATGCCGGGCTCGGTCAGAATGAGTTTCGGCGCACTTGGATCGGCTTCGATCTTCTGGCGGATCTGTCCGATATAGACGCGCACGAACTGGGTGTCGGTATTAGTCCCGCCCCAGCCGGCTGCGAGCAATTGTTTGTGCGTCACCACTTGGCCCGCATGCTCAGCTAGAGCGCGCAGCAGGTCGAACTCCTTGCGGGCAAGTTTGACCTCCTGGCCGTCGATACTCACGGTCCGCGCATCGAAGTCGATTTCGAGCCCCCCGGACCGGAAGTGTTTCAAGCTGTCGCGGCGTGCACGCCCCCGCAAGGCAGCGCGCAAGCGCGCCTGCAACTCGCCCATGTGAAACGGTTTGGTGACGTAATCGTCGGCGCCTTCGTCGAGGGCCGCGATCCGTTCGGCTTCATCGTGACGCGCCGAGAGCACCACGATCGGCGCATCGCACCACTCGCGCAGCTTGTATATGATGTCCTTGCCGTCCATGTCCGGCAACCCAAGATCAAGCACAATCACGTCGGGCGTGCGCTGCGCCACGAGCGTGAGCGCATGCGCACCCGTCGCCGCTTCCGCCACTTGATAGCCGTCAGCTTTCAGGGCCGTACGCAGAATGCGCAGAATTGGCGCTTCATCATCGATAATGAGAACCGAGGGCGCCTCGTTCATTCCGCGGCCTCCACATTTGCATGCGCCGGCAAGCGGATCTCAACCCGCGCGCCCTTGCCTCCCGAAGCCGGGCTTATAGCTTTGATCTCGCCGCCAAACGCTTCGATCAGACCGCGCGCCACAGAGAGTCCAAGCCCAACTCCGGCGCCACGCCGGTCGCTGCGGCCGCGGAAGAAGCGGTCGAAGACGCGATCGAGATCGGTCGCCGGAATGCCAGCGCCTTCATCCTCAATCGACATCAGCACGCTCCCCCTTTCGGCCTTCACACTGGCGAGAATGGTCGACCCGGCGGGACTGTAGGCGGCGGCGTTCTCTAGCACGTTGATCAACGCCTGTTCGATCAGCACTGGATCAACAAAGATCTGCGCAGCGCCGGCATCAAACACACGCAGCACCCGCCGCTCCTTCAATCGTCCTGAAACCCGCTCCAACGCCGAGGCCATCGCTTCACCCGGCGCCATCATCACCTTGTTGACCTGCAGCACGCCGGATTCTAGGCGCGTCATCTCCAATAGATTGGAGACATAGCGGTTCAGCCGGTCGCCTTCCTGCTGGATCGTGTGCAGCATGTCCAAGCGCGTCTCGGCATCGAACTTTGCGTCATGCTCTTCGAGCGCGGTGGCGGAAGCGACGATGGTGGCGATCGGCGTCCGCAGATCATGCGATAGCGATGACAGGAGCGCCGTGCGCAAACCTTCTTTCTCAGCGACAAGACTAGCCTCAGCCACTTCCTTGATGAGACGCGCGCGGTCGATGGCGACGGCGCCAAGCTCCAGCATAGCGTCGATCCAGCGCGGCGCCGGCGCCGCGCCGCGCGGCGTCCAAAGCGCCACGGCGCCGAGCACGCGCTCGCCGATCGCTAGGCGATAGAGCGCGGTAGCGTCACCGTTGTTCTTTCCATCTCCAGCGAGCACATACGCGACTTGCAGCGCAAGCGTATCCGCATCTTGTCTCCGCGCTTGCGAACAGCTCGCCAGCCGATGACTAGGCGGCGTGCCGAGCCACACTGCCGCTTCCGCACCGCCGCGTTCGATCTGCGCAACCAGCCTCTCAGCGGCCTCTTCCGGGCGCAGAGCTCTAGAGAGATCGCGGCTTGCGTCAAAGAGAACCGAGACATCACGCAAACGGCTGGTGGCTTCGCGCGCGCGGTCGCTCAAGCGCCCCGAAAGCGCCCCAACCAGAAGCGCGCCGACCAGAAACGACACGAACGCCAGTACGTCTGCCGCGGCGAAGCGCAGCGAGAACCGGGGTTCGATCAGGAAGAAATTGTAGGCAAGGAAAGCAAGCACGGCCGCCAGCAGCGCGGGGCGCGCGCCAAGCCAGGCCCCTGTAACGAGAATGGCGCCGAAGAACACGAGCGAAAGGTTGCGCGCATCGGGCAACAACGACCACGCGTAGCCAGCGCAGGTCGCCAACGCGACAATGCCGGCGGCCAACGCATAGGGCAGTAAGCGTTGCCACTGGCTGTTTCCCACCAGCGCGGTGATGGAGGCGCTCTTCTCGCTCATCGACACGATTTCCAGCATATAAGCCGACGTCTGTCGCGCCTGACCTTATAAGAACATTACACGTAAGTCCTGGTCGCGTTGTACCTAGACCAGCATGTACTTTACCCGCTGGTCACAGCATCAAGCCCCATGGTCGACACTGAACTCTTGAGCTCGCACGCGCACGCGCGTCCTCAGGCGCCGCCGGCGCTCAACACCAAGCGTGACGCGCTCTGCGATTGTATTTCTATCGACATAGCGCAGCGCGACAGCCCCAACGCCGGCGAGACATTTGACGCGCGCGCTTTGTGCCCCCAGTGCCCCGCTCACGAGGGCGGTTACTGCGATCGTCGCTGTGAAACATTCCAGGGAAAGCGTTGATCCCGACGGACCTGATCCCAGTCCGAAATGACTAGAGTCGCCGACATCGCCCTCCCTCCTCCCCTTTCTAAGGCAATGCTAATTCGGCGCGGCGTCGCTCGATGTTAACTCGCGAGCAATCACTAGGCGCCTCCTGCTGCACGAGTTCGCAAGGGGTCGTTACCAGGTTCTGATATGACTTAGGCATGGTTTCGGCCCAGCCAGCCCCTGATACGCCCCCCGCCCCCGAGCGGAGCATAGGCCAAAGACTTGATCTCTGGCTTCGCTACGCGCGGCGTCTGCTATTGCGAAAGTTAGACGCCGAAGAAGCCGCCGACGTGCGCGAACACGTCGATCAAGACGGGCAGTTCACCGAACGCTACGCGCTGATGTGCGCGCTCTCGGCCGGGATCGCCACGCTTGGCTTGCTGCAATCGTCGAGCGCGGTTGTGATCGGGGCGATGCTGGTTTCCCCACTTATGGGGCCGATCGCAAAACTTGGATTTGCCTTTGGCTCGATCGACGCGCGCGGGGCGCAAGAAGCCGCACGCGTCGTCCTGATCGGCGCACTCACAGGCGTCGCCATCGGCGCGGTGCTGACTTGGTTAAGCCCGATCCGCAATGCGACACCTGAAATCATCGCGCGCACGGCGCCGACACTGCTTGATCTCGCGGTCGCTGTGTTATCGGGCTTGGCAGGCGGCTACGCCACTGTGCACCGGCGCGGCGAAACGGCGATTGGCGTTGCTATCGCCACAGCCCTTATGCCGCCGCTCGCGACCCTGGGTTACAGTCTGGCTGTGGCGCGCTTCGATTTCGCACTCGGCGCAGGTCTGCTTTTCCTCACCAACCTTGCAGCCATCGCATTCTCGTTCGCGCTAGTAGCGCGCTTACGCGGCGTCGTCCGCCCGCTGGCAAATGTCGAGTTCAAGCGCCGCTATGTGATCTTGGGCGCCGCTGTCTTTCTATCGTTGGCGACCCCACTTGCGCTCACGCTACGGCGTGTCACCCAAGAGACCATCGCCGGTCAAATGGCGCGGCGGGAAGTTGCGCGCCTCTTGAACATCGATACGAGCCAGGTAGCCCAACTGAATGTCATATGGCCGAACCTCGATAGGCTCCGCGTTTCAGCTACCGCGATAACGCCGGTTTACGTCGAAGACGCCGAAGCCAGCCTCCGTCAGACGCTTGCTCAACGCTTAAATAGCGATGTCGATGTCTCACTCCAGCAAGTGGTCGCGTCTGGCCCACAAGCGGAGTCGCGGGCCATTGTCAGCGCCGCCTACAACGCATCAGGTTTAAGTGTCGCGACTGTCGCGCCGATCGATACGGTCCGCACTGCCGCGCGCGTCCCGATCACGCAGGCCTGGGCGGACGCGGCCGGTCACACTATCACCTTGATGGCGCGGCCCAATTCAGCATTGACGCTGGCCGACTTCCTGCGGGAGGAGACGCGCCTCAACGCAATGAATTTCGGTTGGCGCATCCAACTGACCCCACCCTATAGCGAGCGCATCGCCGTCCTATTCGGCGATGACGTGGTCTCAGTCGGCGCGGCGCAAAGCGAGGATATTGAAGCCGCCGCTTGGGCGCTCGAACGCTGGGGTGTCAACGAGGTCATCGTCGAGGGCTTTTCTGGGCGCAACACCGGCGCCTCGCGCAGTTCACGCGTACTTGCCGCCGCGCGCGCGCAAAGTGTGCAGGCGGCGCTTACAGCACACGGGATCACCGCGACGACGCGGCTGGGCGAACTCGCTACAGCGCGCGCGCTCGCGATCGAGGGTCAGGAGCGGGTCCGCTCCGCTGATATTCTGGCGTTTGCCCGCCCATGAGTACGCTCCCCCGCGCCCGCGCCCGCGCTCGCCTGCATGAGCTTTATCATGGCCGCACCACGGCGGCCGTCCGCTTTCAATCGGCGTGGCTCATCTTCGACGTTCTGCTGATCGGCTTCTTTGTCGTCGCGCCGTTTCTGGAACGCGGCGGCGCTTATCTGATTTTCGACTATGCCATCGCGTTCGTCTTGGCGGTGGATCTCGCCGCGCGCGCTTGGTCCTATGGCAATATTCGCGCCTGGCTCAAACGCCCGATCGTTTGGATCGATTTCCTGGTCCTGATCTCGCTTATCATTCCAGCGTACGCCGCTAACCTCGGCTTCCTCAGAATTATGCGTGCATACTCGCTAATTCACGGCAAGGCGCTCTGGCGCGTCCTCGCCGGCGGCAAGTGGCAGAACAGCGACGTATCGGAGTCAGCAAAGGCGCTCGCCAATCTCGTCGTCTTCATCTTCATGATGGCAGCCTTAGTGCATACGGCATTCGCCGCGCGTGTGCCTGAACTCGCTTCGTTCATGGACTCCCTCTACTTCACGGTGACCGCGCTTACGACGACAGGCTTTGGCGACGTTGTGCTGCCCGGGTTCTGGGGCCGCGCGCTCTCAATCGTCATAATGATCGGCGGGGTCTCGCTCTTCTTCCGGCTGATCCAGGTGCTGATGCGCCCCCACAAGGTGAACCAGCCCTGCCCCACCTGCGGCCTGCAGCGCCACGAGGAGGACGCCGTTCATTGCAAGGCGTGTGGCCGGCTACTGCACATCCTGCATAAAAACGACTGAGGCGCGCTAGTTCGAAAAGCTCGCCGCGCCGTAGTCAGGACATTGCGCGACGGGCGCGGGCATCGCCTCCGGCGTGCGGCTGTCTGCGAGCCAACACTCATCGAAGATCGAGCAATAGCAGAACTCGATCGCGTTCGCGGGGTCGCTGACCGCGCGCCGTAGAGCCTCGACGGCGGCAATTTCTCGCACACCGAAGATCGCAACACTCTCGCCAGGCCGAAGCACACGCCGGTTGGCGGCGACTTGGCTGAAGCGAACCTCGCTCGCGTCAATGCTTTCCAACATCTGCGGCCACGATGTCATGGCGCGACCGCCAAAGGTGACGCGCATATCGCGAATGCGCGTGGGCCCGACCCCCGCATTCGTCATCACGATCTCGAACTCTGCGTCGTCATCGCTCACATAGTCGTTGATCGTAAGCTGCACATAGGGCCAAACGCCGGCAGCGGTTTGGCGCCGGACAGCTTCGGATTCGGTCAACGCCGCGTAGAGCGCGACAAAAGCAACGAAGACACCGACAAGCGAAAGGACGGTCTGCCACAGAGATAAGCGCAAAAAGAGCCGCTCGGAGCGAGTTAGCTCCGTACTTGGCGGCTGCTCCTCTGGTGCGCTCATCGGAACGCCCACACGATCGCTAGCGTCAAGACAGCGAGAACCAGCGCCTGCAAGCGATAGTCGGCAAGTCCCTTCCGCGCGACGCCGAGGGCGCTCGAGTAAAGGAGGTTCTCCGTTCGCTCAAGCGCCGGCGGCGCGGTTATCACAGCCGCCACGACACCTAGCATCAAACAGAATGCTGTGGTCAGACCAGCGACAATGGTGAAATGCGGAAGGCCATCTTCCACGCCCTGCGCCTGCGTCCAGATTTTCCATCCGAGCACGGCAACGCCAACGGCGTGTCCTGCAACAAGCGTCGCGATCGCGGCTTTGCCGGTCATTCGCTTCCAGAACATACCCAGCAAGAACACGGCGGCGATCGGCGGAACGGCGTAGGAGAAGACTTGCTGGATGTAGTTGAAGAGCCCGGGGAAGTCGCGGATCACCAGAGGCCAGAGGGCTGCAACGATGATAAACAGCACCGTCACGAGGCGTCCGGTGGCGACGATCCGTTGCGGTGACCAGCCTCGCTCATCGGCTTTGACGAAATCGTACATCACCAGCGTGGACGCTGCGTTCAGCGTCGAGTCGATCGTCGACATGATCGCCGCAACCAATCCCGCGATCACCAGCCCCGCCAAACCGACCGGCAGGAAATTCGCGATCATCGCCGGAAACACTTGATCGCTGCTCTCAAGCGAAGGCAGCAGCGCAAGCGCGAGCGCCCCAGGTATCGCCATTAGAAAAAGCGGCAAAAGCTTGAGCGCCGCAGCGAGCATAGCACCCCAACGCGCTTGCTCGAGCGACCGCGCGCCCAGGACACGCTGCATAATGTACTGATTGGCGCCCCAATAATAAAAGCCGAGCACCGGCAAGCCCAAGATGACACCCAGCCACGGCAAGTTTGGATCATCGAGCGGACGAATAAGCGACAAATGGTCAGACGGAATTGCCGCCTGCGCGGTGGCCCACGAGAAATCGAACTGCGCAAAGACTTCGTAGGTGATCACTCCCGCCCCAAGCAGAACCACGATGGCTGCAGCACATCCGTATAGACCACTGCTCGCAATCCACCCGCGGCCGTGTAGAGCCCGGCAAACACCGCCAACCCGATGCACGCCGGCAAGAACGGCGTGCCAGGAACCAGAACCTGCAACACCAAAACGCCGGCATAGACGCTGCCGGCGGTGTCGACGAAGATTGAGAGAAAGATCGTCAGCGCCGAGACGTACTTGCACGCAATCGGCCCGAAGCGCTTCTCCAAATATTCCGGGATCGTGGTGATGCGCGCGCGCAGGAACACCGGAATGGTGAAGATCGCCATGAAGATCAGGATCAGCGCGGCCATCAATTCGTAGTGGGCGACGCTGATCCCACTCTCGTAAGCCGCCCCCGTCACCCCGATCAGGGTGGTAGAGGAAATGTTCGACGCAAACAGCGACAGCCCGATGGCGGCGAAGCCCAAGCTGCGCCGGGCGAGAAACAGCTCCTCGCCAGACGCCGCCGCCCGGCGTGAAACGGCAAAGCCGATGATGAGAACGAGCGCGAGATAGACGCCGATGACGCCAAGATCGATGGGGTGCAGCATGGCGCGGCCCGTCAGGCTGCGGTTTTCGTCACTGGCGCGGCTGCTGGCGTGATCGTATCGAAGCAATCGCGCACATGCCCAGCCCAATGATCAACGTCCCAGCGCCGCACGCGCTCCTTCATGGCCGCCGCGCGCCGCGCGCGTTCAGCATCGTCCATGTCGATTGCGAGATCGAACGCGGCGTCCATTTTGCGTTCCGAGTAGGGATTGACGAGCACTGCATCCGGCAGTTCGACCGCCGCGCCGGCAAATTCCGACAGGACCAACACGCCGGTATCCTTGCCTTGAGCGGCGACAAACTCCTTCGCCACAAGATTGAGGCCGTCTCGCAAAGGCGTCACGAGACAGACATCTGCCGCGCGATAATAGCAAACGAGCTCATCAAACGGCACGCCCCGCGTCGAGAGCATAATCGGCGTCCAGCTCAGATTGCCGTATCGCCCGTTGATCGCCCCGACGAGGCGCTCGATCTCTCTCTGGGCGCTGCGATAGGCGCTCATGCCTTCGGCGGGCGCGACACAAACGCAAAACAGTTTGACCTTCTCACGCAGCTCCGGACGGCGTTCGAGCAGGCGGCCAAACGCCTCAAGCATTTCCTTTGTGCCCTTGACGTAATCGACACGGCCAACCGAGACGAAGAAGCGGCGGTCGCCGATCTCGCGCTCTATCTCCGCGACGCGATCGCGCGCCTTCTTTTCGGCGAGGTGCTTATCGATAAGCGCAGGATTGGCGCCGATTGGACAGACATCGATCGTGACTTTGCGCCCATTGTATTGAAGCGCCGTGGTGACCTTCGGTTCAGCCAAAGCCACACCTGTCGGCTCGAACGGCGACTGCGCCGGGACCGAAGGCCCGCGCTCGGCGCCCATCATCGAACATGCGGTGGCCGCGAAATTCTCGCCGTAGCGCGGAATGTGGAAACCCACGACATCGCAGCTCAGCAAGCTCTCAAGAATTTCTTCGCGCCACGGCAGTACGTTAAACACGTCGGGCGCCGGAAACGGCGTGTGATGGAAGAACGCGATCCGCGCGTTCGGCTTCATCTGCCGCACGTAGTACGGCACCAGCCAAAGATTGTAGTCGTGCACCCAGATCAGAGCATCGTCAGTCGCCTGCTCGCACGCCGCCTCCGCGAAGAGCCGGTTCACTTCACGAAAATTGTCCCAGTCGGCCGGGCCATAGTTGAAGCGGCCCGGAAACGAGTGAAGGATCGGCCAAAGCGCCTCTTTCGAGGTGACGTGATAGAACGCCCTCACCTGCTCTGCCGTGAGCGGCAAGCGCACGACATCGTATTCGCCGTAGGAATCCTCGATCCGCACGGTGCGTTCGAAAGCGGGTTTGCCTTCCGGCGGCGCGAGCTTCCACGCCACCCACACCGCGTCCTTCGCGCTTGAGAAGAAGCCCTTCAGCGCCGGCACGATGCCGTTCGGGCTCTTGTTCTCGCGCAGCACGGGCTTGCCGTTTTCAACGCCCTCTTCATAGGGCTGGCGGTGGTAGACGATGACGAAGGACGATTTCTTGCTGTCGGTCATTGGTGAGCCTCAATCGCAGCAGCGGGCAAGAGTTGGAAATGGCTAAGCGCTTCGAAGATGCCGCCCGCGCCATGGCGCCGCGCGCTATAGACATTGTCGAGACGCACAATCGCTTGACGGAGCGCGGCTTCAGCGTTGCCGACGGCAACGCTGCGCAAGCCGGTCTCAAACAGTGAGAGATCGTTCATTGTGTCACCGGCGCACAGCACCCGCTCGGGCGCAAAGCCCTCGTGTTCGATCAACTTGAGCAGCGTGGCGCCCTTATTCACGCCGGGCGGCAACACATCGAAGAACACATTCGCCGACATGAGCGCCTGGTAGCCCGCGGCTTGGACTTCGGACGCCGCACGCGCGGCGTCTTCGTGATTGGAGTAGAAATATGAGAGCCTGCGGCCGCCAAATATGCGTTGCGGCGCGAGACAGGCGCGGCCCTGCAGCAGCGACGCGGCGCGCTCCGGCCCCGGCCAGCACTGATCAATCCATCGCTCTACGTGGTCATGAGGCGTCCAGTCCGGCGCGACCACGACGCTGGTGCCGACATCACCGATGATGATGTCCGGCGCCGGCGTCTCACCATGACGGGCAAGGCCCGATGCGAAATCAATATCTCGGCCGGTAACGAAGACGAGCGCGATATTGCCGCGATCGCGCTCAATCAGATCGTAGAGCGCGCGCCGGTCATCGGCCGAGCCCCCCAAAAAGGTGCCGTCGAGATCAACCGCCAACAGGAGGTCGCGCTCGCGCAAGGGTTTCGCGTGCTCTTCGCTCATGCCGCGCGCGCCGCCTCCGTCGCGCGGCTGAGCCGCCAGGCAAACGCCGCCTCCACCGCCTCACGCGGCTGGCTGCGACCGACGAGGAGCGCGCTCACCGCGCTCGCCAGCGGCGCATCAACACCGAGCCGGCGCGCGAGGCGCACTAGGCTTGCGACATTGGCCGCGCCTTCAATGGTGACGCCGGGCGTGATGCAAGCGACGCCTCTGCCGAGACGATGGCCGAAACTATAGTTTCTCGATTTGGCATCCGTACAGGTCAGCGCGAAATCGCCGAAACCCGCCGGGCCCAGCAACGTGTCGACGCTGCCGCCCACAGCGCGCACCACACCCGCGGCTTCGCGCATGGCTTCACTCATCAGCGCGGCGCGCGCATTGGCCCCGAACTCGAGGCCATCGCTGACACCGCACAGAATCGCCGCCACATTCTTGAACACGGCGGCGATCTGCACGCCGGCGACATCGCCACTGGGGCAAAGGACGAAGTCGCCATTGGAAAAATTCTCCGCCAGTTTCGCGGCGAACGGCGCCGGCCCCGCCAGCGTCAGGATCGTCGGCAATTGCTGCGCGACTTCGTCGGCGAAGCTGGGACCGGAAAGCACAAGCACCGGCCCTTGCCAGACCAAGCCGACGCAATCGGATAGAAGCGCGCCGCGATCGCCAAGACCCTTGGCGCAAATGATGATCGGCGTGCCGGCGCGCGCTATCCGTGCAGCTGCTTCCGCCAGGGACGTGGCCGCGTCGCTCGGGGCGGCAAGCAAGACGACTTCGGCGCCGTCGAGCGCTACTTCCATCGACGCGGTCGGTTGAATGCGATCGCCGAATGCATGGCCGCTGAGGTGCTCAGCGTTTTGATTCTGCGCTGCCATCGCGTCGGCGTGGGCCGAACGCCATGTCCATAGCCTGACATTGATGCCGGCGCGCGAAAGCGCCAGCGCGAGCGCGGTGCCCCAGGCGCCAGCGCCAAGGATGGCGGCGGTTTTGAATGAAAGCGGTTGGGTTTGGCGTGGCGTCATGCCCCTCTCTCTCCGGTTGAGGGGCAAGTAGAGTCGCGCCGACGATCAAGATGAGATCAAGTCGAACTTAAGTACGCCACTGGCGTTGCGAGAAGCCCCATAAATGTTGCAGTGCAATATAGAGTGGCGCGGCCCAGAGATCAACCCTCAGAGACGAGTGATGTGTGAGGGAACTCGCCGCGCAAGACCACAAACCAAGCCAAAAGGCGCCCGAGGCGACTGGCTTTATACTTATTTTATATTGGAGTGAGGACGGTGCAGCGCGGGCGCCGCTGAAGCGGCGAGCGCGCTTACGTCTTCAAGAACTCGGACTGCGAGCCGTCCCAACCGCACACGCGGCAGCGGCCATCGTTAAAGTCGTGAACGCAGGCCGGATAATCATAGAGTCTATGCGCACACTCAGCGCACAATCCTGCCATTGGCGATCGTGCAGCATAGAAGCCGCTGCCGCATTCGTCGCAGCGACACTCCATTGATTCATCACCCATGCCGTTGCCTCGCACCGAACCCAACGCCCGGCAAGGTCTGCGCTCGACGAGCGCAGACCACGAGATGGTGGGCCAGGAATTTCTGAGTGATTTCACTGGAGCGGGCGATGTGCCTAATTTCAGCGGCACATATCGCATCATAGATGCACAAAATCGAGCGGCGACAAACTCTTACAGGCGTGATGCCTGCGCATGCTGACCATGCTTCACCGCCCCTACGCAGACGAAAAGGTGGGCTAGAAGGTGGGCTGGCCAGAGCCCGTTATTGCCCCGCTTGAGCCCGATTGACCCTCACGTTCGCTGACGACAATATCCCTGTCTCGGGGGCGAGCATGGACGCGTGGCGTTATTGGCAGATTTGGGCCGGCATCGAGTGGGTCGCCGCCGCTTTCGCCTTTCTGTACATACTTGGCGAGGTGTTGCCGCGACTGGGCTTCTTTGTCCTCTCAGCTGGCAGCCAAACCGTCGTGGTTCCTCAAAACCGTATTTGGGCAACTCTGTGGTTGGCCGCGTGCAGCTTCATCGCTCTTGCTCTTCTTCAAAAGGTGGTCCTATCGGCCCCGTCGTACTTTGCTCGGTTTTTCCAATGGCAGAGCATAGACCTTTACGACGTCCTCGGGGCGATATTGCTCATTCTCATTCCGTCGTGGGCGTTTGGAGCTCAGGCTTCGTACCTGCGTATCTTGCGGCGACCTGCGGTGCTTCAAGCTAGGCTAAGCGGCTGGTTTGGAGTTCTACCTTTTACCCAACGAATAGCGCTGACGGATATTTCTTCACTTCGCGCTGGACACGTAACGACCAGGACGACAAGCAACACCCAGAGCGGCGTCCATATTTCTTCCCAGACACGATACGAGCTCATTCTCTCCGGCTCGTTCGGCGCTCGGCGATTGCAGTTTGGGAGCGCTGAAGCGCGCGACCTTGCCCTCTCGGTTATCCAAGAGCTGAAGCGTGAGCATGGGTCGGAAGCCCAAGAATTAGCTGACCCTGCAACAGCGTAAGTGCTCGGATTACCGATTCAGCGCAAATGTCCGGCGAACACGCCGAGCCGTCCGCGTCCCGAAATTCTTCCACATCCCGAGCTGGCGCATTTTCGAGTCCGTGATTCAATAGGGGCAGTGACGAAGACCATCAAAACAACATGTGCCGTCTGCGGCCCGATAGAGATAGGCAAGGCAGGCGAAACTCGCTCTTGGACGAGCTACGATGAGACAGCCTTCATTGTGCCCCTCGCGTGGGCCCCGACCATTCAGGCCTTGGGCAAGGCGTACTGCAACTTCTCCGGCTGCACCTACGAGTTCGATAGTGGCAACAAAGTCAGCCACGACTTCAAGCAAAAGGAAGTCCAGCTAATCCACGGATGCGCGGACGAGTGGGACTACGAGAAGTGGCCTGACTTCGATACGCACAAACTCGTCCCAATGCTTTGCTGGACGAACGAGTAAGGACGCAAACCATTAATTCAGCGGTGAACGCCGCCAGCGCCGATTCAAAGGTGGGCTAAAGGGTGGGCTACGGTTTTTGGTCGAGGTTGAAATCGCCGGAAATACCAACGAAATCAACGATTTGACTGGAGCGGGCGATGAGATTCGAACTCACGACCCCAACCTTGGCAAGGTTGTGCTCTACCCCTGAGCTACGCCCGCATCCGTGGGGTGGCCCGGAGCTG
>Ga0079224_100003782_pt1 | contig 19265 bp, 24 predicted proteins | sample Stecom2015_FD_80414 | JGI IMG/M metagenome (GOLD analysis project Ga0079224, IMG submission 80414) | Agricultural soil microbial communities from Utah to study Nitrogen management - Steer compost 2015 | ecosystem: Environmental > Terrestrial > Soil > Agricultural land | place: USA: Utah... | reverse complement strand
TGGGTGTCTCTACAGGCGAAATGGGCTCAAGTATGTTTTGGGTAAGCGACTCCCCCATTTTTGACGTCACGCTTAAAAATTTTGAACCAACGCTTGCAAAAAATAAATTTGTAGGTCATATTGATATCAATTGCATCGTTAACGGAAATGGCATCTATCCTTTGGAATTTACGTCCCGTTTTGGTTTTCCACAGATTTTCATTCAACGTGCAGGAATTATGGAACCCATCGGACAAATGCTTTATAAGGTCGCGCAAGGGAAATCCTTCAAGATCAATGTGAAAAAAGGATTTCAAGTTGGTGCTTTTATCGTAGTGCCTCCTTTTCCGTATGATGATAGAAAAACGTTTGAGCTCTTTTCAAAGGATGCCGTGGTGGTATTTCGAAAGGACCTAAAAGACGGCATACACCCAATGCACCTGAAAAAAATTAACGAGGAATGGCTCATTACAGGAAATACGGGAATTGCACTCTTAGTAACCGGGACCGGGCTTACGATGAAGGATGCCCAGAAAATGATGAACAATCGCATCAGTACTATCATTGTCAACAATGGATATTACAGAACCGATATTGGAGACCGATGGTTTGAGGACTCGGATAAGCTATTTTCTTGGGGCTTATTATAATTCAAGACACCACGTATGGATGTTGTTTTTAGAGAATTAAAAGAAAATCATTATTTGTTCTTTGATATCCTGTCCAAAGAATGGCAAGATGAAATCGTCCCATATTGGAATGATTACAAAGCGTCTTCAAAAATATATGTCATTGTGGAAAATGACAACATCATTGGCGGCGGAATCGTATTTTCCATCGCCCCACCGGACATTTCATACTATAAAAATGAGGCTCAGACTTGGTTTGGGAAAGGGTATCTCTATTTAGGATTTATCTGGATTGCTGAAGATAGACGCAATCACAATCTCGGTTCTTTCTGGTTGGATGAACTTAAAAATTTATTCCCAAAACAAAAATATTGGCTGATGATTGAAGACGATCGTTTGCATGGATTTTATCAAAGGAATGGTTTTGTATTAAATAAAACCATTTGCCATGAAAAGCACGCAGAATGGCTCTATAGTTTCAAACCTTCAACTTTATAAAATCTCCTAGAAATGCCCTTGGTTTTGGTCAAAAAAAGTCTGGAAATACTACACTTTTTTGAACTACATGGAGTATTTTTGCAGTCAGAAAAAAATACCTCATGTTATCACTTATCAAAACCTTTAAATTCGTTGCTTTTTTAGAAGGCGTTTCTTATTTGTTATTATTTTCAAATATGTTGATTACGAAACCTAATTTTCCCGATCTGTACAAATCCATCCTCTATCCATTAGGCATGACGCATGGTCTTCTATTCATAGCTTACATTGTCTTGGCGATTATGGTTGGCTCAAAATTAAAGTGGGAAAATAAAACACTTTTCCTTGTTTTATTCGCATCACTTATACCGTTCGGAACCTTTTTCATAGGGCATAAATATCTAAAAACATCCCTATAATGCGAGAATACGCCCATTTTTTTTGTAATTATTTTGCTGAATTGGGCCTCCCCAATAGTTGGGTGACTTTCCTGAACATGTTGGCCATGCTGTTCATTTTATGTATCATCATTATCATTTCGGATTACATCGCCAGAAGAATATTGGTCCAGGCCTTTGCGAATTTTGCCAAAAGGTCTCAAACAAATTTTGATGATCTTTTAGTAAATCACAAAGCACCTAGAAATATTGCTCACTTGGTGCCCTTGTTTTTGACCATCCAACTGTTTCCAACGGTTTTTTATGATTACCCAGATTTTGAGCGTTTTATTTTGATTGCCATCAAAGTTTACGGAGTTTTGCTGGCCATTTGGATTCTACGGAGTGTTTTGAAATCTCTTGGATCCTATTTTAAAACATCAACAAGGCTTCGTGATAAGCCAATTGACAGTTACATACAAGTAGGAATGCTGTTTGTATGGATCATTGGTATCGGCTTATGTGCGGTATTATTGACAGGTGTGCCCCTATGGACATTTTTTACTACGCTTGGAGCCGCATCAGCTATCTTGTTATTGATTTTCAAGGACACCATCATGGGATTTGTTGCGAGCATGCAGGTATCCATCAACGACTCCGTAAGAATTGGCGATTGGATAACGATGGACAAATATGGGGCTGATGGGGATGTCATTGAAATCAATCTTTCCACCGTACAGGTGCAGAATTTCGATAGAACCATCACCCACATACCAACCTACGCCCTGCTTTCAGACTCTTTTAAAAATTGGCGCGGTATGCAAAACTCTGGTGGAAGACGAATCAAACGTTCCATTTTGATAAGGACCAAAAGCATTAAATACCTTTCCGATGAACATGTTGAAAAGTTGAAAAAAATCCAATCCATAACCGATTATCTGAATACAAGGCAGAAGGATATCCAGTCTCATAACAGCGCCTCTGGCATTGACAAATCCCTTTTGTTGAATGGACGCAATTTGACTAATTTTGGTGTGTTCAGAAAATATGTCCAAACCTATATTGAGAACCATTCTGGCATCAATAAAGACATGACAATTATGGTTAGGCAGTTGGCCCCTACCTCACAGGGTATCCCGTTAGAAATTTATGCATTCAGCAGCGATAAACGATGGGTAAATTATGAATACATTATGGCCGATATTTTTGACCATGTACTGGCAGCTGTTCCATATTTTGAACTAGAGGTTTTCGAATTATCAGCTGCAATTTTACCTACTGATACATAAAAAAATCCGTTCGGGATTTCCAAATTGGGAATTCCCGAACGGATTCAATAAGTAATATCTGTCGCTTAATTTTTTGTTTGTTGCGCGGCCTCTTTTTTAAGTGCTTCACTAGCGACAATCGCTAATTCCACTCTCCTATTTTTTGCGCGTCCGTCCACTGTGCCATTGTCATATTTAGGTTGGTTTTCTCCATACCAATTGGTAGTAAACCGTCCTGAGGACACGCCTTTATTAGATAAATAAGACGTCACAGATTGCGCTCGTTGTTTGGATAAAGTCATATTATAATCATCAGCTCCCGTATTGTCCGTATGGCCTTCCACTAAAATATTGGTGTCTGGATATTCTTTAAAAATGCCTGCCAGTTTATCAAGAGTGGTGGCAGAAGCAGCGTTGACATTGTATTTATTGGTATCAAAGTAAACACCGCTACTTTCGTCAAATACGACATTGATGCCTTCACCAACCCGTGTGACTTCAGCCCCTGGAATTTCCTGTTCAATTTTTTCAGCTTGCCTATCCATCCGATCCCCAATGTAGCCACCGGCAACGCCACCGACTACCGCACCAATAATAGCACCTAAGGCCGTATTATTTTTGTCTCCGACATTATTTCCGATGACGCCTCCAATCACGGCGCCACTTGAAGCACCGATGACGGCACCTTTTTGTTTATTGTTTGCATTTCGGGTTGCCTCACAGCCAAAAAGCAGTGAAGCACTGAAAATTACGGCTATAAATGTTTTGCTATATGTGTTCATGATCTTAGTTTTTATTGGGTTATTCTTGAAAAATTCAAATTGATTTTAAAGGGCTCTCCTTCAAAAGTTACGGTCTGGGTCAAAGTCATGGTATTATTATCCAAATAATTGAGCATCATACGATATCCGGTATTTTTTTGGATGTCATTCTTTTTCTCGTCCGTAAATTTCATGGTGAAATCATAATTGCCCGTGTCTTTCCCCATCTCATTGGCCGACCAACGAATATTGCGCACTCCCGTGGGGCAATCTGTATTGATAATGTCATAGGTTCCAGTGCTATTATTTGAGCGAAAAAACCATTGACTGCCTTCAAAACAAGACGCTGTGGTGTCTTCAAATAAGGTTGCATTAAATGTTCCTGGGGAGTCGTATGTGACAGTGGTCAATGTCCAAGTGCCATCAATTGTTTTTCGGGCTGATTTTTCTTGTTTTGACAATGAACAGGAAGTCATTATCAGCACAAACATGCATAATGATATGAGTTTTTTCATAATTGTGTGGTTTGTTGTTATATTAAACTATTAACAAAGTTTCTATCAAAATAATAACAAATTAGCACAACCTTATGCCCCGATTACGGTAATTGTTAACACAAATGCTATCGGTCTAATCGGTCTTTGATAAACTCTATTCGTGTTTTGCCGTGTGGTTTCGGTTTTCCTTCTTCATCTAAGTTGACCATAATTATATTATCCACTGTCAAAATTGTCTCTCTTGTCATCGTATTTCTTGCGACACAATTTAGGGTGAGGGAAGTACTGCCAAATTTTACCACATCAATTCCAATTTCCACAATATCACCCTGTTCGGCCGAACTCATAAAGTTAATTTCTGAAATATATTTGGTAACGATTTTCGGATTTTCGAGTTGAATGATTGTGTAAAGTGCCGCCTCTTCGTCAATCCAAGCTAATAATTGCCCTCCAAATAATGTTCCGTTGGGGTTTAAGTCTTGGGGTTTTACCCATTTTCGTGTGTGGAATCTCATATTGTTATTTGATGGTTTTGTTTAAGTTCAAAAAAAATTCAGGATCGCTATTTTCATTGGGCACTTTCAAATTGCTGCCCACCTCCTCGTTCAACCTTTTAATGAAGTAGGCCGAAAGCAATGGTGATTCCTTTTCAATGTTTTGGTGTATGAAAAAGTCAATTTCATGAATGCCCTGTTCTTGCCAATCCTTCAATCGCTTCACCCATGTCTCCAAGCGCGTGTAATCACTTTCATGATTGGCGCCAACATAGCGCACAAACGCGGTTCCGTTGGTCAGGCGCATGTGGAGCAAATCACGTCTTCCAGCAGTATCTACAATGACATTTGAAATATTGTGCTTTTCCAAAAGTTGATAAAGATCTTTGGCGATTTCTCCATCATTGTACCAATTAGTGTGCCTGAACTCGATTGCCAGAGGTATTTCTTTCGGCCAACTTTCGACAAAATCCACCACTTTGCCAAAATCCTTTGGAGCAAAGTTATTGTGCATCTGTAGAAAAACTGTCCCCAGTTTCTCTTTGAGATTGGCTGCATTGTTCAAATAATTATTAACCACTTCGTCAACATCCTTCAACCGTTTCCAATGGCTGATCTCCTGATTGAGTTTTGGGAAAAACTTAAAATGCGCGGGCGTTTTCTCATACCATCCTGCAAAGGTATCGGCAGGAAAGATGCGATAGAAAGTGGCATTCAATTCAATGGCGTTAAATTGGCTTGAATAATATTCCAGCTCGTCCTTAGTTCCTTTGGGGTAAAAACCTTTCAAATCGGCTTTGTTCCATTTGGCACAGCCTACATAAATTTCTGGCTTGGATCTACCTTTGATTTTTTCCAGCACCTTTCTTGTATCTGGATGATCTGATGGCAAGCTTAAATCGATGTTGCCGGGATTATCGACACTTCCGAATTTCATATTGTCATTGTTTTTCCCAAAGATACTTTAATCTGCACGCAATTAAAATCCATATTCATAAGAAAACAAAATCTTTTGATGCGTTAAACCTATTTTGTTAATAAACACGTTGACAACAATTTTATGGCAATTCTTATAAAGCATTGAATATTTTTAAATTTAAAAAAACTTAAGCCATGCCTGAGAGAACAATTGATTTGCTTCACATTCGACCTGACGTTACAGGAGCCTTATTGTTCGACAACATGAGTGTCGAAGAACGATTTCAAAACACGACGCTTCGCCCTGTCATCAAATTGCAGCACGATTTGTTGATTGATGTTTTTAAAAATTATATTTCCAAGCATAAAAATGTTTTTTATGATTTATCTTTGGCCAAACAATTGGACTATATAGAGAACGCCATCCACAAGGACATGAAGTTCCGGAATTCTGTAAAAGGAATGATTATTGGGCAATTTACGGTTGAAGAGTATGCCATTTACATACAAGATTCATCGGCCCTCAATAAACGAATCATGAACATAGTGAAGGAGCATTTTATTAGCCATATACAAGTATTTGAGCCGGCAATGGCTAAAGTTATATGAAGATAAAACAGGATTTACTGCAAGCTTGCATGGACTATGCCAACAAACGCATATCCAGTTATAAAAACGAGGTCGATACCATTAAAGAATCCATCGAAAGCAACGATAAAACCAGCGATAACGATGACGATTCGGGCAACGGGAAATTGTTCAACGATTTGGAGAAAAATTCGCAATATCTAAATGAAGCCAATAAAATGTTGGATGGTTTGAAAAACATGAGCCCGAACACTATTTCTGACAAGGTGATATTGGGAAGTGTCGTAAAAACCACCAATAACAATTTTTTTATTTCGGTAAGTGCGGGTAAAATTGATTTGGAAGATGGTAGCTATTTTGCCATTTCGTTCCACTCTCCTATTGGTATGCTGCTAATGAACAAATCCAAAGGTGACAAAGTGGAATTCAATGGAAATTCTTTTACCATTACCGAAGTTATATAAGTGATTCGCCGTTGAGATTGGTTGTCAACACTTCGCTCATATAGTCAAAATAAGGCCGTACCGCTTTAAAAGATTCGTTGACGTTGGTGATAAAATCTGCCGAAATAACTTCTGTATCCGTATATTTTTTGGTGAAAATGTATTGTTTTTTTCTGATGAGATCAATAGCCGCATGCGCCTTGTCAAATCCTTTGGGTGCGGTTTTCAATTCGTCCCCAACAAAATCACCCCAAATGATACGGAACGTTTCGTTGGAAATGATCTTACGGATTTCTTTGTCATCCAGTTCAAATTCCTTTCTGATGCGCATTAAATCTTCGGTCGAGGGTTCCCAAAAACCCGCTGCGATAAAAGACTGATTCTCGGGCTGGACATGTAAATAATATCCACCGCGCAATTCAGGTTTTTTACGATGATATGAGCCTCCAAAATGGGTTTTGTATGGTGATTTGTCTTTTGAGAATCTCACATCGCGATAAATTCGGAACAGCTTCATGCTATCGATTTCGTCATGTTTGTTCAATAATTCAAATAGATATTTATAGACATTCTTGGCATTGCTTTCGATTTTCTTAAATTCCTTTTTGTGGTCATTGAACCAATCTCGATCGTTGTTTTTCTGTAACTCCTTAAAAAAATCCAAATCCTTCGGTAAAAATTTATGGTCGCTCATAATTCAATCAAATTTGGTTTGAAGTTACAAAAAAAGCCCCAACAGGATTGAGGCTTTCATCAGTTTGTACCAAGTATGTTTTAGAATTTGTTTCTCTCATAAGATTCCATTATCATGGCATCCTTTTCCTTATCATAATATTCAATAACAAAAGTACCATTGCGGTCAAAATAACCAACGCCCGGGTGGCCTTTGATTGTCATAAGGTAAAAATGATTGCTTGCAGATTTTCTAGCCTGGCCATAGGTGCTGTTTTCTGGTGAAGTGATCAAAAACCCTTTACTATCAGACGCAAATGTATATTTATCATCATTATAAGTGTAATAAATCATTTTATCATTCACATCATAAAATGGGTCAAAATCCCGGTCGATTTGGATTGTTTTGGTGACCTTTACTGGAGTTTCCACTTTATCTCCATCAGGAGTGTTGCCTTTTCTTTGGACGGTTTTTATTTCCTGTTCTTTTTTTGTAGTTACTTTTACAGTGCTTTCTGAGACTTTTTCACCATTTTTATTGATGGTGGTCTTCGTTGTTTTCGTTTCCTCCATTTTGTCAACTGGTTTCTTTTGAGCATATGTTGTGGTCAGCATCAAAAAGGAAATTAAAAGAATTAGATTTTTCATGATATTGCTTTTTATAATGGTTAAACATTTTCAAATTGCGATTTTTATTCTACAAGTGCATTACTAAATATACGTTGGAAAAAACAACAAAGCTGATATGTTAACACTCTTTAACAATGAGTCCCATTTATAACTTCACAATTCTATAGCCATTTTTTTCTTCTGAAATACACCAGCATCAAGAAAAAGAGAATGATCATCACGCCCCAAAGGATAAAATAACCGTACCGATAGTGCAACTCCGGCATATTGTCAAAATTCATCCCATAAATGCCAACAATAAATGTCAATGGAATAAAAACCGTGGCAATGATGGTCAATACTTTCATGACTTCGTTCATTTTGTTGCTGATAATGGTCATATACATGTCCATCAAACCCCAAACCATCTCACGATATAATTCAATAGTTTCGTTTACATGAATAATGTGATCATACAAGTCATGAAGGAAATTGTGTGTTTTCTCTTCAATAAGGCCAGTTTCAGTCTTATCAAGTTTATTAATGACTTCTCGGAGCGGAACTATGGAGCGACGTATCTTAAGAATCTCACGTTTATGTTGTTGAATTTTGCTGGAAATGATATTGTTGGGTTCCGCATTAAAAACGGCATCTTCCAACTCTTCCACCTTATCCCCAAATGCTTCCAATATTGTAAGGTAATTGTCCACCACCGCATCCAAAATGGCATACATTAAATAATCCGAGCTCAAGCCGCGAATCCTTCCTTTCCCATGACGGATCCGTTCACGCAACTCATTGAACACATCACCGTCAGCTTCCTGAAATGTCAATATATAGCCATCTCCAACTACCATACTGATATGCTCATAGATTATTTCATGTTCATTTTTGAAATGCAGCATTTTAAATACAATAAAAAGATAATTGTCAAATTCGTCCATTTTTGGCCGATGATGGGTGTTGCCGATATCTTCCATGGTCAGAGAATGCAAATGATAGTGATTCCCTAATTTGTCGATGTCATCTATATTATTGAGACCGTTGACATTGATCCAAGTGACGGTATCCTTATCTTTAAAATTAAAGCCGTCCTCCACATTTTTAGATTCCATGACCGTGTGAAGTTCCTGGTTATAGTTAATAATATCGATATGGGTCGTGCTCAATGCTTTCTTTCCTCTATATGATATTGTCCCGGGAGGTAGATTTCTGGTTTTGTATGATTTGTTTTTCTTTTTTTGTTTCATTATTGAGTCGCAAGTTTAGAACAATACCTAAATGTAATAAAACTTTGGATGTTATCACCTTATTGAATCGAGAAGTCGCACATGGTGAATAATGCTTTTTTAACATTAACGATTAATTATGATATTAGGATTTGCTTATTGGGAAAATTTTAGCTAATATGCGAGTTAATAATAGAATAAGAATTTTATGGGAAGACCACCAACAAAACCAATAAAATTTAGAGATGGATTTTATTTAGAGATACGTAATAAAGGTGCAAATTCAGGAATCAAACTACATAGAACCACTAAAGAGCAAATGCTCCGCACAATAAAGGACTACGAACAAACAAAGGATGTCATTATTCTAGGTGAATCTAAAAATGGAAAATGGGTAGATAAGACACCTGTTTTGCATGTGGTGGAGGATTAAGTACGAATTAGTTGATAGTAACTATGAAATAATTCAATATCCCATTGAATTATTTCATAAATTGTTGTGGATATTAATTTCATATCCATACCGATTTATACTAACTAAACTAATTTTACTATGGCAAATGTTTCAAAACCACCCGTATGGTTCTGGGCCGTAAGCATCTTGGCTTTATTATGGAATGCAATGGGCGTCATGGCTTATTTAACCATGACCTTTGCTACAGATGAAAGGATAGCAAATATGCCGCCCGAACAACAAAATGCGTTCTTGATAGAATATCCTGCTTGGGTCACAGCGGCGTTTGCATTGGCCGTTTTCAGTGGGTTTTTGGGATGTGTAGCATTTGTGTTCAAAAAAAAATGGGCCACTACCTTATTCATTGTTTCTGCAATTACAGCTTTATCACAGCACATTTATATTTTTATGAACGTCGAAGTAACAGATTACGTAATGCCAGTGATGGTAATCATCATTTGCATTTTCCTTATATGGTTTTCAAAACTTTCGGCTTCGAAAGGATGGATAAGTTAATAACCGGTTGGGATTTCAAAAAGGACATTGTAAAAGCAATGTCCTTTTTATTTACCAATAAATGTTAGATTTGTTCCATTAACTCTATTATTTTCCAGCCATGGCAATTTCAACACTCGATTGGGCAATCATCATTTTTTTTATGATCCTCTTTGCAGGCATCGGTATCTATGTTTCAAAGCAGGCAGGAAAAGATTCAAAAGCTTTTTTTCTCTCTGGGCGGAATATGCCCTGGTGGCTTTTAGGCGTTAGTATGGTCGCTACGACATTTGCTGCCGATACCCCCAATTTTGTAGCAGGTGTCATTCGTGAAGAAGGTGTTTTTGGCAATTGGATTTGGTGGAGTTTTTTGTTAACAGGTATGTTGACGGTTTTCTTTTATGCCAAATTATGGCGAAGGTCTGGTATCACCACAGACTTAGAGTTTTATGAGTTGCGCTATAGCGGAAAAAGCGCTGCTTTTTTACGCGGTTTCAGAGCGATCTATTTAGGTGTGTTTTTCAATATTGTTATTATGGCTAATGTATGTTTGGCTGCTATCAAAATTGGGCATGTCATGTTTGGTCTGTCTTCTTGGGAAGTATTATTGATTGCCTCCCCTATAGTGGTGCTCTACTCTGCTGTGGGTGGATTAAAAGGCGTGTTATTAACAGATTTTGTGCAGTTTATCATTGCAATGGTAGGCAGCATTTGGGCGACAATTTATATAGTGAACATGCCACAAATTGGTGGAATAGAAAAATTATTGACAACTCCTTCAGTGGCGGCCAAAACCAATATGCTACCTGATTTCTCCAATCCTGAACTGCTGGTCCCATTGCTGATTGTGCCTTTGGCAGTGCAGTGGTGGAGTGTTTGGTATCCTGGAGCAGAGCCCGGTGGCGGTGGTTATATAGCGCAACGAATGTTAGCTGCAAAAGACGAAAAACACGCTATTTGGGCGACCTTATTTTTCAATTTTGCCCATTATGCCTTACGTCCCTGGCCATGGATTGTGATTGGACTGGCTTCAATTGTCATCTATCCGAACATTGAAAGCTTGCAATCTGCATTTCCAAATCTCGATCCCGCTTTTGTAAAAAATGATTTATCCTACCCGGCCATGCTGACTTTTTTGCCGGCGGGTTTGTTGGGAATAGTTGTTACGTCACTTATCGCGGCTTTTATGAGTACTATTTCTACACATCTCAATTGGGGCAGCTCTTATGTGGTCAATGATTTCTATTCACGGTTTGTTAGACCGCAAGCCAATGATAAGGAACAGGTTTTAATAGGTCGTATCTCCACCGTTGTTATGATGATTTTGGCCGCTCTATTGGCGTTTGTATTGGAAGAAGCACGTGAAGGATTTGATTTACTTCTGTCCATCGGTGCGGGTACCGGTTTATTGTTTATTCTAAGATGGTTTTGGAGCCGCATCAATCCTTACAGCGAAATTGCAGCCATGGTGATTTCATTTTTGATTGCCGGATTTTTCTTTGTGAATGGAAAAATGGCCAACCCCATCGTGGACATTGCCGGATATTGGCAATTGGTCATTGGTGTTGTAATTACAACCATTGGTTGGATTATTGTCACATTATTGACCCAGCCTTCAGATGAACAAACATTGAACTCATTCAACAATCTTATTTTTGGAAATGATTCCAAATTCAAAGGTTTTGGAATGAAGATTCTAGGATTCTTTTGCGGTGTTGTGGGGGTCTATTGCGCCCTATTCTCGATTGGAAATTTCATATATGGCAAAACAGCTTTGGCTTTCGGACTATTTGCCGTTACCGTTATTTGTGGTTTGTTGATCATTAAATCATTCAAGGAAAAAACATAAAAATCTATTGATTCCCTAGGATAATAGGCATTCCCGATTCTCCAGAACCAATAACGATCACTTTGCTGTTGTTTGATTCGGAAAGTTTGATGGTGGCTTCAATACCTTTATCCCGCAGAATTTTATCCGTGAGGGAGGCACTTAAAATTTTATTGGCATCTGCCTTTCCCTGTGCCTCTATAATTTGACGTTGGGCTTCCTTTTGTGCAGTTACCAATCTAAATTCATACTCCAACGATTCTTGCTCCTGCTTCAATTTTCTCTCAATGGCATTTTTAATGGTTGGCGGCAAGGTGACATCGCGAACCAAAATTTCGTTAAGTTGTATATATTGTTTGTCCAGTATTTTTTTTGTTTCTTCATAGATTTCATCTTGAATGGCATCGCGTTTGCTGGAATAGAGCTGTTCAGGTGTGTAACGTCCACCAACACTTCTTGCGGCACTTCTTATGGCCGGTTGGATAACACGTTGCAGATAATTTTCGCCTATATTCTGATGTAACTTCCCCAAATCATTATAAATGGGCAAATACCAAACAGAGGCGTCCAGCCTTATTTCCAGACCGTTGGAGGATAGCACCTGCATTTTCTCAAACAATTCTTGCTGGCGAACTTCATAAACAATAACCTTGTTCCAGGGCGCCACTACATGAAAACCTTCTCCCAATGGCGGCTCATCTGTGACCACTCCACCTCCAAAGGTTTTATATAAAACCCCGGCCTCACCAGATCCTATGGTCACGGCTGATTTTGCAAGTAAAATAATTAATATAATACCAATTATAATAGCTGGCAGTACAATTTTAGGTAATCTTTCCATAGTTTAAGTTGTATTGTTTCAAATTAATCCGTTATATTTTCTGAGAAACCATTCTGTTGAGAGGCTAAGGATGATGATGGCAAGTAAAAATTTCCAATCCACCAAAGGTACAATATTTATACTGCTTTTTTGGATGGTCACAAATTGTTCGCTACTGAGCAAATCATCTATTAAAACATCCGTTTGGTTTGTAAAATAGGCCTTCCCTTGGCTGTTGGTTGCTAAATTTTGCAATTTTCCCACGTTGGCATTCAAAAATTGTTGTTCCACATTATACTCCAAGATTTTGAATTCACCAGAACTTGAAATGTTTTCATTGGCGACTTTGACTGTAAAGGAATAGTCTCCAGCAGATAAACCACTTAAATCAACTTCATAATTGGTGCTTTTCCGTATAAATGGGAATGTTCGGAAGGTATTGGTTTCTTTATTTTTTACAGTAATATTGATTGTGGCGTCAGCGTCAAATTCATAATTTTTGTTGAAATATTGAGCCGTGACCATAACATCGTCATTGCCATTGTAAAATGATTCATAGGATATATTCAACCGTGTTTTCTTTTGTGAGGAGCTCAAATACTGAATCAATTTCCCCAAGAAATTGTCAAAATCCGCAAAAGATTGATTGTCCAAGTACGTTTGCGCCCTCCATTTCCAAATCCCCTCGCCCAACAAGATGCCAGCCCTCCTATTGTTAACTTCAAAGGTTGCCAAAAGAGGTTCACTGATCTGTGTGCCTTTGATGGTTTTGTAAAGAAGTGTTTCAACAGGAACTGAAAAATTCATCTCGCCAAACTCAGTGGTCAGAGGGGGAAAATCGCTAAAATCCAAATTATTGATAATAAAAGGTGCGTAATTCGGATTTAAATCCGGTTGAAAATCCTCCGTTTGATTTGTGATGGTTTGGGTGTAATACGATTGAAAATCATTCAGCGCGGACCAATTAGTATTTATTCCAGTAATCACAAATGCATTTAAGTTATGCTTTTCAATTTCAGTATAAACCAATTTAAAGTTATGATTCGGTTGATATAAAATAACCATCTGAAAATCAAATGATTGATTTAAAAATTCATTGGGTTTTAATATTGTGGCCTGACGTTGTTCATTAACTTCAATTGACTTTTTAAGCGCACCCAAATCCGGATGGATGATATCGGAAACAATCGCGACATTGGTTTTCTGGTCAATCACTTCCACGGCAAAATCCTTAATGTTATTAATGATGTTTTTCTCATTTTCAACAGGAACAATCTTCGCTTCGTAGCTATTGACACCGACACTACTTGCTGGCAACGTTAAATTGATAACTTTGGAAGTGTGCTCTTTGCTAAAGCTTACGTTTTGAGAAAACAGGGTTGCATTTCCTCTATTGATTTTTACTTGGGTATCGACATCAGCAGTACCAGAATATGTCGCAATGATTTCAACAGGAAACTGATTTTTCAAATAAGCATATCTATTGACATTCAACTGTTGTATTTTAACATCTATATACTGGGTTGTATCCCCCAGAATCACAGTAAAAATAGGTTGCTTATATTGATTTGGGGCAAACTCGTAATCGTTGCCATAGGTCTGATTGCCGTCGGTAACCAATATGGTGGGTGAGATTGACGAGCCCTGCACTTGCTGAAGTCGGTCAAAAACCAACATTGGATTTGACTGTTTTTCATCAAATGTTAGCGAATCCGTATTTTCTAAATTTTTACCAAATCGATATATTTCTATATTGAAACGCTCATTCAACTCCTCATTGGTTTTTAAATCGAATACCAGACGTTTTGCATTTGTATCCTGTTTTAGATAAGCAATAGATTCCGAGTTGTCAACGGCGATGACCAGCGTTGGCTTTTTGTTGTAATAAGTGGTTTTGTCAAATTTTGGGTTAATCAGCAGTACTAACACGGAAAAAATAGTCACAAAACGTAAAAACGCCAAAAGCATATAAACTTTGGTTCGTTGTTTTGACCTGTATATATATTGAAAAAGCGCTAATAACAGCGCTATAATTCCAGCTAATATGATTAACAATAGAGTTTGTGTACCCATCAAATGATTTTACGTTTCAATAGTGCTGCGTTTTTGACCACGAATACACGAATTATTTTGATGACTTCTCTGCTTCGGATTGCGACTGCCTACTGACACTAGGTAAGCATGCCTCCATCAACATTCAAAGTCTGGCCAGTAACGTAAGCGCTCATGTCACTTCCTAGAAATACACAAACATTCGCAATATCTTCAGGAGTTCCGCCGCGTTTTAACGGAATTGCCTCTCGCCAACCTTTTACAGTATTTTCATCCAATTTAGCAGTCATTTCAGTTTCGATAAAACCTGGTGCTATGACATTGCTTCTGATATTTCGTGAGCCCAATTCCAAAGCGACAGATTTCGAAAATCCGATGATTCCCGCTTTTGACGCCGCATAATTGGTCTGCCCAGCATTTCCCTTGACACCAACTACCGAACTCATATTGATGATAGAGCCTTTGCGTTGTTTCAACATGGTTCTTTGAACTGCTTTGGTCATGTTGAAAACCGATTTTAAGTTGACCTCGATTACTTTATCAAAATCTTCTTCTGTGATACGCATCAAAAGATTGTCCTTTGTAATGCCGGCGTTATTAACCAAAATATCAATACTCCCAAATTCTTCTACAACCGCATCGGCCAATAGTTGTGCTTCGTTGTAATCCGCAGCATTACTTTGATATCCTTTTGCTTTAATTCCAAGCGCATTCAATTCCTTTTCCAAAGTGTTTGCAGATTCTACAGAAGAACTGTAGGTAAATGCCACATTGGCTCCATGTTGCGCAAAAACCTCAGCAATTCCCTTTCCGATGCCTCGTGAAGCCCCTGTAATTATCGCTGTTTTCCCTTCTAATAATTTCATGTGTAATAGTATAAGATTAGTTGATGACCAAATATAACAAATACAACTTGCATCAAATAAAAAAACCTCATAAAATTATGATGGATTTATGAGGTTTTTGTAAAGTATCGTTTGGTTTTTAACCCAATATTTCTTTCACTTTTTTACCGATTTCTGCAGGTGAATCCACAACATGGATTCCGCATTCACGCATGATCTTTTTCTTGGCTTGTGCCGTATCATCACTTCCGCCAACAATCGCACCCGCATGTCCCATAGTTCGGCCTGCAGGAGCAGTTTCACCGGCGATAAATCCGATGATTGGTTTTTTGCTTCCACTATTTTTGTACCAATGCGCTGCATCCGCTTCCAATTGTCCTCCGATTTCGCCAATCATCACAACAGCTTCAGTTTCAGAATCGTTTATCAATAATTCAACAGCCTCTTTAGTGGTGGTTCCAATGATTGGGTCGCCGCCGATACCAATCGCTGTTGTAATTCCCAGACCTTGTTTTACTACTTGGTCAGCAGCTTCATAAGTTAATGTTCCTGATTTGGAAACGATACCGACTTTTCCTTTTTTGAACACAAAACCTGGCATGATGCCTACTTTGGCTTCACCCGGAGTTATGACACCTGGACAGTTTGGACCAATTAATCGGCAATCTTTTCCTTTAATGTATTCCGCAGCTTTAATCATGTCACCTACGGGAATCCCTTCGGTAATGCAGATAATGACTTTAATCCCAGCATCTGCAGCCTCCATAATGGCGTCAGCCGCAAATGCAGGCGGTACAAACAAAATGGATGTATCAGCTCCGGCTTTATCAACAGCGTCTTTTACAGTATTATATACAGGTTTATCCAAATGTGTCTGACCTCCTTTTCCGGGAGTCACTCCACCCACAACATTGGTACCATATTCTATCATTTGGGTAGCATGGAAAGTGCCTTCACTGCCTGTAAATCCTTGTACAATGATTTTTGAATTCTTGTTGACTAAAACGCTCATCTGTATTTATTTTTATATTTTTTGAATGTGTTGCAAAAGTAACGCATTCACAACAATCCCTAAAATGTATTTAAATTTTTATTTCTAAAAAAGTCTTTAGGCTAGCTGGGTTTTCGTCTGCCATTTGACTTATTTCATAACCTCTAAAAAGCTTGCCCTCTTTTACCTCCCAAATGGAAATAAAATGCGCCAATGCTTCCTCCTCTTCTTCGGATTTTTCAATTGGAATAACATATACAGTATATCTGGCCGTGATGATATTTCCATCTTCCAGCAAATGGCTCAATCGATGTCTGAACGAAATATAGGATTTTTGAACATCCTGCAACATCGCATTTATCTTGGCATAATTTAAAGTGATGAATCCTTTGCTGCTGTTCCAATGCAGTTCACAATCTTTATGGAACATTGTGATTGCCTTCGATTCTTTGGCCAAATCCATGTCATAAAAATTTTCTACTACTTTTTTAACGGTCATTTAGATATTTTTGAGTTTATCAATCAGTTCAGGAATGCGTTTTAGGTATGCCATTTCCTTAAATTTGTCGCGTGCTTCCTCAGCCGGGGAACCAAAATAGGTTTTGTTTTCATCCGTGGAATGTCCTAAACCAGATTGTGCATAAATGGTGGTGCCCCTGGCGATGGTAATGCCACTTTTGACACCTACTTGGCCCCAAATTGTGACCTCGTCCTCGACCACCACACATCCTGCAATGCCCGTTTGGGATGCAATCAGGCATTTTTTTCCAATAATGGTATCGTGTCCGATCTGGATTTGATTATCCAATTTCGAGCCTTCCCCAATGGTAGTATCGCCTGTAACACCTTTATCGATCGTGCAAAGTGCGCCAATGTCCACATTATCCTTGATTACCACACGGCCTCCCGAGATCAATTGGTCGAAACCGTCGGGACGCTTTTTATAATAAAAAGCACTTGCACCCAAAATACTTCCTGCATGGATGGTCACATGGTCACCAATTATGGTATCGTCATAAATACTGACGTTGGAATGGATGACGCAATTATTTCCAATGGTCACATTATTGCCAATGAAACAATTCGGTTGCACAATCGTGTCTTTTCCAATCCTTGCGGTGCTTGAAATGGATGTACTTGTGGATTGAAAGGGTTTAAAATGTTTTGTCAATGTATTGAAATCCCGAAATGGATCATCACTGATCAATAATGCTTTCCCTACCGGACATTCCACTTCTTTATTGATCAACACAATGGTTGCTGCCGAATTTAAAGCCTTATCATAATACTTCGGATGATCGACAAAAACAATGTCCCCCGGTTCGACCACGTGAATTTCATTCATGCCCAAAACAGGAAAATCATCCGCTCCCGTATAAGAAGCGTTGATAATTTCGGCAATGGCTTTTAAGGTATATTCTTTTGGGAATTTCATCTATCGGTCTTCAGTATTTAATGCACAGTCTTCAGTTTTGAGTTAGTTCTGCCTACTACGACTGAAAACAAAGGAACTTATTTTACTCCTTCACTCTTTCTTTGTAAGTACCTTTTTCGGTCTCAATTTTAATCTTGTCACCTTCGTTGATAAATAGTGGCACATTTATTTCTGCGCCAGTCTCAACCGTGGCCGGCTTGGTGGCGTTTGTTGCGGTATTTCCCTTTATACCAGGCTCTGTGGCCGTTACTTCCAAGATGACAGTGGCTGGCATTTCTACAGAAAGCGGCATATTGTCTTCCGTGTTTATTAAAATGGTAACGACTTCTCCTTCTTTCATTAAATCCGGTCTATCCAAAGCTGCTTCTACCAATCGTATCTGGGTGTAATCTTCCGTATTCATAAAGTGATAATATTCGCCATCATTGTACAGGAATTGAAATTTGTGTGTTTCCACTCTTACATCTTCAATTTTGTGACCTGCCGAAAATGTGTTTTCCAATACCTTTCCATTGGTTACACTTTTCATCTTTGTCCTTACAAAGGCTGGGCCTTTCCCTGGTTTTACGTGAAGAAATTCGATTATTTTATAAATATCATTATTGTATCTGATGCACAATCCGTTTCTGATTTCTGATGTACTTACCATTTTTTTGTTTATTGTTTTTTGTTCAGTATTGTGGTTCGCAGGAATTTTTCATATTTGCCTCGAATTCACGAATGTTTATCTATTGTTCGTTATTATGTGTACTCTGTATGGTTTGTCTATAAAAATTATTGCTGCCCAAAAATTCAGTTAGATTTAAAATACCCTTTCATAATGCCTCTATGAGAGTTTTTAATGAATTGAAGTATTTCATCGCGTTCTGGCGTAGCCTCCATTTCAGCTTCGATTATTTCTGAGGCTTGGGTATTGTTGTAATTTTTTTGATAAAGAATTCTGTAGATGTCTTGTACTTCGCGGATCTTATCGGATGAAAACCCTCTTCTGCGCAAGCCTACAGAATTGATTCCAACATAAGACAGAGGTTCGCGAGCGGCCTTCACAAATGGTGGGACATCTTTCCGCACCAAGGAACCACCGGTCACAAATGCATGGTTGCCAATACTGCAAAACTGATGTACCGCTGTCATCCCGGCCAAAACCACATAATCACCCACGGTAATATGGCCAGCCAAAGTGCTATTGTTTGAAAAAATACAATTATTACCAACAATACAATCGTGTGCAATATGGCAATAGGCCATAATCAAACAGTTGTTGCCGATAACGGTTTTCATACGGTCTGTAGTACCTCTATTGATGGTCACACATTCTCTGATGGTCACGTTGTTACCGATTTCTGTGGTTGTGTCTTCATCGTTATATTTTAAATCCTGTGGAACAGCAGAAATCACAGAGCC
>Ga0079224_100003779_pt1 | contig 19276 bp, 21 predicted proteins | sample Stecom2015_FD_80414 | JGI IMG/M metagenome (GOLD analysis project Ga0079224, IMG submission 80414) | Agricultural soil microbial communities from Utah to study Nitrogen management - Steer compost 2015 | ecosystem: Environmental > Terrestrial > Soil > Agricultural land | place: USA: Utah... | reverse complement strand
CAACGCTTGTAGCGGCATATTCATGGCTGAGAGCGTTCTCACGTTATCCCACGTTCTCATCCCAAACGCATTTCCACATGCGCAGCGGCAGCCACAAGTGCGGTTCCGGGCTCATTTAACATAATATGCATTATACGCAGTATGTGTGACTCTTCCGGAGCCGGCTTGCCGCCGCTGGTGGTGAAAACGTCGCGTTTCGGGATGGCAAACGGCAACACTGTGGTTCGGCGACGGCCACCATGCCGAGCAGTTTCAGTACACCCTGACCACGCAAAGCGGCCACAGTCCACGTTGCTTCCATGCTCCATGGGCGCAAGCGTTGCAGGAAAAGCGCAAGCCAGGCGCGGGCGCTGCAGCACCTTCTCAAAGGGGCATGACCAGCTCTTGAGCTCGATGCGCGGTCGGATGGCTATCACGGTCGCCAGCGGGTCTGTTGCCGGGCAGTCACATACGGCTTTGCCGCTGGTTACGACTGCTCCAGCCTTTCCCCAGGATGGCGGCTGAGGGAGAAGCGCGATGGCGCCTGGGATGCGCACCCTACTCGCTTCATGTCTCGTGCACTGGGGAGTCGGCACCGTCGCTGACACCTTCGAACCAGTGAACTCGGTGGAGTTGTCGACGTGGACTTGCCGGCAGGTGTGCCGCCGGAAGCGCTTTATCTGCCGTACTCATTGGCCCCTCCGCAAGCCCTAACAGGCGGCAGATCGACTGCATGGCCGGGGTCGTCGTCCAAGGCGCAACGGAAGTGTTTCAGACTGCGGGAATCGACTTCGCATTTACGCAGCCAAACCGCCTCCGCAGGATTGACGCCGCGGACCGCAATCATTTCATTCCACTTTTCCAGCGAGCCTGCATAACCAATATTTAAATCGATCGCCCATCAAGACGACTGGTGCGACAATAAAATGTCCGCCCAAGCCAGATACAAACCTGGCTGCACTAGAACTCCTTCATCTGGTCGCGTCAGACCGCGCTATCGGTCAAAGGCCCGTCGACCAGTCTTGCAAATTCGCGCGCAGATATTTCCTACAAAAAGCACGAGATATCCTTTTTAAGCCCTTGATGATAAAGCACTCTTAGTTTTTTAGAGGCAATGAAAGGTGGTTTGCTTCCAAAAAAAGACACCATTAATTTGATAATATTCTGACTTTGGCGTTACTTTTATGTTTCTTGAAAATTTTAAACCTGACCCACAGCTGCATCATGTCATGTGAACATCTCAAATAAGGAGCCGAAACTGGCATGTTGAGATCAGGCTTTGATGAAAGCCTGCCTGGTCGGCCCACACCCCTTCCTGAAAAATCGGATGTCAACAAATCGGGAGCCTGAACATGCAGCCATGGACGCAGGCATCTGCCAAGTCGCGGCCGAATCTTGAGCTGAGCGAATTGCTTCGCTCCGTTCTAGCGGAGCCACATGATGACTTCACAACGCTTGCTGCGCTCGCTCTTCTTGCCCCGAGACGGCAGCGCGCTGGCTGCTTGAGCGCCAGGACCAGGTTTGCGGCAGCTTGTCCCGGCTACAGCTACAAGAGCTGCTCGCCCAGCTTCTTGCCGGCGCCGCGGTGCCACCGCCACTGTTGCTGCGCCTGGGTCATGCCTATTTCGACCTGCTGCCGGAACGGGCCAGCGCTGGCCTCCTCGAGCGGTTGCTGCCGGAGCCGGATGCCGAACGCTTGCTGGAGCGGCTGCTGCAGCGCTTTCCTAACAGCGCCGAGCTGCTGCGGTTGGCTGCGCTGCAGGCAGTGCAGCGCCGGGATACCGCCAGCGCTCATGCTCTGCTGAATCGCTGGGGGCAGGCCGACATGCGGCTGGCCACCCTGAGCCGGATCTCCAGGCTGCGAGCGACGCTGCCGCGAATTGTCGACAAAACGGTCCGCATCGCGCTCGCCAGCAGTTACACCATCGACCCGCTCGTCCCCTACCTGGAGCAGGAATGCGCATTGCTGGGCTTGGCACCGACGTTCTATCAGTCGCCATTCAATGCCTGGACCCAGGATGCCGTCGCTGACGACTCGCCTCTACTGGCCTTCCGGCCCGACATTGTTTTCTTCGCGTTGGCGCTGGACGATCTGGTCCCGGAACTGGCGGCAGCACCGACAGCTGCCGAGTTGGAGCAGCTGGGAGAACAAGCGCTGCAGCGCGTGCTCTATGCTGTGACCAGCTGCGTTGAGCGATGCGATGCGTTGGTCGTGGTGCACGGCTTTTTCTCCAGCTATCGCGACCCCCAAGGGATAGCCGGCGTCTCGGGCTTCAGATCAGCCTGGATTTCGCAGCTCAATGCCCGGCTGGCCGAAGCTCTGGCTCCGCTGCGCCGCGCCCGGCTGCTTGATATGCAGGATCTCTTGCTGCGCCGTGCCGGCGGGACGCTGGAGAACGCCAAGCTACGCCATTATGCCGCCATGCGCTTGGGCGAGACTGCCCTGGCCGAAGTGGCGCGAGCTAGCGCCGGCTATATCGCCGCCCTGAAGGGGCTGACCCGCAAATGCGTCGTTCTCGACCTCGACAACACGCTCTGGGGCGGCGTCGTGGGTGAGGACGGACCGTATGGGATCAAGCTTGGCAATGCTTCCCCGGGATCGGAATACCTTGAGTTCCAGCGCTTCCTGCTGGCCTTGAGCGAGCGCGGCGTGCTGTTGGCCATCAATTCCAAGAACAATCCGGACGATGCCCTGGCCGCGCTGCGCGACAATCCCTGGATGGTGCTGCGGGAAGAGGCCTTCAGTGCCATTGCCATCAACTGGGACTCCAAGCCCGACAACATGCGGCGCATTGCAAGCGAGCTGAACATCGGCCTAGATGCGCTGATCTTCGTTGACGACAATCCGCACGAGCGAGAACTCATGCGGCAAGCCCTGCCGGACGTGCTGACCGTCGATCTGCCGACCGATCCTGCGCTTTACCGCAGCACCCTGGAGACCCTGCCCCAGCTGCAAGCCCTGGAGGTCACCGAGGAAGATCGCAAGCGCACCGAGCTCTACCGCGGCAACCGGCAGCGCCGCGCCGTTCTGACCGGGGCAGGATCGCTGGACGACTACTTCCGTTCGCTCGATCTGCAGGTGCGCATCGAAGAGCCCGTCCCGGAGCAGGCCCTGCCGCGAATCCAGCAACTGTTCCAGCGCACCAACCAATTCAACCTCACGACCCGACGGCATGGGGGCGAGGCGCTGTGTCACGCCAATGCCGACCCCGGGCAGCGGCTCTACGGCCTTTCGGCTTGGGACCGCTTCGGCGATCACGGACTGGTCGCTGCTGCCCTGGTACGCGCGGAAGGCGAGCCCTGGCGGATCGACAGCTTTCTGATGAGCTGTCGGGTGATCGGCCTTGGCATCGAAACGGCGCTGCTGGCTCGAATCTGCAACGACGCAAAGGCGGCCGGCTGCCGACACGTGCTCGGCGAGCTCGTCCCTTCCGCCAAAAACCGGCCAGCCCAGGACCTCTATCGTCGGCACGGCTTCGAGCTGTACCGGCAAGAAGGCGACCTGCAGCTGTGGGCGCTGGACCTGCGGCAGCGATCGGTGCCTCAACCCGCATGGATAAGCGTCACTGGAGAGCCGGCATGAGCGATCTGGAACGCATCATCGCCCGCGTTTTCGGGTTGCCGGAGTCGCAGGTTGACGACGACACCTCGAATCAAACCATCCCGAACTGGGACTCCATGGGGCACATGACGCTGGTCATGGAGCTGGAGTCAGCTTACGGCGTGTCCCTGTCCATCGACGAGGTGCTGATGATGACCGACGTGGCCAGCATCAGGCGTATTCTATGCAGGCACGGGGTGCATTGATGACGAGGCATGACACGAAGCGCCTGCCCGCTGCTGCAACGGGGGTGGTTCGGGTGGACGAGGCGCATCTGGAACTCCTGACGGAGCTGATTCGGCTGGCCTGGTCGCCCGCTGCCAGCGTCGAGCACGTCCGCCAGGCCCGCCGCGCCGCGGCTGCGGTCAACCCGCACGGCCAGGGCGAGGAGGTGCCGACCTTTTTGTTCATGGCGGATGGGCGCGCACTGGGGCATCTGACGACGATTCCCGTTGTGCTCTGGGCGGATGGTCGCGAACATCGGGCTTACTGGTTCAAGGGATTCTGGGTCAGGCCTGAGCATCGCAACGGCCCGGTCGGCTTCCTGCTGTTGAAGGAGGCGATGCGTCACCTAGAGGCCAGCCTGTCGATGGTGGTGCAGCCAGCGCCGCGGCGGCTCTTTGCCGCCTTTGGCCTGCGCGATTTGGGCGTGATCCCGAACTACGTCCGTCTGCTGAACCCGGCCGGCGTGCTGCAACGCTTGGACCGCTCGGGCCATGGCATCGTTCCGGCCTGGCTCGCCAGGCTCGCCAGCCAGCGGCTCTGCGCCAAGGCAGCTGGTGCTGCCGCTGGACTCGCACTCAAGGCCTGGACCCTCCCCCAGCCATCGGCGCGGCGAGCCGCGCTCGAGCCAGTCGCCGGGCTCGACCCGGATGCCGTGGATCGACTTTGGCGGCACAACCGCGACCGGCTGCTGCTGGCGCCAAGCAGCGATCATGCCCACCTCAGGGCGCGCTACATCGGCAAGAGGGACATCTACCAGGCGGTCACCTTGCAAGATCCGCGGCTTGGCTTCGCCATTCTTCGTCGCCCACGACAGACGGGCGATCGGCGGTTGGGTAACGTCCGCCTAGCCACCCTCGCCGATCTGTTCTATCCCCTCGACCAGCCCCGGCTGGGGTTGCGGCTGCTGGCCGCTGCCGAGCAGATGGCGCGCGAGCTCGGGGCCGATGCCCTGCTCTGTAGCAGCAGCCATCGTGCCTTGCGCCCTTTGTTGCGGCGGCGCGGCTACGTCCCGCTCGGCGGCAACGTGCATTTCATGGCCCGCGGCGACGGAATAGCGGCCATCGACCTAGCCGACTGCTGGTTGCTACGCGGCGACGGTGAGGCCGATGACGCGCTCTAGACCAAACGGATTGCCAGTGACAGGAGGCGAAGAATGAAAGTCCATGCCGACCAGGCGGCTTCCGCAGCTTCCGGGCAAGAAACCTCCACGGCGCCTCCCGAGCCCGAGCGCTGGCCGCAGGGAAAGCGATTCGCCTTCTCCATCATCGACGATACCGATGTCGCGACCGTAGCCAATGTCCGTCCCATCTACCGCCTGCTCGAACGGCTTGGACTGCGGGCGACCAAGACGGTATGGCCGGTTTCCTGCCCGGAGGGCAGTCGTCACTTCGCTGGTTCGCAAACCCTGGACGATCCCGACTATCTGGACTTCGTTCAGGACCTGCAGCGGCGCGGTTTCGAGATCGCCTTCCATGGCGCCACCATGGAAAGCAGCACCCGTGAGCGAACCTGCCGGGCCTTGGAGCGCTTCAAGGAATGCTTCGGCAGCTATCCTCGCGTCCACGCCAATCACGGCTGCAATCGGGAAAACATCTACTGGGGGAGAAGCCGTATCGATCAGCCCTTGATCAAGTGGATTTATGGCCGTTGCCATTGGCGTCCCGGACGGTTACTACGCCGGCCACATTCCTGGCTCGGCCTACTGGTGGCGCGATCTGTGTCAAAGCCGCATCGAGTACGTGCGCAACCTCACCTTCAATTCGCTCGATCTGTCGCGCATTAATCCAGGCATGCCCTATGCGGACCGCACGCGCCCGCTGGTCAGGCGTTGGTTCTCGGCGGCCGATGCCGAGAGCGCCGACGAGTTCGTGCGCCTGCTAGACAGCCGCAATCAGAAAGCGCTGGAGGCCAACCAGGGCTTTGCGATCGTCGCCACGCACTTTGGCAAGAACTTCGTCGTCGATGGCCAGGTCGATCCCAGGGTGCAGGAACTGCTGGAGGAGCTGAGCAGCAGAAACGGCTGGTTTTGCACGGTCAGCGAGCTATTGGACTGGTTGCGCGCACGCCAGGCTTCTCCCGAGCTGTCGGAGCGGGAATGGCGGCGGATACAGCGGATTTGGCTGCTTAACCTGCTGTCACGCAGGCTGACAGCCAAGTGGACCAAGCTCCGCCAACGCCTGCCGATCGCGGCAAGCCCGCTGCCGAGCACACGCTAAGCAAAAGAGCCGGTGCGCCGCACCTACCCTCGTCTAGTGCCGGCCCAGGCCAAGAGCAGCCAGGAGAGCATCAGCGTCACGCCTCCCAGCGGCGTCACTGGCCCGAGCCAGCGGGCTCCGGTCAGCACGATCGTGTAAATGCTGCCACTGAACAGGCACACGCCCAGCAGCATGAATCCCCAGGCCCAAGCCAATGGCTTGGAAGGGCGCCAGGCATGCAGGAGAGCGACAACCAGCAGTGCCAGGCCATGAACCAGGTGGTACAGCACCGCGGTTTCCCAGGCCTCGACTCGGTCCGGGGCGACCAGATTGCGCAGGCCATGCGAGCCGAAGGCGCCGGCGCCGACGGCGAGAAACATGAGGCAGCCGGCCACTGCAAAACGGATACACGATGTCATCGGCAGTCTTGTTCTTGCTCAGCGGAATGCAGGGTTACGCGCCGCCGTCGAGTTTTTCCCAGGGTGCCAACGTCGCCCCGCTCCGCTTCGACGGCACGGGCACCAAGAAGCCGTCATTGTAGCGGGCGACGAAGGTTTCTGCCCTGGCCGCACCGGGCGCGCGGATCGACAGCCGCAGCCTGGTTCCGCGCAGCGTGGCGGAGCGCAGCTCTGCGGGCTGGCCATCCACCCAGGCTTGGCCGCTCAGTTTCTGGAAACGCTGCTTCAGCTCAACCTGGAAGCTGCGGCCGTCAGCGGCTTGCCAGCGCCAGGTACCGGCCACCGGAGCCGGTACGAGCCAGAGGAACACCTTGGCGCCGCCGGCGTCGATTTTCTCGTCCGGCGGCCAGTCGCCCATGTCGAAATCGTGCGAGACGATGCGGGTGCCGGGCTTAAGCTCCCTGAGCAGCCGCGGCCGCAGTTCCAGGTTGATGGTCCGCAGCAAATACATGGTCACCACGGTGGCGTCCCTGAACTCGGCGCAGAAGATGTCGTCCTCGATGAAGTCGACCAAATGCTCGACCCCGGTCCAGCCGGCGTACTCCCGCGCCTCTTCGAGCAGGCCCGCATCCAGGTCGATGCCGACAGCCCGGGCGCGCCTGTCCCTGGCCGCCGCCACCACGATGCGGCCATCGCCGCAACCGAGGTCGTAGAGCAGGTCCTGCTCGTTGACCCCGGCCAGCTCCAGCATCGCCGCAACCACCCTGTCGTCGGTGGGCACGAAAGGAACGGCCACATCGGGTTCCGGGTCGGGGAACAGCTCGTCAGCAAGTTCCATAAACAATTTCGGTATCCCCTGATGCCATCGAGACACGCATTATGACTGAAGCGGCGCCGTTTTGTTCGGCTCGCGATCGGCCGCGGGCAGGCGGCAACGCTGACGGTCGACCTACTCGAGCCTCCTCCAGGCGCTGGCGTTGGCACCGTTGCCGACCACCAGACGGCCATCGACATAGCGCGCCCTGATGAATACCGGCCGCTCTCTTTCGCTGTCGCGAATGCTGAGCCGCAGCAGATCGCCCTGCACGGTGGCCGATTCGAGTTCGGCCGGTTGCAGAGGTTGGTCTTGCCGGAGGTGCAGTACTTGCACTTGCCGCATTCCGGTGTGTAGAGCGGAATCGCGTGGTCGCCAGGCTTGACGCTGGTAACCCCGGGACCGACATCCTCCACCACCGCCCCGCCCTCGTGACCGAGGATGGCGGGGAAAATCCCTTCCGGGTCCTGCCCCGACAGGGTATAAGCGTCGGTGTGGCAGACGCCGCTGGCGACCATGCGCAGCAGGACCTCGCCGGCCCGCGGGCCTTCAACGTCCACCATCTCGATGCTGAGAGGCTTGCCGGCCTCCCAGGCAACCGCAGCACGTGCTTTCATCTCCCTCGCTCCTCCGTGGTTGTCGTTGCTTTCTCAATGAACTGTAGAACAGGTTTCCCACCCTGGTAAGCAAACCTCGGACAACCCATTGTTATCGTTGGAATTTGCAAGCCTCTTTTCGAGCTCGCTCACGCCCGCGCCGCAATGGCGGACGCGCCCGCCTTGCTATGATGGCAACAGCCGCCAACACAAGGGCGGCCCAATGGATTTTCAGGAGAAGGCATTGCCGGAGCGTCCCTCGCAAGCCCTGCAGCCAGCGCGACAGCACCTGCCCAGCCCCTACGCCAGTCGGGTTCATCGTGGGCTGACCGTGGTGCTGCTCGGCCTGCTGTCGGTTGGCGTCGTGCTGTCGCTGCTGCAGGGAAACTGGCTAACCGCAGCCGCCACGGCCGGCGTGCTGGCGGTGGCGCTGATGCCGTTTTTCCTGGGTCGGCGCTTCGACATCCGGGTGCCGGCGGAATTCGAGTCGCTGGCGGTGGTGTTCGTCTATGCCTCGTTATTCCTTGGCGAGCTGCGCGGCTACTACATCCGCTATTGGTGGTGGGACAGCCTGCTGCATACCTGCTCCGGCTTCTTGCTCGGCATCCTGGGCTTTCTGTTGGTCCACGTGCTCAACGAAAAGCGCCGCATCGACAATCACATGAACCCGGGGTTCGTGGCGCTGTTCGCCTTCTCCTTCGCCTTGGCCGCAGGCACCTTGTGGGAGATCTTCGAGTTCGCCATGGACCAGCTGTTCGGACTCAACATGCAGAAAAGCGGCCTGATGGACACCATGACGGACCTCATCGTCGACGCCCTGGGCGCGCTGGTGGTGTCCGTTCTCGGCTACGTCTATCTGCGCCGCGACAGGCGCGACTCCTTCCTCGAGCGCTGGATCATCGCCTTCATCGAAGCCAATCCACGGCTGTTTCGCGACGGCTGAGGCCGTTCAGGACGGCGCGTCGGCTGCCAGTCGCGCATAACGGGAACGAGCGCGATCGCAGATCTCGCGCAGCAGCCTGGCCAAGGTTTGGGTGGCGGGGCCGGCGTTGTCGCGATCGGCAAACACCAAATACAGCTCCACCTTGCGCCTGGCGCCGGACTCCAGCGGCAACGGTCGCAGCAAGCCCTGTTCCAGCTCGGTCCGGATGTGCTCCTTCGGGATCCAGGCGAAACCCAGCCCTTGCGTGACGAAGCGGATGGAGGTGGCCAAGTTGGATACCGTCCAGCGCTCCTCGGCGCCGAGCCAGCCCGCGTCCTCCTGCCGCCGCAGGCCGGTGTCGCGCACCACGAGCTGGCGATGCATGCGCAAGTCATGCTCGGTCAGTTCGCGGCCCAGCTGATGCAGCGGATGCTTAGGGCTGGCCACCGCAACGAACTCGATGGGCAGCAGCGCCTCGCCAAGAAAGCCGGGCGGCGTCCTGGCCGTGATCACCAGATCGGCTTGTCGATTGAGCAGGATTTCCAGAGTACCGAACAGCACCGACTCGATCACCTGCACCCGCGAGCGGCCGCTGACCGGCGCGAACTCGGCCAGCGTCTCCAGCAGCAGATCAGGCGGGAAGATGGCCTCCACTGCCAGCCGCACCTCCGGCTCCCAGCCTTGCGCCAAGGTTGCGGCCAGCCGCTCCAGGCTGCGCGCCTCCTCCAGCAGCGCGCTGGCCCGCCGCAGCAGCAGGCGGCCGGCTTCGGTGAGCTCGGCCTTTCTCCCCTTCAGGGTCAACACCTCCACTGGCAACTGCTGCTGCATGCCCTTGAGAGCGTAACTGACAGCCGACTGACTCTTGTTGAGCGCCTCGGCAGCACGGGCGAAGCTGCCCTCTTCCACCACGGCTTGCAGCACTGCCCATTGCTCAAGCGTGACCCGGGGAATTCGGCTGGTCATCTGCGGCCTTCGCCTCCATTCGTCGTGAGCGGCTATGCTGACCATGGCGACATCGTACGCCAACAAGACCCTTGCAGACAGGCATCGCGCGCGAGCGCAGGAGGCAGGCATGACCTGGGAACCACGGGATTGGTCGGCGTTCGGACCGGACGAAAACCTTGAGACACTGATCGTTCCCCGCAGCAGCGATCTCGGCGACGGCTTCCAGATGCAGCGCACCCTGCCCGCGGCGCGGCGGCGTATGGTGGGACCGTTCGTTTTTCTCGACCAGATGGGCCCGGGGCTGTTCCCCCGGGGCGGCGGGCTGGACGTCAGGCCCCATCCGCACATCGGACTGGCCACCGTCACCTATCTTTTTAGCGGCGAGCTTTTGCACCGCGACAGCCTGGGCGTGGTGCAACCCATCCGACCTGGTGAGCTGAACTGGATGACGGCCGGGCGTGGCATCGTCCACTCAGAGCGCACACCACCAGAGCTGCGCAACGCCGAGTCCGAGCTGTTCGGCGCGCAGGCCTGGGTCGCCTTGCCCCAGGAGCATGAGGAGATCGCGCCCAGTTTCAGCCACCACGGTGCGGCCGAGCTGCCCGTGCTCGAAGGTGAGGGCAAGCAGGTGCGCCTGATCGCCGGCGAGCTGTACGGCGCACGATCGCCCGTCGCTGTGCTGTCGCCGCTGTTCTACGCCGACGTCGCGCTGGCCACAGGCGCCAGCCTGGTGGTCCCGACCGATTACGAGGAGCGGGCGATCTATGTGGTCGAAGGAGCGGTCGAGACCGGCGCCAGCCGCATCGAGGCCGGACGGCTGGCGGTCTTCAAACCCAGGATCCCGGTCACGCTGCAGGCCGCCTGCGCCCCGGTCCGCCTGCTGCTGGGTGGCGAGCCGTTGGACGGCCCACGCTACATCTGGTGGAACTTCGTCTCCAGCTCGCGAGAGCGCATCGAGCAAGCCAAGGAGGACTGGCGTGGCGGGCGCTTCTCCATGATTCCCGGCGAGACCGATCACATCCCATTGCCAGGCGAACGCCCGCCACCGGTTATGTACCCCTGACGACAAGACGTTGCGCAAAAAAATTGATCTATTCAAGCAAATATTGCGCGCATGACGTCGAAAAAGCAGGAGTAAGCTTGGAACATGAAAGCGGCGAACGATCAAACTCTTGCGCCTGCTTTCGCGACTGTCTCTGATCTTGCCCTCGACGAGGGAGGCTGCAGGCGAAGGCCGCTATCAGCGCCGACGCCCCGGACAGGCTGTCGGCAGCAGGCATGTGGAGGTTTGCATGAACGAGCGTGAGATTCGACAAATCCTGGTCGGCCAGCGGGCATCCGACGGTGCCGGTGTCCGCTTGACCCGGGTGCTGCACCCGCAACGGCCACTGGACCCCTTTCTGATGCTGGACGAGTTCAATTCCGACCAGGCTGACGATTACATCGCGGGTTTCCCGCCCCATCCCCACCGCGGCTTCGAGACGGTCACCTACATGATCGAAGGCAAGATGCTGCACGAAGACCACCTGGGCAACCGGGGGCTGCTGACCAGCGGCGCCGTGCAGTGGATGACCGCCGGCCGCGGCATCATTCACTCGGAGATGCCGCAGCAGGAAGAGGGCCGTATGCGCGGCTTCCAACTCTGGATCAACCTCCCGGCGGCGGAAAAAATGAAACCGCCGGCCTATCAGGACATCGCGCCGGAGCAGATCCCGGTGGTCGCGCTCGACGGCGGGCGGGTCAAGGTCATCGCTGGCCGCTTCCCGCATCAGGACCGGGTCGTCACGGGCCCCGTGCGCGGCGTCACCACCGATCCACTGTATCTCGACGTGCAGCTGGCGGCAGGCAAGCGGCTCGACGTACCCACCCCCGCCGATTACACCGCCCTGGTCTACGTCTTCGAAGGCGAGCTGATGGTCGCCGACCAGGCCGTCAGGCAAGGGCAGCTGGCGCGGCTCGGACCGGGCGCCTTTATCTGCCTGCAGGGCTCGGATGGTGCCGGCCGGGCGCTGGTGCTGGCGGCCCGCCCCATCGGCGAGCCGATCGCTCAGTACGGGCCTTTCGTGATGAACACCATGGCCGAGGTCGAGCAGGCGATACGCGACTATCAGAACGGCCGCTACACCGAATGAACCCCCTTCACCCGCTGGCCCGGTCGCGCTCAGCGTAGCGCTGGGCCAGCATGGCTCCCACCATGATCTGCACCTGGTTGTAGATAATGATGGGTAGCACGATCAGGCCGAACCCGGGGTGCGCGGCGAACATCACCTTGGCCATGGGCAGCCCGGAAGCGAGGCTTTTCTTGGAGCCGCAGAAAACCGCAGCGATCTCGTCGGCGCGGGAAAATCTAAGCCGCCGCGCCAGCCACCAGGTCAGCCCCAGCACACCCATCAGCAGCACCAGGCACAGCACCACTGCCAGCACCAACACCAGCGTCGGCACGTTCTGCCAAAGCCCGTCGGTCACCGACTGAGCGAAGGCGACGTAAATGATCAGCAGCAGCACCACCTGATCGATCCGGTCGCCCAGCACTGGATTGCGCTCCAGCGGCCCAGCTAGCCAGGGACGGCTGAGCTGTCCGGCCGCGAACGGCAGCAGCATGATCAGGAAGATATCCCGCAACGATTCGATCAGGCTGAACCCGCCCTCCCCTGCGCTGCCTATCATCAGGCTGAGCAGAACGGGCGTGAGCATCATGCCGAACACGTTAGAACCGGCGGCGCTGCAGACGGCGGCCGGCACATTGCCACGGGCGATGGAGGTATAGGCGATGGAGGACGAGACCGCTGACGGCAGGGCGGCCAGGTAAAGAAAGCCCAGCACCAGATCCGGCGGCAGCCAGAGCCGGCCGATAGGAGCCAGCGGCACCACCAGCAGCGGGAACACCACGAAGGTGATGGAGAAGATGAATAAGTGCAGCCGCCACTGGGTCAGCCCACCGATCACGGCTTCCCGTGGTAGGGCGGCACCGTGCACATAGAACAACAGGGCGACGCCGGCGGTGGTCAAGCGTCCGAACCACACCGCCGCCTCGCCTTCCACTGGCCAGAGGAAGGCCACTACCACGGCCAGCAAGATCAGGCAGGTAAACGGCGACAGGCGCAGCCGCTGCATCAGCTTGCGCCCCGCCTCCAGCAGGGTTTTCATCCAGGCAAATCCGCTAAGCATCACGAAATGGTTGCTATGGCAGGCGTCAGCAGGCGATGGGCCGCCGCAGCGGCAGTCTCCGGGTCGCCTTTCAGAATGGCTTGGTAGATCGCTTCGTGTGCCTCCTGGGTCGGCTCCGGCAGGCAAGGCTCGTCCTCGGTCCGGGCGATAGTGATCTCGATGCTGTCGAGGAAATAACGGTAAAGCGCGATCAGCGCGGCATTGTGACTGGCCTGCACGATGCTGAGATGGAACCGGGCATCGCGCTCGACGAAGGCCGCCAGCGAAGCCTCGTCGCTCCAACTGCCGCGGGCATCCAGTGCTCGCCGCATGGCGACCAAGTCGCTTTCCGTCCGCCGCAACGCGGCTAGCCTGGCCGCTTCTACCTCCAGCGCGCGGCGCACCTCCAGCAGATCGCGCAGCGTGGCGGCGTCGATGCGCCGCAAGGCCGCGCTGGGATCGCGCTGCGAGCGCACATAGGTGCCATCGCCCTGACGGACTTCGAGCATGCCGATATGGGCCAGTGCCCGCACCGCCTCGCGCACAGTGTTGCGACCGACTCCGAGCTGGGCGGCCAGCTGATCCTCCGACGGAATGCGCTCGCCCCGCGGCCAGGCGCCGCTTTCAATCTGCGCGCGCAGCTGCTGTATCACCGCCTCCACCCGGGAGGTGTGCGGCACGTGTGACAAGGTCATGATCCACCTCCGCCGACAAACATCCAATCATAGGATGTTTGTCGAGCGCAGCTCAACTTGCCGCCTCGTCTCAGGCGCCGGGCTCAGGCCAATGCGGAGGGCTTTTCTTGGTCAGCAGCTGGTCCAGGGTCAGTCCGTAGCTGGGCAGGAAGGTCTTGATGAAATGCTCGACCTCTGGCATGTCCAGCGTCGCCAGCCTGGCCCGGATATCCTCGGCGGCGTCGGTGAACTCCACATTGCCGGCTCTCAGCTCGGCCTCGCACTTGATGTATGCCGCCAGCACGTCGGCCGCCTTGATGAAAGCGCGGTGCAGCTCGGGAATGTCATCCTCCAACAGCAGCCGACGGTAGTCCTCGCGCAGATCGTCCGGCAGCAGTGCCAGCAGATTGCGTTCCGCGGTGCGCTCCAGCGCCTTGTAGGCCTGGGTGATTTCGGGGTTGTGGTACTTGACGGGGCTGGGGAGATCCCCGGTGATGACTTCGGTGGCGTCGTGGAACAGCGCCGCTGCGGCCACCGCATTGGCATCAACCTGCCCGCCACATCGGCGGTTGTGGATCAGGGCCAGCGCATGGGCAATGGTGGCTACCTCCCAGGAGTGCTCCATCACATTCTCATCGATGGCGTTGCGCTTCAATCCCCAGCGGCGGATCCAGCGCAGCTTGCTGAGATAGGCAAAAAAGTGACTGACCATATGTAAACCCTTGCGTGGTTCTTCCGGGCGGGAGTTCATCATACGAAGTCGGATTGACGCAAAACCGCAACCTTGCCCGAAGCGCTGTCGCAAAAAAGCGACAAGAAAGTCGCTGCGGCCAGGGAACGGCCGACCGACTCGGCTGTCGGTAGAGACATGGAGCCTTTCAATCCGTCGACAGAGGTGAACGACATGCGAGTTCAGAATACCCCACGGCAACGACGCCCCAAGACCGCGCCCAAGCAGGTCGCTCCGGCCAACACCAAGCATCTGCAGCGAGACAAGAAAGAGGCCGCTGACCAGGCCGACATCCATCACGTCGCCGTCCTCGGCTACAACTGACAGAGCCGACCGAACCTTCCCTGCTCCGCCGCCCGTTCCGGCGGAGCGTCTCCCTCCTGCCAGCCAAAGCGACGTAACATGGTCAATCCTGCCAACCGTCCTTTGCCTGCAGGTGTTGCGTGGAGCTCATCCCCTACGCCAGCCTTTTCCTGACCGCGCTGCTGGCCGCCACCATACTGCCCTTTTATTCAGAAGTCCTGTTCCTGGGCCTGCTTGCCGCCGGTCATGACCCGGCCTGGACCTGGCTGGCCGCGACCCTGGGCAACACGCTCGGGGCGGCGATCAACTGGGCGCTCGGCCGCCATCTGCTCCACTTCCAGGACAGGCGCTGGTTTCCCTTCAAGGGCGAAGGCCTGGCCACGGCGCAGCGCTGGTTCCAGCGCTTCGGCGTCTGGTCGCTGCTGTTTTCCTGGCTGCCGCTGGGCGGCGATGCGCTGACCTTCATCGCCGGCATCATGCGGGTGCAATTCGCCCTATTCTTCGCTCTTACCGCGCTCGGCAAGGGCGCGCGCTACGCCGTGCTGCTGGCAGCCGCGAGCCAGCTATGAGCGCGCCGCGCTCAGTGTTGCACCCGCACCCTGTAGCCAAAGGTCTGTTCGCTCTCGGGCGGGAGCTCAATGCGCCACTCCACCAGCTGAGCGGCAACCTTCTCGTAAGCATGGTCGCTGCTTTGGATCTCCCAATCCCCGGACATCCGCTCGGCGATGACCACGGTTACCGGCTGGCTCTTGCCGTTGCGCAGCTGGAAGCGCTGCTCTAGCTCCACCACCTGAGGCGCCAGGCGGCGGTAATCGACAGTGGTCTTGGCTGCCCGCACATCGAAGGCCGTACCCAGGCGCAACTTGATGGGCTGATCCTTGGCGGTATGATCCAGCCGATCCTCACCCAGGAACTGCGGTCTCCCCTGCAAATCATGGCCATAGATGCGCACCACGCCCGCCGGCAACGGCTGGCCCAGCCCCGGCTCGCTGTTGCGCAGATACAACAGCATGATGACCGGGATGGCTTCCTCTTGGGCACTGTTACGCAGAGCATTGCCCTCGATGCGGTACTCGCGCTCGACGGGCACGCTGCGCGGGACGAGCAGCGGCAGCTGGCGGCGTTGCTGCGGCAACAGGTCCAGCGGCTCCGGCAGCTCGTACAAGTGGTAGTCGTCGAGCGGCTGACTGGCCATGTCCGCCGGGGCGGCTTCCGCCGTGCGCGCCATGGCGACGAACGGCTGGACGTCGTTGCTACGGTTGGGCTCGCCCGCCAGCAACTGGACGCGGGCATTGAGGAAGCTGGCTTGAGTGTTGTTTTCCACCGTTACCCAGCCGCTCAGGGAAAGCGAGGATTCGTTCTCCAGCAGGCCAACGTAATCCGCCTGCCAGCGCAGGCCGCGGCTGAGATAAGCCAGCTGCAGCGATTGCGGCCCGCGTACCTGATTGTCGAGTTCGAGGATGAGCTTGTCCTGTCCCTGCAGGGACGCGGGCAAATCCGTCAGTGCCAGCCGCCACGGCGCGCCGGGACCGCCGAACTCCACCCGGTCCTGGAAACGGACGATGGGAACGTCGCCCTGCGCGCCGATCAGCACGCCGGTCTCCTCCACCGGTGCGCCCGATGCCGAGCTCTGATGCAGGACGCGCACCTCTCGACCGATGCTTTGCCGCAGCAGGCTCTCGGGCGTCAGTGTCGCGCGGCCGTACTCGATGCCGCTTAGCACCACCCCTTGGCTGCCGACGAACAGGCTTTCGCTGACGATTTGGTCGCTGACGTCGAGCACGTGGAGACGCTGCCGCCCCAGCGGCAGATCGATCGTGCGCTCGTCCCGCACCAACGCGAAGCCTTGCTGGTAAATCGTCAAGGACAGGTCGGCCTGATCGTTGCGGTCGGCTGTCGCTTCCGCCGCAGCCGTCGCGGCCGTCAACGCGGCGGCTAAGCCAAGTAGCGATTTCCCAAGAAAGCTTTGGCGCATCCCTTTCACTCCTGAACTTGGAGCCGATACCAAGCCACAGCCGCCGCCGCAGCGTCAAGAGCAGCGCAGCCGCTTACGGGGAGGGCGTTCGAGCCAGGCCGCCGAGCTGGCTGGCGACCAGGGCAAAAACCGGTGCGCCGGCGAGCAAATACCAGTAAAAGGTGACGAAGCGCCACAACAGCAAGGCAGCTGCCGTGGTGCCTGCATCCAGGTGCGGAGCCAGCAGCGCGCTGAAGCCGAGCTCCACCCCGCCACCGCCGCCGGGCAGGAAGGTCGCCTGCCCCACGAACAGCAGCAGCCCCTGCATGGCGAACAAATAGCCCCAGGACAGCGACTTGCCGAGAGCAAGCAGTACCAGCGGCAAGACGCTGTAGCGTAGCAGCCAATGCAACAGGCAATAGAAATACAGCAGCCCCAGCCGGGCGGCCCCCATGCCGGCCAGCAGGCGGGCGCTGCGGCGGAACCGTAGCAGACCGCGCAGGAGGCGAAAGCGAACCCCTTGCAGCCAGCCCCAGCGGCACAGGGTCAAGGCACAGGCGCCGGCCAGGGCACGGCCGTTGCTCAGCAGGAAGAACAGCGCTGCCGAGCCCAGCACCGCAAGGACCGACATTAGTCCCAGCAGTCGCAGCGGGCTGGCCATGTTCCCGTCGGCGACGACGAGCACAGCGACCACGGGCAAGGCGGTGCCGAAGAAGATCAGATCGACGGCGCTATCCACCGCCACGACCGCCGCGCCGCTGCTGACCGGCAGCCCATGGCGCGACAGCAACAGCACGTAGGTGGCCGGGCAGCCGGCGCCAGCCGGCGTCGCCACGCCGGCGAACTCGCTAGCCACGACGATGGCGAACGCATCGCGCCGCGCCAGCCGTCGTCCAAGCGCACCTGCCAGCAGCCGGATGCGGGCGGCGTTGCACAGCCAGGCCAGCACGATCATGCCCAGCAGCAGCAGGATCTCCCGCACCGGCACCGCTCGCAGTACCTCGAGGCTGACCAGGCCGCCGTGCAGCAGCGGTACCGCCAGGCTGAGCACCAGGCTGGCGGAGACCAGAAGCGGCCAGGAGCGCTTCATGGCCACCCCGTAGCCCCGACTACGGCGGGCCAGGGTATCTGGCTGCTGGGCAGAAGCGTGGAACGGCGCTCAGGACAGCGCATCCTGGGCCCTCAGCGCGCTCGGCGTGCCGGAGATACCGGTCAGGTCCTGGTAGAGCGCCAGTAGCCGATCGAAGGTCACGTTCCAATCGTAGCGGCTTTCGGCGCGGTGGCGGGCGTTGCGTCCCAGCTGCTCGATGCCGCGCTCGAAGACGCTTTCGACGGCTTCGATGAGGGCAGACACAGTCGGCGCCGCAGCCAGTTGACCGACACTCTCATCCACCAGCTCCGGGACCGAGCCGGCGGCCACTGCGACCACCGGCCGACCGCAGGCCATGGCCTCGGCCAGAACCAGGCCGAAGGTTTCCGTCACCCCAGCATGCACGAACAGGTCGGCGCTGGCAAGATAGCGCGCCAGAAACTCCGGCCGCTCCTGGTACGGCAGCAGGCTGACGTTGGCCTCCAGCTGCCGGCGCCGGCTACCGCCGATCAGCAGCAGCCGATAGCCAGGCCCAAGCCGGCGTGCAACCTTGACCAGCATCTGCACGTTCTTCTCCCGGACCAGGCGTCCGGCGTAGACCAGCAGCCGCGTCTGCGGCCCGGCCCCCAACTCGGAGCGCAGCGCTTCGTCACGACGGGACGGATGGAACAGCCGGGTGTCCACGCCCAGCGGCTGCAGCACGGTGCGTCGTATCCCGAATGCCTCCAGCCGCTCCTGGACGTAACGGCTGGGCGCAGCCACCGCGTCGAACTCGCCATAAAGCGAACGCAGGTAGCACTGCACCACCGGCACCGACCAGGAACCGAAATGCAGCTGGGCCAAGCGCTCGATGTCGGAATGGTGGAAGGCGAGGGCCGGCACGCCCAGCGTCTGGGCCGCTCTGGCCGCGCCCCAGGCCGGCACGTAGGGATCACCGGCCTCGATGAGGTCGGGTTGAAGCTCGACCAGCTGCCGGTACCACGGCCCGGTGCGCAGCGGGAACCGATAGCCGCCACTGAAAGGCAGCGGCAGCGCGGCGATGGTGGCGACGCCGCTTGCCGCGGGGCGACTGCGCGCGTCGGGGATCAGTAAGGTATGCTGCAGCCCAGCGCGGCCGGACAGCCACTCCCGCTTCGCCATCAAATAGCGCTTCACGCCCCCGCTGCAGTGGGCAAAGAACATGGTTGCGTCGACGAGATGCATTCCGACTTCCTTGTCGGCGCAGTCCTGCGGAGGGACCGCGCCTTCTCCTTCGAGCCATCGCTTGATGTAAAGGCCTGGCCGCGTCGCCGCAAGACGGTGGCCAAGGATCCTGGGGAGATTCCATATGGCAGCTGCGGAAAACCGCCCATATACCTGGGCTAGGCACGACGGCACGGGACCACGCCCGCAGCAGGGCCGGTCGGCAACACCAAGAAGCACCAGGAGCGGACCTTATGCCGCGCAGGCAGAACAGCACGACGGATTTTCCATTCCGCAGCGGCAGATTCTTCTACGTCAACGGCGAATGGTATTTCGCATCGCGTGAATCGAGCGGCCACGGCCCATACATAGATCGCGCGGCGGCAGAGGCGGCCTGCCGCCGCTATGTGGAAGCCAAGCAGCGGGCCAACCGGCTGAGGCGATCGAGCTGATGATGGACTAACGCCGCCCTCAAAAGCGACGGGTGGTAGCGTATGACGACATTCGCATTGGTGATGCTT
>Ga0079224_100003778_pt1 | contig 19278 bp, 12 predicted proteins | sample Stecom2015_FD_80414 | JGI IMG/M metagenome (GOLD analysis project Ga0079224, IMG submission 80414) | Agricultural soil microbial communities from Utah to study Nitrogen management - Steer compost 2015 | ecosystem: Environmental > Terrestrial > Soil > Agricultural land | place: USA: Utah... | reverse complement strand
CGTTGATTTGCCGGATTGACATGACAATGGACGATTCTTGGGATGTCGTAGCAGTAATCAATCCGGATAAATTCGCCACTCAACGGATACCCATAACAATGCTCAAAGAGCATGGATTCACAAATATTTGTACCGTCCGCATTGAAATCCATGGCCAAGTACTCGCCATAAAAGGTCAAACAGGATAAGTATACCCCCTGTGTAGTGCTTGTTCTAGACGTTTGTATGGTTGCCGGATAAGGAATGATGGCATTCGGATCGCGAATGGTCTGCTCGGCATACCAAAACTGAATACCCTTGATTTGTGTAGCGCTTTCCACGGTGATGAACACCCGTTCTTCGTCGGTAATTTTAAAAACACTGCCAACCGGTTGCTTTTTTGAGGAATGGACCGTTCCCCTCGCGGTTGGGCCATGCACACCGACCAGCGACACGTTTTTCTTGAGTATGATCCCCCCGTCAATATGGTAGGGCTCGTCAGACGGATCGACGTACAACGCCGCCCCTCGATCGGAAGCCCAGTCGATGGCTTGTTGCAGATTAGCGGCATTCACCGCAGCCGTGTTTTCCGGCTTCACGCCAAACTGTTGAATACTGACCAGCAGATTGCTATCTGCGTTGCTAGCCATCGCGGGAAGGGAAAGACAACCGCTTAGGATAAAACATAAAATTCTTCCTGTTCGCATATCAATCTATCGTGAGTTGTACTGCTTGTGCATAGTTAAATTTGGCTTCCGGGACATTGATGACGGCCCCTATCCGGAAGAAATACGGTTCACCGGCCTTCAATACCGCCCGGTTTTCGGCCGCATCTATTTCTAATGTAAACACTTCATTTTCTTCAACCACCCGGCCAACCTGCGTTTCGGCAGCGACCGCCCGTATGGGTTCCCCTACGATCGGCTCAACATGCGCATACAGCCCGATGCGGCTGACCACTTCGGGCACGGTTTGCTCAAGCCGGAAAGTCGCAATGATTTTGGTTCCCTCCTTTACGATCGAAGCTTCTTTTACCCGGATATAGGGTTGTACGTGAAAATCAAGCTGAGTTCCACTTCCGATTTGGATTTCCTGTTCGGCCACCTGCACAAAATTGCGCTGGTCGGGCTGTACCGTATAGGTGTTTGCGAATAAGAGCGTATTGGCGTACGTGCCATCGTTTTTAACCCGAAGGTATTGCGGCTGAACAGGGTCATACCCATGCTCGGTAATCTTGATGGTCGTTCCCCGGATAATATCCTGTTGGATCAATTCGTTCGTTTGGACGTCAATGATATTGCCTGAGAGCTGTGCGTTCGGTGCATCGTAATTATCCAGTTCACAGGAACTGGCTGCGACTGCGATAATTAAGATCGGTAACACCTGTTTTATCGTTATCTTCTTCATTTCAATTAATCGTTAATACTGTGGATTTTGAACCAAACCATTGGCACCTACGCCGGGAATATGCACGTAGTAAAAATTCGTGGGAAAGGTCAGCGGATTTTCCCGGGAGAGGTTCTTCCGGATGAAGATATACTGTGCCGGAGACACCCGGAGATCCAGTACGGGTACCAGCGCCTTGCGAATCGTATTGTTGAATTTCTCATGGTAATCCCGCCTACGAATCAAATCCCAGTACCTTTTGTTTTCGAATGCCAGTTCGACCCGGCGTTCGCGTAACACGTTTTCCAGCGTCAGGTCAATGTCTACGGCATGTCCCGCTCGACGCCGGATGGAATTGATCGCGTCTCGGGCTGCTACGTTACCCGCTGTATAGTCGCTTTCCACTACAGCTTCCGCATAGTTCAGCAGTATTTCCGCATATCGAAATTCAATCCAATCGGTTGTCGAATAACCGAGATTGGGCGGTATCGGATTTGACGACAGAAATTTCTTGAAGCTGAATCCAGTACGCGTCATATTTCCTAAGTGAACCTCAAATCCGGAATAGTTAGTCCAATCTGCCGCACCGTACGTGTAATACGTCTGCCCGTCGACTACGATAGACTCCTTCGTCTCGATTTTCGGGATACCATCGGGCTGGATATATCCGCCCTGTATGACAATGGTCTTGCCCTTCCATTCCGTACCCGGCAATACCACAGTTGCCCATAACCGCGCATCTTTATCGTTAAAAATATCGTATGGGGTGTCGTATCGCAGGTAACTTTTATTCGGATCAAACCCATTATAATCATTAATGTTTCCTTCTTCGGTCGTTACGATCGGGGCACTTTGACCGGGACTGCTGTAACTTTCATACAAGTCCACAAATTCAAGCGTGGGGTTCATACGCCCGGGGTGAGGAGAACCATCGGACGTCTGGTTCGGGTTGAACCAGAAATCATAGCTGTGTCCTGATGAACCTGGGTTTGTGTAGCCCTTTGTAAAGATTACTTCGTTGGGGGCGCCGTTGGGGTTCTGGAAAAGCTCCATGTAATTAGTAGTCGCCTCTTCTGGAGAAGAGGGTGTGGGTTTGTGCAGCGAAAAGCCACCTTCATCCATGATTTTACGCGACGCTTCGATACATATTTCGTAGTAATGATTGGCCAACGACGACTCAAGTCCCACAAGGCCCTGAGATACGGCGGGCCCGGAAAGCGGTGCTTTCGACCAATATTTCGCCACTGACGCCGCATGGAGCGCAGCCCGCGACTTCAAGGCATAGGCTACCCATTTTGTGGCACGCCGATTATCCTCGCCCCTCGCAGCAGGTAGGTACTCAAATGCCGCATCACACTCCGCCAGCACAAAGTCCCACGTTTCCTTTTCGGTGCTTCTGGGCACTTTCAAGCTCTCCACGTCAGGCGTGTATTGCTGAACGCTAGTAATCAGTGGTACACCACCGTAACGTTTTACCAATGCGAAATAGGTATAGGCTCGCAAAAAGTGACCCTCACTCAGCAATGTTGCTTTATCGTCATCACTGATGTTGGCCACGGTGGGAACAGTCTCCAGCAAGAGGTTGATATCGCGAATCAGTTTGTAGGCCGGCTCCCACCATTGGAAGTTGCCGCCTCCGTCCAGCAGGTGGCTGACTTCGGAGTTGGCCGCATCATCGGTCTGTGTAGCGGGCGCAATTCCCATCGTATTTATGTTTGCCGTATTGAACCCCTCTCTTCCAAACGAAAAATCTTCGATAGGCAGTTGGCCGTATAAATTGGCCAGATATACCCGGATTCCTTCCGGCGTACCAAATATGGTTTCACTTTCCAATTTGTCCAATGGTCTTAAATCCAACACATCCCTACACCCTGAGACCAATACGGTTATAACTAATACCATTCTTAAAATACTTGCTTTCATATCACTGCGGATTAAAAGGTTAGGTTAACGCCTACGTTAAAACTTTTACTCAATGGGTATACCCAACCGGTATTCAAATTACCCTCGATCTGCTCAGGGTCAAATGACTTCACAAAAGGATCCGTGATTGTCCATAAATTATATCCATTTGCATAGACCCGAAGCCCCTGCAAACCAATACGCTGGAGCACTTGCGGGTTTATGGAGTAACCAAGCTCCAAGCTCTTCAAGCGAAGGTATGAAGCATCTCTGCGCCAAACCGAACTTTCGTGGTACATCGCTCCGATATCGGATATGCGGCGCGTTGCAGGCCATTCGCCTGCTATCCATTCACTAGTAGGATCATAAGGATCTGAAAGCCGCCAACGGTCATAGAAATATGCGGGCAAGTTGCCATCCCCCCAAAACGTTTCGGCATAAGCATGGGTGAACCGTACCGAATAATTGCCCGAACCTTGCCAGAGCATATTCATGTCAAACCCTTTCCAACTGGCACCCAATGTCAATCCATAAAACATCTTGGGGTTACCACCCCATGCCAGCGGCAATACATCCTCTCCATCGATGATGCCATCACCATTCGCATCCCGATATTTGAAATCGCCGATCATTTCACGGCTGTTTCCAAGCTCACCGTTTTGGATGGGCGCGTAAAGCAATTCGTCATCCGACTGGAACTGGCCTATTTTATCATACATCCATACGACGTCGCTCCAGCGATTAGCCTGACCATTACGCCACCTGTCCATGCTATTGACAAACGGCCCCCGTTCCACATACACATTCATTGTCCGGGCAAAATTGAAATTCCCACTAACATTAAACCGGACATCGCCAATGGCTTCGGCATAGCCGAACGCAAATTCCAACCCACGGGTCCGATCACTGTTCAGGTTTTCTTGCGGCAGGGTGCCTCCGAAGGTATTGGGCAAGGAAACGTTGCGGAGCGCTAGAAGTCCTGTCCGATCACGTTGATAGACATCAAACTCCAAATTCAACCGTCCGCCAAATAGCCCCAAATCGATACCAATATCCATAATATTCGACTCGAACCAAGTCAATTGCTCATTCACAATTCCGGGAGCCGCTACACCAGAGACATAACTACCATTAGCAAACTCATACCCGCCACCACCGATCGTTGAAAAACCAGGCACATACTGGAATGGGTTCCCCGCATCTTCGCCTACCAGTCCATAGGAGCCACGGATTTTCAGATTTGACACGAACGATACGTTATCCTTGAAGAATGGTTCCTCCGAAACCCGCCATCCAGCAGATACCACGGGGAACAGCCCCCAACGCCTATCTGGATGGTAACGATAGGAACCATCGTACCTGGCAGCAGCTTCAAAAAGGTATTTGCCGAGATAATCATAGGTCAATCTGCCAATGAATGACCGGTTGCCCCACTGGCTCTCCATGCCGCTGGTACGTTGGTTATTCTGATCGCCCATATCGATCTGATCATTCGTGAAAAAATCGAACTCGCGCGAGAGCCCGGAAGATCTCGTCCAACCGTTCCGCTCTTCATAGACCACCGTCGCCCCGATATTGTGGCTATCATCCAATAGGGTATTGTAGATCACATGGGCCTGCAAGCTAATCCGGTTCATATCCGAATAGCCATTACCCAATACGGTTGGATGGCGCAGCGTTACGGCGTTGTACACATCTGCAGCGGCATCATAGGCATACAGTTTATAGCTCTTGGTGAGCGCTTTGTTCAAGTAATTATTTCCATCATAGGAAGCCAGCCCTTTCAACTGTAATCCTTCTACAAAAGGCACTTGATATGTCAGTGTCACGGCCGATTGGAACTGCTTGTTCACATCTTGTGTGTACCCCGATATATTGGGATCAGCGATCGCTACCGGATTGGAGCTTTGCCCATCGGTGATGTGCGTAGGATAGTCCGTGTTCCCGTTCAAGTAGGGGCCATTGGTGGGCAAAGCTGATATGGTACCGCGAATGATTTCAGAAATATGGTAGCCTGCACCATTCTTTCGATCATAGCGACCGGACAGCTCAACCGTTGCAGTTAGATTTGGAGTAAGGTCTGCAGTCAAGTTTGTGCGGAAGGTATATCGGTCATAGCTAATTGCATTTGATTTCAGTAAACCGTTGTCTTTTAGGAATCCGAAACTGGAGAAATAATTGATGTTGTCAGACCCTCCTTGTGCTGACAGCGTATGCTGCTGCTGGCCGGCCCACGGTTTCATGGTCTCATCGTACCAGTTGGTACTTTCATAACCCGGAGCTCCCTGTTGGTATTTTTCAAGCTCCTCCTTGGAAATGTAAGGTGGGAGCCCAGCATTGACAGCTGCATCATTCCGCATTTCCATCCATTGGGCAGCATTGGCTATTTCCGGCATATCAGTGGGCGACTGCATGCCCACCACCACATTATACTGGAACTGAGGTTTGCCTTTATTTCCTCTTTTCGTGGTAACAATGATTACCCCATTGGCCGCATTTACCCCATAGATTGCAGCCGAGGCATCTTTCAACACCGAAATGCTCTCGATATCTTCGGGATTCAACCGTTGGAATTCGCTTCCTCCATCACGAACAATCCCGTCAATCACATACAATGGAGAGCCAAAACCACGGATATTAATCATGGCATCAAAATCGCCAGGGCCGCCGGTGTTCTGGCGGATTTGCAAGCCGGGCACCTTCCCTTGCAGTTTTTGTGCCAGGCTGGAATGGGTCGTTGTCTGAATTTCCGCCGCCTGGATGGTGCTGATCGCGCCCGTCAGGTTGGCCCGCTTTTGCGTGCCATACCCCACCACCACGATTTCATCTAGCTGTTGCTCCAACGGTAATAATTCCACATTAACCTGATTTCTGCCCGCGACAGCGATACGCTGTTGTTCGTAACCTATGAAAGAAAAAACCAAGGTATCATTCCGATCTACCGAGATGATATAGGTGCCATCATTGCCGGTAGACGCCCCTATCGTGGGATGGGTTACCGAAGAGACAGAAACGCCTGCCAATGGCTGGTTGGCAGACCGGACAGTTCCGTTCACGTCGATCTGCACCTGTCGGGGCTCAGAAGCCATCAAACTGCCAATTAGGAAGATGAATCCCGTTAACACTAAAATGTATTTCGTGAACGGTCGAGCGGTTAGTTTTGTAACATTGTTCATCATTTTTAGTAGATCATATCATTTAACATCTTATTATTACTGTCCGTCTGTGTATCGGTGCCGCGGTTATGAATCAAGCTTCGGACAACGTTGAGATGCACATTTACAAACAAATAGCACTTTGTCATAGCGGGTAAAACAGCTAAGCCAGTCGTAGCCATGGCCATCATTGCATTTCTTCGATTTATAACGGGTTAAAAAAATCAGGTTACAAATTAGCCTTCCGAACACCGTGTTCAATGACAAAAGTCCTGATATGGGCAATTTACCTTTTTGGTATATCCCCCATCACCAATTCCAGTACCCCGCCCCCAATCAACTGTTCGTGAGTAAAAAACAGCTCATCCAATCGGATACCATTAAGCTTAGCTTCCTGCACATATACATTTTTATCCGAGTTGCCCCGGGCTACAATCTTAAATTCCTTTCCATTCGGCAACCGAATAGTTACCTCGTCGAACGACGGGCTCCCAATAGTATAGGTAGGCACGCCCGGTGTCACCTGAAAGAAACCCATCATCGAGAATACCACCCAGGCAGACATCGCTCCGCCATCTTCATCTCCCGGCATGCCGAACACATTGTCGGTAAACCAGGTATCCAATAGCATACGAATACGCTTTTGGGTTTTCCACGGACTCGCCAGGTAGTTATAGAGATATGGGATGTGCAAACTCGGCTCATTGCCCATTACAAATTGGCCGACCAGTCCAGATGCATCTGGCTGTACCCCCCAAAATTTCCATTTAGATAATCCTAATGGCTCCCGGAATAACTGGTCCAGTTTCGCTTCGGCCTCAGCTTTGCCTCCCATTAGGTCAAACAAGCCATCCAGATCATGCTTAACATGCCAATTGTACGTATAGGCATTGTTTTCGGTAAAGTATTCCCTTCCAGCGAGACTTGGATCATAAGGTTCGATCCATTCACCTTCTGCATTTTTTGGCCACACCATTCCTTTATCCTCCCGAAATACATTCCGATAAAACTGCGAACGCTCTAAAAACAATGCTTTTTCATCTCCTCTACCCGCTGGGTCTGCCAACTGGGCAATACTCCAATCGCTAAAGCTATTTTCGAGCGTGACGGACACTGCCTGCCGCTTTTCCCAAGTGGGCTCTACACGATCGACCGTCTCAGGCTCTCCCGGAGCCAATCCTGGAAAATAGCCCCGCTCGTTGTAAAAGTCATCCAACTCGGATGGGGGGCCATTTCGCCAGGGCAACAAGGTAGCCTCCAAAGAATTCTTGCGCAAACCTTCATATGCTGTTGTCACATCGAAATCGCGCAAGCCTTTACTCCAAGCATCGGCCATCCAAGCCGAAGCATGGTTACCCACCATGGCGGGCCAATCGCCAAAGGTAACCGCAAAGGAAGGCATCCACCCGGTCTGCCTATACATCTCGATGTAAGAGCGAATCATGGCTTGGTCCATTTCAGGATTGATAATCATATGGAGCGGCTGGAGGGCTATGTAGTTGTCCCAAATCCAGTTGTCCACGAAAAAAGGCTCGTCCGACTCGTGCACCTGCTGGTCATATGCACTGTAATACCGCCCGTACTCATTAATATCAACCATGCGCTCATAGGAGCGATACAGAGCCGTATAGAACACATGCTTCTTCGCCTCATCCCAGCCCTCAACCTTTATCTTTGACAACGCATCGTCCCATATCGCCTTGGCCTCCCTCTTGACTGTTTCAAAATCCTTATCACCAACTTCTCGGTCTAGATTGGATTTTGCCTGTTCGGCACTGATGAACGATATTCCATAACGGATGTCCAGCTCACCAGAAGCAGACTCAACAGTAGCCAGTAAGTCCTTCCGTACATCCCCCTCGTTCGTAACCGACACAATCTGCCCATTTGTCCTTGCATAAAAAAACACTTTCATGCCTTGGTAGTCTTCCTCGCCCAAAAAGGAGTTGTCCCCTTCTTGTCCGATAAAACCACTTGGGTTGATCACGGTAAAGCGCAAAGTGTGGGTCCTATTTCCGTCCGCGTTCAACACCTTGAAAACCCCGCTTCGCGCAGCGGGCGCAAACGCCACCACATCATAAGTCGACTCACGAATGGCCTCATAAAAATAGGGGTGTGCGCGCTGCGAATGAATGTTGAACTTATCGTCCCAAGGATTCCCATCGCCAAATACAGGAAGGAAGTTAAAAACCGACCCGATCCGATGTGACACCACGGTCAACGGAAATCCAGCTATCTGATCATCCAGTTCGTCTTTCTTAAGGGGATGAACCCGAAGCATGCTATTTGGCAAGTGCGCCAGAGGTCTTGTGGGTTCCAAAATCAACCCGACACCGCCGATACGGGGGTCGACATAATCCACAACATCGATGTTTTGCTTCAAAGCGCCACACGACAACATCAATACGAAAAAACAAAAAAGCAGACTATGCGGCTTCATAATAAAGAATTACAGGTTCATTAATAATGGTTATCTTTACATTCAACAACAAATATACAAACATAACTTGTATATACAAGAAAATATACATATTAATTTACTTTTAAATCAAGAATAACACAAACCATACAAATAATACATTCATTATAAACCCTTTACATCAAAACATACACCACATCAATAAATTACAAATTTGTATATACAAGATTCATAAACGCACTAAAACATATTTTCGCAAACAGGTTATTACTACTTAGTAATACGTTTTGAGTACAGGAGATCTGCTGAGCGTAGAATTGACTTTGTTCCATCCCGTAAAAATGAAGTCATCGTCTTTGATACGATTAAGCAACCTTAGAGATTACCAACGCGTATTTGAATCTGCAACATGGCAAGGCAACAACAATAAGATTTATGTAGCCACTATCAATAGCGACAATGACTACACTTGTATACACAACACAAAAAAAAACTCTATTTTAGCAGAAATCAACATACGACAATATGGCCAAATCATCTTCACTACCGTTATACAAAACGCTAATCATCGATCTGAAAGCACAAATCGATACTGGGCATTACAAAAAAGGAGACCTCCTCCCTTCTGAGAACGATCTGTGCAAACAATACGGCACGACTCGCCCCACCGTACGACAAGCACTTGGGGAATTAATGCGTATGGGCTATATCATACGCCACCATGGCAAGGGCAGTATTGTGTCCGAACCCAAAAGTGGTTTAGGGATTCTTTCCTTGAAGGGTTCGACCGCGGGTGTAGGGAAGAAAAATCTGCGTACCGAGATCTTGGTGAAGGCGAAGAAAACACCTTGGCCGGCCAACTTCCCTTACGAGCTCACGGAAACGCAGCGTGAAGCGGGCTGCATCTACCTTGCTCGGCTCAGATATGTTAACGGGCTCCCTACCTTATATGAGGAAACCTACATTACCGACATAAACCTACCTCGGTTCACCATGCACAATTTGGAAAAAAACTCACTTTTTGATACGCTTGAAAAATACCACAAGGTAGAAGTCAAGGAAGGGGAACAAAAAATCTGGGCGATAGCCGTTGACAAAAAAGTCGCTGACTTGTTGTCCATGAGACCCAAAGAACCTGTCTTACACATGAAGCGGAGCCTGCAAACCAATAGGCCTGGGCTCATCATCTATTCGTTTTTGTATTGCAACACCCAAGATTACTTTATCCAGGATTATTTTTAGCCAAACATAATATACCACATCCGCTTACGGGGCAATAGTTTGCTGTCGCCTTATCTGGTAAAAAACACCATATCCTACTATATACGCATAGCAAAACGCAGGCATAATAAACGAAAGACGGAGCCCCACCTCATCAGCAATCCACCCTTGTAATAACGGCAGCAGTGCACCGCCAAGAATGCCCATGACCAGTAAAGACGACCCCTGGCTGGTGTAGTCTTCCAAACCTTCGATAGCCATGGTGAATATATTTGACCACATAATGGAATTAAATAGCCCTATTGCAAGCAACGCCCAAAGGGCGAAATAACCTTGACCCCATACCGCTGTCAAACTCAGAACAATATTGATGACTGCAAATACAATAAGTGTTCTTGCCGCCATCGCCCGCCCGATAATAAACGCAAGGAAATTCACCACCATAAAAATCGTCAATGGCCAAGCGTCGGAGAACGATAAATCGACAATACCCATGATGACCAAAAACACGGCAATAGATGCAACCAACATATATAATACTTTCCGACCAATCGCGATGCTATTATTCAGCGAAATTGCGCCTAAAAATCGACCGATCATGGCACCTCCCCAGTAAAGCGCTAAATAATTCTTACCCACATGTTCGCCAACGCCCAATATCTCCGGAAGCGCGATAAAATTAATAAGTAAGCTACCAATAGCCACTTCAGCACCTACGTAGAAAAATATACCCAGCACACCTCCACGCAGCTGCGGAAAGGACAGGGCACCAAGTTTATTTGCGGACGATTCGGCTGCTTTGAATTTGGGCAACTTAACCAACCCCACCACGACAGCCATGAGAAGAAAAACTAAGCCGAATAAGAGGTATGGGATTTTCGTAGCATCCGCAGTAATACCGCCTCCGTCAGAGAAAAACTCAAAAATAAGATACCCACCTAATACGGGTGCTATCGTCGTTCCCAGTGAATTGAATGCTTGAGCTAAATTAAGTCGACTCGATGCACCCTCCGGAGAGCCCAGGATTGCAACATACGGATTAGCCGATATTTGGAGCAAAGTAAAACCCAAGCCAAGGGTAAACAGGGCCATCAAGAACATGGAATACACTCCCATTCCTTCTGCTGGGTAAAACAAAACACAACCGACGGCCGATATGAGGAGACCAATAATAATACCCCATTTGTAGCCTATTCGATTAATCGGATCCCCGTAAAAGTAGGATATGGCAAAATAGACCGCGGAGCCCACGAAGTATGCACCAAAAAAGGCAAACTGAACTAACATAGCCTGAAAGTATGTAAGTCGGAATAACTCCTTTAAATGAGGAATCAATATGTCGTTCATACAGGTTATAAATCCCCACATAAAGAACAGAGCAGTTAATGTCGCTAGAGGAACCCCATACCGCGAGGCCGTATTATTCGATTGAGATGAAGCCATCTTTATAAATTTAAAAACACACAAATATTAAGATCTTATCTTGTATATACAAGATATATATTAAAACTTTTTTTTACTCTTAAAAACACTTATCCTTGCCAAGACTTAAGAGTCAAACATTCTGTTTAATATTCAATTATATCGCCAAATAAACATTAAAGGAGAAATCACTTCGGCATATTAAAACCATAAACACCCTACTTTCTCACAACACAACTATACAAGACAACTACATAACAACTATTTTTTCACAGTTAATCTGACACCAAACATACCTAACACTATGAACACATTTTCTGATAATCTTGCTCAGTTCAAACAATTGGAAATTGCGCTTGATGGGATGCTGTATTACGACACCTCGGCCCGCCATCAAGCGATGCTCCGCATTTATGCAACAGATGCTTCAGTCTACCAAGAGCAGCCCCTTGCTGTAGCTATTCCCAAACATGTAGACGACCTCAAAACACTCATTGCTTTTGCAGCACAGCATGGCGTGACATTAATACCTCGAACGGCTGGCACTTCATTGGCAGGACAGGTTGTCGGACGCGGTGTAGTTATAGACCTTTCACATCATTTCGACAACATTTTGGAGATCAATCCCGAGGAGCGTTGGGTGCGCGTGCAACCCGGTGTCATACGCGATGACCTAAACGCGTATCTACGTCCCTATGGATTGATGTTTGGGCCGGAGACTTCCACAGCCAGCCGCGCCATGGTGGGCGGCATGGTGGGCAACAACTCCAGCGGTTTACACTCCATCGTGTGGGGCGACACGCGCAGTAACCTCATCTCGGCAAAGGTATTGCTCGATGACTCCTCAGAAGTGGTGTTGGAGGAATTGGACGAGGCCGCACTATTTTCCAAATTAGCACAAAAAGGACGCGAGGGCGATATCTACCGCGAAATGAACGCCCTGCTTGGCAACTCGGAAAATCGGGATGCCATTGCCAAAGGTTACCCCAAACGCGATATTACCCGGCGTAATACTGGATACGCATTGGATATCCTAGCGGATAATACGCTGCCATTTAACTTATGCAACCTGCTTGCCGGTTCGGAAGGCACCCTCGGAATCCTTACCGAAGCCAAATTAAACTTGATACCCCTTCCGGCACCGGAAGTCGGACTGCTATGCATCCATTGCCATAGCCTCATCGAAACCCTACACGCCAACATCGTGGCACTCCGGCACCAGCCTGAGGCTTCGGAGTTAGTCGACAAATACATCCTGGATTTTACCAAAGGGCATCCAACGTACCAGCACAACCGGTTTTTTATCGAGGGCGACCCGCAGGCTTTGCTGATGGTCGAGTTTCGGGGAAAGACGCTGGATGAAGTCGAAGCTAAAGCAGATGCCCTCCGTGCCGAATTGGAGGCAGAGAACTTGGGATATGCCCACCCCTTAGTAACTGGGCCACGTACCACCCTGGTATGGGATGTACGCAAAGCCGGGCTCGGACTTATACGCAATTTGCCGGGCGACACGCAACCGGTGAACCTCATCGAGGATTGCGCGGTATCCCCATCGGACCTGCCGGCATATGCCACGGACATCATAGGCATTCTCGACAAATATGGTTTGCAAGCCTCCTACTATGCCCACGCTGGGGCCGGGGAGCTACATATCGAACCACTGATTAACTTGAAAACCAAACAAGGCCGCGCGGCATTCCGAGCCGTGCTGGCGGAAACCGCCCAATTAGTCAAAAAATACAACGGCTCCCTTAGCGGGGAACATGGAGACGGACGCCTCCGGGGGGAATTCATCCCCCATGTATTAGGCGAACAGGTCTATGGCCTACTCAAGCAGGTCAAATCAATATTCGACCCACGTGGAATCTTCAACGCCAACAAGATTGTAGATACGCCACCCATGGACGAGTTCTTGCGTTACGAACCCGATTCGGCTCCACCCCAAATCGATACCGTATTGGACTTTAGCCGGCAGGAGAGCATCTTGCGGCTGGCAGAGAGATGCTCAGGATCAGGAGACTGCCGAAAAACACATATTACCGGAGGTACCATGTGCCCCTCGTATATGGCCACGCGCGATGAGAAAGATACTACCCGAGCCCGTGCCAACATCTTGCGCCAATTCCTTACCCAATCGACCAAGGCCAACCGCTTTGACCACCACGAAATCAAGGAAGTGATGGACCTCTGCCTTAGCTGCAAAGCATGCAAGTCGGAGGGCCCGTCGGAGGTGGATGTCGCCAAGATGAAGGCGGAGTTTCTCCAACACTACTACGATGCTAATGGCACACCGTTCCGCGCTTGGGTCATTGCTAATTTTACCAAATCCCAACAGCTTGCGTCGTATGTTCCCGGACTCTATAATGCCATCATTAAGAGTAAGGCATTATCGTCCGTCGTCAAGCGGATTGTCGGCTTTGCCCCTGAACGCTCCCTGCCCGAAGTGGGCAAGACCACCCTACGCAAATGGGTACGCCGCGAGCAGAAAAAATTATCGGCTACCGATGCCCGGCCGCAAGTATTCCTCTTTTGTGACGAATTCACGGATTATAACGACTTGCACATCGGGCAAACGACATACCGGCTACTCACCGCATTGGGGTATCAAGTCAAACTGGCTAAGCACCTCGAAAGTGGTCGCACCTATCTATCAAAAGGCTTAGTACGAAAAGCCAAAGCGATAGCCAACCGGAACGTACGCTACTTAAAAGATCTCGTTTCCGCCGACGTTCCGCTAATCGGCATCGAGCCTTCCGCCATTTTGACCTTTCGCGATGAATACCCCGACTTAGTGGATGCTGATTTGTTGCCGGCTACCAAGCAATTAGCCAAGCACGCCCTGCTTATCGACGAATTCCTAGCTAAGGAGATGGACTTGGGACGGATAACGCGCGATCGCTTCGCCACCCAAAAACGAAAAATAAAGCTGCACGGACATTGCTATCAGAAGGCTTACCACCTTGTGGGGGAAACCGAAAAAATACTGGCCTTCCCCGAAGGTCACGAGGTCGAAGTTATTCCGTCCGGCTGCTGCGGCATGGCGGGGTCGTTTGGGTACGAAAAAGAACATTACGAAGTATCCATGAAAGTCGGCGAACTGGTATTGCTTCCTGCGGTACGACAGGCGCAAGAAGAGGTATTAATTGCTGCTCCGGGTACCAGTTGCCGCCACCAAATCAAGGACGGTGCTGATCGATTGGCCTATCACCCCGTGGAGATCCTTTGGCAGGCCTTGGAAAAAAAAGAAAAACAATAACCGGCACATCCTCAACATAAAAGCAGTAAATTAGCCGTTGACAAACGTTACTGTCAACCAATTTACTTGCCATGCTTCATACTGTTCCACCGCGCCGGCGGCTTCTCCTTTGGCCCTGCGCCGTCCTGTTCGTATTGTTCACGTTCACACGGTGCGACGCCAACAATTCGCTTACCCACCACGCGGACGTCGTAATTTACGGCGGCACCTCTGCGGCAATCATCGCGGCCGTGCAGGCCAAGAAATCAGGAAAATCCGTAATCGTCGTATCGCCTGACACCCATTTAGGTGGCTTGTCCTCGGGCGGACTGGGCTTTACCGATACCGGCGACAAATCGGTGATCGGCGGCCTAGCGCGCGATTTTTACCACCGGGTGTACTTGCATTACCAAGATGCGGGCGCTTGGAAATGGGAACGGAAAGAAGCTTACGGAAACAAAGGCCAAGGCACGCCCGCCATTGACGGCGACGCGCGAACCATGTGGATTTTCGAACCCCATGTCGCCGAAAACATCTTTGAAGGCTATGTAGCTGAATACGAGATCGATGTATACCGGGACGAATGGCTGGACCGCGAGTCGGGCGTTGTAAAGAACGGAAGCCAGATCGTATCGATTACCACCTTGTCGGGCCATACCTACCACGGCAAAATGTTTATTGATGCCACGTATGAGGGGGATCTCATGGCCGCGGCCGGTGTAAGCTACCACGTCGGTCGCGAAGCTAATTCGGTCTACGGCGAAAAATGGAATGGCGTTCAGGTGGGCGTCTTGCACCACGACCATTGGTTTAAATCAGACATCAGCCCATATCGCATCCCGGGCGACAGCAGCAGCGACTTGCTGTACGGCGTATCCGCCGACCATCCGGGCGAATACGGAGCCGGCGACGATAAGGTGCAGGCATATTGCTTTCGGATGTGCCTGAGCAACCATCCCGACAACCGCGTCGCATTTCCTAAGCCCGATCATTATAATCCCGACAATTACGAGCTCCTGGCACGCGTATTCGAAACTGGCTGGCGGGAAACCTTCAATAAGTTCGACGTCATCCCCAACAAAAAGACCGACACCAACAACCACGGTCCGTTCAGCACGGACTTCATTGGCATGAACTACGACTACCCCGAAGCTTCGTATGCACGCCGTCGAGAAATTATCAAGGCGCACGAAGATTACCAAAAAGGCTTGATGTATTTCCTCGCTAATGACCCACGGGTGCCTGATGACGTACGCAACGAAATGGCGCAATGGGGCCTCGCCAAGGACGAATTTACCGACAACGGACACTGGCCGCACCAGCTGTACATTCGGGAGGCTAGGCGCATGGTGGGACATTACGTGATGACTGAACATGACACCTTCAGCGAACGGGAGATTACTGACCCCGTGGGGATGGGCTCGTACACCCTGGATTCGCACAACGTTCAGCGATACATCAAAGCGGACGGCTATGTACAGAATGAAGGCGATATCGGCGTGCGTCCAAAGGGGCCGTACCGCATCTCCTACGGTGCCCTCGTGCCTAAAAAAAACGAATGCACTAACCTACTAGTGCCCATCTGCGTATCGAGCTCGCACATCGCATTTGGAAGCATTCGGATGGAGCCCGTCTTTATGATTTTGGGGCAAAGCGCCGCCTTGGCGGCGAGCTTAGCCATCGACAACGGTTTGGCGGTGCAGGACATTGACTATGCGCTCTTGGAAAGCGTGCTCTTGGATGCCAAACAAATCCTGTCTACGCCCCACTAATCCGAAAATTAGCCAAAATCGTTCGACTCGCCTTTTTTCGTCAACCCCAAAAACAAACATCACATGGATATCCTCGCTGTACTGCAAGACGAACTGGAACAAGAGTTCCACGTCACCAAACGCTTCTTTGAATTATACGACGACAACTTAAAGGAGTACCGACCCCACCCGAAAAACATGACGATGGCACACTTGGCTACGCACATCGCCCAGATATTTTCCTGGTCGGGAACGATGCTCGAAACCGACTTCCTAGACCTTGCCCAAAGCTCGGAAGCGCCCGTGTTAGACAGCCGAGAATCGCTTTTGGCAAGCTTAGACGCTGGCTACCACACCAGTGCCCAAGCCTTAGGCGAAGGTCGCCTTGCCGACCTGGAACCCATTTGGCAACTCCGGCATGGTGATCACCTAATCGCCCAATGGACCGTATACGGCGCAATTCGCCATTCGCTCAACCAAATCACCCACCACAGGGCGCAACTGGGTGTCTATTACCGATTGAATGAAATCCCCCTGCCCGTGAGCTATGGCCCCACGGCAGACAATACTGGTTTTTAGCTTCCCGAGTGGCGTGTCCCGCAGACGCGCTACGCATTAGTTTGAATCGACCAGCAAGGAAATCAAAACCTGCGCGTACCAACGGGCGAGATAATCGTTCGGGTGATTAATGTTATTGCCCGTCATGTCTTCGTACGCTTTATGCGTTAGCAACCAAGCATGCCAATAGGTGAGATCGGCGATGGCCACGCCAGGGCCTTCCAATTCCAACAAGGCTGGTCGGTACGCAGCCTGTAGATTATGTTGGATGGATGCCGGGTTGGCAAGCATGGGCGTAATCACGATAAACTCACACGCTGGACGCTGGGCTCTCACCGCTGCGATCATCGCTTGGATTTGCCCCGCAAACACATCTACCGGCACCCCGAACGTCCCGTCGTTCATCCCAAAACCGATAACGACCAGATCGGGATTTTCGTTCAGCACTTGGCTTACGTTTTCGACGCCCCAAGCAGCGGTTTGTCCGCCCACAGCAAGATTGCGATAGGAAACAGGCGCACCAAAACGCTTCCGCAATTGCCACACGAAAAGCTCCGCCCAATTGGGCATGAACGGCGGCACATGCTGAAAACCACTACTGTTGGCTCCCACCTCGATGCTGTTGCCCCAAAACACTACCTGTAGCGACTCGCTTCGGCCGAGCTTGCTTGCAGTGCGCGAAAGGTTTGGGCTCGGTGCGGGCAGACGCTTGGAGGCAGAAGCGCCGCGGCCTTCCGGCACGTAAGTCACCGCCAACTGGCGAGCGCGTAGTAGTTCCCCCTCGCTAAACAACACGTAGGTTCCCGGGATGGACCCCGGCTGTGACATCCCTTCCTTTACCGCTCCATACACCAGTTCTCCGCCTTCAAAATAAGGAATGCGCGAGGAGTCGGTTAACACGATTCGCTGCCCTTCCCAATTCCAGTCAACACCCTCTTCGTACACCGTACCCAAGTAGGCATCACGCACGGATAAAACCCTGCGAACCGGAAACAGCAGGCTACCGTTGGGGGCGGCATCACCCCGTTTGATCGGCATGATTGTTTCGTCGTGGATGGTGTCTGCGGTCAAAAAGGGCTGGAGATACTGGTGGAGGCTTATGTAGCGGGGCCAATGCCGTTCAAGTGTGTCGACGGTCTGGGCAATGCCCGCTTGGCTGGCAAGGCACACCGCCATCGCCAAGGTGGTATAAAAACTAAGTTTTCGCAAGTTCATATTCGGTTATGGCTTTCGGTCCGGCTCGCCTATACAAGCGTCTTCGCATTCGGCATCATTCGGAGTTCGTCTGCAATTTGCCTTACGTTTATTAGGCGTAATGGTCGGTCAATTAATAACGGGTGCTAATAACGATAAAAAAATGTGCGAATCCAAGATGCCACCAGGCGAAAAGTCGGGGGAAGGAAGCAACAAAAATGCGACATAGCTCGGCATTGACGGCGAATTTGCTATTTATTTCCTTTCTTAGAAAAAATCGCATTACGTAACCCGAGGACACTATCTCCACACTAAACAAACGACGTGATTACGAAACTCCTCCTGCAAACCTTTCGAGCGTTCGCCCCGGCTACATTGCTGGCCTGGACGTTGGCATTATCATACACCCCCGCACAAGCGCAACAGACAGAAGTAAAATTATTCGCTCATCGTGGCGGCGCCTACGAATTTGACGAGAACACCATACAGGCCTTCCAGGAAACGTACGATCGGGGAATCCGGGGCTATGAAATTGACATCCGCCGCACCGCGGATGGCCAATTGGTGCTTTTCCACGACGCCACCCTTGAGCGCATCGTTGGAAAAACCGGCGCAATCGAACAGCTTACCCTAGCAGAGGTCCGCCAGCTTCGTACCCTGAAAGGGAATCCCATCCCTACAATAGACGACGTATTAGCCTTTTTCAGCGATAAGCCTGGCGTGTACATTGAATTCGAGATGAAAACCAATCAGCCCGTATACGAAGACGCCATACTCACAGAATATTGCGACCAGCTCTATGCCAAGACATACGCCGCGATCCCGCCGGGCTCCGAATATGTGCTTACCTCGTTTGACAAGCGACCGCTACGTTACTTGAAGGAATCGTACCCCGATGTTGACTTGCTGTTTATCAAGTCCGTCGGGCTTAACCAAGCGGTATTGGACGAAGCGAAGGAAATCGGTGTCACGCGGGTGCGCTGCAACATTGATGGTACGACTCGGGCTATGGTGAGGGAAGCTAAGAAACAAGGGTTTACGGTGAGCCTGTGGCCG
>Ga0079224_100003777_pt1 | contig 19280 bp, 21 predicted proteins | sample Stecom2015_FD_80414 | JGI IMG/M metagenome (GOLD analysis project Ga0079224, IMG submission 80414) | Agricultural soil microbial communities from Utah to study Nitrogen management - Steer compost 2015 | ecosystem: Environmental > Terrestrial > Soil > Agricultural land | place: USA: Utah... | reverse complement strand
GCCATCGATGTCGTCCGCGACACGCCGCTCACGCTGCGGAAGTCCTCCGGAGCCTCCCGTGTCCATCCCCGGCAGCAGGCTGACGAACCGGTCCGCGCTTCGGAGACGAGGCGCATCAGGCCGCCAGCTTTCCCAGTGGATGCACCCGGAGCGCCGGGTCCAACTCCCCATAGGTGAGCACCGCGACCTCGGGGCAACTGCCCTCACACAGTCGCCGCAGCGTCGCCCGGATGTCCGGGGCCGCGAGGACCACCGCGCGCCCCTGGGAGGCGATCCCCTGCACGGACTCGAGCAGCCGGGTGATGCGCTCGGGGGCGGCCGGCGCCCCCTGTTGCTGCTCCCGGATCCATGCCTCGATCTCCGGGTCGACCAGCCACGCGTACAACGCTCCCTCGTGGGCGTGACGGTGACTGAGCGTGGCCCAGAGCGCGCTCCGGCACAGTTCGGCGAGGGCCGGGGCGTCGCCCTCCGCGGTGGGGGAAAGCAGCGCATCCAGGATCGGCCGCAGCGGCCGGATGGGCACCTCTTCCCGGACAAGGCGCCGGAGGACGTCGGTGAGCAGCGGCAGCGGCACCTTCTGAAGGACCTCGCGCACCAGGACCGGCGCCGAGGGCTCGAGTGCATCGAGCAGGCCCTGCACCTCCTGCACGCCGAGGAGCGGTGCCAGCCGGCCCTTCAGGAGGATCGCGAGGTGATCGCAGATCAGCGCTCCACTGCTTCGCGTGCGGATTCCAGCGGCCTCCAATCTGGAGACGTGGACCGGGTCAATCCGGGTGAGCGGCCCAAGCGCTCCGGGGTCTTCCGCCTCGGTCCCGCTGACGCCCAGACAGGCCAGCGCCTCCGGAGCGCACCGCGCGTACTGCGCGCCGGGCTCCACGTGGCCCTGCCCCAGCGGGACCTCGTGCAGGAGCAACCGATAGCTTCCCCGGGGGAGCTGCGTGACGCCGGCCCTGACACAGAAGCCCGGGATGCGCACCCCGCTGATCCCGAAAAGGGCATCGCGAAGGGCCTCCAGTTCCCGATGCACGAAGGCCGCCCCTTCTTCCTGCGCCAGGGGCGTGAGGTCCGGGGCAAGCTCGAGCACCAGCGGTGACTCAGGAAGAGACAGCGCCTGGTTCGCCTGGTGGTGTCCCTCGCCTGCCGCATCGCTCCCTTGCATCTGGGCAGCATCCTCCTGCTTCGCCTTCGCCTCGGCGGCTGCCTCCCGATGGTCAGCGCGCCACGCGAGTGCCCCCGCCCCCAGAGCCAGCAGCAGAAAGGGGATGGGGGGCATGCCGGGGATCAGGGCGATGGCAAGACACAGGGCCGCGACCACCCACAGCACCTGGGCCCGACCAAAGAACTGCCGCACCAGCTCGGTCCCAAGTCCGTCGCGGGCCTCCTCCGGCGCGACCCGGGTGACGACGATGCCCGCGGCCACCGTGACCGCGAGTGAAGGGATCTGCGAGGCCAGCCCGTCGCCGATGGCGATGAGCGCGTACACCGAAGCGGCCTCGCCAAGCGCCATGCCGTGATGGAGTGCGCCGATGGCGGTGCCGCCCGCCAGGTTCACCAGGGTGATGATGAGGCCGGCCACCACATCGCCCTTCACGAACTTCATGGCGCCGTCCATGGCGCCGAACAGCTGGCTCTCGCGTTCGAGGTGCCGACGTCGTGAACGGGCCTGCGCCTGATCGATGGCCCCCGCACGGAGGTCGGCGTCGATCGACATCTGCTTGCCGGGCATGGCGTCCAGGGAGAAGCGGGCGGACACCTCCGCCACCCGTTCCGCCCCCTTGGTCACGACCAGGAACTGGATGAGGGCGAGAATCGCAAAGACGACCGCGCCCACCACGTAGTCGCCGCGGACGACGAAGGTGCCGAACGCTTCGATGACGCGGCCCGCGTGGCCTTCCGACAGCGCGAGCCGCGTGGACGCGACGTTGAGCGCGAGCCGGAAGAGCGTGGTGACCAGCAGCGCGGTCGGGAAGGCGGAAACCTGCAGCGCCTCACGCGCGCCCAGCGACGCCACCAACAGCGTGACAGATAGGGCCAGGCTCAGGGCGATGCCGAGATCCACCCAGGCCGGCGGCAACGGGATGAGCAGCGTTGCGAGCACCATCGAGACCGCGAGTGCGAGCACCCACTCGGCGGAGATCCGCCCCTCAAACCAGCCTCTGCGCAGCATGCGGTCCCTTCCTCTGGATGGCGCGGCCGGGGCGCCGGACGCATGGGGTCTCCGATTCCAGTTGAGGCCCCGGGTGTCACCGCGGCGGACTGCAGGAGGAGTGCCGCTTCGCTCCATGCAGCGCCCCGGATGCGCAGGCCTCTTCAGGCCCGGGCCTGCGCCCTGCGGCCGACCCTCTCCTGTTCTGCGTCCGTGCCTTGGGGCAGGCCTCCCCTGCGACAGGGTCCATGTCCCCGCCGACCGTTTCCGGCGAGGGAGGAGGACGCACGCATCCCCCGCCTCAGCCGGCCCCGGCGCCGACGTCGCTCAGCGGGGTGGAGGTCCCGGCGTGGGCCAGCACCACCGCGGCGGCCCGGTAGAGCTCTTCAGGAATGGCCTCACCGACGTCCAGGGGGATCAGGCTGCGCGCCAGCGGAACGTCCCGGACGATGGGGATCCCCAGTCGCTGGGCCTCTTCGCGGACCCCCTTCGCGTCGGCGGCCCGCCCCTTCGCGACCACGTACGGCGCCTCATGCTCATCGGGGGCATAGCGGAGCGCCACCGCGAGGTGGGTGGGGTTGATCACCACCGCGGTCGCCTTGGCGACGCCGCGTTCGCTGCCGCCAGTGACGAACTGGCGGTGAAGGGCCCGGCGCTGCGCCTTGTGCTGTGGGTCCCCTTCCGACTGCCGATGCTCGCGCTTCACCTCCTCGGTGCTCATCCGCAGTGACTGCGCATGGCGGTGCCGGGCCCAGATGGCCTCCACGCAGGCGATCACCAGGAGCAGGCCGGCCAACGACGCGAGCGCCGACAGGCTCTGGACCAGCGCGGTCGCCAGGGCACCTGCGCCCTCCAGGCGAAGCGCCCGGTGCCACCCCTCCAGCAGTGCGCCCCGCCTCCCGTAGAACCACCCGCCGATCCCCAGCAGAAACAGCAGGCTGAGAACCGGCTCGATCCAGCGCCCACCGGAGAAGAGGCGCTTGAAGCCCCCCACCGGGCTGATGCGGTCCGGTCGGGGGGTGAGCAACGAGACCATGGGATGCCAACCGGTGACGGTCAGGTGCACGGTCAACGCCGCGAGGGCGGAGACACCTGCCACGGGAAGGATCAGCCGACCGGTGTGCCACGTGAGCCCCCGGATGGCATGCATGACGGGTGGAAGTGGCGTGGACCAGAGCCAGCCGACCAGCGCCTGAAGCTCACGCCACCAATCCGGAAGGAGCACGCTCAGGGTCCAGCCTCCCGCCACCAGCGCCGCGGCACCCGGTCCCAATCGGCTGCGCGCGACCTGACCTTCCCGGTGCGCGCGCTCGAGCCGCCTGGGCGTGGCGGCTTGGTTCTTCTCGCTCATGAGGGCGACATCCGCGCGAGGTCACCGGCGACCCTTCCGAGTTCATCGAGAAGCCTGCCTCCGATGAAGCCCAGGCCGAGCCACAGCACCACCGCGCCCCCGAGAATCCGCGCCGGCGCCGACACCTCCTGGAGACTCGCCCCCCCTCCCAACCTGCCGGCGGTCGCGAGCAGGCCATCCACCAGCAGGCAGAAGGCCGCGATGGGTGCCCCGATCGCGAGCCCGGCGGCCATGGCGCTTCCCACCAGGAGTGCGGCCTCCTGCACCCAGAGCGCTCCGTCGCTCAGCACCCCGGGCGTCACCACTGCATAGGTCCGGGCCAGCGCTTCCAACGTCAGGGGGAGCCCGAAGGTCACCGCACCCAAGGCCAGCAGCCAGCGGCTGAGCAGCTCCCCGGTCGCAGATTCACGGGTCCCTGCCACCGGCAGCGCAGCTTCTGCCGACGTCCCCCGCACCAGATCGATGAACCGCCCGCCGAGCTTCGCCGCATCGTACGGAGCGGCTGCCGCCAGTCCGAGCGCGGTTCCGAAGACCAGCTCCCTGATGAACCCCGCGATCCACCGCCCATCCTCCAGCAGCTCCGGCGCCGCGCGGACGCCCCCGGCGACGTGCAGAAAGCCCCCCAAGGCGACCACCAGGGACAAGCGCACCGTCGGGGGTGCGGAGGTGCCTCCGAACAGGGGGCAGAGGAACACCACCGGCAGCAACCTGGCCGCGATGAGCCCCGGGCCGACCACGTGCGGCAGCAGCAACCCCGCGATCGCCGGGCCGGGCGAGCTCACCTGCCCACCACCGTCAGCGCGAGGAGGACCTGATGCGCGAAGCGTGAGAGCTGGGCGCCGATCCAGGGGCCGCACAGAATGAGGGCCAGCACGGCCGCGCACAGCTTGGGCACGACCGAGAGGGTGCTCTCCTGCACCTGCGTCACCGCCTGAAGCACGCCGGAGAGCAGGCCCACCAGCAGGCTCGCTCCGATCGGGGGCAGGCTCGCGAGGACCATCAGCCACAGCGCCTCCCGCCCCAGCGACAACAGCAGCTCGGTGTCCATGGCGCGTCCCTAGCGGTAGCCCAGCACCAGACCGCGGGCGAGGAGCTCCCATCCATCCACTGCCACGAAGAGCAGCAACTTGAAGGGCAGGCTCACCTGGCTGGGCGAGAGGGTCTGCATGCCGAGCGCGAGCAGGATGTTGGCGACCACCATGTCCAGCACCAGGAACGGCAGGAAGATGAGGAAGCCGAGCTGGAAGGCCTCGCCCAGCTCGGTGACCACGAAAGCCGGCACCACGATGGAGAGGGCCTCCGCATCCGGGAGAGGGCCCTCGCCACCCCGCAGCTCATGGGCCAGCTCCTGAAAGTGCAGCCGGGAGTTCTCGCTCCCGTGGCGGAGGAGGAAGAGGCGCAGCGGCTCGAGGACCCGGGGGATGAGGTGCAGCGCATCCTGCAGATCGCCACCTTCGACCCACCCCGCCTCGAGCGCTTCCGACATCCGCGCACCGACCGGCGCCATCACGTGGAAGGTCAACACCACCGCCAGGCCGGTGAGCACCAGTGTCGGCGGCGCCTGCTGGGTCCCGAGCGCCGAGCGGGTCAGGGAGAGCACCACCGCCATCTTTCCGAAGCTGGTGAGCAGCACCACCGCGAAGGGCAGCAGGCTCATGCCCACCAGGAGCAGCAGCATCTGCAGGGGGGGCGCGGCCTGGGAGAGGGAGGCCAGGTCCGCGCTGGAGGGGGCGGCGCCGGCGAGCGCAGGCAGCCCGACCGCGACGCCCAGGGGAAAGGGGGTCCCTCTCATTGCCAGAGCCCCTTCTGAGCGCGCAGGACGCGCGCATCAGCGGCGCCCACGGGCAGCCCGGGGGGCTCCCGACGGGGCATCCCGTGGACGGTCGCAAAGCCGTCGCCGTGGACCACCAGATAGCGCTCCCCCTCCGCTTCGATGAGCGCAAGGCCGCAGCGGGGGGAGAGTCCGGTCCGGGCACGGACCTCCAGGGGGATCTCCTCGGGGGTGCCGGGGCGTCCGAGCGATCCCTGCTTCCACAGCCAACCCGCACCGGCGAGGCAGGCCACGGCGATCCAGACGCCGCTTCCGCCCCAACCCTGTTGTCGGGCGATCGCGGTCAGGACCAGACCGGCCAACAGCGCACCGGAGAGCAGCAGCCGTCCCTGCGGAGAACGCCAACGCACGGTGCGCCTCACTCGAGCAGCGAGAGGATGCGTGCACCCAGCTCGCCCTCGATGTCGACCAGCTCCGCCCGCGCGATGGCCCGCTCCCCCACGCGCAGCACCACCGGCTCACCGGGGTCGATCCTCAGCGGCAACACGTGCCCGGGTCGCACCTGCGCGAGCTGGGCGAGGGTCATCCGCAGCCGGGTGAGTTCCACCTCCACGTCCACCGGCAGCGCCGGCATCAGCTCGGTCGCCTCGCCCACGGCCCCCTGGGTGTCCTGCGCCATGTCTGTCTCTCCTTGCGATGGGCGCAGCGATGCGCCGGTGAAGCGAAGTCCCGCGGGCCCCAAGAGCGCCCTGAGTTCGAAGTCGTCGGTGAAAAGCCTCAAGGGGCCGCTCAGCCCCTCCCTCCCCCGGGATGCCTCCGGAAGCCGGATCACATCTCCTGCCGCCAGGCGCCGAAGCTCGGTCCGGGAGAGCGAACCGCCGGTCAGCGCGCAGCGCAGGGGAATGGTTGTCGCTGCAACCGGGGGCGCGAGCTGTTGGGGAGGTGGCTCGGACTGGGTGTGCAGGACGCTGCGCAGCGCGGTCCCCGGGACCAGCAGCCTTCCGGTTCCCTCGAGCCCATCGATCGAGAAGTCGAGGCCGAAGGCCAGATGACGCTGCCGCCCCTCGAGCCCCGCCAACGCTTCCCGGCGCTGCAACGTCACCCCCACCAGGCGTGGCCCCAGGCTGCTCCACACCCCGCCATGTCGGCGGATGCGCTCGAGGACGAGCAGGCAGAGGTAGCCGAAGGTGGCCTCCTCGATCCGGGTCAGTCGCGAGACCGGCGTCCATTGGGCGGGAAGGCCCGCGAGCCGTCCGAGCAACGCGGCGAGGAAGGGGAGCTCGATCTCGAGGACCGCGCCCTCGGAGGAGGCGGAGAGTTCGAGAAGCGCAAACCCTGCCGGCTGCGCCAGCGAATCCACCGGTCGGACGGCGGATGGCAGCAGCCTCGCCTCACACTGAAAGCGCAGCTCGAGCTCGCTGGAGAGGTCCGCGCAGACCGAGCTGGTCAAAGCGTCCGCCGCGGCTCGCAGCAGCGGCCGGTGATTCAGCGCGAGGTGGACCCGCGTGAGTCGGGCGGTGGTGAGCCGCAGGGGCTGTGCGTGGCGCGTCGGCTCGAGGGGTTGAAGTTGCATGGGCACCTCCGGGGTGTGGGCGTCCGCGGCGCCATTTCAAGGTTCCTGCCAAGGTCGCTCCCCCGGGCCTTCGCTGACCTCCGTCCCGCGACCGGGATGCGTGGTCCCGCGGGGCGGTCGGAGCCCCGGGGTGGGCCCGTCCGGGTTGGCCTTGGAGGTCAGCGCATGGCTTCGATGAGGAGGCGCTCCGCCAGGCGGCGGGTGTAGGCACAGCGCCGGGGCGAGGCTTGCGGCGCCTGCGAGGGGAAGCCCGGCCGGTGCTCGCGGGGGAGCTGGCGGAGGAGCTCGGCGCGCAGCAGGTGGGGCACCTCGTTGGCCAGCAGGTTCAGGCGGACATCGGCATCCATCCGCACCCCGAAGGCCAGGCTCAACGCCCGCTGGCGCCGCTCGGATCGTTCCGCCTGCAGCCGCTCCAACTCGGCACGCGCGCGGAGCCGGTCCACGCGCCTCAGCCCTTCGAAGAGTGAACGTGCGCCCTTGCCGCGAAAGGCGCTGCAGGCCAGCACCAGCGCCTCCAGGGCCAACCCCGCCGGCGCCGCCGCCCTCCGATCCCCCATCCGGGTCGGCTCGAACGCCACCGCTTCCTTCCGCTCCCGCCGCACCAGTCTCGTCGCCTGCATGGTGTCTTCCCCCTGCGCTTCACCTCTCCCAACCGGATCGCAACTTCAGCCCGTCCGACTCCCCGGGTGCGCGCGGCCCGAAGGCGGCGGGCCTGGGAGCTGCGTGTCCGCGACGTGCGCCTCGAAGCCGTGGGCGGTGGCCACCCTGGGGCGGGCGGGCGTGATCGCTGCTTCAGACTGTTCCACCGGGGGGGCCGCGCTGCGTCGTCGCGCCATCCAGATGCCGCACGCCAGCAGCCCGACCAGCAGCAGCCCCGGGGCGACGAGCCGTCGCACCTGCTCGAAACGGGACTCCCCGCTGGCGACCGGGAGGGGCGGCGCCTGAAGCTCCTGGATGACCACGGCCACGTCCGCTGCCGAGAGCCCGTCGACGCCGCCCGCCACCAGCTCCTGGATGTCACCCCGCATGGGGATCACCTCCGGCAGGGCCCCGGGCCGCACCTTCACCAGCGCCGAGGCCTTGGCCGGCGGGCGCTCCCGCGCGCCACGCAGCGGGGCCGGAAGCGAGAGCTGCACGCGTGCGCCCGCCACGCCCTCCAGCTGCTCGAGCGCCAGGACCGCCTGTTCCGCGAGCAGATGACTCTCCCGCAGTCGCTCCTCGGTGGGGGTGGGGACCATGGAACCGGAGGCGAAGACCTGGGCCATGCCTTCGCGGCGCACCCGGGGAAGCCCCAGCGCATTGAGCTGCTGGACCGCCGCCGCCTGCAGCTCCGCGGGGACCTGCACCGCCCAGGTCTTCCCCCTTCCCGATTCGGCGACCTTCTCGGAGGTGATCCCCACCAGCTGCAGCGCGGCCACCATCTCGTTGGCCTCGCGCTCCTCGAGCCCGTGGTGAATCTGCACGTCGCAGCCTGTGAGCAACCACAGCAGAAGCGCGCACAGGCACCCGGCAGGCCGTCGGGGGTTTCGGAAAAGGCGGCTCATAGCTGTGTCGTGAGCACCTGGCGGACGCCAGCGCTCCCCCGCTCCACGACCTTGCCCGCCAGCTCCAGCAGCTGACTCGAGCGGTAGACATCCGCCTGCAATCCGAGCAGCGCTGCGGGAGAGAGTCCCCGCCCGGATTGCGCCGATCGGAGCACCGCATCCAGCCGGGCCTGCGCTTCCGCCACCGACTGCACCGCGGTTCCCACCTTCTCCGAGAACCGGGTGCGGTGTGCCACGTCGGGACGGAGGGGCTCCTCCACCCGGAGGGATGCAGGCGCCTCCTGGACGCCCGCCGAGGCGCTCCGGGCGACCTTCATGGCTTGCGCAAAGTCTCCACGCCCGGGCCGGGAACCCTGAGCGCTCACGGCGCCGCCGACGCCCGTGGGCGCAACGGCCGCCGCCACCTGAGTGATGTGCATGGCGGCCTCGTCAGCGCACGTTGTTGATGGAGGCCTTGGCCGAGTCGTGCCGGACCTTCATCACGTTGGAGACCGCGGTGAACTGCCTGCTCTCCCGCTGCATCTCGCTCTGCAGCTGCAGGTACTGCTGGTTGAAGGCGAAGCTCTCGAGCTGCATCAGCCGCTGCGTCTCGAGCATCTCTCCCGGCGTCCCGTTTGCCGGGGCCGACGGCGTGAGGCCACCCTGCAAAGCCGGGGCGCCGAAGCCCCGCTCCGGTGCCGGCGTGGAGACCGTCAACGGGGCCACCTGGTTCATCGGCGACGGCGTCGACACCAGCCCTGCCACCTGACGGGCCGCACCGGTGGCGAGGCTCACGCCGCTGACCACCCCTCCCGGCACCGCTGCGCGCAGCGAGAGATCGACCACGCTGCTGATGGTGCCCGCGGCCTGCGAGAGGAACTGGCCGAAGTCACGCTGCGGCGTGGTGCGTCCGGCATTCGGGGAGAACTGCAGCGGCTGAAGGCGGGTGGGCGAAGGGTTCATGGGCCTCTCCTCGGGGACCGCGGCGGTTGGATGCTGCGGTGCGGTCCGCGCGGCCCGGCCTTTTCACGGTGCGTGCCTGCGGCCGTGCCCAGGAGGGGGGCCATCCCCGGACGTCCCGGGTGCCGGACCCTCGTCCGAAAAGTTGCCCCGATCCGCCTTTGCTTCAGAGTGGTCGCACCCTGTTGCACCGGAGCGTCCGGTGTGACCGCCCCTCACTTCGAGTGTCTCCCCGGAGGACGACATGCAGCCATCCATCCAAGACTTCTCTGAGCTGCGCGAGCGCTACCACCCGCGCGTGTCTGCGGACTTCATGGTGAAGGTCCTCCGCCATGGCCGCTCGGTGCTGCACCGCACCCAGGATCTCTCGATGGCCGGCGTCTTCGTCGAGGGCGTCCAGGCCCTCCCCGGGCACCAGGTGAACATCGTGCTCCCGCTGCCCAACGACCGCGACATCCTCGTGGACTGCACCGTGCGCCGCCTCACCGACAAGGGCGTGGCGCTGGAGTTCAGCGAGCTGGACTGGGACGACATGTTCGCCCTCGCCCGCTACCTCTACCCCCGCCTTCCCTGAGTCCTCACCCGGGGCGCGCGCTGACCGCGTCCGGAGAGGTGAACGGCGCGCCTCCCCTTCGAATCGGGGCGCCCCCACGCAGCATCCCCAACCGTCGATGCTGGGAAGCGCGCGGAGCAGCGCCCTACCTGCGCGCCTGGCGCAGCCGCTCCACCAGGTCCATCAGCTCGGCGCCACGAAAGGGTTTGTGGATGTAGCCATCCGCGCCCGCGGCCATTGCCGCCGTCACATCGGTCTTCTTTGTCCGACCGGTGAGCATGTAGATGGGGATGTCCGCCGTCTCCGGGTCTGCCTTGAGCATCCGCAGGGTGGTGATCCCATCCAGCTTCGGGAGCACCACGTCCATCAGCACGAGCTGGAAGTCGCCGCTCTTGGCGAGCTTGAGGCCCTCGGCGCCATCCACCGCGCAGGTGACCTCCACCCCATCCTCGGAGAGCATGCTGCTCACCAGCTCCCGAATGACCGGCTCGTCTTCGACCAGCAGGATGTGGAACGGCTCGCTCACGTCGCCTCGCTCAGGGGTGCGGATGGAAGACCGCGCCTCAGCCACCCTTCGTAGGTGACCGTTCGGCTCCCGTCCAGTTCACCGGAGCCACGTCCTCGCGACGCGTCCAGCCCTCGCGTCCATTCGCCAGCCGGATCCGCACGAAGCCGCCCTCGCGTGCGAGCAAGCGGACCTCCAGCCCCTCGTGAATCTCGAAGGCCACCGCGCCCTTCTCGGACGGGAACTCCCGGACCTGGGACACCTTGGCCATCACCACCGCGTCCTGAACGTTCGCGTCCACCCAGGTGCGGTTGGCGGTGAGCAGGCCCAGCGGGACGGCCACCACCAGGGAGACGATGGCGCCGACCAGCAGCGCCATCCGCAGACGTGCCGGGGTGAATCGCCGCGCACACAGCAGCAGGAAGCCCAGTACCCAGAGGATGAGGAAGCTCACGCCGGTGTCCGGAACCGGCGTGGCGTGCGCCAGCCGCTCGAGGAAGGGTGCCGGCTCCCCATCCCCCACCAGGGCGTCGAGCTGACGGGATCGCGCCAGGGCGAGGTTGCCCACGACGTCAGGGTCGTTGCCCCCTTCGCGTCGCGCGAGCTCCAGATGGAGCACCGCCTCTCCCAGCGAGCCCATTTCCAGCGCCGTCGTCCCCAAATTGAAGTGGACGTCCGCCCCCCCTGCACCATGCTCGAGCAGCTTGCGGTAGCCGGCCGCCGCAGCCTCGAAGTCACCCTGCAGGTGCGCCTCGTTGGCCTCGCGGAAGATCGCCTGGGCTTCGCTCTCGGTGTACCAGCTCCCCCGGCTCATCCGACCCTCCAGCCCTGCATCAGGGCGCTCGCGTCCTCGAGCACGCGCTCCCGCTCGCCGGCGTCCTGGCCGGGCGCGTACCGTCCGAGCGCGCAGGCATCGAGCACCCGCTTCACCCGCGCACGCTGGGCCTCGTCGATCCCCCGGGAGGTCAACGTCTCCTGGCGGGCCTCACCGGTCAGCCCCTGCACCGGCGTCGCGAGCTTCGCGGTGAGGAACTCGAGCACCGCCTTCTCCACCTCGGCGTAGAACGCTGCGGGGGCGGCATCACGCAGGAGCGTCTGGGCCCTGGTCAGCCGCTTGTGCGCGGCCCGCTGCTGGCGCTTCTGACCGTCCCCGCTCTGTGCCTCCCGCACCCGTCGATGCAGCGCGCCCGCGCCGGCGAGTGCCCCCAACAGCCCCACCGGCGCCACCACCAGCGGCCAGAACCATGCCCGCTTCGGCAGGGGCGCCGCGGGCGAGCGGAAGGAGGCCTGCGCCCGGATGGGATGGATGCCGGTCTGCTGGGCCACCTGATTGCGCGCGCTGGGAGGTGCGGCGCTCAGCCCTCCGCCGTCGGGCGCGACCGTTCCGCCGCCGGCTCCCGGGACCACGGTGACCCGGAAGGGGGCGCTGCGCGCGGTCTCGTAGCGACCCGTGTCCGGATTGAAGTGCGGATAGGTCAGCTCCGGAATGGTCAGGGTGCCGGTGCGCTTGGGGACCAGGACGTACTTGGCCACCCGCTCGCCCTGAACCACGCCCTGCGGTGTGCGCACCTCGTCGGTGATGGTGGGATCGAAGACCCGGAAGTCGTCCGTCTTCGGCGCGAGGCGGGGCGGCATCTGGTTGCGCACGTTGCCGCGTCCCGACAGCTTCACCTCGACCTCGATCGGCTGGTTCAGCTCCACGGTCGTGCGGTTCGACTCCACCGAAAGCTCCCACGCTCCCACGTGCAGCGGCGCCATCCCGTCGGGGGCTCCGGGAGGCAGGGGCTCGACCTGGATGGTCAGCGCCGGGGTGCGGCGGGTGAGGCGCTCTCCGGCGTAGAGGTAGCCGGTGGTGATGTCCGCACTGGCCTGGCCGATGGTCAGCTCGCCCGAACGCACCGGGAACACGGCGGTCCGCCGCAGCATGTACGCCCGGTACGGCACGCCCTCAATGGTCCGGTACTGCGGCGCGAGGCTGGTGGGCGCGTCGATCTGCTCCGTGACGAAGCCCTCGAGCTTCGGGAGCATGAAGGCGTCGACGTTCGAGAGATCCGACCTGCTGAAGATCCAGATCGTCATCGTCACCTGCTCGCCGACCCGCACGCGGGTGCGGTCCACGAAGGTGCGCATGAAGAGATCCGGTTCGCGGGTCGGGATGCGCACGCCGGGGAAGTCCTTCCCGGTGGGCTCCCCTCGACTCCGGGTCCGTCCCATGAACTGCTCGTCCATCAGCTCGTCGAGCAGCCCCGGGGGGAAGAGGCCGGCAAAGGGATCCTGCGATCGGCTGGGCGCGGGACGACGGCGCGGCTGCACCACACTGCCCGCCTTCACGGTGATGGTCAGGGGCGCGGTGCGGAACACCTCGCCTCCGGACTCCAGCGTCGCGGGGGGCAGCTCGAAGACGCCGGGACGCAGGGCCTGGAGGACGAGGGTCAGGGTGCGCTGGGTGCTCATCCGCGTCCCACCGGCACCCATGGAGATGGAGCGGTTCACCCCGCCCTGGCGGCTGAGGATGTGGAAGTCGGGCGTCTCGGGCGGATGGATGCGCGCGTCGCCACCCACGTCGCTGGCAACGATCTGAACCCGGAAGGTGTCCTCGGTGCCGACCACCTCGTGCTCGGTTTCCATGGTGAGGCTTGGCGACTGCGCACCGGCAGCACCCGCCCACAGCAGCGCCGCCAACACCCCCGCCAGCCGCGCGGCGCTACCAGTCCTTCTGGTTGCCATCCCGTGGCCTCTTCCTTCCCTGGAACCGCCAGAGCTGCAGGTTGCGCTCGTCCTGCTTCATGGCGTCCAACATGCTTTCTGCCTCCTGCGCGGAGATGCCCTCCTGCTCGCCCTCGGAGGGTTCGGGGGCCTCGGTGCCCGCGCCGCTTCCGGCCGCGCTTCCCGCGTCCGCGTCCTCGGGTTCGCCGTCGGGCCGTCCATCACCGCCATCGCTCCCCGCGTCCCCGTCCTCCCCCTCGCCCTCTGCGGGATCGTCACCGGCATCCTCTCCGGCGTCCCCCTGGCCTCCGTCGAGCTCGCCGGCGTCGGGTCCGCGCTCCGATCTGTCGCCGGCGTCCCCCTGATCGTCACCGCCGTCGCTGCCGGCATCCTCCGCTCCCTCTGCGGATTCGGAGGAACCGGGTTCCTCGCCCCCATCTTCCGGAGACCCTTCGTCCTGGCCTCCATCGGTGCCGCCGTCGAGGCCCTCCTCCCCACCGTCCCCCTCTTCGCCACCGTCCTGGGCGTCACCCTCCTCCTGGGAGCGGTCGCCCTCGCCGCCATCTTCCCCCCCATCGTCCTCGCCGCCGTCGGACTCGCCGTCCTCGCTCCCGCCGTCCTGGCCGCCGTCCTGCCCGGTCTCCTCGGGCTCACCGCCGTCGGGGGTGTCCTGGCCTCCGTCCGCGGGTGCATCCTGCTTCGGCGGGACGTTGCGCAGCAGCACCTCCAGGTTGTGGCGGGCGTCGGCGTCTCCGGGGTTGAGGGTGAGCGCCCGGCGGTACGCTGCAATGGCCTCCTTGCGCGCAGAGCCTGATGCGTGGACGTTGCCGAGGTTGTAGGCCGACTTCGCGCGTAGCTCCCGGGACAGCGCCGGGTCCTCGGCGAGCTCCCTGAAGATGGCCGCAGCCTCCTCACGCTGCCCGAGCTCAGCCAGCGCGAGCGCCCGGTTGTGCTCGAGCTCAGGTCGGCTGCCCAGCCGCGCCTTGGCGGCGTCGAAGGCGTCCAGGGCCTCCTGCGGCTTGCCGGCAGCAAGCGCGGTCATCCCCTCCACCACCTCGGGCGGGTTCTCGTGGAACGGCCCCATCGCGCCGGCAGGCAACGCGGCGAGCGCGCTCAGGAGGAGCAGGCCGAAGGCAGCGCGCCTCATGCCCCTTCCCTCCCCACGCGCCGGGAGGGCTGCACCAACAGTCCAAGGGCCCAGAACAGAAGACCGGCGAAGAGGAAGCGCTGGAACTGCTCCTGGTAGCGATAGGTGACCCGGCTCTCGTACTCGGCCTTCTTCATCCCATCGAGCCGCTCGACCACCCGGGTGACGGCGACCCCGCGGGGCACGTGGAAGTACGCGCCCTCGGTGAGCTCCGCGAGCTGCTGCAGGCCCGCGGCATCGAGACGGGAGACCACCACCTCGCCGTTCGGGCCCCGCTGCATCCCCACCTGCTGCCCGCGACGGTTGAAGATGGGGATGGTCTCCCCCTCCTCACTGCCGATGCCCACCGCCAGGATCCGGATGCCCTTGGCCGCCAGCGCCTCGGCCGCGGTGCGGGCGTTGCCTTCGAGGTCCTCCCCGTCGGTGAGCAGGACCACCACCCGATCCTGCACGCCGGAGCCGGACTCCTCGAGCATGCGCGCCGCGGTGTTCAGCGCATCCGCGACGTTCGTTCCCCCCTGCGGCATGTCCTGGGGATCCACCGCCCGCAGGAAGAGCTTGGCGGCCGCATAGTCGCTCGTCAGCGGGCACTGCACGTGGGCCAGGCCCGCGAAGGCCACGATGCCCACGCGATCCCCGCCCAGGGAATCGAGGAGCGTCGTCAGCTCGAGCTTGGCGCGGGTGATGCGATCCGGTTCCACGTCCCTCGCCAACATGGACTTGCTGGCGTCGAGCGCCACCACCACGTCCAGACCTTCGCGGCGGATGGGTTCGGGCGTCCCTCCACATTGAGGCTGGGCGAGCGCCACCGCGAGGAGCGCGAACCCCAGGCACTGGAGGACCGAACGGAGGATGGGCCGGGCGACGGAGACGCCCTCGGTCAGGATCGGCCCCAGGCGTGCGCCGAAGACCTGACGGATGCGGACGATGCGCCGGCTCCCGAAGACCACGCCCACCGGGATCAACGCCAGGAAGGCGAGCGCCAACAGGAGCGCCCAGGGCCGCACCAGCTGCATCTGCTCCCCGAGGAGCGTGAACGTCCAGGGCCCCATCATGGGAACACCCTCAGGAGCCCGATGCGGACCACCAACTCGAAGAGGCCGAGCAGCAGCCCCAGCGCCAGGAAGGGCGCGTAGAGCTCCCGCACGTTCGCCGCCGCGCCCCCTTCGAGCAGCTCACTCTTCTCCAGCCGATCGAGGACCCGCTGCAGGCCATCCTCGAGCGATTGGCGATCCGTGGCGCGGTAGTACTCACCACCGGTGAGCTGGGAGATCTCCTGAAGCAGCTCCGGGTTCACCGGCAGCTCGACCATGCTGTAGGTCGAGTTCCCGAAGAGATCGCGTCCCGAGGGGAAGGGGACCTTGCCGCCCTTGCCCACCAGGATGGTGTAGACCGGGATGTCGAGCGCCACCGCCATCTTCGCCGCATCCATGGGAGACAGGCGGCCGGCGTTGTTGTCGCCGTCGGTGATGAGGACGACCACCCGGCTCTCGGCATCCGAGTCCCGGAGGCGGTTGAGCGAGGTCGCCAGCGCATCCCCGATGGCGGTTCCGTCCTCGAGGACCCGCGTGCGCAGCTGGTCCACCACCTCGAGCAGCACCCGGTAGTCCAGCGTCAGGGGGGCCTGGGTGTAGGCCACGCCCGCGAACACCACCAGGCCGATGCGGTCGTTCACGCGCTTGGCGATGAAGTTCTGCAGGACCTCCTTGGCCACGTTCAGGCGGTTGGAGGGCTTGAAGTCCGCCGCCTCCATGGAGGTCGACAGGTCGAGCGCAATGACGATGTCGATGCCCTCGACGGTGAAGTCACGGATGCGTGCTCCCCGCTCCTGGGGACGGGCCAGCGCCAGCACCAGGAACAGGACCGCGGCTGCCTGCAGGAAGGGAAGCAGCACGACGGCCACGGCACGGATGCCGCGTCCCCGCCGGACCAGGACGTGGGCCAGCGGGAAGCGGACCACGGCGCGCGTGCGATGCCCCACCACCGCAGCCCAGATGAGCAGCGGGATGAGCGCGAGCAGCCACAGCGCCTGCGGGTGTTGGAACTGGAGCCCCTCAGGCAGCATCCGGCGCTCCTGACGTCGGGGGACTGGGAGGCGTCGAGAACCCGGCCTCCGCCTCGTCGACGAGCCGCAGGGCCGCGTCGATGGCGGCCTCGCACGCGGAGGGATCGACCTGCAGCTTGGCGAACTTCACCAGGTCCGCCTCCTCGAGCATGGTCCGGGTCGAGCCGACCACGCGCGTGGGCGCCGTCGTCTCAGAGAGGGCGACGCTCAGCTCATAGGTCGTGCTCTCCATGGCCTCCACGCCGTAGCGCTCGCCGACATAGGCCCGGAGGATCTCCGAGAGGCGGCTGTAGAAGGCCTTCTGTTCTCCGGCTTCGTGCAGCTTCTCCGCGCGCAGATCGACCAGCGCCTTGCGGGTGCGGACGTCCAGCGGCGGCAACACCGGCGGTGGCGCGACCTTCGGAGGCCGCGCGCGCCACCAGCGATAGAGGAACCAGAGCATCACCAGCAGCGCGACGATCGCGAGTGCGTACCAGAGCAGACGCAGGGTGAAGACCGGCACATCCTCCGCAGGCTTGAAGCCCCGCAGCTCAGCGCCCTCCTCCATCACCTCATCCGGAAGGGAGGCCAACCCGGTGACCATCACCGGCTCCGAGATCCAGGGGCGCGCGCCTTCCGGCGTCGCGACCTCGAAGGGGACCTGGAGCTGCTGCTCGCCGAGTTCGAAGAGCGCGAGCTCGAGGGTGAAGGTGGTCCGCGCGCCCTCCTCCGAGTCGGTGCGCGCGCGCTGCTGATTGAGAAGGGAGAAGGCCCCCAGCTCCTCGGCTGCGGTGAGCTCCCAACGTTGGGACGCGTCGTGTCGGAGGGACAGGGTGAGCGTGAAGGGTGTCCCCAGCGTCACCTCGACCTGTGAGAGCTCGGAGGTCACTTCCAACGGGGCGATTGCCTGCCCGGGCGTGCCATCGGCCGTGGTCGGGGCCGTCTGAAGCGGCACCGCCTCCGGATCCGCAGGCGCCTGCGCAACCGCCGTGAAGCTCCCGAACAGAAGCAGCGCCAGCCCAAGCCCTGAGAAGATGCCCGCCCTCATGCTGCGAGCCTCCGCGCCCGGAGCCTGAAGAAGCGCTGCAGCGCGAGACCGTGATCATCGCCGGCGCTGAGCGCGACGTGATCGAGTCGGATCTTGCGGAAGAGCTGCTCCCGCGCTGCGCGTCGCTCGGCGGCATGTCGCTTCAGGGCCTGCTGCACCACCTTCGCGTTGGAGTCCACGAGCACCCGCTCCCCGGTCTCCGGATCCTCGAGGGCGATGAGCCCCATGGGAGGAAGCCCCTCCTCCATCGGATCGGAGATCACCACCGGGACCAGGTCATGGCGCCGCGCGGCCAGGCGCATCGGGCCCTCGTAGCCTTCCGCGATGAAGTCGGAGATCAGGAAGGTGACCGCCCCACGTGGCGCGAGCTGTCGCAGCCGGTTGAGCCCCAGACTCAGATCGGTCCCCCTGCCCTCCGGCCGGTGCGTGAGGATGTCGCTGACCACGCGCATGACGTGCTTGCGGCCCTTGCGGGGAGGCACGATCTTCTCGAGGCGATCGCTGAAGAGCACGAGCCCCACCCGATCGTTGTTCGCGGTGGCGCTGAAGGCGATCTGCGCTGCGACCTCGGCGGCGATCTCCGACTTGGTGCGTCCGTGGCTCCCGAAGCTCCCGGAAGCCGAGACGTCCACCAGCAGCATCACCGTCAGCTCACGCTCCTCGGTGAAGACCTTCACGTACGGCTCGCGCATGCGCGCGGTGACGTTCCAGTCGATGGTGCGGATCTCGTCGCCGGGCTGGTACTGCCGCACCTCGCTGAAGGCCATGCCCCGCCCCTTGAAGACGGACTGGTACTGACCTGCCAACGAATCGGCGACGACCTTCCGGGTCCGGATCTCCAGGCGGCGGATCCGGCGGATGAGCTCCTTGGACAGCATGTCGGGGGTGCGTTCTCCGCGGTGTGGCGCCGGTGGGGGTCAGGGGACCTCGATGCGATCGAAGACCCGCTGGATGATCCGCTCGGGGGTGAGCTCCTCGGCCTCGGCCTCGTAGGTGAGCGACACGCGGTGGCGGAGCACGTCGAAGCCGATGGCCTTCACGTCCTCGGGGGTGACGAACCCGCGGCCGCGGAGGAAGGCGTGGGCGCGGGAGGCCTGCAGGAGGGCCAGCGTCGCGCGCGGGCTCGCGCCGAACTGGAGCAGACCGTCGAGATCCTTGAGCCCGTAGCGCAGCGGCTCACGCGTCGCGAACACGACGTCGAGGATGTACTCCTTCACCTTGTCGTCGACGTAGATCGCCGAGACGACATTGCGGGCGCGCTCGATCTCGTCCGGACCGATGACCGGCGTCGCCTGCGGAGACTCACCGGTGCCCATGCGGTTCATGATGACCCGCTCCTCGTCCCGCGACGGGTAGGAGACCTTCACCTTGAGCATGAAGCGATCGACCTGCGCCTCGGGCAGCGGATAGGTCCCCTCCTGCTCCACCGGGTTCTGCGTCGCGAGGACCAGGAAGGGCCGGGGCAGCGGGAAGGTCTGCTCACCGATGGTGACCTGCTTCTCCTGCATCGCCTCCAGCAGCGCGGACTGGACCTTGGCGGGGGCGCGGTTGATCTCGTCGGCGAGCACCACGTTCGCGAAGATCGGGCCCTGGCGCACCGCGAACGCGCCGCTGTGCTGGTTGTAGATGGTCGTCCCCACCAGGTCCGCAGGGAGCAGGTCCGGCGTGAACTGGATGCGCGAGAAGCTCAGCTTGATCGCATCCGCGATCGTCCGGACCGTCAGCGTCTTTGCGAGCCCAGGGACGCCCTCGAGCAGCACGTGCCCATTGCACAGCAGGCCGATGAGCACGCGGTCCAGCATGGTGCGCTGACCGACGATGACGTTGCCGACCTCGCGGCTCAGCAGCTCGACGAAGGAGGCCTCTTCCGCGACACGTTCATTCAGCGCCCGAATGTCCAAGTCCATGGGGACGTTCTAGAGCGAAACGCGCCCGGAGGGCTATGCCTTTGGG
>Ga0079224_100003776_pt1 | contig 19281 bp, 16 predicted proteins | sample Stecom2015_FD_80414 | JGI IMG/M metagenome (GOLD analysis project Ga0079224, IMG submission 80414) | Agricultural soil microbial communities from Utah to study Nitrogen management - Steer compost 2015 | ecosystem: Environmental > Terrestrial > Soil > Agricultural land | place: USA: Utah... | reverse complement strand
CGGATGACTCGGGCATAGGCCACCTTACGGGCAGAGGTGGATGCCGCGGTAGTGTGTGCCCGTGACGACGGCCGAGCCACACCTCAACCGCGCCTCCGCCGGCGAAACCGCAGCCACCGATCCGGCACCTCCCGACCCGACTCCCACCGACCCGACTCCGACCGAGCCGGCACCGACCGAGCCGCCGCCCCGGGCCACGCCCGAGCCCGGCCCCGGGTCGCCGCCCGAGCCCGGCCGCCGGGTCGGCCTCCGGTCCCTGCTGCCGTACCTGCGTGGCCACCGGCGGGCCCTGCTCGCGGTGGTGGTGCTCTCCCTGCTCTCCGCCGCCGGTACGCTCGCCCAACCGCTGCTGATCCGGTCGGTGCTGAACGGCATCGGCGCCGGGGAGGTGGTCACCGGCAGCGTCACCGCGCTGGTCGGCCTGCTCGTCGCGGTCGCCGTGGTCTACGCCGGGCGCAACTACCTGCTGCAACGCGCCGCCGAAGGGCTGGTGCTGAGTACCCGGCGACGCCTCGCCGGCCACCTGCTGCGCCTGCCGATCGTCGAGTACGACCAGCGGCGTACCGGCGATCTGCTGTCCCGGATGGGCGCCGACACCACGCTGCTGCGCTCGGTGATCACCTCCGGAGTCCTGGAGATGGCGAGCGGCGTGGTGATCGTGGTCGGGGCCGCGATCATGATGGTCGTCATCGACCCGCTGATGTTCGGGGTCACCGTGCTGGCGATGGTGGGGCTGATCGGCGGCATCACGATCGCCCGCCGGGTACGCGGCGTCTCCGAGCAGGCGCAGACCCGGGTCGGCGAGATGACGGCCGCGGTGGAGCGGGCGATCACCGCGGCCCGCACGATCCGGGCCGCCCGGGCGGAGGCGCGGGAGGCCGCGGTCATCACCCACAGCGCACACGAGGCGTACCTCGCCGGTCTGCGGATGGCCCGGTTGCAGGCGATGGTGGGTCCGGCGGTGACCACCGTGATCCAGGCCGCGTTCCTGGCCGTACTCGGGGTCGGGGGCGCCCGGGTCGCCGCCGGCGGCATGAGCGTGGGCGACCTGGTGGCGTTCGTACTCTTCCTGTTCCTGCTGATGATGCCGATCGCGCAGGCCATGAACGCGTACACCCAGCTGCAGGCCGGGCTGGGGGCGCTACAGCGGATCGAGGACGTGCTGGCGCTGCCCACCGAGACCGCCGGGGACCTGCCCGCGGCGGTCGCGACCCCGAAGGCGGAGTCACCGGCGGTGGAGTTCAAGCGGGTGACCTTCGCGTACCCGGGGGGCGATCCGGTGCTGCGCGAGGTCAGCTTCCGGGTACCGTACGGCACCCGGACCGCACTGGTGGGCCCTTCGGGCGCCGGCAAGTCGACACTGCTCGCCCTGGCCGAGCGGTTCTACGACGCCACCGGCGGGGCGGTACGCGTGGGCGGGCTGGACGTCCGGGACCAGCCCCGCGAGCAGCTCCGGGCCCAGCTCGGCTACGTCGAGCAGGAGGCGCCGGTGCTGGCCGGCACGATCCGGGACAATCTGCTGCTGGCCGCGCCGGAGGCGGACGAGGCCACGCTGCGGGAGGTACTCGCCACGGTCAACCTCTCCGACCTGGCGGAGCGCGCCCCCGAGGGCCTGGACGCCCAGGTCGGCGAGGGCGGGGTGCTGCTCTCCGGCGGGGAACGCCAACGGCTGGCGATCGCCCGTACCCTGCTCTCCGGCGCGCCGATCCTGCTCATGGACGAGCCGACCAGCAACCTGGACGCCCGTAACGAGCACGCCCTGCGGCAGGCGATCGACGCGGTCTCCGCCCAGCGGACCCTGATCGTGGTCGCCCACCGGCTCTCCACAGTGGTGGACGCGGACCAGATCGTGGTGCTCGACCGGGGCCGGGTGGTCGCGGTCGGCACCCACCAGGAGCTGGCCGACACCAGCCCGCTCTACCGGGAGCTCGCCGCCCACCAGCTCCTGGTGACCTAGCCGCTCAGTTCGGGGCGAGCGCGCTGTCGCTGGAGAACACCAGCCCGACGCTGATCTCGCCGTCCCGGAGCGCCTGCTTGGTCAACGGGCCGCCAGCGTCCAACGAGGAGAATTGACCCACCGTCAGGCCGTACTCCTCTTCCAGGCCGAGCTGGCAGAACGGCCGCTGCGGGCACTCCGGCGGTCCACCCAGGATGGTCTCGGCGCCCGAGCACCGCTCGGCGAGATCGCTGAGGGTGCTCACGCCGTACTCCGTGGCGAAGGCTTCGGTGACCGCGAACGCGTTCTGGTTGGCCGCTTCCGACGGCTCGCCGAAGACCAGGTCCACCTGCTCCCCGAGCGCGCGCAGCTCCGCCAGGCTCGCCGCCACGTCACTGGAGGCCAGCGGCTCCGGGTTGGCCCCGTTCACCTGGGCGTTCAGGTACTCGGTCACGGTCCCGAGGTACTCCGGCACCACCTGCACCGCACCGCTCTGCAGCTCGGGCTGGTACAGCTCGCGGTTGTCGACCGTGCGGACCTCCGCGTCGTACCCGGCCGCGGCCAGCGCGATCTGGTACAGCTCGCCGAGGGTCTGGCTCTCGCTGAACCCGGCGGTCACGATCACCACCTCGCCGCCCGGGCCGGCCGCGATGCCGTCGGTGAGGCCCTCGGTCTCGGCGAAGGCCTCCGCCGCCTGCCGGGGCGTCTGCCGGTCCACATCGACCGCCTGGTTGAGCTGGATCAGCTTCGGGGTGTCGAGGGCGGCGGAGACCGTGTCCAGCGCCGCGATCAGCTCCGGATCGGCCGCGTCCTCGTGGACCGCCGGGAGGATGTTCTCCGCGGTCTGCCACTGCCGGTCGTCTTCGAGTACCACCAGCTGCTCGCCGGCGACCGGCGCGCAGCCCTCGCCCGCCGCGGCGGTGTCGGGAGCTTCCGTGCCGGACTGCCCGGCTTCACCGCACGCGGATGTCACCGCCAGCAGGCCCGTCAGCGCGAGCCCGGAGAGCACTGTGGTGCGTTCTGTTGCACGCATAACCGCCCGCCTTCTGTGTCCCGGCGCGACATTGCTGCCGGCCGCGTGTCTGGCGGACGGGGTGCCGCCCGCGCTACGCCCAGCCAATCTCGCCTCGACGGGCACCGGCAACGGGACGTGACGTGAGTCACATTACAAGCTCATATCGACGCCGCGGTGACCCGCCGGCGTACCCGGCGGCGTAGCGGCTTGGGGGTCAGCACCCGCTCGGCCAGCGCCAGCCCGCCCTCTACCAGCATCGCCAGCGCCGCCACCAGGAAGCCGCCGGCGAGGATCTGGCCGCCGCCGGTGACCAGGCCGAGACCGAACCCGGCCCCGATGATCTGGCCCAGACCGCCGCCGTTGACGAACACCGCCAGGGTGACCGTGGCGACCACCTGCACCGCGGCGGTGCGGAAACCGCTGGCCAGGTACGGCACGGCGAGCGGTAGCTCGACTCGCCGCAGCAGCTGCCCGCCGGAGAGGCCCATGCCCGCGGCGGCGTCCCGGACCTCCGGGTCGACCTGCCGCACCCCGGTGTACGCGGTGGCGAGCAGCGGCGGCACCGCGAAGATCGCGAGCGCCACGATCACCGCCGGGCGGCCGAAGCCGACGAAGGTCAGCGGCAGGATGGTCAGGGTGGCCAGCACCGGGATGGCGAGCGTGAGGTTGGAGAAGATCACGATCGCGTGCCCGCCCCGACCCCGGTGCCCCAGCCAGATCCCGACCGGCCAGGCGACCAGGCAGCCGAGCGCCACCGCCCCGGCGGAGAGCAGCAGGTGTTCGCCCAGCCGGTCGAGGATGCCGCCCGGGTTGGTCCAGTTCAGCGGGTCGTTGAGCCAGATCACCGCCTGCCGCAGCGGGTCGCTCACGGGACCATCTCCGCGGTCTCGGGGGAGCGCGACCCGACCGGCCGGGCCGACGACCGGGTCCAGGGGGTGGCGAGCCGGCCCAGCCCGAGCAGCAGCAGGTCCAGTGCGAGGGCGAGGGCCACACACAGCACCGTACCGGTGAGGATCTCAGCCTTGAAGAAGTTGTTCCGGAAGCCCTCGATGATCAGCCGACCCAGGCCGCCGTGGCCGGGCAGGACCCCGATCGTGGTCATCGCCACCGTGGAGACCGTGGCCAGCCGCAGCCCGGTGAGGATGCCGGGGATCGCCAGCGGGAGTTCGATCCGCAGCAGCTGCGCCAGCCGCCCGTACCCCATGCCCCGCGCGGCGTCCCGGACCTCCTCCGGGACCTGGACCAGTCCGGTGAGCGTGTTGCGGATCAGCATCAGCAATGCGTAGATCGCGAGCGGGATCACCACCGTGATCGGGCGTAACCCCAGGTATGGGGTGACGAAGGCGAAGACCGCCAGGGCCGGGACGGTGTAGAGCACGCCGGCGGATGCCAGAATCGGTCCGGTGAGCGGACGGAACCAGTACGCCAGCACCGCCAGCGGCAGGGCGATCGCGGTGGCGAGCAGGACCGCCTGGGTGGTGAGGCTGATGTGCTCGACCAGGGCGGTCAGGATCCGGTCGGAGTTATTTTCGAGGTACCGCCACGATACCCATGAGTTGTCCGGAGCGGGACTGCTCTGGGCGAGAGCGTCCGCGCTCCGGGCGAGCCCGGCCGTGGCATAGGAGGGCATGAAGTGGACGTTACCGCGGCGGGTGGCGCATCGACCGCCGCGTCCGCGATCACCCTGGAGTCGCTGCGCAAGCAGTTCCCGGACGGCACGGTGGCGGTGACCTCGCTGGACCTGCGCGTGGAAGCCGGCGAGCTGGCGGTCCTGATCGGCCCGTCGGGCTGCGGCAAGTCCACCGTCCTGCGGATGATCAACCGGCTGGTGGAGCCGACCGCCGGGCGGGTACTGCTGGACGGCGTCGACGTCACCCACGCCGACCCGGTGGCGCTGCGCCGCCAGATCGGGTACGTGATCCAGCACGTGGGCCTGTTCCCGCACCAGACCGTGCGGGCCAACATCGGGACCGTGCCGCGGCTGCTGGGTTGGGACCGGCGGCGGATCCGGGCCCGCGCCGACGAGCTGCTGGAGCTGGTCGGGCTGCCACCGGGCCGGTACGCCCGGCGCTACCCACACGAACTCTCCGGCGGCCAGCGGCAGCGGGTCGGGGTGGCCCGGGCCCTGGCCGCCGATCCAGTGCTGCTGTTGATGGACGAGCCGTTCTCGGCGGTCGACCCGATCACCCGCACCCGGCTACAGGAGGAGTTCCGGCGGCTACAGGCCGAGGTACGCAAGACCATCGTGCTGGTCACCCACGACCTGGACGAAGCGGTACGCCTGGGCGACCGGATCGCGGTGCTCTCCCAGGGCGGGGTGCTGGAGCAGTACGCCGAGCCGGGCCGCCTGCTGGGGGAGCCGGGCACCGAGTTCGTGCGGGAGTTCGTCGGCGCCGACCGGGGGGTGCGCCGGCTGGCGGTCACCCCGATCCGCCGGGAGCTGTTGATCTCCGAGCCGCCGGAACGGGCGGGTCCGGAGCCGGTGGTGCCGCTGGCCGGCTCGCTCTACGACGCGCTCTCCGCGATGCTCGTGGCGGGCACGGACCGGGTGCTGGTCACCGGTCCGGGCGGGGATCGGCTCGGATACCTCACCCGGGACGCCGTGCTCGCGCCGCCGGCGCGCGTACCCGACCCCCGGGTCACCGGTTCATAAATATTGGCACCGGTCGCGCGCTGGTGGCATCCTTGGTAGCCATGGCGCGGCGGGAGCACGAGCGCGCTGCCGACGTGGACCGCGAGGAGGTCGCTGAGCGGCTACGCCAGGCGGTGGCCGAGGGCCGCCTCGACCTCGATGAGTACGATGAGCGGCTCGCCCAGGTGTACCGTGCCCGCACCTACGGTGAGCTTGACCGCCTCGTGGATGACCTGCCCAAGCCGGTGCCGGCGCCGCCGCCACCGCAGCCGCACGCGGTGCGGCGCTGGCTCGTGGAGCAGTGGCGGCCCTGGGCCACGGTCGTCATGATCTGTGTGACCATCTGGTCACTGACTTCGATCATGAGCGCGGAGCTGCTCTACTTCTGGCCACTGTGGGTGGCGGTGCCCTGGGGAGTGGTGCTCATCTGCCGCACGATCTTTGGCCTCTCCAGTGGTGAGCCGCACCAGTACGCCGCCCGCCGTCCGGAGCGCCCGCCCGCCACCTGAGCGCCGCACACCAGTCAAGTCCCATCGTCAGCTGGGCTCCCGGTGGGATGCTCCATCTTCAGCCGGGCGCCCCTGCTAGGGGTAGAGCATCAGGAGGGCTCCCCTGTTGCGGTGAATGGCGCCAGCCGGGGTCCCCTGTTGCGGTGAATGGCGCCAGCCGGGGTCCCCTGCTGGGGTGACACCGCCGGCCGGCGCACCTTTGGGTTGGTGTGGGCCGCGTCGCCGCGGACCTGGGTAGCCGCTCATTAGGATCTGTCGGCGTGGACGTGATCCGAGTGACCGGTGGCGCCCGGCTGAGCGGCGAAGTCACCGTGGTGGGGGCCAAGAACTCGGCGTTGAAGCTGATGGCGGCGGCGTTGCTGGCACCGGGGCGGACCGTGGTGACCAATGTGCCGAGGATCACCGACATCGCGGTGATGGCCGAGGTGCTCCGCCGGCTGGGCTGCGTGGTGGAGATCGAGGGAGACCAGGTCTCGGTGGAGACTCCGGAGCGGCCCGACACCGAGACCGACTACGATCTGGTCCGGCAGTTACGCGCTTCGATCTGCGTGCTCGGGCCGTTGCTGGCCCGCTGCGGATACGCCCGGGTGGCGCACCCGGGCGGGGACGCGATCGGGTCCCGCGGTCTGGACATGCACATCGCGGGGCTGAGCCGGATGGGCGCGGAGATCTCCGGGGAGCACGGGTTCGTCATCGCCTCCGCTCCGCGCGGGTTGCACGGTGCCACCATCTGGCTCGACTTCCCCAGCGTCGGGGCGACCGAGAACCTCCTCATGGCCGCCGTGCTGGCGCGGGGTGGCACGCAGTTGGACAATGTGGCCCGGGAGCCGGAGATCGTCGATCTGTGCACGATGCTCACCGCCATGGGGGCGCGGATCTCCGGCGCCGGTACCTCCCGGTTGGAGATCGAAGGGGTGCCGGAGCTGACGCCGGTCACCCACCGGTGCGTCGGGGACCGGATCGTCGCCGGCACGTGGGCGTTCGGCGCGGCGATGACCCGCGGGGACGTGACCGTGACCGGGGTGGACCCGCAGTACATCGAGATCGCGCTGGACAAGCTGGTCTCCGCCGGCTGCCTGGTCGAGACCGGGCCGGACACCCTGCGGGTACGCATGGACCAGCGGCCCCGGGCGGTCGACGTGGTGACCCTGCCCTATCCGGGCTTCGCCACCGACCTGCTGCCGATGGCGATCGCGCTCGCCTCGGTGAGCGAGGGCAGCTCGATGGTCACCGAGAACATCTTCGACGGCCGGTTCATGTTCGTCAATGAGATGCTGCGGCTGGGCGCGTACATCCAGACCGACGGTCACCACGCGGTGGTCCGCGGCCGCGAGCGGCTCTCCAGCGCCCCGGTGCGCGCGACCGACATCCGGGCCGGAGCCGGGCTGATCATGGCTGCCCTGTGTACCGATGGGGTGAGCGAGGTCAGCCACGTGCACCACATCGACCGAGGCTACCCGGACGTGGTGCGGGACCTGCGCCGGCTGGGCGCGACCGTGGAGCGCACCACCGTCCCGGACGCGCCAGACATGACCCTGCCCGGGCCCCGCCCCGACCCGGTCGGTCGGGTGCGGCCGTGACACAGGCCGGCCGGGTGAGTACCCGGCCGGCCTGTGGAGGCGTTACCCCGGTCGCGCGGCTCAGCCCGTGAACGGTGCCACGTCGGTCACGGTGACCTTGATGTCGGCGCCGCTGGGAGCGGTGTAGGTCACCGTCTGGCCCGGCCGGGCCCCGAGAATGGCGCGGCCGAGCGCGGACTCAGGACTGTAGACGGTCAGGTCGGTGGTGGTGGCGATCTCCCGCGACCCGAGCAGGAACGTCTCGGTGTCGTCCGCGTCGTCGTCGAAGTGGATCGTGACCACAGTGCCCGGAGCCACCACCCCGGTGGCCGGACCATCGCCCACCCGGGCACGCCGCAGCAGGTCCTCCAGATGCCGGATGCGCGCCTCCTGCTTACCCTGCTCCTCCTTTGCGGCGTGGTAGCCGCTGTTCTCCCGCAGGTCCCCCTCTTCGCGGCGGGCGTTGATCTCCGCGGCGATGACCGGGCGGTTGGCGATCAGCTCGTCGAGCTCGGCTCGGAGGCGGTCGTAGCCCTCCTGGGAGAGCCAGACGGGCGCCTCGCGGTCGGTGGACACGGACAATCCCCTCCGTTGACAGCGTGGTCCTGCACGTCCTGCCACAAGGTGTGTTCGGTGGCCAAACCTCCAAGTTACCAGCCGAGGTACTTACCGGTCTGGCCAGCAGCGCTGCACCTCACCGGTGACCGGGCGCTCGGTGGTGGCCAGGGTGTGCGTCACCCGCGGCCGCCGTTGCCCGAGCGGCGGGTCCACGCGTACCTCCTCGCGGCCCACCTCGACGCCGGCCGCGTTGCGTGCCCGCACCGCGCAGACCGCGGTCTCTCCTTCCGGGACCACGACCGTGAACTCCACTACGACCTGTGAATCGGTGATGTCGGTGAACCGCGTCACGGTCGCGTGGTAGGGACGGCCGTGACCGTACTGCTGGCCCAACACCATCGCCGCTCCCGCACCGATCAGCAGCACACCGGCGACCATCACGGCGACCACGACCCGCCGCCACCACCGGCGGCGGCCCGACTGCCGCCGCCGGCCGTACCGGCCGGGCGGGAACTGCGGCGTCGGGGCCGCTGTGGCGTTCGTCTCGGTCACCGGGTAACAAACCTCCGCGGCAAGCGGTTGTCACTTGGTGTGGGCAGAATAGTCCCATCCTAGGAGCAGGCCGTCCCACGACCGGGAGAAACCTTGAGTGAGCAGTTGCGTCTGATGGCGGTGCACGCGCACCCGGATGACGAGTCCAGCAAGGGCGCCGCGACCATGGCGAAGTACGTCGCCGAGGGCGCCTCGGTACTCGTCGTCACCTGCACCGGCGGAGAGCGCGGCAGCGTACTGAACCCGAAGCTCGACCGGCCGGAGGTCTGGGAGCGCATCACCGAGATCCGCGTCGCCGAGATGGAGGCGGCCCGGGCCATCCTGGGCGTGGAGCAGGCGTGGCTGGGCTTCGTCGACTCCGGTCTGCCCGAGGGCGACCCGCCACCACCGCTACCGGAGGGCTGCTTCGCGCGCCAAGAGGTGGACGTAGCCGCCGAGCCGCTGGTGAGGTTGATGCGGGAGTTCCGCCCGCACGTGGTCACCACCTACGACGAGAACGGCGGGTACCCCCACCCCGACCACATCATGTGCCACAAGATCTCGGTGGCGGCGTTCGACGCCGCCGGTGACCCGGACCGCTACCCCGAGGCCGGCGAGCCGTGGCAGCCACTCAAGCTCTACTACCACATGTCGTTCTCGCGGGCCAGGATGACCGCCCTGCATGAGGCGATGCTCGCCGCCGGCAAGGAGTCGCCGTACACCGAGTGGCTGGCGCGGCGGGACGACCGGCCGGACATCTCCGAGCGCATCACCACCCGAGTGGAGTGCGCCGAGTACTTCCCGGTACGCGATGACGCGCTGCGGGCCCACGCCACCCAGGTCGACCCGGACGGGATGTGGTTCGCGGTGCCGCTGGAGATCCAGCAGAAGGTGTGGCCGACCGAGGACTACCAGTTGGCGCGCTCGCTGGTGGGCGAGACCGAGCAGCCGGAGGACGACCTGTTCGCCGGGGTGCGGGAACTGGTCGGCGCCGGGGTACCGTACCGGTGTGGAGCTGCTTGACCTGGCACAGAACTACTTCGGCGACACCCGGTCGGGTAGCCTGGCCGGCCCGCTCGGCGGGTTCCTGGTCGCGGTGCTGCTGGTGTTCACCGTGCTGCTGATCCGGAACATGAACGCCCGGATCCGCCGTCTGCCCGAGCGCTTCCCCGCTTCGGAGGCCGGAGAGCCGGGGGAGTCGGTGGAGGCGACCGGGGCGGAGACACGGACCCCGCCGCGTACCACGCCCTCCGGGGCATCGCCGGCCGACTGACGGCGGTACGCGCACCGTGCGCGCCGCCGCAGGCCCGGCGAGGCAGCGGGCGCTGGTGCGCGGCGCGGGCGCGGCCAGATGCGTCAACCCTTCCCCAACCGGGGCGCGTAGCCTACGCTTCGGGATGGGTCGGTCGGCGTCGTGGCGGTCTTAGGCGTGTGACGGGCCCGGCAAGGCTACGGTGGCCTCTTCCCCCGGTCCTTGTGGAAGGGAGCGTCGTGACTCGCGCCAGGAACGGGTTCCTGGCGGTGGCGATGGCGATCGTACTCGGGGGACTGCTGCTCGCGCCGGAGCCGCCGCCATGGTGGCGGTTGGTGCTCGCGGTGGCAGCCGTGGCCCTGGCTCAGCAACCCGTGCTCCACCTGCGGGTGGGCGCCGCCGTGCTGGCGCTGGTCTGGGGTGAGGCGGCGGTGGTGGTCGGCCTGGTGCTGGTCCCGGCCGGCTGGCTACCCCTCACGTTCGCGGTGGGGACCGCGCTCGGCGTGGGCGTCCGTCGGCTCTACACCGACCGGACGGGCGGGCCCAGCGGTGCGGTGCGCTCCGCCGCCGCCCTCGCGGCGGCGGCCGCGGCGGCCGCCACGGTCGGGTCGCTGGTGACCGACCCGTACGCCAGCCTGCTCACCCCGCTCACCGCGGCGGCGCTGGCGCTCGCCGCTCTCACCTACCTGTTCGTGGCGACCCTCCTCGCCAGCGTCTCCAGCGCGCTGCGGTTCCGGATGAGCACGCTGCGGTTGCTACGCCGGGCGCTGACCGCCAAGGGGCTGATGTTCGCCGGCAACGTCGCGCTCGGGCTGACACTCGTGGCGGTGGCGTCCGCGGACTGGCGGTGGTTGCTGGTGTTGCCGCTGGCCGGGTGGCTGCTGCACCGCACCTACGCCCACCGGCTGCGGGTCAGCGAGCGCCGCCGGATGTGGGGCGCGTTCGCGCGGGCTACCCGGTCGCTGAACCAGCCGGACGAGGCCGCGGTGGCGCTCGCCGGCATCCGGGGGGCGCTGGAGGTCTTCGCGGTCGGCCGGGTGGAGGTGGAGCTCACCGACGCGGCCGGTGGCGGCCGGGCCTGGATGGGTGACCAGTCCGGGGCGGTGCACCGCATCCCTCCCCACGGGTCACCGGACCGCCGCGGTCCATGGCTGGCCGGCGCTGACCCGCCGCCGGACGGCCGGCGCCCGTCAATGGACGCCACCACCGGTGCAACTGCCCGTAACCCGGCCGAGTCGGCCGGGTTCAGCGACCCCGGCGGCCGCGCGCGGCCGGCCGTCCGGCCGCTGGAGCGGCACCCGGCCCCGGTCACCACGGTGCCGTTGACCGCCGGGACCGGGACGTTAGGCCAGCTCCGGGTGCACTTCCCCCGGCTGGCCGGGCCCGGGCACGGCGAGGAGGCCGCGCTCAAGGCGTACGCCGACGCGCTCGCCGCGGCCGTGCAGGATGCCGTGACCCACCAGGAGGTTCACCGGCTGCTGACCCGCTCGGCGGCGGAGTCGCAGCGGGACCCGCTCACCGGCCTGTTCAACCGGGCCGCGCTCCTCACCCGGGGGGAGACCGCGGTCCAGCTCAGCCGCGCCGCCAGCGGGGTGGGGCTGCTGCTGGTCGACGTGGACCACTTCCGGGAGATCAATGACACCCTCGGGCACGAAGCCGGGGACGAGGTGCTGAAGGTGATCGCGCACCGGCTGCGTGCCGTGACCCGCCCCGGTGAGCTCCTCGCCCGGCTGGGCGGGGACGAGTTCGCGCTGTTGGTCACCGACCCGCCACGGCCCAGCGGCCGGCGCGGCGGGCCGCGGATCACCTACGACACCGTGCGGCGGCGGGGCGAGGAGCTCGCCACCCAGCTCGCCGAAGAGGCGGACATCCGCGGCGTACCGGTCTCGGTCGGGGTCACGGTCGGGGTGGTGGCCGCCGCCTCCGGCACCGCCGACCTGGCCGAGTTGCTGCGGCGCGCGGACGTGGCGGTGGGCGAGGCGCGGCAGCGGCGGACCGGTCCGGTGGGGTGCTACGAGGCGGAGACCGACCCGGGCCGGGGTGACCGGCCCGCGCTGCTCGCCGCCTTGCGGACCGCCCTGAACCGCGAGGACGAGCTGCGCCTGGTGCTGCAGCCGGTGGTCGACCTCACCACCGGCGCGCCGATCGGGCTAGAGGCGCTGGTGCGCTGGGAACATCCCCAGCGGGGGGAACTCCCCCCGGCGGAGTTCATCCGGGTGGTGGAGAACAGCGACCTGCTGGAGCGGTTCACCGAGTACGTCGTGGACCGGGCGCTGGCGGTGGCGGCGGCGCAGGCCCGCCGCGGCCCGGCGATCCCGGTGGCCGTGAACCTCTCCGCCCGCAGCCTGCTCGATCCCCGGCTACCCGGGGCGGTGGGTGCGTTGCTCCGCAAGCACCGGGTGCCCGGGCGGCGGCTGATCCTGGAGATCACCGAGACCGTGGTGGCGAGCGAGTTGCCCGGCATAGAAGAGGCGCTCGCCCGGCTGCGCGCGCTCGGGGTGCGGCTCGCGGTGGACGACTTCGGCACCGGCCACGCCTCGCTCGCGTTCCTGACCCGGGTACCCCTCGACGAGGTCAAGGTGGACGGTTCGTTCGTGGCCGAGATGCACTGCTCCGCCGAGGCGGCGGCGATCGTGCGGGCCACCGTGGAGCTCGGGCGGGAACTGGGGCTGCGGGTGGTCGCCGAAGGGGTGGAGACTCCTGACCAGCGCCGCCACCTGAGCGCCGTCGGGTGCACCGCGGCGCAGGGCTACCATCTCGCCCCACCGGTGCCGCCGGAGCAGCTCGGCGAGGCCCTGCGTACCCTGACCGCGACCGCCCGGGGCGAGGCGAGCACCGCTGACCCGCCAGCCCCGGTCGCCCCGCCCGGGTACGCCCCGGACGCGTACGGCTCGTGAGCGGCCGGATCTGACGCACCTGCCGGCGATCGTCCGCTGCGCCGACCGTCTCAAGGCAAGACCCCTTGGGGGGTGGGGTGGTGTCCAGAATGGCCAATTTTTGGTGGTACAACCGCTTAGCTGATCACCATTCAGCCCCCCAAGCGGGAGCGACCCTACTGCCAGCCGTAGTGGGCGCGCAGGACCTCTGCGACCCGGTCGAAGCGGGCGCGGTCGAGAATGGCGCCCTCCCGCCGGATGCTGTCCTCCCGCATGGTGAGTACGCGATCCAGGCGTACCCAGCTCGGCCGGCGCTCGTGGTCCCAGTCGCCGGTGCCGAGCGCGAGCCAGTGCCGTTGCCCGTCCCGATCGTCCTGGCTGGAGAGCATCAACCCGAACAGGGTGCGGCTCTCCCGCCCGATCACCAGCACCGGCCGGTCCTTGCCGCGACGCGGCTGGTCCTCGTACGCCACCCAGGTCCACACGATCTCACCCGGGTCGGCTTGCCCGTCCAAATCCGGGGCGTAGCTGAGCCGGCGCTTGCGCAGGGCGGCCACGGTGCGGCGGCGGGCGAGCTGCGCGGGCGTCGGACCGGCCGGTGACCGCCGGGGACGCAACCGGTCGAGCTTGGACGCCACACCCCGCCAGAGCTTCGCCACGCCGGCACCCTACCCGACCGGGTCCACCCCGGACCGGGGTCGGACTCCGGGGAGATCGCCGCCGCGCCGGGCCGGAGGGTGACCGGGGACTGGTGCGGTGACCGCCCGGGCGGCGGCGCTGCCGGCTTGACCGGCGTCGCGACAGACCTGCGATCTCGTCTCGTCGCGCGTTCGTGGTCCTGGATCGTCGTGGGCCCGGCCGGGTGTGAGAGGGTAGAGGAGTGAACCGGCTGGCGAACGCGATGTCGCCCTACCTGCTCCAGCACGCCACCAATCCGGTGGATTGGTACGAATGGGGAGAGGAGGCGTTCGCCGAGGCCAAACGCCGCGACGTCCCGGTGCTGATCTCCGTCGGCTACAGCGCCTGCCACTGGTGCCACGTGATGGCGCACGAGTCGTTCGAGGACCCGGATGTGGCCCGGCTGCTCAACGAGAACTTCGTGTCGATCAAGGTCGACCGGGAGGAGCGGCCGGATGTGGACGCGGTCTACATGGCCGCGACCCAGGCCATGACCGGACAGGGCGGCTGGCCGATGACCGTCTTCGCCACCCCGGACGGCGAGCCGTTCTTCTGCGGCACCTACTACCCGAAGGTGCAGTTCCTGCGGTTGCTGAGCGCGCTCACCACGGCCTGGCGCGAGCAACGGGACGAGGTGGTACGCCAGGGCAGCACCGTGGCGCAGGCACTCGCCACCCTAGGGGGGCCGGTCGGGCGGTCCGCGCCGCTGTCGGCGGAGCTGCTCGATGCGGCGGCGGCGCAGCTCAAGACCGAGCACGACCAGCGGAACGGCGGCTTCGGCGACGCGCCCAAGTTCCCGCCGCACATGGTGCTGCTGTTCCTGCTGCGCCACCACGAGCGGACCGGCGACCCCGATGCGCTGGAGATCGTGCGCCACACCTGCGAGCAGATGGCCCGGGGCGGCATCTACGACCAGCTCGCCGGCGGTTTCGCCCGCTACAGCGTGGACGCCACCTGGACGGTGCCGCACTTCGAGAAGATGCTCTACGACAACGCGCTGCTGCTGCGGGTCTACACCCACCTGTGGCGGAAGATCGGCGGCGACGGCGGTGCCGGCGGCCTCGCCGGCCGGGTGGCCCGCCAGACCGCCGACTTCCTCCTGCGCGACCTGCTGCTGCCCGAGGGCGGGTTCGCCTCGGCGTTGGACGCCGACACCGAGGGCGTAGAGGGGGCCACGTACGTCTGGACCCCGCAGCAGCTGCGGGACGTGCTCGGGGAGGTCGACGGTGACTGGGCAGCGGACCTGTTCGAGGTCACCCCGGCCGGCAACTTCGAGCGGGGCACCAGCGTGCTGCGGCTCGCCCGGGACATCGACGAAGCCGATCCGGCGCTGGTACGCCGGTGGGAGTCGGTGCGCGAGCGCCTCGCCGCCGCCCGGGCGGCGCGGCCGCAGCCGGCCCGGGACGACAAGGTGGTCGCGGCCTGGAACGGGTTGGCGGTCACCGCGCTCGCCGAGCACCTGGCGTTCATCCGTACGCTCACCGCCGATGCGCCGGACCCGGCACTGGCCGGCCGGTCAGAGCGGCTGACCGAGGTGGTACGCCGGGCCGCCGAGCTGCTGACCCGGCACCTGGTGGACGGGCGGCTACGCCGGGTCTCCCGCGGCGGCGTGGTCGGGGAGCCGGCCGGCGTGTTGGAGGACTACGGCGCGGTGGCCGAGGCGTTCTGCGCGATGCACCAGCTCACCGGCGAGGGTCGCTGGCTGGAGCTGGCCGGCACGCTGCTGGACACCGCCCTGGCCCGGTTCGGCCGCGGCGACGGCGGCTTCCACGACACCGCGGACGACGCCGAGCAGCTGGTGGCGCGGCCGGCCGACCCGACCGACAACGCCACCCCGTCCGGCCTGTCCGCCATGGCGGCCGCGTTGACCAGCTACGCCGCGTTGACCGGCGACACCTCCTACCGGGAAGCCGCCGAGCGCGCGCTCGCCACGGTGACGCCGCTGCTGCCCCGGCACTCCCGGTTCACCGGGTACGCCTGCGCGGTCGCCGAGGCGCTGGAGTCCGGGCCGTACGAGATCGTGATCGCCACCGACGACCCGGTGCGCGACCCGCTGGTACGCACCGCACGGCGGCTCGCCCCGCCCGGCGCGGTGATCGTGGCCGGCGAGCCGGACCGTCCGGGGGTGCCGTTGCTCGCCGGCCGGTCCCGGCGGGACGGGGCCTCCACCGCGTACGTCTGCCGCGGGTTCGTCTGCGACCGGCCGGTGACCGACCCGGATGAGCTGGCCGGCCAGCTCGCCTGAGCGGCCGGGCCCGGCACCGGCGGCGGCCCGCGCAACCGATAAGCTGGCCCCCCGTGGACATGCGGACCGGGCTGCCGGTGGTCGGCATGGTGGGGGGCGGCCAGCTGGCCCGCATGACCCACCAGGCCGCGATCGCGCTGGGCCAGTCGTTGCGGGTGCTCGCCACCGGGCCCGACGACGGCGCCGCCCGGGTCGCCGCCGACGTCCACTTCGGTCAGCCGGACGATCTGGCGGCATTGCGCCGGTTCGCCAAGGGGTGTGACGTGGTCACGTTCGACCACGAGCACGTGCCCGGGGAGCACATCCAGGCCCTGGCCGCGGCCGGCGAGACGGTCTATCCCAGCGCGGAGGCGCTGCGCTACGCCCAGGACAAGCTGGCGATGCGGGTCCGCCTGTCCGAGCTGGGGCTGCCGGTGCCGCGCTGGCGCGCGGTGACCACCACCGCGGACGTCGGCGAGTTGGCCGCCGGTTCGAGCTGGCCGGTGGTGGTCAAGTCGGTGCGCGGCGGGTACGACGGGCGCGGGGTGTGGGTGGTCGGCAACCGGGACGAGGCGGCGGCGCGGATCGCCGAAGCCCAGGCGGCCGGGGTGGAGCTGCTGGTGGAGGAGCGGTTGCCGCTACGGCGGGAGCTCGCCGTGCAGCTTGCCCGTTCGCCGTTCGGGCAGGTGGCGGTGTACCCGGTGGTGGAGACGGTGCAGCAGGACGGTGTCTGCGTGGAGGTGCTCGCCCCCGCCCCGGGGCTCGCCGAGTCCGAGGCCCTGGAGATCCAGGAGCTGGCGATCCGGATCGCGACCGAGCTGGACGTGGTGGGCATGCTCGCGGTCGAGCTCTTCGACAGCGAGTACGGGATCATGGTCAACGAGCTGGCGATGCGCCCGCACAACTCGGGGCACTGGACTATCGAGGGTGCCCGGACCTCCCAGTTCGAGCAACACCTGCGGGCCGTGCTGGACTATCCGCTGGGCGAGACCCGGATGACCGCGCCGGCGGTGGCGATGGCGAATGTGCTGGCCCCCTCCATCCGGCCGGGCGAGCAGCCGCTGGACGAGCGGCTGCACTATCTCTTCGCCGCCGAGCCGGATGTGAAGGTCCACCTCTACGGCAAGGACCTGCGGCCGGGTCGCAAGATCGGCCACGTGACCGCGCTCGGGGAGGACCCGGGTGAGGTACGCGCCCGGGCCGCGCGCGCGGTCACGCTGCTGCGCGACGGGAGGTCGACGTGACCGATGTGGGTCTGATCATGGGCAGCGACTCCGACTGGCCCACCATGCGCGGCGCCGCGGAGGCCCTGGACGAGTTCGGCGTGGGCTACGAGGTCCGGGTGGTCTCCGCCCATCGGACCCCGGCGGCGATGCTGGAGTACGCGAGCACTGCGGCCGGCCGCGGGCTGAAGGTGGTCATCGCCGGCGCGGGCGGCGCCGCGCACCTGCCGGGGATGGTGGCCGCGGCCACGCCGCTGCCGGTGATCGGCGTCCCGGTGCCGCTGGCGCACCTGGATGGGCTGGACTCGCTGCTGTCGATCGTGCAGATGCCGGCCGGGGTGCCGGTGGCCACCGTGTCGATCGGGGGCGCCCGTAACGCCGGCCTGCTGGCGGTGCGGATCCTCGCCGCCACGGACCGGCGGCTGCGCGAGGCCATGGTCGACTACCAGCGCCGGCTGGCGGAGCTGGTCGCCACCAAGGACGCCAACCTGCGCCGCGATCTCCCGCATGGATCATGAACCGCGGCTGGCGCGTGACGCGATCACCGATCGGTAGCCCGGGTGCGATCAAAGCCGGGACCGGTCAGCGCATCCGGTGGTAGGCGCCGCGCAGGCGGGCCAGATCCCGTTCGCGCTTTTCCCGGTTGGCGCCGAGCACCAGCAGCAGCAGCCCGAGCGGGATCAGCACCAGCCACGGGCCGGCCAGGCTGAGCAGGTGCAGCGCGGCAATCGCGGTCACCGCCGAGCCGATGATGAGCGGGGCCCGCTGGCTCAGCCGGGAGCCGGTGAGCAGCGCCGCCACCCCGCCGATCAGCACCCACGCCTGCCGCGCCGGTTCGGGCGCGGTGGTGGTCACCACCGCCACCAAGCTCGGGCCGAGCGCGGCGACCAGGCCCGGACCCCAGGTCACCCAGCTACCCAACTCCGGCCGGTAGCGCGCCTCCAGGGCGCCGACCAGCAGCGCGAACGCGGCGAACGGCAGCGTGTACGCCTCCAGGACCGCGACCTCGTTCAGCCGCATGATGATCCACCAGGCGGCGACCTCGCTCAACGCGGCGCTCCACCACAGGCCCCGCCGCCAGGTGTGGGTCAGGTCCGGGTTCAGGCCGGCCAGGCCGAGTACGGCGCCGCCCCCGATCAGGACCGCGGCCAGGTGCGGCGGGGACCCGAGCGTCAGCCCGAGCGCGAGCGCCACGGAGGCGTACCCGCCCAGCCACTCCACCACCGCCAGCTCCGCCCGGGTCACCGGCTGCCGGCCCGGGCCCCGCAGCTGCGGCAGCCGCGGCACCACCAGCAGCGCCGCCGCGGCCACGGCCAGCGGCGCGAACGCCGCCTCCGGCCGGGAGGCGCCCAGTAGGTACGCGGTGACCAGGGCGAACGCCTCGGCGGCGAGGACCGCGCCCACCCAGCCCAGCCGGCGCGCCAGCCAGGTCTGACCGCCGAGCGCGGCGAACCCACCGACCACCACCGCGCCGCCGAGGGTGACCCAGGTCAGCTGCGGGTCGGCCAGCGCACCGGCCAGCCCGGCGCCGCCGGCGGCGAGCCCGATGCCGAGCACCACCGCCCGATTCGCCCGTAACGGCCGGGTGGTGGCGTCCACCGGCGGCGGCGGCGTCAGCGCCACCCCCAACACCGAGATGGTGAAGACCAGCAGCGCCGCCGCGGTCGCGGTGGGCCAGGGCACCCCCAGCGCACCCGGGGCGAGCAGCAGCGTCACCGCCAGGCCCGGGGCGACCAGCGGGACGGCCTGCCGGGTGACCGCCCCGCCGAACCCCACCGCGGCCAGCGCGGCGGCGAGGGTGAGCACGAGCGCGGCCACCACGCTGCTGGGCTGGACCGCGCCGGAGTCGACCAGCTCCGGCGGCGGGCCCTGCCACGGCGCGGCGAGCGCCTGGTACGGGCCGACCAGGGCGGTGACGAGCGCCGGGCCGAGCGCCAGCACGGCGATCAACGAGGGCACGGCCGCGGCGAGCAGGGCGCCCACCGCCGGCCGGACCAGGCTGCGGTAGCCGGGCGGGCGGCGGGCTTCCCGCAGCAGCTCGGCCAGCACCGCCAGCAGCACCGCGGCGGCCGCGTACACCTCAGCCGGGTGCGCGGTGGGGAGGGCGAACAGGGCCACCGCGGTGGCGGCGGCGGTGACTCCGGCCGTGCCGTAGGGCAGGTACCGGTACCAGCGGGCGGGCAGCGCGGCGAGGCTCGCCAGGCCCAGGCTGGCCCCGGCGAGGGCGGCGAGCAGGAGCAGGGTCGGTCCGCGGCCGAGGTGGTGGGCGAACGCGGTGAGGGCGGCGG
>Ga0079224_100003775_pt1 | contig 19282 bp, 16 predicted proteins | sample Stecom2015_FD_80414 | JGI IMG/M metagenome (GOLD analysis project Ga0079224, IMG submission 80414) | Agricultural soil microbial communities from Utah to study Nitrogen management - Steer compost 2015 | ecosystem: Environmental > Terrestrial > Soil > Agricultural land | place: USA: Utah... | reverse complement strand
CGCGAGGCCGGCCGGGACGTCCGGCTCACCGGCATCCAGCCGTTCGGCAGCGTCACCTTCGGCGCCGAGCACGTGCCCGACCCGGACATGATCATCGCCGGCATCGGCAGCGCCATCGAGTTCCGCAACGTCCGGCACCGGCTCTACGACGCCGTGCACTGGGTCTGCTTCGAGCACGCGGTGTCGGCGGCGGTGGCGCTCCTCCGCGACACCGGCATCTTCGCCGGGCTCTCCTCCGGCGCCGCCTACCTGGCCGCGCTCTGGGAGCGCGAGCGCCACACCGAGCGCACCCACGTTTTCATCGCCCCCGACATGGGGCACCGCTACGTCGACGCGGCGTTCGACCGGCACCCCAAGGCCGAGGACCTGGACCGGCTGGCCCCCAAGGAGATCGCCGACCCGGGCGAGCTGGCGCTCCCCTGGTCGGCGATGGACCTGGCCGCCGCCCGGACCGCCGCGCACCCGCACCTCCAGGAGGCCCTGCGATGACCCCGCACACCCCCGCCCCCGGCGGAACCGGCGCCCGCCCCCGCACCTCCTCCCCGGACCCCGGGGGCACCGCCGCCCCCGGGAGCGTGCCCGCCCTCGGCGAGGCCATCCTCGCCGGCCGGTACGGTCCCGACCCGGACGGGATGACGGTGACCAGCGCCTTCTGGCTGCACCACACCACCCAGCTGGCCGGCGGCCCCACCACCTACGCCAACCACTACGCGCTGCTGCGGGTGGGCACCGCGTTCGGCGCCTGCTCCTTCGAGCACGGCGAGCTGTTCCACCGCTACTGCGCCGACACCTCCGGCCGCACCGTCGCCGACGTGCTGTCCGACGCCCCGCTCCCGGTCCGCGTCGCGGCGATGGACGCCTACCTGTCGCACGTCCGACCGCACCGCGACTCCGGCGCGGAGCCGGTGGCCCTGCCGGCCGGCACCCCGGAGCAGCGCGCCCGCGCCCGCGACGAGGCGGTCGCCGGGCTGCTCCCCTCCGCCCCGGGCCGGCGGGTCGCGCTGATCGGCGTGGTCGAACCCCTGGTCGCCGCGGTCGAGGCCCGCGGCGCGACCTGCCTGCCCTGCGACTTCAACCTGGACGCCACCCGGTGGGGCACCCCGGTCGCCTCCGACATGGACGAGGTCCTCGACCGGGCGGACGCGGTGGTCGCCACCGGCATGACCCTGGGCAACGGCACCTTCGACCGGATCCTCGCGCACTGCCGCGACCGGGAGCTCCCGCTCATCGTCTACGCCCAGACCGGCAGCGCGGTCGCCCGCGCCTTCCTCGGCTCCGGCGTCACCGCCCTGTCCGCCGAACCCTTCCCGTTCTCCCAGTTCAGCGCGGACGAGACCACCCTGTACCGGTACCGCGCCGGCACCGCGGCCGAAGCCGCCGCCTGATGCCCCGCCCGGCCGCGGAGCAGAGCCCGCCCCGGGGCCCGCGGGTGCACGGCGGGGAGGAGCCCCCGCCCTGACCTGCCCCGATGTCCACCCCACGACCTGCAAGGAAGCCCATGTCCGCCTCCCGCCCCGAGCCCGGTGACGGCCCCGCGGCCCTCCACGACCAGGACGGGCCCGCCCGGTCCCCCGAACCGGGCGGGCCGCCTTCCCCGCCGGGGGACGCCTCCGCGCCCTCCCCCTCGGACGGAGCGGCCGCGCCCGCCGCCGAACCGCCGGCGGACGGCGGGATCCCCGGGGACCTGCGGATGGCCGCGGACCTGTGGCCGGTCCTGCTCGCCGGGGCGGTGGGACTGCTCCCGTTCACCGTGTTCGGCAACTTCCTGGTGCCGATGGCGGAGGACGCCGGGACCGGGGTGGCGGCCCTGGGGTCGCTGCGCGGGCTGGGCGGGCTGGCGGCGCTGGTGGTCGGGGTGGCGCTCGCCCCGCTGATCGACCGGCTGCCGAAGAAGCGGGCCGCGGCCGGGGCGCTGGCCGCGCTGGCCGCGGCGGCGCTGCTCGGCACCGCCGGCGAGCTCCTCGCCCTGGGGGCGTTCTGCCTGCTCGTCGGGGCGGCGACGGCGGTGCTCAACCCGGCGCTGACCGCGCAGGCGGCGGACCGCTACACCTCCGACGCCGCCTCCGGCCGGGCGGCGACGCTGGTCACCGCCACCCAGTCGATGACCGCGATGCTCGCCGCGCCGCTGGTCGCGCTGCCCGCCGCGCTGTGGGGGTGGCGGGGCGACCTGGTCGCGGTCGCCGCGGTGTCCGTGCTGCTCGCCGCGGTGCTGCTGCTCCGCCCGGAGGGAGGGGCGCCGCCCGCGCCCGGCGAGCGCACCGGCTACCTCGCGTCGTTCCGCCGCCTGGCGGGCGTCCCCGGCGCCGTGCCGCTGCTGCTGGTCGGCTTCCTGCGCACCGCGGCGTTCATGGGGTACCTGGCCTACCTGGCGGCCTTCTACGACGACCGGTTCGCCCTCTCCCCCACCGCGTTCGCGCTGGTCTGGACGCTCAGCGGGGCCTCGTTCTTCCTGGGCAACCTGTTCACCGGCCGGCTCGCCAACGCGTCCGCGCGGATCAGCGCCGAGACGCTGCTGATCGCCGGCGCCGCCTGCGCGACCGCGGCGATCGCCGGGTTCTACTTCACCCCCTGGCTGCCGCTGGCCCTGGCGCTGACCTCGCTGCTCGGCGCCTCGCACGCGGTGGTCGCCGCCTGCGTGGTCACCCTGCTGGTCCGCCGGTGCGGCCCGCTCCGCGGCTCGGCGCTGAGCCTGAACGCCGCCGGCCAGAGCCTCGGCGTCTTCGCCGGCGCGGCCGCGGGCGGCGCCGGCCTCGCCCTGGCCGGCCACCCGGGCACCGCCCTGGTCTTCGGTGCGACGACCCTGGCCGCCCTGCTCATCGCCGCCCCGACCGCCCTGGGCCGCCGCACCCCGCCGCCCTGACCGCCCCGCGGTGCCGCCGACCTCACTGATCCCTGCCTCCCACCCGCAGGACCGCGCCTCCCCGCAGTACAGCGCTACCCCGTTGCGCCCGCCGCGACAGCGGTGGGCCACCCCGGAGAGCCGTTGATCTTGGCGATCGACCGGTCAAGCGCCGCTCACCTGTGCCGGTGAGCGGGCCGGGACCGGTCGATAGCTCCAAGATCAACGGGGGTAGGTGCGGGGCTCGGGGCCGGCGGAAAGGCGGGGATGGGGCCGACCCCGGTGAGGTGGGCGCGAAACCGAGGCCCGACGCGGCAGAGCTTCGCCGGAGGAAGTACTGCACCGCGCCGCACCGCGGACAGGCGGCAGGGCGGCGCGGGCCCCGACGCGAGTGGGGACGCCGCCGGTCAGGCGGCCAGCAGCAGCGCCCGGGGGCCGCCGAAGGGGGCGGGGCCGGCGACCGGGCGGGCCGGGATCGCCTCGGCGGAGGCCAGGTCCAGGTGGAGGCCGCCGATCAGGTCGATCAGCCGGAGCCCGAGCGCGCGGCGGATCGCCGCGAGGACCTCGGAGGAGGGCTCCTTGCGGCCGCGCTCGATCTCGGAGAGGTAGGGCAGCGACACCTGGGCGTCGTCGGCGACCTCGCGCAGCGTCCGCCCCTGCTCCAGGCGGACCCGGCGGAGCAGTGCGCCGATCGCCTCGCGCATGAGCGGTTCGTCGTCCTGCCCCTCGGGCAGCGGCGCCGGACGGGGCGCCTCGCCGGGCAGGGAGAAGCCGGCGGGGCGCTGCTCCGCACCGTCCTCGGCGGCCTCGTCGAGAACGGGGCGCAGGACGCGCTCGGTCATGGGTGCCTCCGCTGTGCTCGGCGCGGTGCTCGCGTGCGTCGTCCCCCGACGATAGTTCGGCCCCTCTCCCCCCGCCATGGTGGACCGCCCCGTTCTGCGCACGGCAGAACCCGGGAGAGGTACCCCGCCCCGCGAGCCGGTGCGGCCCCCGGCGACTCCGCCCCGATGAGCGGCACGGGGCGGCCCCGCGGACACCGCGGGCCCCGCCCGCGGGGAGGGGGTTCCGCGGGCGGGGCCGGTGGGCGTTCAGGCGGCTCGGGCCGGGAGGGAGCGGGCGTCGATGATCCCGTCGATCAGGCCGTACTCCTTGGCCTGCTCGGCGGTGAAGATCTTGTCCCGGTCGGTGTCCTCGCGCAGCCGCTCGGTGCTCTGGCCGGTGTGCCGGGCGAGGATGTCCTCGATCTGGGCCCGGACCCGGAGGATCTCCGCGGCCTGGATCTCCAGGTCGGCGGCCTCGCCCTGGCCCTCGGTGGAGGGCTGGTGCAGCAGGACCCGGGCGTGCGGGAGGGCGGCGCGCTTGCCCGGCGCGCCGGCCGCGAGCAGCACCGCGGCGGCCGAGGCCGCCTGCCCCATGCACACCGTCGCCACGTCGGAGCGGACGTACTGCATGGTGTCGTAGATGGCGGTCAGCGCGGTGTTCGAGCCGCCCGGCGAGTTGATGTAGAGCTGGACGTCCCGCTCGGAGTTCTCGTGGTCCAGGTGGAGCAGCTGGGCCATCACCACGTTGGCCACCCCGTCGTCGATCGGGGTGCCGATGAAGATGATCCGCTCCGCCAGCAGCCGGGAGAACACGTCGTAGGCGCGCTCCCCGTCCGGCCGCCGCTCGACCACCGTGGGCACGGTGTAGCTGCTCATTCGCCCGCTCCCTTCGCGCCGGCCACGTGGTGCGCCGCCATGCCGACGCCGCTGGGGACGCCGAAGCCGAACCGGCGCGCGGTGTCCCCGCCGATCTCGGCGACGCTCTCCACCACCTTGTCGATGAAGCCGTACTCCTTGGCCTGCTCGGGGGTGAACCAGCGGTCCCGCCGCTGGTCCTCAGCGACCCTCTCGATGGCCTGGCCGGTGTGCTCGGCGATCAGCCGCTGCATGGTCTTCTTGGTGTAGGCCAGGTTCTCCGCCTGGATGGCGATGTCGGCCGCGGTGCCGGCCAGACCTCCGGACGGCTGGTGCATCATGATCCGCGCGTGCGGCAGGCTGTACCGCTTGCCCTCCGCGCCGACGCACAGCAGGAACTGGCCCATGCTGTAGGCCGACCCCATGACCAGGGTGGCCACGTCGTTGGGGATGAACCGCATGGTGTCGTAGATGGCCATCCCGGCGCTGATCGACCCGCCCGGGCTGTTGATCAGCAGGATGATGTCCCGCTTGGGGTCCTCCTCGGCGAGCAGCATCAGCTGCCCGCTCACCCGGTTGGCGATCGCGTCGTCCACGGCCGCGCCGAGCACCACGATCCGGCCGTGCAGCAGCCGCGTCGCGATCTGGTCGTCGATGCTCCCGGCGACCCCGGTCTCGGCGGTCGCCCGTGATGTGTGCGCAAGCATGTGCTCCTCCTCGCCCCGGCCCTGCGGCGGGCATCCGCCCGCCGCGTCCGGTCCTCTCCACCTTGGGGCGGTGAGGGAACCCGATGCCACGGTTTCTGCCGGGGGGAGATCTGCTGCCGGCAGAGCACCGCGCCGAGCCGCGGCCCCTCCTTCCGCCGGCGCCGTCCCGCTCGGCGCCCGGCACGGACGGGCGGTGGGCCGAACCCGCCGGAAACGGCTTCGCGCTCGGCCCGGTCCGGGTACGGTCCGGGTGGACCACCGCCGGGGGGAGGCCGCACGTGAACGACTCGGACGGGCACCGGCCGGCCCGGGCGGCCGACGGGAAGCCGGTCGTCCCGGCCGCCGAGCGCGCCCGGCAGGCGGCCCTCGGCTTCCTCCGCTACCTGCAGGAGACCGGAGCCGACCTGAACACGGCCGGCGCCTGGCGCGAACCGCCCCCTTCCCGGTAGGCGGGGCCGCCCGCCGGCCGTCACGTTCGGGGGAGCCGTCCGGTCATAGAGGGGTGACAGGGCGGCCGCACCCCGGTTGGGCGGGCCGGTCCCGGCGGGCGACGGGCGGTGGGAAGTGCACGGGAAAGCGACCGGTCTACTCCGTGACCTGGCGATCCACGTCCGGTCGCCGCACCGCCTCTTCCCCGCCGACGGCGGGACGCTGATCGCCGCGCTCTCCGCCGCGGTGCTGATTCCGCTGGTCCTGCTCTTGCTGAGCACCCGGTTGCCGGACGGCTCCGTGCGGCCGGAGGATGGTGTGTGAGGCCGGACATACGACGCGGGGCGTACGCCGAAGCCGCCCGGTGGGCGACGACAGCGGGCCCCCTCCCCCGGGAGGGTCGGGGGTATGGAGATCGGGATCTGGATCGGGGTCGTGCTGGGCGTGCTCTCCACGGCCTGCTACAGCGCCGCGGCCGTGGCGCAGCGGCGGCTGGCCGTCGCGCTGCCCGCGCCGCTGACCGGCGGACGGCCGCTGGCGCGGCTGCTGCGGCACCCGCTGTGGTGGACCTCGGCCGGGCTCAACGCCGGGCGGGCCGGACTGCAGGTGGGGGCGCTGGCCTTCGCGCCGCTGACCGTGGTGCAGCCGCTCGGCGTGCTGGTCCTGGTCTTCGGCCTGCCGTGGTCGGCGCGGCTCGGCGGGCGGCGGGTCACGCCCCGGGAGTGGCGCGGCGCGGTGCTCACCGTGCTGGCGCTGGCACTGCTGCTGTGGGCCGCGGTGACCGGGGGCCGGAGCCGGCCGATGGAGGCCTGGACCGCGCTGGCCGTGGTGGTCGGGACCCTGGTGCTGATCAGCGGCCTCGCCTGGGCGGCGGGGCGGGTGCCCTCGCCCGGGCTGCGCAGCTGCCTGCTCGGGGCCGGCGCCGGGATCGCCTTCGGGGTGGCCTCGGCGACCACCAAGACCGCGGTGGCGGTGGCGGCCGCCGCCGGCGCGGCGTTCCTGCTGCACCCCGCCGCGTGCGGCACCGCGGCGGTAGCGGTCCTCGGCCTGCTCCTGGCCCAGGCCGCCTACCAGGGCATGGAGCTGGGCGCGCCGCTCGGCGTGACCGCGGTCGCCAACCCGGTCGCGGCCTCCGTGGTCGGCATCGCCTTCATGGGCGAGTCCTACACCGCCGGGTGGACCGGCATCGGGGTGGCGGTGCTGTGCGGGCTGCTCGCCGCCTACGGCATCGCGCTGATGTCGGTACCGGACGAGCGCGCCCCCGCCCGGGGCGGCGGTCCCCGGGGCGGCGCCCGGGAGCGCTGCCCGAGCTGAGCCCCTCTTCCCCGTGCCGGTCTCGGCGCCGCCGCCCTCTCGGAACCGGTCGGGGCGGCGGCGCCGAGACCGACGGGGCGCGCGGGCGGCCGGTTCCGGCCAGCGGACGGCCCGGCTTCGGCCGGGGGGAGGGCGTCCTATAAGGTCGTCGGGCATCCGCACCGCCCGCCACCGGGCGGTGCACCGGAGGGAGCGGCGGGCGGAACATGGGCGAATTCCTCGATGCGGCACTGGGGTTCCCCACCGTCCTGTTCTCCTTCTCCATGGTGGTCGTGCTGGCCTACTGGCTGCTGGCGCTGCTCGGCGCGCTCGACGTCGGCATGCTCGACTCCGACGCCGGTGACGGCGACGGGCTGGGGCCGAGCGCGGTGCTCGGCGCCGTCGGGCTCGGCGGAGTGCCGGCCACCGTCTCCCTGTCCCTGCTCATCGCGCTGGCGTGGTTCTTCAGCCTGGTTGGGAACGTCGTGATCGATTCCCTCGCGGGGTCGCTGTCCACCCCGGTCATCATCGTCCTCGGCATCCTCGCCCTGATCATCGCCGTCACCATCGCGTGGGGGCTGACCAGCGGCGTCGTCATGGGGTTGCGCAGGTTCGTCCCGGGGACCCGGGACGCGCGCACCTCCGGCGAGCTGGTCGGGCGCACCTGCACCGTGCGCACCCTGCGGGTGGACCGCGAGTTCGGCCAGGCCGAGGTGGTCTCCGGGGACGGGTCGACGCTGCTCATCCAGGTGCGCACGATCGACGACGAGCCGCTCGCCTCCGGCGACACCGCGCTGATCTTCGACCATGACGCCAAGGCCGGTTTCTTCCGCGTCTCCCGGTTCGACCCGGCCCTGGACCCCGGGGAGTCCTGAGCCCGCCGGTTCCCCCGGGGCCGCTTGCGGCCAGGGAGGACGCGGAACCGAACGGCTCCGGGCCGCGTCGCAGTCGGTGGGTCGGAACCGATAGAGCGGCGCCCGGGCCCCGCCTCCGCCGCGCCCGCTCACTCCCGCGCCGGCCCCCCGGCCCACTGCACACATCCCCTGGCAGGTAGGGAGACCAGCCCCGTATGGAAGCCATCGGCATCGCCGGCGGTGTGCTCATCGCCGCTCTCGTCGTCATCGCGATCGTTCTTCCGATCATCCTCATCCGCCTGTTCCGCAAGGTGAAACAGGGTGAGGCGCTCATCATCTCCAAGGTCCGCGATGTCGACGTGACGCTGACCGGCGCGGTCGTCCTCCCGGTCCTGCACAAGGCCGAGCTGATGGACATCTCGCAGAAGTCCATCCTGCTGGAGCGGTCCGGACGGAACGCACTGACCTGCAAGGACAACATCCTCGCCGACATCCGGATCAAGTTCTTCATCCGCGTCAACCCGGAGAAGACCGACATCCTGCGGGTCGCCAAGAACATCGGCGTGGAGAACGCCAGCAGCCAGGAGAAGCTGCAGGACCTCTTCGACGCCAAGTTCGAGGAGGCGCTGAAGACCGTCGGCAAGTTCTTCGACTTCGAGGACCTCTACACCCAGCGCAAGGAGTTCCGCGACCGGATCGTCGAGGTCATCGGCAACGACCTGTACGGCTACGTCCTCGAGGACGCGGCCATCGCCGACCTCAAGCAGACCCCGCTGGAGCAGCACGACCCGAACAACATCCTCGACGCCGAGGGCATCACCAAGATCACCGAGCGCACCGCGCTCCAGCACCGGCGCACCAACGAGCTGGAGAACGAGCGCGACAAGGAGATCAAGCGGAGCGACACCGAGACCGCGGAGACCCTGGCCGAGCTGGAGCGCCAGGAGGCCGAGGCGAAGGCCCGCGCCAAGCGCGAGATCGAGACGATCCAGGCCCGCGAGGAGGCCGAGACCCAGCGGGTCCAGGCCGAGGAGATGCTCAAGGCGCGCGCCGCCCAGCTCCGCACCGATGAGCAGCTGGGCGTGCAGCGGGAGAACCAGCAGCGCGAGATCGCCGTCGCGGAGAAGAACCGCGAGCGGGTCATCGCCGTGGAGTCCGAGCGGATCGAGAAGGACCGGCTGCTGGAGGTCGTCGCCCGGGACCGCGAGGTCCAGCTCTCCACGATCGCCAAGGACAAGGAGGTCGAGGCGGAGAAGCGCGAGGTCGCCGACGTCATCCGGGAGCGGGTCGCGGTGGACAAGACCGTGGCCGAGCAGGAGGAAGCGATCAAGCGGCTGCGCGCCGTCGAGGAGGCCGAGCGGGAGCGCCAGGCCATCATCATCAAGGCCGAGGCCGAGGCGCAGGAGAACCTGGTCAAGGACATCAAGGCCGCCGAGGCCGCGGAGGAGGCGGCCAAGCACCGCGCCGCCGAGGAGCTCACCCTGGCCGAGGCCCGGCAGCAGGCCGCCGACCTGGACGCCCGCTCCCAGATCCGGCTGGCCGAGGGCAAGCAGGCCGAGGCCGCCGCGGAGGGCCTGGCCGCCGTCCAGGTGCGCGAGTCCGACGCCGCCGCGCTGGAGAAGACCGGCCGCGCGGAGAACACCGTCGCCCGGGAGAAGGCCGCGATCGAGGCCGAGGCCATCGCCGCGAAGCTCAAGGCCGAGGCGGAGGGCCTGAATGAGAAGGCCGGCGCGATGGCCGCGCTGGACCAGGTCAGCCGGGAGCACGAGGAGTACCGGCTGCGCCTGGAGGCGGAGAAGGAGGTCCGCCTGGCCGGGATCGACGTGCACCGGCAGGTCGCCGAGGCGCAGGCCACGGTGCTCGCCACCGGCCTGGAGAAGGCCGACATCAACATCGTCGGCGGCGACGGCATGTTCTTCGACCGGATGGTCAACTCGATCGGGCTGGGCAAGGCGGTCGACGGCTTCGTCGGCAACTCCGAGGTCGCGCAGAACCTGGCCGGCCCGTGGCTGAACGGCGACTCCGACTTCACCGCCGACCTGTCCCGGCTGCTCGGCTCGGTGGACACCGCCGACCTGAAGAACCTCACCGTCTCCGCGCTGCTCATCAAGCTGATCAAGGGCGGCTCGCCGGAGTCGGACAAGCTGCAGCGGCTCCTGGACACCGCCCGCGAGCTGGGCGTCGCCGACCACAGCGTGGCCGCTCTGACCGCCCTCGACGGCGCGAAGCGGTGATCGGCGCGTGACCGACGTGCAGACCGACGGGCCCTCCGCCGCGGCGGAGGGCCCCGCCCCCGGCCCGGCCTCCGAGCTGGACGCCGGCACCTACGAGGTGCTCCGCGGCCGCCTCTCCGAGCAGGCGGCCGAGCTGTCCCGGCGCGCCGAGCGGCTGAACGAGCGCCGGCTGGAGGTGTTCGGCTCCAGCGAGCTGCGCCTGCTGGGCACCGAGCGCATCCGCACCGAGCACAACTGCGTGCCGCGGGACATCGTCGCGGTGGGCGGGCTGATGCTGTTCGGCTACAACGTGTTCATCGGCCTCAAGCCGGAGACCACCGTCGACGACGTGTTCGCGCTGCACGCCTTCGAGCGGGAGCACGACGGCGACGGCTTCCGGTTCGCCGAGGCCGACCACGGCGAACTGCCGGGCCTGCTCGCCGAGCCCCGGTTCCTCCGCGACTTCGGCGAGCTGTACCGCTACTACAAGGACACCCGGCTGATGCAGCTGCGCCGGGTCGAGGGGCGGCTGCTCGCGGTCTTCCAGACCGGGCTGCGCACCGACGACACCCGGGTGCTGCGCTGGACGGTCACCCCGCGCGGCGAGGTCTCCTACCGGGACAACCGGGGCGAGAAGGACCACGTCTTCCCCGCCCCGCACGACTTCACCTGGACCGAGACCACCCGGGAGGACCACGTCCTGGGCCGCCACCCGCACATCTCCATCCAGGGGAAGGTGTTCGTGGAGACGGTCGGCGGCGACCTGACCGTCAAGGTGGAGAACAACACCGAGGTCGGCGAGGGCGTCTACAGCGAGCCGGTGGACGAGCCGCTGCAGAGCCTGGCCGACGCCGAGGTGCACTACGCCGAGGTGGGTCCGCTGATCCTGATCCGGGTCCGGCCCTACAACGAGCCCGATCACCGGTACCTGGTGTTCAACACCCGCACCAAGGAGGTGGTCCGGCTCGACGGGATCGGCCGGGCCTGCCGGCGGCTCCCCGAGGACCAGGGCATCATCTTCCCCGGCGGCTACTACCTGGCCACCGGCGCGGTGAAGACCTTCGACACCGACATCGGCGACCTGGAGTTCGAGCGGACCATCCGCTCGCCCAACGGCGAGGACGTGCTCTACGCCTTCCACGGGCGCGCGGAGGGGCGCAGCCTGCTGCTGCCCTACAACGTGATCCGCAAGGAGGTCGCCAACCCGATCGACTGCCACGGGTACTCGCTGTTCGACGACGGCACCCTGGTGCTGTTCCGCAACACCAGCGACGAGCCGACCCGGGTGCACCCGCTGCAGGTGTGGGCCACCCCGTTCGTCTCCGACGTGCACGCCGCGGCGCAGCCCGCCGGCACCGGCCCGCTGGAGCGGATCGGCAACGCCGACCTGGTGCGCGGCATCTCCGACTGCCTGTCGATCACCCGGATGGTGGACGAGATGTCGCCGTCCACCGCGGTGTTCGAGGCGCTCATCGCCGCCTGCCGGCGGCTCGGCGACCACTACCACTGGCTCGGAGAGGAGGAGCTGGGCGGCCTGGCCGAGCCGGTCCAGGCGGTGCGCGCCACCGCCGGGCAGGTGCTGGAGGAGTTCGAGAAGGTCCAGGCGCTGACCGCGCAGGCCGCCGAGGCGCTGGAGGCCGCCGAGTCCGACGTCGCCTCGCTGGTCCGCCGGGCCCGCGCGGAGGACGGCGGCTCCGCCGACGCCTGGGTCACCCTGCTGGCCGAGCTGCGCCGCGCGCAGGGCCGGACGGTGGCCCTGGGCGAGATGCGCTACATCGACGCCGACCGGGTCGCCGCCCTGGAGACGCGGCTCTCCGAGGAGCTGGACGCCACCGGCAAGCGCGCCGTGGAGTTCCTCCGCGGCGAGGAGGCGTTCGCCGTCTACCACGTCGAGGTGGAGCGGCTGGCCGCCGAGGCGGAGGCGATCGGCTCGGTCGCCGAGGCCGAGCCGGTGGCCGCCCGGCTCGCCGAGCAGACCGAGGGCCTGGAGGTGGTCACCGAGGTCATCGACGCCCTGGACGTCGGCGACGCGCAGGTGCGCACCGCGGTGCGGGAGCGGATCGGCGAGGTCGCCGGGGCGGTCAACCGGGCCCGCGCCGCGCTGGGCGCGCGCCGCCGGGAGCTGATGGACTCCGAGGGGCGGGCCGAGTTCGCCGCCGAGTTCGCGCTGCTCGGCCAGGCGGTGACCGCGGCGCTGGCCGCCGCCGACACCCCGGACGCCTGCGACGAGCAGCTCGGTCGGCTGATGCTGCGGCTGGAGAACCTGGAGTCGCGGTTCGCCGAGTTCGACGACTTCCTCACCGACCTGTCCGCCAAGCGGGAGGACGTCTACGAGGCGCTGTCCGCGCACAAGCAGGCGCTGCTGGACGAGCGGGCGCGCCGCGCCGACCGGCTGGCCGCCTCGGCCGAGCGGATCCTGTCCGGGGTGCGGCGCCGCGCCGCCGCCCTGGAGTCGGTCGACGACGTCAACACCTACTTCGCCTCCGACCCGATGGTGGCCAAGCTCCGCTCGACCGCCGAGGAGCTGCGCGGCCTGGGCGACACGGTGCGCGCCGAGGAGCTGGACGGCCGGGTCAAGGCGGCCCGGCAGGAGGCCGGCCGGGCGCTGCGCGACCGGATCGACCTCTACGACGACGGCGGGGAGACGCTGCGGCTGGGCCGGCACCGGTTCGCGGTCAACACCCAGCCGATCGACCTGACCATGGTGCCGCACCGGGGCGAGATGGCGGTGACGGTGACCGGCACCGACTTCCGGCAGCCGGTGCGCGACCCGGGGTTCCAGGACACCCGGGAGTTCTGGGATCAGCTGCTGCCCTCGGAGTCGCCGGAGGTGTACCGGTCGGAGTACCTGGCCGCGGCGGTCCTGGCCGACGCCGAGGGGGGCGCGGACGGGCCGTCGGTGGCGGAGCTGTCCGAGGCTGCACTGGGCGACGGCGGCGAGCTGGCCGCCGTGGTGCGCAAGGCCGCCGAGGCCCGCTACGACGAGGGGTACGAGCGCGGCGTGCACGACCACGACGCCGTGCTGATCCTCCGCGAGGTGCTGCGGCTGCGGGCCGCCGCCGGGCTGCTCCGGCACCCGGCGCGGGCGCGCGCCGCGGCCCGGCTGTTCTGGGCGTTCGGCGCCGGGCCCGAGGACCGGGAGACGTGGCGGACCCGGGCGGTGTCGCTGGCCCGGGCCCGGGACGCGTTCGGGCTGCGCGGCTCGCCGGCGGTCGGCGAGCTCTGCGCCGAGCTGGCCGGCGCGGTCGGCGGCTTCCTCGGCGGGGCGGGCCTGCCGGCGGGCTCCGCGGCGGAGGCCGGCGGCTACCTGTTCGAGGAGCTCTCCCAGGCACCCGCGGGCTTCGGCACCAGCGCGGAGGCCCGCTCGCTGCTGGAGGGGTTCCGCGCGGCGCTGGGCGGGCCGACGTCGGCGGCGCACAAGGAGTTCACCGCCGACCTGGCGGCGCTGGGCGGGCTGGCCGAGCGGCACCAGCTCGCCTCGGCCTGGCTGGGCGGCTACGCGGCGACGCTGGACGGCGCCGCGCCCGCGCCCGACGTGCTGGAGGAGGCGGTCGCGGTCGAGCTGTGCGGGGCCGAGGTGCAGCACTACGACTCCTCCGCCGAGCTGTCGGCGGTGGTGGAGGGGCTGCTCGGCACGCACCCGCGGATCGCCGAGCGCCGGCTGGAGCTGCGGCTGGACGAGTTCCTGGAGCGCACCCGGCGGTTCCGCGAGGAGCGCGCCCCGGCGTTCCGGGAGTACCTGCGCCGCCGCAACGAGCTGGTCGAGGCGGAGCGGTCCCGGCTCCGGCTGGAGGAGTACACGCCCAAGGTGATGAGCGGGTTCGTCCGCAACCGGCTGCTGGACGACTCCTACCTGCCGCTGATCGGCGACAACCTGGCCAAGCAGCTGGGATCGGCGGGGGACGGCAAGCGGACCGACAACAACGGCCTGCTGCTGCTCATCTCCCCGCCCGGCTACGGCAAGACCACCCTGATGGAGTACGTGGCGAGCCGGCTCGGCCTGGTGTTCGTGAAGGTCAACGGGCCGGCGCTGGGGCACGCGGTGACCTCGCTGGACCCGGCGGACGCGCCGGACGCCACCGCCCGCCAGGAGGTGGAGAAGATCGGGTTCGCCCTGGAGATGGGCGGCAACGTGCTGCTCTACCTGGACGACATCCAGCACACCAACCCGGAGCTGCTGCAGAAGTTCATCTCGCTCTGCGACGGCCAGCGCCGGATGGAGGGCGTCTGGGAGGGCCGCACCCGCACCTACGACCTGCGCGGCAAGCGGTTCGCGGTGTGCATGGCGGGCAACCCCTACACCGAGCAGGGGCAGAAGTTCCGCATCCCGGACATGCTGGCCAACCGGGCCGATGTGTACAACCTGGGCGACGTGCTCTCCGGCAAGGAGGACGTGTTCGCGCTCAGCTACATCGAGAACGCGCTGACCGCCAACCCGGTGCTGGCGCCGCTGTCCGGCCGGGACCGCGGCGACGTCGAGCTGCTGGTGCGGATGGCCGGCGGCGACGACTCGGTCCGCCCGGACCGGCTCTCCCACCCGTACTCGCAGGTGGAGCTGGAGCAGATCCTGGCGGTGCTGGGCAAGCTGCTCCGGGTGCAGCAGGTGGTGCTGGCCGTCAACCAGGCCTACATCGCCTCGGCGGCCCGCTCCGACGACGCCCGCACCGAGCCGCCGTTCCGGCTGCAGGGCTCCTACCGGAACATGAACCGGCTGGCGGAGAAGGTGGTGCCGGTGATGAACGACGCCGAGCTGGAGGCGGTGATCGACGACCACTACCTCGGCGAGGCGCAGACCCTCACCTCCGGCGCCGAGGCCACCCTGCTCAAGCTGGCCGAGCTGCGCGGCACGCTCACCCCGGAGCAGGCGGAGCGGTGGGCCGAGGTGAAGGCCGGCTACCTGCGCGCCAAGGCGCTGGGCGGCGACGGCGACGACCCGCTGTCCCGCGCGGTCGGCGCCGTCGGCCTGCTCGCCGACCGGGTCGGCGACGTCCACTCGGCCATCGAGCGCGCCGCGGACCGCTTCCCGGGCCCGGACGCGGGCTGACCCGCTCCTGAGCCGCCGGCGGGCCGCCCCGGTCGAGCCTCTCGACCGGGGCGGCCTTTCTCCACAGTGATCTTGGCGTTGCGGCCCTTCAGAGCGTTCTGACAGGGCCGCCAAGATCACCGAAGATGAGGACCCGCGACCCGGAAAACGGAGGTGCCGGCGCATGCCCGACCCCGATGACGAGGTGTCGGCCACCGAAGAACCCGGCACCGGAGCGGCAGGCACGGCCATGCACCGCACCCGCGAATTCATCGACCTCATCGACGAGCCGAAGCCGGACCTCTCCCCGGAGACGATGGGAGAGGCCTGGCGCTGAGGTGCCCGGCCTGCGAACCAGGCTGCGCCGGGGAGCACCGCGCTCCCCGCTCCGGGAACGGGCCGATGCGCGGGATTCCCCTGCGGAGCCCACCGGAGCGACTCCGTCTTCCCCGTTTCCGGCGGAGCGGTGCAGGCTACCCTGATGGCATGACCGCACAGCCGGAATGCACAGCCCCGGGGAAGAGACCGGGCGGGCTGCCGGAATGGATGTATCCGCCCCGCCCCGAAGGGTGGATCGCCGAAGACCTGGACGACCTCCCCGAAGCTCCCGCGCACACCGAACTCATCGACGGAGCCCTCGTCTTCACGGTGTCGCCGCAGCGGTCCTGGCACGGCCGGACCGTCACCTCGATGACCGTCATGCTCAAGCGGCAGGCGCCGGAGGGCACGACCGTGGAGCGGGAGATGACCGTCAAGCTCGACCGGTACAACCGCCCCGAGCCGGACGTGCTGTTCGCCCCGATCCCCTTCGAGTCGGAGCGCACCTGCTTCGCCGCCGCCGACGTCGCGCTCGCCGTCGAGGTCGTCTCCCCCGAGTCGGCGCACCGGGACCGCAGAGTGAAGCCGGGCAAGTACGCGGAGGCGGGGATCGCGCACTTCTGGCGGGTGGAGAACGAGGACGACGTCCCGGTCGTGCACACCTATGAGCGGGACGCCACCACGGGCCTCTACGCGCCGACGGGCGTCTTCCGGAAGCGTCTGGAGGTCTCTCTGCCCTTCCCCGTCAGCGCCGACCTCGAACGCCTGCTTCCCACGATGGGGCTGGGATAGCGGCCCCGTGTCCTGGTACACCCCTGTTCCGGTGGCGGCCGACCTCTCCGCGGAGCTGGCCACCGGGTGGACCGCGCGCGCCGGCGGAGCGCACATGCTGGTGCCGGACGGCTGCGTGGACGTGCTGTGGCTGAGCACCGGCCGGATCGTGGTGTGCGGGCCGGAGACCTCCGGCTGGTCGTTCGAGCTGCCCGCCGGAACCGAGGCGGTGGGGGTGCGGTTCCGCCCCGGACTGGCCGCCGCGGCGCTGGGGCTGGACACCCCCGGTGCGCTGAACCGGCGGATCGAGCTGGCAGACGTGCTCGGCGACCGGACCCAGCGGATCCTGCTGGAGCGGATGGACGGGGCCGCCTCCGCAGGTCAACGGCTGCACCTCCTGCAGGACCGGATCCGCGAGCGGCTGCGCACCGTGCCGCCGCCCCGCCCGGTGCACGGCTCGGCGCGGACCGCCGCGCTGGTCTCCGGGATGCTCGGCGACGACCCCGCGTCACCGGTGGCCGAGCTGGCCCGCGCCGCCGGGCTCAGCGAGCGCCAGCTGCACCGGCGCTGCGTCTCCGCGTTCGGCTACGGCCCCGCGGTGCTCCGCCGCATCCTCCGCCTGCAGCGCTTCCTCCGCATGGCCCGGCACCCCGCCGCCACCACCGACCTGTCGGTCCTGGCCGCCATGGCCGGCTACACCGACCAGCCGCACCTCAACCGCGACTGCCGCGCCCTGGCCGGCGTCTCCCCCCGCGTCCTGCTCGGCCTGGAGCTGAGCCTGGACCTGGGCGGCGCCACGGCCTGACCCGGCCCTTTCCGACGATGCGGCCCTGTCAGAGCGCTCTGCTGGGACCGCACCGTCGAGATCAACGAGGAGACCGCCTCTCAGGCGCCGTCCTCCAGGTTCTCCACGCCCGCCTGCAGGATCCGCTCGAACTCCTCCAACGCCTGCTGGTTCGCCTCGACTGCGGCCTCCTGCTCCTGGCGCTCGGTGCAGGCGGTCAGGGCGTCGTAGTCGGTTCGCCCCTCCTCGCCCCGGGCCTCGTCGATGCACTCGAAGGAGGAACCGCCCGGCGAGACCCGCGGGGAGTCCTCGGCGAGGGTGAGCGCGACCAGCGCGTAGTACACGCCGGACACCTCGCCCCAGGCGGCCCGGGTGGTCATCTGCATGCCGGCGCCGGAGAGCTTCATGGTGAAGCCGTCGGTGCCCTCCGGGAGGCCGTCCGAGGAGAGTTCGCTGGTCGTGCCGGTCATCTCCTCGCCCTCCAGGTAGGCGGTGAACGTAGAGCAGTCGTAGATCACCCGCTGGATCGGGGCGGTGTCCACGTCGTGCTCGGAGAAGTCCCCCTCGGCCAGCGCGTAGATGTAGAACGTACCGCCGTCGGAGGAGTCCGGCTCGGCGATCTGGAAGGCGCCCTCGGCCGCGCCCTCCGGCGCCTGCTCGGGCCGCTCCTGCAAAGCCTCCCCGCATGCGGTCGGCCGCACCTCGTCGAAGGAGGCTCCGGTCGACTCCTGCTGCTCGACCTCGTCCAGCGGCGGCGTGTCCACCTCGTACCCCTCGGGGTAGGCGTCGGCCGGGGGGGCAGCAGCGCCTCCAGCCGGTCGCTGTGCTCCATCTCGACCTGCGGCCCAGCGGCCGCGGTGCAGCCGGACAGCGCGAACGCGACCACCGGGATCAGGGCCGGAACGAGCACCGCGGGACGGCGGGGGATACGCGACATGAGGGGATTCCTTCCTGGTGTGCACCGCATGCACGGTTCTGTCTCACCCTCCGACGCCGTCCGGGCACGCCCCGTTTCCGGACCGGACTGCGACCGCGGCCACACCGGGGATCCGGCTCGATCCGCCCGAATCGCGGACGGAAAACGTCCGCATGCCGGGGGATGATGCAGGCATGGAGAACGGCAGCGGGACCCGGATCGACCGCCGGACGCTCAACCGGACGGCGCTGGAGCGGCAGTGGCTGCTGCGGCGCGAGCCGCGCTCGGCTCTGGAGGCGGTGCGCCACCTGGTCGCCGTGCAGGCCCAGGAGCCCAACCCGCCCTACGTCGGGCTGTGGACCAGGCTGGCCGCCTTCGAGAAGGACGATCTGGCCCGGCTGCTGCACGGCCGGGAGGTGGTCCGCTCGTCGATCCTGCGCGGCACCCAGCACATGGCCGCCGCGGAGGACTTCCGCTGGGTCCGCCCGCTGGTCCAGCCGGTCCTGGAGCGGGCCTGGCGGGGCGCGTTCGGCAAGCGCAACCCGGGCGTGGACCCGGAGGAGGCCGCCAAGGCCGCCGCGGAGCTGCTCGAAGGCCGCACCCTGACCCGCCCCGAACTGGCCCGGCTGCTCGCCGAGCGGTGGCCGGACTGCGACCGCACCGCCCTGGGCTGGCTGGCGCAGTCGATGCTGCCGCTGATCCACGAGCCGCCGAGCGGCCTGTGGGGCAGGATGGGGCGCACCCCGTTCACCCTGGCCGAGGAGTGGATGGGCGCCCCGATGGAGGACGGCCGCCCGCTGGCCGACCTGATCCGCCGCTACCTGGCGGCGTTCGGCCCGGCCTCGGTCCGCGACTTCCACGCCTGGTCGGGGCTGAGCCGCACCCGGGAGGCGTTCGAAGAGCTCCGCCCCGAGCTGCGCACCTTCACCGACGAGACCGGCCGGGAACTGTTCGACCTGCCGGACCTCCCGCTGGTCCCCCCGGACGCCGAGGCCCCGGTGCGCCTCCTCCCCGAACTCGACAACCTGCTGGTCGCCTACCACGACCGCACCCGGGTCATGCCGGACGACATCCGCCGCCGCGTCTGCGTCGGCGCCGCCGTCGCCCCGACCGTCCTGGTCGACGGCGAGGTCCGCGCCATGTGGCGGGTGACCGAGCACGAGACCACGACCGCCCTCACCATCGAGGAGTTCACCCCGACCCGCGGCGAGACCCGCGGCGCGGTCACCGAGGAGGCGGCCCGCCTCCTGGGCTTCTGGTCCCCGGAGGCGGCGGACTACGACATCCGCTTCACCCGGGCGGAGTAGCCTCGACGACTGCGCCAAGGGGCATTTGCGGCCGGCTCTCTGCCGTGGACCACAGGGATCGTGGCTACATCCCCGCGTGCGCGGGGCGGATTGCCGCTGGAGCCAGTCGAGTCCTCGTTCGTGGGGACCATCCCCGCGTGCGCGGGGCGGAT
>Ga0079224_100003773_pt1 | contig 19284 bp, 15 predicted proteins | sample Stecom2015_FD_80414 | JGI IMG/M metagenome (GOLD analysis project Ga0079224, IMG submission 80414) | Agricultural soil microbial communities from Utah to study Nitrogen management - Steer compost 2015 | ecosystem: Environmental > Terrestrial > Soil > Agricultural land | place: USA: Utah... | reverse complement strand
GCCGGCCGCCCCGGCATCGGAGTGGGAGCCGTGGCGCTCCAGCGGGCAGGCTTGAGGCCGTGATCGTCGTCGCCAAGATCGGGACCTCCTCCATCACCGCCGACGACGGCACCGTCGACGAGGCCGCCATCGCCAAGGTGTGCGCCGAGGCCGCCGCGGTGCGCGCCCAGGGCCACCAGGTGGTGCTCGTCACCTCGGGCGCCATCGCCGCCGGGCTCCCGTACCTCGGCTACGAGGACGGCGAGCGGCCCCGAGACGCCGTCACCCTCCAGGCCGCGTCCGCCGTCGGCCAGACCCGGCTCATGCGGGTCTACGAGGCGGCGCTGGCCGAACGGGGCCTCGTGGGCGGCCAGGTCCTGCTCGCCCCCCTTGACTTCATGGTCCGCCAGCAGTACCTGCACGCCCGCCGCACGCTCGGGCGGCTCCTCGAGCTCGGCGTGGTGCCGATCGTCAACGAGAACGACGCCATCGCCGACGACGAGATCCGCTTCGGCGACAACGACCGCCTCGCCGCGCTCGTCAGCCACCTCGTCGGCGCCGACCTGCTCGTGATGCTCACCGACACCCCGGGCGTGCTCACCGCCGACCCGCGGGTCGACGCGTCGGCGTCGCTCATCGAGGAGATCCTCGAGGTGGACCACACCCTCGAGGCGCTGGCCGGGGGCTCCGGCACCGCCCGGGGCAGCGGCGGGATGGCGTCCAAGCTGGCCGCGGCCAAGATCGCCGCCTGGTCCGGGGTGCGGGCCGTGATCGCCCAGGCCTCCAAGGAGGGGGTCCTGGAGGCGGCCGTGCGCGGCGACGCGGGGGTGGGCACCGTCGTCCACCCCAAGCCCAAGCGCCTGCCCGCCCGTCGCCTCTGGATCGCCTTCGCGGTGGGCTCGGAGGGCACGATCGTCGTCGACGACGGCGCCCGCCGCGCCCTGCTCGAGCGCAACGTGTCGCTCCTGCCCGCCGGGGTCACCTCGGTCGAGGGTCGCTTCGACGTCGACGCGCCCGTCGAGATCGCCGGACCCGACGGCCGGGTCTTCGCCAAGGGGCTCGTGCGCCTCAGCGCCGCCCAGCTGCGGGCCGTCGCCGGTCGCCGCACCGGCGACCTCCCCGACGGGTACCCCCACGAGGTCGTCCACCGCGACGACCTCGTCGTGCTGCCCTGAACCCTCCGAGAACGCCCGTTCTGACGGGTATCGCGGCGACCCCCAGCGGGTACATCCAGGTGTGCTGCGCGGCGGAAAGTTGACAACGGCCCCCGGGGATGACGGTAGGGTCGATGACCAGCCCAGGACGGACAGCGAACGCCACGCCGCGGGCGGCGTGAGAGAGGAAGCCATCTCCCAAGCGGGCGCGGAGGCGCGAATCACTCGGGACGACGACCCGGCACCCTCGGAGGACCCCTCCGCAGGGCCGCTGTCCCAGCCTCCCCTTCGCCGGCTTCCGGTCCAGCCGATCGCCGGGGGTCTCCTCGCTGCGCTGATCGTCTGGTACCTGTTCCTCGCCGACACCCGGGCCAACAACGACGTCGTCGGCGGGCTCCGGCGCCTCTGGAACGGCGTCACCGAGCTGCCGAGCATGGTCGTCGACACCGACGGCTACCGGGCCTGGTGGCGCTACGTCACCGACCAGGAGGGCTGGGACCGGGTCCTCACCAACACGATCGAGCACGTGCAGCTCGTCGCAGCGTCGATGCTGGCCGCCACGCTCATCTCGATCGTCCTCGGCGTGCTGCTCCACCGGGTGCGGGCCCTGCGCGGCCCGGTCCTCGGCGTGGCCTCCGTGTTCCTGACGATCCCGTCGCTGGCCCTCTTCGCCGTGTTCATCTCGGTGCCCGGCATCGGCGTGGGCGACCGAGGCCCGATCATCGCCCTCACGATGTACTCGATCCTCCCGATCCTGCGGAACACCGTGACCGGGCTCGAGGGCGTCGACCGCTCGATCATCGAAGCGGCCCGGGGCGTGGGCCTGAGCACCACCCAGCGGCTGCTGCGCATCGAGCTGCCGCTGGCCTGGCCCGTGATCCTCACCGGGATCCGGATCGCCACCCTCCTCAACATCGGCATCGCCGCGATCGCGCCGCTCGTCGGCGGTACCGGCCTCGGCGGCTACGTCCGCGACGGGCTGCAGCGCTACCCCGAGTTCACCGCCGTCGAGCGGATGTGGACCGGCGTCCTCGCCACCGTCGCGCTGGCGCTGATCGTGGACGTGATCTTCACGTTCCTGCGGCGAGCCACCACCTCGAAGGGACTTCGCACGTGACGACCACCGACGTGACCGACCACCACTACGCCCCCGACGACGCCCCCGAGCCGATGATCCGCCTCGAAGGCGTCGGCAAGACCTACCCGGGCTCGGACATCCCGGCCGTCGAGTCGCTCGACCTCGACATCCCCAAGGGCGAGATCCTCGTGCTCGTCGGCCCGTCCGGCTGCGGCAAGAGCACCACCCTGCGGCTCATCAACCGGATGATCGAGCCCACCACGGGGCGGATCTACTTCGACGGCGACGACGTCACCACCGTCAACCCCGACCAGCTGCGGCGCCGCATCGGCTACGTCATCCAGCAGATCGGGCTGTTCCCGCACCAGACGATCGCCCAGAACATCGCCACCGTCCCCCGCCTCCTCGGCTGGGACAAGAAGCGCATCCGCGAGCGCGTCGACGAGCTCCTCGAGCTCACCGGCCTCGAGCCGTCGATCTACCGGGACCGCTACCCGAAGGAGCTCTCCGGCGGGCAGGCGCAGCGCGTCGGCGTGGCTCGGGCGCTGGGCGCCGACCCCGACGTGCTGCTCATGGACGAGCCCTTCGGCGCCATCGACCCGATCACCCGCGACCGCCTCCAGAACGAGTTCCTCCGTCTGCAGAGCGAGATCAAGAAGACGATCGTGTTCGTCACCCACGACGTGGACGAGGCGATCAAGATGGGCGACCGGATCGCCATCCTCGGGGAGCGCTCCGTCATCCGGCAGTTCGACACCCCCGAGCGGATCCTCGCCTACCCGGTCGACGAGTTCGTCAGCGACTTCATCGGCTCGGGCTCCACGCTCAAGGGCCTCAACTTCGAGCGGGTCCGCGACATCGAGTGGAACACCACGTTCCCCGTCGCCACCGAGGGCGACGACGTGGCCGAGGCCCGGCGCCGCCTGGCGGCGTCGCCCGAGACCTGGATGCTCGTCCTCGACCGAGACGGCCGGCCGTCGCGGTGGGTGAACGACGCCATCCTCGACACCCCCGGTGCCGTGCTCGGCGCCGTCGGCCCGCGCGTGCGGGCCAAGGTCCTGCCCAACGCCACGCTCCACGACGCGCTCGAGGAGCTGCTCCTGTCGAACGCCGGCCAGGCGGTCGTCGTCGACGAGAAGGGCCGGTACCAGGGCATCGTCGACGTCGACCACCTCGCGGACGTCCTGAAGCGGATGCGAGCCGACGCCAAGCGGCACTACGACCAGCTGGCCAAGGAGAGCGCCGCCAGCAGCAACGGCACCGACGAGGCCGGCGGCCCCGCCGTCGGAGATGACGCGGTGGCGAGCGCATGACGGCCACGGTGGCCGCCCCGGCCCGGCGCAGCGCCGGCGTCCGGGCGGTGACGGTGGTGCGGGAGAACGCGGAGCTGTTCGTCACGCCGCTCCTCGTGGTCGGCGGCGCCATCCTGCTGCGGCTCAACTACCTGAACGCCGACCGCAACTTCGCCGACGAGCGGGCCCTCAACTGGGAGCGCAACCTGCGCCCCCAGCTCGAGCAGCACATCTCGCTCACGCTGTGGTCCACGATCTTCGTGATCCTCATCGCCGTGCCGCTCGGCATCTTCCTCACCCGACCGCGGTTCCAGCGCCTCGGCGGCCCGGTCGTCGCCGTCGCCACCTCCGGTCAGGCGGTCCCGGCCTTCGGGCTGCTGGTCCTCGCCTTCGCGTGGCTCGGCTCCGGCGCGTGGACCGCCATCTGGGCCCTCGTCTTCTTCACCATCCTGCCCGTCTTGCGCAACACCATGGTCGGCCTCGAGCAGGTCGACCGGTCGATCATCGAGGCGGGCCGGGGGATGGGCCTGACCAACGGTCAGGTCCTCCGCCAGATCGAGCTGCCCCTCGCGGTGCCGGTGATCCTCGCCGGTGTCCGCACGGCGCTGGTCATCAACGTCGGCATGGCCGCCCTCGCCTACCTCATCGGCGGTGGCGGTCTCGGCCAGACGATCAGCGCTGGGATCCAGCTCAGCAGGGACCTCGTCGTGGTGACCGGCGCGGGCCTCACCGCCCTCGTCGCGCTGTCCATCGACTGGATCGCCGCACTCATCGAACGAGCCCTGCGCCCGCGCGGCCTCTGACGTCGAGGATCCCCTCGTTGGCTTCGTCGCGCCCCACTGACCCCAAACCAAGGAGCAACTCCTCCATGACCAAGCACCGACGACCGATGAAGCTCCTCGCCGGGCTGGCCGCACTCTCCCTGTTCGTGGCCGCCTGCGGCGACGACGACGACACCTCCAGCGACACCCCCGCCGGCGACACCGGCGGTGACGGCGAGGGCGCCACCGACGAGGTGTGCGAGACCGCCCTCGACGAGGACGACAGCGTCGAGTCCCTCGCTGACCTGGACTTCAGCGGCCTGACCGTCAACGTCGGCTCGAAGGACTTCGTGGAGCAGTTCGTGCTCTCGAACCTGCTGATCGTCGCCCTCGAGGCCGGCGGCGCCAACGTCATCGACAACACCAACCTCGGCGGCACGCTCGTCAACCGCGAGGCGCTCCTCGCCGACGAGATCGACGCCTACTTCGACTACAACGGCACCGGCTGGACGGTGTTCCTCGAGCAGGACGACCCGAGCTTCGAGCGCGAGGTCCTCACCAACGACGTGTGCGTCATGGACCTCCAGGAGAACGACGTCCGCTGGCTCGGCGTGTCGCCGTTCAACAACACGTACGGCTTCGCCACCGCCGGTGACTCCCCGGCGGCCGGCGGCGACCTGCAGGCCATGGCGGACTACATCGAGGAGAACCCCGACGCCACCGTCTGCCTGGAGACCGAGTTCCCGAACCGGCCCGACGGCCTCGTCCTCTTCGAGGAGGCCACCGGCACGGTGATCCCGGACAACCAGATCGAGATCCTCGAGACCGGCGTGATCTACGAGGAGACCGCCAACGGCAACTGCACCTTCGGTGAGATCTTCACCACCGACGGCCGGATCCCGGCGCTCGGCCTCGAGGTCGTCGAGGACCCGGGCGTGTTCATCCTCTACAACGTCTCCCTCACCATCAAGGACGACCTGTACCAGCAGGCGCCCGAGGCCTGGGAGGCCGTGGCCGACACGATCCTCAACCGCCTCGACAACGACGTCATGGCCGAGCTGAACCGCAAGGTCTCCGCCGACGGCCAGAACCCCCGCGACGTCGCCACCGAGTACCTCACCGCCGAGGGTCTGCTCTGACCTAGGGCGCACACCCACAGGCGCTGACCCGCCTGCTGCGACGACGGCCCCGGCCCGCGCTGTCCCCAGCGCCCCGGGGCCGTCCCGCGCCACCACCCCGATCAGCCGCGGGCCCGGTCCCCACGAGACGCCGAGCCCCGGCCGATCCCGTGGGCCCGCATCCGCGACGCCGCCGCCCGACGGCTCGCCGCAGCGCTCGACGAGGGCGGGCGTCAGCCTGGCGGCGGGTCCGCGTGCTGGCGGATCCAGGTGTGCATGGCGATGCCGCTGGCGACGCCGGCGTTGATCGACCGGGTGGAGCCGTACTGGGCGATCGACAGCACCGTCGTGCACGCCGCCCGGACCGGCTCGGACAGGCCGGGACCCTCCTGGCCGAACACGAGCACGCACGCCCGGGGCAGCGACGCGGTCTCGATCGGCTCGGCTCCCGGCAGGTTGTCGACGCCGATGAGCGGCAGGTCGCGCTCGGCCGCCCACGCCACGAGGTCCGCCACGGTGGGGTGGTGGCGGACGTGCTGGTAGCGGTCGGTCACCATCGCCCCCCGGCGGTTCCAGCGGCGGTTCCCGACGATGTGCACCTCGGCGGCGAGGAAGGCGTTGGCGTTGCGGACCACCGTGCCGATGTTGAGGTCGCTCACCCAGTTCTCGATGGCGACGTGGAACGGGTGACGGCGCCGGTCCAGGTCCTCCACGATCGCCTCCAGCCGCCAGTACCGGTACCGGTCGACCACGTTGCGGTGGTCCCCGCCGGCCAGCAGCTCGGGATCGAGTCGCGGGTCGTCCGGCCAGGGCTCCGGGTGCGGCCCGACCCCCGGCCCCGCCGGGTCAGTCACGCCGACGAGATCTGTGCGCGATTTCGTGCATCATGCGCACGCAGACCCGCACAGATCTTGTTCAGGTGGGCTGGTCGCCGGGGGTGGGCTCGGGCTCGGCGGGGGTGGTGCCGCCGTCGGTGGCGGGGGCCAGGCCGAGCTGGGCCCGGATCTGGGAGAGCCGGGCCTGGGCCTCGGCGTTGGCGGCCGCCTGCTCCACCTCGAGCATCCGAGTCTCGACCGACGCGCCCTCCAGCTCGGCGGCCCCCTTGGCCTTCGCGTAGCGGGCCTCGATCTTGTCCCGCACCTCGTCGAAGGTGGGGACGTCCTGGCCGACCGACTCCGACAGGGACGACATCGCCCGGTTGACCTGCTCCTGCATCTTCGCCTGGTCCAGCTGCGAGAGCAGCTTCTGGCGCTCGGCCAGCTTCTTCTGCAGCTGGCTGGCGTTCTGCTGGACCGCGGCCTTGGCCTGGTCGGAGGCCTGCGCCGCCTGCATCGCCAGCTCCTTCAGGCTCTCCACCTCGTGCTCGAGTGCGATCAGTCGGTTGGCGAAGGACTCGGCCGCGGCGGTGAGCTCGGCCGCCTTCGCGGTGTCCCCGCGCTGCTGCGCCTCGTCGGCCATGAGCACGGCCTGACGGGCGTTGGCCGACACCTTCTCGAGCTCCTCCAGCGACCGCTCGAGGCGCATCTCGGTCTGCTTCTGGTTGGCGATCACCATCGCCGCCTGCTCCTTCAGCTTGCGGTGCTGCTCCTGCGCCTCGGTGATCGCCTGCTCGAGCTGGACCTTCGGGTCGGCCTTCTCGCTGAAGGTCAGGTTGAGCTTGGCGCCCAGGTACTTCCAGAACCGCTTGATCGCTCGGAGCATGGGGCGGAGCCTAACCCCGCGACGGCTTCGCAGCCGGGCGGCCGGGGGCGCCGGCGCTCAGCGTCGGGAGCTGGCTGGGAGCCAGCGACCGAGCCGGTCGACGAGGACCGAGGCTTCGGGGACGCGCATCGTGGCGGTGATCAGCAGGTAGGTGGCCGCCGCGGGACCGACGACGGCCACGGCAGCGGCCAGGCGGGGCAGGTCGTCGGTGACCGATCGCAGCCCGGCGGCCAGCACCCCGGCCGCGAAGGCGGCGAGCAGCGACCAGCGCTCCGCCGTGCTCGTGCCCGGCAGGCGCCCGACCCGCCACCGCAGCGCGCCGCGGAGCACGGCGTACTCGAACCACGACGACACCGCGGCGCCGAGGGCCAAGCCGACCACCCCCAGGCGGGGAGGCCCGCCCTCCAGCAGGCGCAAGGCGTCGGCGAGCGGGGTGAAGCCGAGGTCCGCGTCGCGCTCGACGCTCGAACCGACGATCGCCCACCGGTCGAGCGGGAACATCAGCACGGCGCCGATGAGCGCCGACAGGGCCACCCGCACGACCGCGATGCGGGCCACCAGCCGGGTGCGGTCGAGGGCGTAGAGGCCGTTCTGGAGCAGACGGGAGCGGGTGGTGGCGAGCAGCCCGAGCGCGAACGCGGCGAGCACGAACCACACGAGCCGGGTGTCGTCGGTCCCGAACTGGCCCCGCTGCAGGAGCGCGCCGACCACCACGTCGCCGGCGAACAGGTAGATGGCGACGGTGGGGGCCACGTAGAAGGTCACCCGCTCGAGCCCGGTGGCCAGCCGCTCGCGGATGGCGGCTCGGCCGGCGGCGCCGAGGCGCGCCAGCTCCGGCAGCTCGGCGGCCGCCACCGCCATGCCGAACAGGCTGATCGGCAGCAGGTAGAGCACCTGGGCGTAGGTGAGGGCGGCCACCGCCCCCACGGCGAGGAGGCTGGCCAGCACCAGCTCGACGTAGGTGAGCAGCTGCACCACGCCCCGGCCCACGACCACCGGCACGAACCGGCGGATGACGTTGCGGACCTCTGCCGAGCGGTGGTCGAGCGAGAGGCGCAGGCCCCGCACGAGCCGGCGCACCGACGGGAGCTGGACGCCGAGCTGCAGGAAGCCGCCGACGAGCACGCCCCAGGCCAGCGCGGTGGCGATGCCGGAACGGCTGGCCCCGAGCACCCCGGCGGCCACGACGATGGCGATCTGCGCCGCGTTCCACAGCACCGGCGCCACGTAGGACAGGAAGAACCGGCGGTGGCTGTTGAGGATGCCGAGGCACCACGCCGACAGCACGAGGAAGCCGACCCCCGGGAACATGATCCGCAGCAGGGTGACGGCGAGGTCGAGGCGCTCGCCCTCGAAGCCCGGCGTGAGGAGGACGGTGAGGGGCCGGGCCAGCACCACGCCGACGACCACGAGCACCCCGGTGAGCGCGCACAGCAGCCCGGCCACCGCCCCGGCCACCCGGCCGGCCTCCTCCCGGTCCTCGTCGAGGAGGCGGGCGTAGACCGGGATGAACGAGGCCGACAGCACGCCCTCGCCGAGGAGGTTCTGGAGCAGGTTCGGGATCCGCAGCGCGGCCTTGAACGCGTCGGCGGCGGCGCCGGCGCCCAGGTACCCGGCGATCGCCACCTCCCGGACCAGCCCGGCCACCCGGGACAGCAGGATCCCCGCCGCAACGAGGAGCGAGCTGCGCCGGCTGTCGGCGAGGACCTCCGGGGCCGTGCCGGTCACCTCGCCCTCCCCGGGGGGAGGTGCCGTGGTCACCCCGGGTCCGCCACCGCCGAGCCCCCGCTCGGGTCGGGCCGGGGACCGCCGGTCTCCTCGATCGCCTGGCGGAGGGCCTCCATCTCGTCGACCATGTCATCGACGTCGCGCCCCAGGCCGCCCAGCTCGTCGGCGTGGTGGGCCCGCACCGACAGCTCGATCGTGCGGGCGGCGGCTTCGTCGAGGCGGGCGTTGAGGAGGCGCAGCCGGCTGTCGGCGTCGGCGATCACCCGCTCCAGCCGCTCCACCGTGGCCAGCTGGGCCTGCAGGGCCTCCATCGTGCGGTCGAGCGCGGCGCGGTCGGCCCATGGCTGGTCGGCGTTGGCCTGGGTGGCGGCCATCTCCCGCCGGATGCTGTCGGGGTCGACGCGCTTGCGGGCGTCGACGAGGTCGTGGCCCCGCCGAGCGATCCGCCAGACCTCCCGCACGCCGGTGTCCACCCGCTCCTGGATCTGCTGGAGCCGCTCGTGCAGCGGGCCGCGCCGGGCCCGGTGGACAGCGTCGTCGAAGCGCCGCTGGGCCTGCAGCGCGTCCTGCACGTAGTGGCGCCACGGCTCGCCGAGCGTGAACGGGTCGATCCGCTCCTCGGTGGCCCGGCCCGGGATGGCGAGGCCGATCCGCACGCCGTAGAAGAGCAGGGCGCCGACCACGGCGGCGATCGGCCCGCCCCCGGTCAGGATCCCCACCCCGGCCCCGGCCCCGAGGGCGAGGATCCCCGACGGGGAGGTCAGGGCGCGCGCCACCGGCGGGGTGAAGAACCGGTCTCGCAGCGACAGCGCCATGGCGGCGAGGCTACGGCAGCCGACCAGCGGCCCGGGGCGATCGGCGGGCTCGCCGCGTCAGAAGTTGGAGACGACGGCCACGAACACCTTCGTGATGCTGCGCGGGTCGCTCGAGTCGTAGACGGCGGCCTCGCTGGCCTCGGCGATGCGGCGCAGCACCCCCAGGTCGGCGTCCTCCCCGTAGGAGATCGGGAAGACCCGCACCGGTCGGCTCTGCTGGCCCTCGGTGCCGGCGGTGAGCCGGTCGAGCAGCGTCCGCAGCTGGGCGTCGTCGTCGCTGCGCTCGCCGTCGTCGTTGCGGCCGTCGCTGAGCAGCACCACGGCGTTGATGCGGGTCGGGTCGTACGACTCGAGCTGCGCCTCGTAGGCCGCCTGCGTGACCGTGTACAGGGGCGTGCCGTTGAGCGGGACGAGGCCCCGGATCCGGCTGCGGAGCTGCTCGCGCACGTCGCCCACCCGGCTCGGCGGGATGAGCTCGGCGAAGTCCTCGTCCTGGTCGTCGCCCAGGCCCGTGGTGAAGATCCACAGGCCGACCTCGTCGTCGTCGTTGAAGTCGGCCAGCGCCTCGATCGTGGCCATCTTGGCCAGGTCCAGCTTGGTGGCGCCGGTCTCGGGGTCGGCCACGTCACCCATCGAGCCGGACACGTCGATGGCGATGAGCACCCGGGCCGGCTTGCGCTGGTCCTCCCAGTCGGCGAGGAGGCGGGCCAGCACGGCGGGCTCGGGCACCTCGAGGAGGGTCTGGGGCTGGTCCGGGTCCACCCCGTGCTCGGCGTCGATCGGCGCGTCGATCGGGACGTCGAGGTTGCCGGGCCGGAACCCGAACTCGTTGACCTTCTCCTGGTTCTCGGGGAGCTGGACGAACTCGATGAAGCGCTCGGCCGCCTCGGCCTGGGCGGCGTCCACCCACGGCGCGTCGAGGACGTAGAGGGGGTTGTCCGAGTAGAGCGTCCCCTCCTTCGGGTAGATCGCCACGAGCGGCACCCGCGGCGGGCGCGGCTCCTCGCCCTCCTCGAGGACCCCGTCGGGGTCGCCGCGGTTGTAGTCGATGACCGACTTCTCCTCGACGGCCACCGCCGACACGTACCCGTAGGGGTTGCCCCGCTGGTCGGCCCGGAACCAGTTGTTGAGGAAGGTCATCGTGATGTCGCCGTAGTGGACGACGGACGACTCGACGCCTCGGGCGAACTCGGCCGTCGCCGGGTCGGCCAGGTCCTCGATCGACAGGCCGGAGGTCTTGCCGGTGGCGGCGTAGGCCTGGGCGACGAGGGCCGACAGTCCGCTGGTCGAGAAGCTCGGGTTGGTCTTGCCGAGGCGGAACTGGCCCCACTCGGGGTGGCCGTAGCTGGCCCAGCCGGCCTGGTCCCGGGACAGGGCGAGGATGTCGGCGAAGCCGATCGGCTCGTCGGGCCAGCCCAGCGCCTGGGCCATCGGCTCGGGCATCGCGATCACGAGCGGCGTGAGCATGAACGAGGTGAACTCGCCGGCCATCGGGGGCTCGCCCTCGTCGGCCAGCAGCTGGTTGAGGACCGCCCCCCAGCTCGACGCGGCCGGCGACCAGATCACCGGCCGGGGGCCCTCGGTGACCTCGTCCCAGCCGTGGGCCAGGAGCTGGGCGGCGCCGCCGGACGGCTTGGACTGCACCCGCACGAAGGCGCACTCGCCGTCCACCTCGGCCTCGTCGCTGGCGTTGAAGTCCTCGGCCAGCTCGCTCAGGAGCTGGATCTTCTCCGACGAGACGGCGACGTCGACGACGATGCAGTCGCCCGGGTCGGCGAGGCCGTCGCCGTCACCGTCGCCGGCCCGGTCGTCGTCCCCCTGGACGCAGGCCGCCGCGAGGGCGGCGGCCAGCGCGATCGCGGCGAAGCGGGACCATCGGGTCATCGGACCACATCCTTCCAGAGCTGGTGCAGGGCCCCCATCACGCCCGGGGCGAGCAGCGCCTCGACCTCGCCGTCGAGGTCGTCGGAGTCCCAGCCGGCGTCGACGAGCGCGGCGTGCAGGGCGCGGCGAGCGGTGTCGGGCAGGTCGCCGCGAACCGGGACCACGACGATGCGAGCCCGCACCTCGGGTTCGGTGGCGACGACGGCCAGCTCGGCCTGGGCGCCGGCCTCGGCCGCGGTGAGCGCGGCACCGTCGTAGGTGCCCCGCACCCGCAGCAGGGTGCGCAGGAGGGAGCGGTCCCCGCCCCGGGAGGGTTGGGCCAGGCGGGCCAGCCAGTCCCGGAGCGGCCCGAAGTCGTTGGCCGCGAAGTCGGTGTCGCCGAAGTGCCCGACGGCGACGGCGCTGAGGGTGGCCAGGCCGACCGCGGTGTCGGGATCGGGGAGCCCGATCCGCACGGTGCCCCACGTGGCGGGGCCGCCGAGGTCGCTCCACGGCCGGCCGGCGGCGTCGCCGATGCAGCCCCAGGTGGGCTCGCCGGCGCAGGCGTCCTCGAGCACGGCGGCCCGGTCGGCGAAGACGTGGAGCCCGACCGGTGAGGAGGCGAGGAGCACCGGGTCGCCGAGCGGGGCGCTGGTCCGCTGCAGCCGGGCGGCGGTCAGCTCCGCCCAGGCGCTCGACGTGACCCACACGTCCACGTCCGCGTCCCCGGCGACGATCGCCGCGCTCGTGACCGCCGAGTCCTCGACCCGCACCTGTGGGCTGGCCAGCGACTCGCACGGGCGGCGCAGGTCGGGATCGCACACGACGCGCGCGGCGGCGCCCGACGGCCGCCCCTCGTCGGGGTCGTCGTCGCCGTCGATCAGGCTGCGCACCACCGCGGCGGCGAGCACGAGGGCGATCGCTCCGATGACCGCCAGCACCCGCTTCGCCATGCCGCCACGCTAGTGACCCGTCGCGTCAGGCCCGACCAGGGTCAGTCCCGACGAGCTGTGGTGATCGGCCCCTGGCCCGGCATCGGGACGTCGTCGGCGACGATGGTGGTGAGCTCCTCGTCGGTGGGGTCCTCCACGTCGGCGAGCCGGGACGCGTGGGTGGCCACGGCGTGCTCGAGCAGGTTGCGGGCCGTGCGGCCGTTGCCGAAGCCGCGGCCGCGAGGGACGGCGTCGAGCCAGATCCGGGCCCGGGCCCGGGCGCCGGGGGAGACGTGGTAGCCGCTGCGGGCGCCGATCGAGTCGATGATGGCGAGCAGCTCGTTCGTGGAGTAGTCGGGGAAGTGGATCGCCTTGGGAAACCGGGATCGCAGGCCCGGGTTGGCGTCGATCAGCTGCTCCATCTCGTCCGGGTAGCCGGCCATGATCACGACCACCCGGTCCCGGCGATCCTCGATCAGCTTCACGATCGCGTCGATCGCCTCCCGGCCGAAGTCCCGCTCGCCGCCCCGCACGAGCGCGTAGGCCTCGTCGATGAGCAGCACGCCCTGGTCGGCCTCGTCGAAGCGGGCCTGTACGAGCGGTGCGGTCTGGCCGACGTAGCCGGCCACGAGCCCGGCCCGGTCGGTCTCGACGAGGTGGCCGCGCTCGACGACGCCGAGGGTGCGGTAGATCTGGGCGAGGAGGCGGGCCACGGTGGTCTTCCCGGTCCCAGGGTTCCCGGTGAAGACGAGGTGGCGGCTCTGGGTCATCGTCGGCAGCCCCCGCTCGGCCCGGAGGCGCTGCACGCGCAGCAGGTCCACGACCAGGCGCACCTCGTGCTTCACGGCGTCCAGGCCGATCAGGCCGTCGAGCTCGGCCAGCAGGTCCGCGAGGGGTCGAGGGCCCCCATCGCCGTCGGCGGGGCCGGACGGCGCCGCTGGGGCCGGGGCCGAGGTCGAGGGCGGCGCCGGTGGACGGGCGCCGGGCTGCTCGCCGCGGTCGGCGATGGCGGCGAGCACCATCGCCCGGAACCGCTCGATCGCCTCCAGCTCCGACCGGGAGGTGTGCAGGTCCACGGCGGCCACCGCGAAGCCCACGTCGGCGGCGAGGTCGTGGTACCGGCGGGCGAGGGCCGTGCCCTGGCGGGCGTCGGCGGCCAGCAGCACCTCGAGCAGGGGCGAGGGCTGGTCGAGGAAGCCGCGCTGGGCCTCGACCAGGCCCGACTCCCGCAGCGCGGCCGGGGTGGCGCCGGCCAGGCGGGTCTCCAGGAGCGGCCCGAACGCGCCGAGCAGCGCCCACAGCTCGTCGTCGCTGATCCGCTCGTCGGCGGCCACGAACGCACAGGCCAGGTTGAACGCCTCCAGCGCGGCGTCGTGGCGCCACCGGGCCCCGTCGACCCGCGGCGTGCCGGCGCTGCCGAGCCCGGCGCTGACCTCGGCCAGGGCGTCGCCGACGGCCTCCACGAAGCGGCGCGTCGACGCGACGAGGGCGTCGTTCACTGGGTCCTCCGGGGGCGCACCCCGCCAGCCTGCCACCCCGCGGACGCCGTGCGGGCCAGCGACTGGTCGCCGGGATCGGGCTTCGGGACCGCACCCGCCGCCTCCTACACTCGGCCCCATGCCCGCGGAGCACATCGCCGACCTGGGCGCGCGCGCCAAGGCCTCCAGCCGGGTCCTCGCCGCCGCCTCCACCGAGACCAAGGACGCCGCCCTCCTGGCGGCGGCCGACCTCCTCCTCGACCGGGAGGCCGAGATCCTGGAGGCCAACGCCGCCGACGTGGCCGCGGCCGAGGAGGCGGGCCAGAGCCCCACGGTGATCGACCGGCTCCGCCTGTCCACGGCCCGCCTGGAGTCGATGGTCGCCGGCCTGCGCAGCGTCGCCGCCCTGCCCGACCCGGTCGGGGAGGTGGCCGACGGCTGGACCCGGCCCAACGGGCTGCTGGTCCAGCGGGTCCGGGTGCCCCTCGGCGTCGTGGCGATCATCTACGAGAACCGCCCGAACGTCACCAGCGACGCCTTCGGCCTGTGCCTCAAGTCCGGCAACGCCGCGTTCCTGCGCGGCTCGTCGGGGGCGATCCGCTCGAACATCGCGATCGCCGGCGCCCTGCGGGAGGGCCTGGCCAAGGCCGGGCTCCCCGAGGACTCGCTCGTCCTCGTCGAGGACACGAGCTACGAGGCGGCCGTGGAGTTCATGCGGCTCCGCCAGCACATCGACGTCCTCATCCCCCGGGGCGGCCCGTCGCTCATCCGCTCGATCCTCGACAACGCCACCGTCCCCTACGTGATCGACGGCGACGGCAACTGCCACGTGTACGTGGACGCGTCGGCCGACCTTGAGCAGGCGGCGTCGATCGTGGTGAACGCCAAGACCCAGCGCCCGTCGGTGTGCAACGCGGCCGAGACGCTGCTCGTGCACCGCAACGTGGCCGCCACCTTCCTCACGGCGGTCGCCGACCAGCTCGAGGGCGTGGAGATCGTCGGCGACGCCGCCACCGTTGAGATCCTCGGGGACCGGGTCGCCGCCGAGGCCACCGACGAGGACTACGCCACCGAGTTCCTCGGCCTGAAGCTGGCCGTGCGGGTCGTCGACACGCTCGACGCCGCCATCGCCCACATCACCCGCTACGGCAGCGGCCACAGCGAGGCCATCATCACCACCGACCTGCGGGCGGCCAGCCGCTTCACGCAGGAGGTCGACGCCGCCGCGGTCCTCGTCAACGCCTCCACCCGCTTCGTGGACGGCGAGGAGCTCGGCTTCGGCGCCGAGATCGGCATCTCCACGCAGAAGCTGCACGCTCGCGGCCCGAGGGGGCTGCGGGAGCTCACCACCTTGAAGTTCGTCATCCAGGGCAGCGGCCAGACCCGGGGCTGACCCTCCCGAACCCGCGCCGGCGCCACACGGCCGGTATGGATTGACCCAGCGGTCAAGTCCGGCCCTAGGCTGCAGGGATGGCCGATTCCCCGTATCGCTTCGAGTCCGTGGCCGCGGTGCGCGACTCGCTCCGCAAGGTCGATTACCTCTCCGACGACGGCATCGCGGGGATCGTCTACCTGGCCGACCGGCTGGGCAAGCCGGTCCTCGTCGAGGGTCCCGCCGGCACCGGCAAGACCCAGCTGGCCAAGTCGGTGGCCGAGATGTCCGGCGCCCGGCTGATCCGGCTCCAGTGCTACGAGGGCCTCGACGAGTCCAAGGCGCTGTTCGAGTGGAACTACAAGAAGCAGCTGCTGCGCATCCAGGCCGAGCGGGCTGACGGCAAGACCTGGGAGTCGGTCGAGGACGACATCTTCTCCGAGGACTTCCTGCTCACCCGACCGCTCCTCGAGGCCATCTCCGCGGAGGAGCCAGTGGTGCTCCTCATCGACGAGGTGGACCGGGTGGAGGTGGAGACCGAGGCGCTGCTCCTCGAGATCCTCTCCGACTACCAGGTGTCGATCCCCGAGCTCGGCACGATCGAGGCCAAGCAGATCCCGCTCGTGTTCCTCACCTCGAACAACACCCGGGAGCTGTCCGAGGCCCTGAAGCGCCGCTGCCTGTTCCTCCACGTCGACTACCCCGAGCTCGACCGCGAGCGGGAGATCGTCCTCACGAAGGTGCCGGACATCACCGAGTCGCTCGCCGACCAGGTGGCCCGCATCGTGCGCTCGATCCGTCAGCTCGAGCTGAAGAAGAGCCCGTCCGTGTCCGAGACCCTGGACTGGGCCCGCACCCTCGTGCTCCTCGGCATCGAGTCCGTGGACGTCGAGACGGCCAAGAGCACGATCAACATCCTGCTCAAGTACCAGAGCGACATCGCCAAGGCGGTGCGCGAGCTCGACCAGGAGAACGGCACGATCACCAAGGCCGCGGCCGGCGCGTAGCACCGTGTCCGACGCGCTCGCCCCCGAGGCCGCCGCCGGCCAGGCCATCACGGAGCTGCTGTCCGGGTTCATCCAGGAGCTCCGCCAGGCCGGGCTGCCGGTGAGCCTCACCGAGAACCTCGACGCGATGGAGGCGGTCAAGCACATCCCGCTCGAGGACCGGGAGGCGTTCAAGTACGCGCTGGCCGCCACGCTGGTGAAGAACAACGCGCACTGGCGGGCCTTCGAGACCGTCTTCGAGGTGTACTTCTCGCTGCGGGGCACCCGGTACCGGATCGCCGACGTCGACGAGGACGAGCTGGCCCAGCTCCTCGAGCAGCTCGAGCAGCAGGAGCAGGACGGCGACGCGCCCCGCACCGGCAGCGGGGCGGGCGAGAACCTCACGCCCGAGGAGATCGCCGAGATGCTCTTCCGGGCGCTCCAGCGGGGCGACGACGCGCTCATGCGGGCCGTGGCCCGCCAAGCCGTGCGTCGCTTCGCCGGCATGGAGCCCGGCCGACCCGTGGGCGGCACCTACTACCTGTACCGGACGCTGCGGAACCTCGACCTCGACGGGGTGCTCGACAAGCTGATGGAGCAGGCCCGGCAGGAGTCGCCGCAGCCGCTCACCCCGCTCGAGGAGCGGCTCGAGCAGGACGAGTACGAGCACCGCATCGACCAGCTGAAGAAGGAGATCGAGGCGGAGATCCGCCGAGCCCTCGTGGCTGACCGCGGCGTCGAGGCGATGGCGAAGACGCTGCGCAAGCCGCTGCCCGAGGACGTGGACTTCATGCACGCCTCCCGGGAGGAGATGGCGTCGCTGCGCAAGGCGATCTACCCGCTCACCCGCAAGCTCGCCGTCCGGCTGGCCCGCAAGCGCCGCCACGGCCGCAAGGGCCCGCTCGACTTCCGCAGCACCGTCCGCCACTCGCTCTCCTACGGCGGCGTCCCGGCCGAGCCCAAGTTCAAGTACCCGCGGCCCTCCAAGCCGGAGATCTTCGTGATCGCGGACATCTCCGGGTCGGTGGCCGCGTTCGCCCGGTTCACGCTGCACCTCGTCTACGCCATCTCGAACCAGTTCTCGAAGGTCCGCTCGTTCGTCTTCATCGACGGGATCGACGAGGTCACCCGCCTGTTCGAGGGCGTCGAGGACATCGCTGATGCCGTCCATCGGGTCAACACCGAGGCCGACGTGGTGTGGGTGGACGGGCACTCCGACTACGGCCACGCCTTCGAGGTCTTCTGGAACCAGTGGGGCAAGGAGATCGGCCCCAAGACCACGGTCATCGTCCTCGGCGACGCGCGGAACAACTACCACGCCTCGCAGAGCTGGGTGATGAAGGAGATCCGCAAGCGGGCCCGACACCTCTACTGGCTCAACCCCGAGCCGAAGAGCTACTGGGACACCGGCGACTCGATCATCGGGGAGTACGCAGCGCACTGCGACGGCGTGTACGAGTGCCGCAACCTCCGCCAGCTCGAGCGCTTCGTGGACCTGCTGGCCTGACCGCCCACGGGCGGGCTCGGCCGCCCCGGCGCCCGCGGCGCGTCGGCGTCGGCCTCGCCGATCAGCCGAGCGCGGGGTGCTGGTCGGCCCAGGGGAGCCGCTGCTCGACCTGGGTGGCCACGCCCAGCAGCTGCTCCTCCTGCCATGGCCCGGCCACCAGCTGCGCGCCGATCGGCAGGCCGCTCGGGGAGCGGTGGACCGGCAGCGAGATGGCGGGGAGGCCGTTCATGTTGAACACGGCGGTGAAGAGCACCGAGTGGAACACGGTGGGGGAGACGTTGCTCGGGTCCGCCTGCACCTCGGAGAGGATCTTCCCGGCCGGGGGCGGCTCGATGGCCATCGTCGGGGTGACGAGCACGTCGAAGGCGTCGCCCCACTGGGCGTTGACCCGGCGGGTCCAGCGCTGGAGCGCGGCCACGGCCTTGGCGTACTCGATGCTGTCGATCTCGGCGGCCCCCTCCCGGCTGATCCGGTTGTGCTCCTCCACCTTCGACCAGTCGACCCGGTCGTCGTAGGCGGCCAGGCCGGCGTTCACCACCGTCACGAAGCTGATCACGAACTCGTCGACGTGGAAGTCCGGTGCGACGTCGACCACCTCGTGGCCGGCCTCGGCGAGCGCGGCGGCGGTGCGCTCGGCCGCCTCGACGCACGCCGCGTCGGTGGGCAGCCCGAGCGGCGTCTCGGTGACGACCGCCACCCGCAGCCGGCCGGGGTCGGTGGCGGCCGCCTCCGCGAAGGGGCGGCTGGGCGGCGGGGCGCTCCACCAGCCGAGCGGGTCGGGGCCGCTGATCACGTCGAGCACCGCCGCCGTGTCGGCCACGGTGTGGGTGACGACGCCCTCCACGGCGGCCCCCTCCCACGCCTGGGCCAGGGCGGGAACCCGGCCCCGGCTCACCTTGAGGCCGACGAGCCCGCAGCACGACGCGGGGATGCGGATCGATCCGCCGCCGTCGTTGGCGTGGGCGACGGCGAACATCCCCGCGGCCGTGGCCGCCGAGGCGCCTCCGGAGGAGCCGCCCGGGGTGCGGTCGGTGTCCCACGGGTTCCGGCTGATCCCGTAGCGGACGTTCTCGGCGGCGGTGATCGGGCCGAACTCCGGGGTGTTCGTGCGCCCGGCGAGCACGAACCCGGCTCGCTCCAGCGCCTCCACCACGAGCTCGCTCTCGTCGGTGGGGTCGTCGGGCGCCCCGGCTGACCCGTAGGTGGTGGGCCACCCCGCCACGGCGGTGAGGTCCTTGATCGGGATCGGCACGCCGCAGAACGGGGGCAGGTCCTCAGCGGGCGTGGAGGCCACCTGCGCCTCCGCCGCCTTCGCCCGGCGGAGGGCGTCCTCCTCGTCGATCCAGGTGACGGCGTTGAGCGCCGGGTTGCGCTCCGCCACCCGGCGCAGCGTCTCCTCCATCACCTCGGTGGGGCTCACCTCCTTGGCCCGGATCGCGGCAGCCAGCTCGAGCGCGGTGGGGAAGGCGTCCATGCCCCGGGACGCTAGTGCCGCGCCGGCGAGGCGTCCGGCGGCCAGG
>Ga0079224_100003772_pt1 | contig 19285 bp, 13 predicted proteins | sample Stecom2015_FD_80414 | JGI IMG/M metagenome (GOLD analysis project Ga0079224, IMG submission 80414) | Agricultural soil microbial communities from Utah to study Nitrogen management - Steer compost 2015 | ecosystem: Environmental > Terrestrial > Soil > Agricultural land | place: USA: Utah... | reverse complement strand
TCCGAACCGGCCACTGCAAATTCTTGAGGTTCTTCACCATCTGCCGTGCTTAGTGCAGAACCGATATGTTCAAAACTTAGAATGATTTTTTGTCCTTGTTTTTGGGCTTTTTGTATGATTGGTCCCGAGTAGACAAGTTTATCTCCATAAGCTATTTTTCTGGCGGCTAGCGCCATGCGTCTTCCTACGTCTAACTTATTATCCGGGTGAATGTCGTTCCATTCCCCTAAATCAATGTTCACGGTCATGGCCGTGCGTGGAATATCTAATGTCCTTCTGCTGGCTTCACGGAGCTGAGCCCAGTTGCTTTCTGTCGGCAAGTAGGTATATTCCATGAATCCGGGCAATTGAGCATGGATGAAAGGCACCTCCGGCCAGTGTCGTCGCCAGTCGGCTACCAAGGCGCGAATCTGCTTCTCGTAGATTTGAGGTCGGCCCGCATTGCTTTCTCCTTGATACCAAAGAACACCTTTTATGCTAAAATTGACGAAAGGATGTATCATAGAGTTAAACAGTGAGGAGGGTTGATTTTGGACACTTATTCCCATAGGTCTTGGGGCTTGAGGCTCGAAAACTTCTCCTACCTTGTATTTCCATTCTCCACGTAGGTCTATGGTGTCTTTACCTAGGATCAATGCATGAGGCTTATCTGGAACGAATCCTCCTTTTCCAAAGAAGTTGCTCACCTTTACTACTATGAGATTCTTTCCCGGTTTCAGAAGGTTTTGAGGTACTTTATATCTTCTCTGTGGATATTGATAGGTAAAACCTCCAATTTTTTGGCCATTGATAAACACTTCATCGGCATCCACTATTCTTCCTAGCCATAATTTTGGAGCATCAAGGGACGCGCCTGCAGGGATTTGAATCTCTTTTCTGTACCAAACTACCCCATCCAGGTTTCTTATTCCCTGATCTTCCCAATATCCTGGTACCTGTATGCTTCTCCACGCTTTGGGGGTATACTCTGTGCTGAACCATTTTTCTGCCATCCCTAGGTCTTTACTTGCCCTAGGAGGAGTAAAGGCAGCTTTTTGGGTCTCAGCTACATAAATGCTGTCTTTGTTTTTATTCAAAGTAGCCATGAAATCTGGGAAGTCCTTAAGTCCTTCTTCGCTGGTCCAGGCTTCGATAGGGGTTCCACCGTAACTGGAATTTATAATCCCTACAGGAATTCCATATTTTAGATGTATTTCCCGGGCAAAGAAATAGGCTACGGCAGAGAAGGGGCGTACATTTTCTCCTATAGCTTTCTGCCAGCTACCCCCTGTCAGATCCTTGGCCGGACCTTGTAATCTACCTATGGTGGGTACCAGGAATTGTCGGATAAGAGGGAAGTTTGCCTCTTCTATGTCCTGGGCATAGGTGACATCATGGATATCTAATTGATGCACCATATTGCTTTGGCCGGAACATAACCACACATCCCCGAAGTATACATCCTTAAGGATGATCTGATTTTTCCCTTTTATGCTGATCTTATGTGCTTTTCCGTCAGCGGCATGGGCAGGTATTTGGATTTTCCAGTCGCCCTGAGTACTGGTTTTGGTCTTATATGTTTTACCGGCCAAAGTCAGCGCAATGGATTCTCCTGGGGACGCCCATCCCCAAAGGATTAGAGGGGCATCTCTTTGCAGGATCATACCGTCACTAATCAGCTTTGGCAATCGGATTTGGGCTTGTAATGAACCTAAAATCAGAAAAAAGAAGATGAACTTTTTCATTCCAGATAAGGATTTAAGGTTTGAATGTCTCCATTATCATCATAAGTGATTTCTGCTTTCTTAACGCATCTTAGGTGGGTTACTCCCTCACTTAAAGTGCTATCATGGTAGAATAAGTACCATTTTCCTTCGTGTTCAACTATGGAATGGTGGGTGGTCCAACCTATCACTGGGTTTAGGATCCGACCTCTGTAAGTAAATGGTCCGTAGGGAGAATCACCTATGGCATAGCATAGGTAATGTGTATTGCCGGTGGAATAGGAGAAATAGTATTTCCCCTTGTATTTGTGCACCCATGCCGCTTCGAAAAAGCGTCTATCGTGATCTCCGGCTTTGAGTTCATTCCCGTTTTCGTCTAGGATTTTGATTTCTCTTACCTCTTCTGCAAAGGATAGCAAGTCATCGCTCATTTTAGCTACTCTAGGTCCTAAGGCATTTTCGTGAGCTTCAGGTTCAAGATAATCCGGACTATATGCATTGTTTCTATAGTGCTGAAGTTGTCCACCCCACAGTCCTCCGAAATACATATAATATGCTCCGTCTTCGTCTTCAAATACGGCTGGGTCTATGGAGTAAGAGCCGGGAATGGCTTCAGGTTGAGCTTTGAAGGGACCTTCGGGTCTATCACCAACAGCTACTCCTATGCGGAATAGACCATCTTTGGCTTTGGCAGGGAAAAAGAAATAGTATTTCCCATCTTTATGGGCAGCGTCTGGTGCCCACATTTGTTTCTCAGCCCACGGAACATCCTTGATATGAAGGGCCAATCCATGGTCTATGACCTCGTCTCCTTCTACAGAAAATACATGATAATCTTCCATTCCAAAATGTGATCCCAAGTCATCAAATGGAATTCCAGCATCAATGTCATGTGAAGGGTAAAAATATAATCTTCCTTCAAAAACATGCGCTGAGGGATCAGCGGTATACATGTGAGTAACCAGAGGTGGTGATAAGGGTTTTAACATCTATCTTCTTTGTTTTAAATCTGATTCAATTTGAACTTCCATCTTTTTGTCTATCTCATAAAAGAAGAGCAAAGCTACAGAGAGTAGGAAGGGAACAGCCGCAAAAATACTCACCGTCATCACTATGCCGTGAATGGTATTTTCTGCCGGTACCGTATTTGTTACATAATTATAATGATTTAGAATACCGGTGATCAAAGATTGGCCCATGGTTAAACCTGCTTTTAAGCCAACCATCATAGCAGAGAAGATCATGGCTGTAGCTCTTCTGGTGTTTTTCCATTCGCTGTAGTCCGCCACGTCTGCTATCATGGCCCACAGTATGGGAGTGGAGATTCCATAGAAGAATCCATGGATAATCTGTGCCAGGAAAATAGTTCCTACTGCTTCTGCAGGGATAAAGTAAAAAGCTACAATAGGAATGGTACATAGGAATAGAGATGCCATGAAGGTGTCTCTCTTTCCGTATTTGTCGGCAAACTTTTTGGAGAATCCAATACCAATAATCATCATGATGATGCCCAAGCCATTAAAGAGACTGAAGCCTGTAGCTACGGGAGCTTCTGAGGAGAGCCAGGTATATCGATTTAAGAACTCCGCTAAGCTCTCAGCACTCACATAGTTTTCAAAGTAGTACAAGTAGGTTCCACCTTTCATGGCCAAGGTAATAAAGACCAATATGGTGGTAAACAGCATGATCCACCAGGGTTTATTGTTCTTCACGTCTGCCAGGTCCTGGCTCATAGTAGATTTTTGCTCCGGTTTTGGAACTATCCTTTCTTTAGTAGTAAAGAAGGTGATAAGCATTAAAACGGCACCTACAATGGCGAGATAGACCATCACTTTGGAAAAGCCTTCTGCCTGATTTCCGTTGCCCAACTTATTAATCAAAGGATACATGAGGGACTGCACAGAAAACTGGGCCACCATTACGGCAATGAAGCGGTAAGACGACAAGCTATTCCTTTCTCCCATGTCTCCTGTGATCACACCGGAAAGTGCAGCATAGGGCAGGTTATTAGCGGCATATAAGAATAGTAATAGGGAGTACGTGACGATAGCATAGATCACCTTTGCCTTTCCTTCAAAATCCGGAGTACTAAAGGCCAATAAGGCAGATAGACTCAGCGGTATGGCAGTAATCAGAATCCACGGTCTGAATTTCCCCCATCGGGTTTGTGTACGATCTGCAAGTGCCCCGATCAGAGGATTAAAAGCGAAGGCCGCCACCATGCCTACAGTAAAGATAATAGGAGTGGCTACATCCGGGGAAAGCCCATATACATCCGTATAAAAATAAGCCAGATAGGTCATCAAGTTCTGGAAGACCAGGTTAGCGGACAGGTCGCCTAAACTATAGCCTATTTTTTCTGTAACTGATAATTTCATCTTATTTATTCTTTAGAGACATCACCTTGTGGTAGGCAGGTTTTGGCTGATAGTTTCGGTCAAAAAGTAGAGGATAGTTTGTTCTGCCTGGAACGGGCCAACCGTTCAGCCAACTTTGACCATCATGTACTCCCCAGAAGGTAACTCGGGTGATTTTGTCCTTATGTTTTTCAAAGATTTGGAACAAACGTTCGTAATCAGAAGCTAATTGTTGCTGTACGCTATCCGGAAGACCGTCTTTGTAAGGGTTTAGGTTTTCTCCACCTTCTATTCGCTTGCTTACTTCAGCACCCGTGAAATTTCGAGGAAGAACTTCAATGTCTAATTCCGTGATCATGACCTTAAGACCTAAGGCGGCATATTCTATGATGCTCTTTTCAATTTCCTCAAAAGGTACTTTTCCTACCATCCAATGTCCCTGAATACCCACGCCATCTATTCTTAATCCTGCGTCTTGAACCTTTTTGATTAGACGAATAGCTCCTGCACGTTTGGCTGGTTGTTCAATATTGTAATCGTTGTAATAGAGTTCGCTGGACGGAGTATACTTAGCGGCTAATTTGAAGGCATCAGTAATATAATCTTCTCCTAACAGGTTTAAGAAGATAGATTTTCTAAGGCTTCCATCTTCCTCAAGGGCCTCATTGATGACATCCCATCCCTGAACTTTGCCATCATAGTGAGAAGCTACCTCCTTGATATGGTCTTCCATGAAGGCCTTGAATTCCTCTTTGTCTTTGATTTGCTGAGCGTAAGGGGGTAATTGGCTGTGCCAAACCAGGGTATGACCTACCACTTTCATTCCATTTTTCTCAGCATACTGGATCAATTGGTCTCCGGCCGCAAAGTCAAATTTACCTCTTTCAGGCTGCAAGAACATACTCTTCATGATGTTCTCTGGAGTGAGGACATTGAATTGTCTCTTCACTAGACTGTCTGCTTTCCGATCTTTCTCCTGGATTTGTTGGATGCTTAAAGCCGTACCGATTTGGTAATCGAAGACATCTTTAAGGCCCACTTCCTGTTTCTGCGAGCATGCTCCCAGCCCTAGGAGCAGGATAGGAATTAGTTTACTTTTCATAGGTTGAATTAAGGTTTAGTTTCGGGAGGTCCTAGGTAGCTAGGTTTTAAACCTCCAAAATCTGCTATTATTTTTTGCAATACCACTCCGGCATTGACTCTCCAAAACTTGATTACATGTTTTCCCGGCTTATCTATTTGGTGTGTAGATGTTTTTTTTATCGCTGCTTCCGCCACCCATTTATTCCAAATGCCGGATATACTGTCTTTGTCTTCTTTGTTCAGACTGATCACCTGAGGCGCTTCCTCATCCACAGATATGGCATACTGTAGGCCATCCTCTGTAAAATGGTAATTTAAGGAAGGTGCAAAGCTACAAGTGAGCTTTACAGGTCCAGAGCTATAGGTATGGATTTCATATTCTAAATAGGGCGAATCTCCTCCGGGAGTGCTCGCCGGCAAAGTGGTAGGATAGGTGCTTACACCTGCTCCGTGCTTACCCAGTTCCGGTATGATCTTCCACTGGTTTCCATTTGACTTGCTGAAATTACCAGCTTGAATGGAAATATAGCCATCTACTTCTATGAATTGATGATATTTCTCTCTTTTATGAATTACCGCTTTTTGGGGGGGGTATGCTTGGAGATGGGTTCCGGTTTTACGGTTCCATTTTGGGTGTAAACCATTGGCATAATGTTATAAGGGGGCTGTTGCCAGATTCTGTATCCTATATGGGTCTGGCTCATCATGTGATTCCATTTGCCTCCATTCAGCTGGTGGTATTCCAGAGTGATCAAACTATCCTTTTCAAAAGCTTTCTTCGCTTTTTCTGCGTAATCTGCTGTGGTAGAGTAGGATTTGCTATGTGCCTGATGGTTAAGAGCTACCTGATAATACAGATCGTATAAATTTGCCATGGCTTTTACAGGGTGCAAAACCAGTTGGAAGTAGGCCGAGTAAGCTTCTGCGGTGAGCTTGATTTTTTCCGCTCTAGCCTTCAATTTTTGATAATCGGCATGTACTTTTTCCCATTCCTGGTAATTTTCTAAGGAATAGGTTTTTGCATCTAAAAGTTCAGGGGTACGTCTATGATTATATTGGGTGTAGCGTTGAAGTATGTCTCCAATTTCTGCTGCGTAGCTCTTCCAAAATTGTTCTTCTGCCCAAAGGCTAGGATATTTTACTGCATTCTCCAGAGACATCTTTTCCGGGTTCCAAGCCATATCGCACCAAAAGGAGATAGGGAACTCCATGGGTTTGATATCTCCTACGTTGATTATCCATATCTTTTCCACTCCGTGTTCATAGGTTAGGTTCATTTGTTCCCAAACCCGCATGATTTGGGTGGTGTTAAGCCATTTATAGTTGCGGGGTCCACCTACATAGTCAAAATGGTAGTAGATGCCATAACCTCCTTTTCTAGGGGATGCATTTAAGGTAGGAAGTTTACGAAGGTTACCCCAGTTGTCGTCGCGTAGGAGCAGAGTGACGTCATCAGGAACCCGCATTCCTTTATCGTAATAATCTTGAACTTCCTTGTATAAAGCCCAGAGTTGCGGAGTTTCTGAAGCAGGCTTTCCAGTGACTTCTTCTATGATCTGTCTTTGTTGGTCAACTATTTTTTCCAGGAGTTCCGTGGCTGTTTCTCTGCTCATAGGTTCATCACCATCCCCTCTCATGCCTATGGTGGTGATGTTTTCGTTCCACGACCTTTTCATTCCTGTTTTCGAAATTTCTTTGAGAGCATCCGGATTTTGGACGAAATTCCAGGGGCCTTTGCCGTATCTTCTCCATTCGTCATGTGCTCTGTGCAGGGGTTCATGATGGCTGGTTCCTATGACTATGGCGTAGTCATCTGCTATCTGTATGTTTTTGGGATCATCATCGTAGAAGGCATTTCCCCACATGGCTGGCCAGATGTAATTTGACTTTAGCCTAAGCATCAATTCAAAAACTTTGGAATAGAATTGATGGTTGAATCCACCGAATTTCTCCTTGCTCCGTGAGCTGAGGGCTGGGGCTTCATCATTGATAAAGATTCCTCTATACTGTACCACAGGGGCATCTTGGATTTGCAGATTTGCATTTATATAGAGGTTAGATTTCCTTTTTACAGGTACATCTGCCCACCAGTACCATGGGGATACGCCCATTTCCCTTGAGAGGGTAAGGGCTCTATAGGCAGTACCTCTTCGGTCTGCACCGCTGATCACAAGCACTCTCTTTTGTGCATCAAATTTTATCAGATATTCTTCCCATTTTTTTGGAACATCTTTCCCTAAAATAGAATGAAGGTTTTCGCTCACCGTACCTATCCACACAAATTCCTTTTCAGGTTTCTGATGAACTACAGGAGATTTCTTTCCACTCACTCTTTCAATATCTTCCGATAGTAACTCTGCAGCTTTCTTCACTACTGTGGGCTCAGAATCAGAGACGTAGATAGGTTTCCCCACAAGGTTCCAGTTTGTGGGCTTAGAGGAAAAGATCTGTGCTTTTACAGTTAAACTGCAGATCAATGAGAAGAAGATGGTCCATTTTTTCATTTCTAAAAACCAATTGCATTTCCACCATCAACGCGTAGGGAAACCCCAGTAATAAAATTAGCCTCATCAGAGGCAAGGTACACGGCTGCCCACCCCACATCTTCCGGTTTTCCAAATCTCCCCAAAGGTGTACGATCCATGGCCTTGTGCATCCTGTCCGGATCAGAGCCGAAGGCCGTTTTCATCATGCTTGTTTCAATAAATCCCGGAGCTATGGCATTGATACGTATACCGTTTGGAGAGAGGTCAGATGCCAATACTTTGACCATCCCTTCTATGCCTGATTTTGAGGCGGCGTAAGCCACCACGCGGTCTATGCCATAATAAGCAGCCATGGAAGAAATCATCAAGATTACTCCTTTCCCTCTTTTTACCATACTTTTTGCCGTTACCCGTGTTAGGGCAAAGACGGAGTTTAGATTAGTGTTTATGATGGAGGCAAATTCTTCATTACTGACTTCGAGGGCGTTTTTCTTCATGTTGATCCCTGCATTGTTCACCAAGATATCTATGTTTCCTACATTTTCTTCTAACTCTCGGATCAGGGCTTCATGGGTACTGTGTGCGGTAACGTCATGTATTCTGTACAATGCTGAGGAGCCTAGTTCCTTAACAGCAGCAATTAACTTTGACTCGGTTCGCCCGGTGATGACTACTCTAGCTCCGGCTACAATCATGCAGCGGGCTATCTCTAAACCTATTCCTGCTCCTCCTCCTGTGATGAGAGCCAACTTATTTTTTAGCGAAAAAATCATCTTATCGAATGTGATATACGTCTACTATTTTCTTTACCTCTTCTAATGTTCTTTCCGGAGCTTTTAAGCCGGCAGGTAAGGCCTTTTTGCTGAAGGTTTGGAAGTACAAAACGCAGGCATCTCTCCACCATATGGCTTCTTTATGTTGTGTCTTGAGGCGGGCGGAGACATTCTCAAACGTCTCTTGAGGCACTTTACCTTTCACTTTTTCCCAATCTCTTTGGAGGCCTTCTACTTCTTTTACGCCTTGATAGAATTTCTTTACAAATGCCTCCCAGAAAATATCTCCGTTCTTCAATTTTCTATCCCATGGAACATGGTGGAACCATAATAAGAATTCCTCCGGGCAGGTTTCCAGGGAGCTAAAAGGGGCTGAGAATTCCTTTGGGTATTGAGCCAGAGCATTGGAACCGGTTTTTGTTCTATCAAAGCCAATACCTTTTTCGTCAGCCTTGTGATAATACAATGCGGTCCAGTCGGGACGCGGAGCTTTTTCCACCCAAGGTTCCGGTCCGAAATGATGGCCTTCCCCCATGACATGGTGAAGTCCAAAAGGGGAGGTGTAATTTACATATATCTCCCGGGTGCTCAGCATCATGGATTGAATATCTGATACGGTTTTACTATCACGGGATAGGGTTTGACTGATCCACTCTTGAGCTATTTCTTTTGCGCCTAAGTTGGGATCCCAGGCCATTCTACCTAAGGCGTACCAGTTGGCTTGCCCCATAGGATGTCCCGTCCAGTTTCGGTCTGAGCCGGTATTGGCTACTCCCGTAATGGCAGTATGTCTGTAGCCAAAGGTTTTACCTTGAAGGATTTCTGATAGGGTTGTCTTTCTGTTTTTTACTCGGGTATCCGTCTTAAGGCATTCTTCAAACATGCTGGCGAGGTACACCCAGTGGGTTGCCCAACCTAAATATTCCTGCGTTACCTGAAATTCCATGGCTAAGGGGGTCTTTTCCATGGCGGTGAAAAGAGGGGATATAGGTTCTCTTGGCATGAAGTCTATAGGCCCGTTCTTGACTTGGATGATGACGTTATCGTCAAATTGTCCGTCATAAGGTTTGAACTCCTCGTAGGCCGCTTTGAAGCGGTCGCCTTTAGGATCAGGTGCGTATACAAAGGCCCTCCAAAAGACCATGCCTCCATGGGGCTTTAGGGCTTTGGCTAGCATATTGGCTCCATCAACATGGGTTCTTCCGTAGTCCATGGGACCGGGTTCTCCTTCGGAGTTAGCTTTTACCAGGAATCCACCGAAATCCGGGATAAGGCTATAGATTTCATCAGCTTTGTCTTTCCACCATTTTTGAACTTCAGGTTTCAGAGGATCTGCATCAGGTAATTTTCCCAAGATCCTTGGTGAAGCAAAATTGACAGATAAGTACACTTTGATTCCGTAAGGTCTGAAGACATCTGCTAAAGCTTTGACCTTAACCAGGTATTCTGAGCTTAGGAATCTGGCGCTGGCATTGACGTTATTGATGACGGTGGCATTGATCCCTAAGGATGCATTGGCGCGTGCGTAATCTTTATATCTAGGATCTAATCTTTCCGGTAGTTCGTACCATTTCCACAGGGACATTCCGGCATAGCCTCTTTCTATGGTTCCGTTATTATTGTCCCAATGGTTCAGCATGCGGTGTTGAATCTTAGGACTGAATTCTCCTGCAGGTTCCTGTCCGGTTTGAATACATCTAAGAAGATGAAAAACGCCATACAAGACACCTACTGATCGTGGAGCTTCAATAATAATACTTTGGCCTGAAACGGAAACTTTATAGCCTTCCGGATTTGTTATATTTATATGGGGGTTTACTTTCAATATCAAACCATTTTTACCTCCCTTCTTAGGGGTAATTCCCAATAATTTAGGAATAGCGAGCTTTACTTCCTCTACGGCAACTTCCAGATCTTTATCTTCCCAAACGATGGCTTGAAGACGAGGTTTATAGAAATTTAAGGTCTTTGGATCCTCTATTTTAGAGTAACTCATCCAGAGTTTATATCCATCTTCCGCCCTCACTTGCAGGCATAAAAAAAGTAAAATGAAGAGGTATCTTTTCATGAGACTTGGGTTAAGGTATATTCTATTCCTCTCAGTTCTGCTAATGCTTTTAATCTTCCATTGGCCGTGTAACCGGGATATGTGGGTCTTTCGGCATCATTCAAAAGAGCATGTCCGTGATCAGGGCGCATAGGAATCTGAATATCCATTCTTCCTTCTGCTGCCCGTCTTTTTTGTTCTTCGTAAACCGCCTTGAGGATTTGGTACATGTTCACATCACCTTCCAGGTGTCTGGCTTCATAGAAGCTTAGGTGGGGAGTATATGACCTTAAGGTGCTTCTTAAATGTAAGAAATGTACTCGGTCTGCCCATCTTTGAAAGATCTTAACTAGGTCATTGTCTTCCCTTACGCCCAGAGATCCGGTGCAGAAGGTAATCCCATTGGCAACGGACGGATATGCCTCCATGAGTACGGCTAAGTCTTCCTCTGTACTTACCACCCGGGGTAATCCCAGTAGAGGGAAAGGAGGATCATCCGGATGTATGCACAGCCGAATGCCACATTCATCAGCTACGGGACCTACTTCACGAATGAAGTAATAGAGATTCTCTTTTAACTGCTGAGCAGGGATTTCACGGTATTCCTGAATCATCTCCTTTAAAGACTTTAGCTCAAAGGCATCATTTGAACCCGGTAAACCTAATAGTATACTGTTTTCTATTCTCTTGAGGGTTTCAGGAGAGGAGTTTTTATATAGTTCCTCTGCAGCACTAGCGAGATCTTCAGGATATTCAGCATTTTCTCTTTTTAGAATATAGAGGTCAAAGGCCGTAAATTCCACCAGATCAAAGCCAAGAGCAATACTTCCATCTTCCAGTTCGTATTGGAGCTGGGTTCTACTCCAGTCCAGCACGGGCATGAAATTGTAACAGACGGTGTAAATACCTGAAGAGGTTAAGTTTCGGAGAGAGTTCTTATAGTTTTCTATCCACTTGGAGCGCTCAGGTCTTCCCTTTTTGATGTCTTCGTGTACCGGTAAGCTTTCTACTACTTCCCATTTTAAAGGGGAGAGTATGAGCTTTTGTCTTTTTCCTATTTCTTCCAAAGACCAAACTTCTCCTATAGGGATATGATGCAATGCAGTGACTATAGTCGTAGCTCCGGCCTGATGAATTTCCTTCAAGCTTACCGGATCCTGAGGACCAAACCACCGCATGGCATGTTTTGTGATCATTTCCCTTGGTATTGGTAATTAGTGAATAAAGCTTCAGTTTCTTCTGTATATAAGCCTAACAGCACACCTAGGAATCCGCCGGCCGTTTGGGTACTGAGGAATTTGGGGTCTAAGGTTTGATTCCACTTTTTCCAAGCTTGGTTTACTTCTTTGTAAGATACTTCTATGATTTTCTTACGAATGCTTACTTTCACGTCTAAAGCTCCTTTGCCGTTGATGGGTAGGTAGGCTATGGGTTTGTCGCTTTTGATTTCCAATACATTTTTCCCGTCTTTGATAGTTTTAGACAGGGTATACATGTGCTTTTCGCTTTGGAACAAGGCAAGTCCGGCTTTTTCATTTTCTTTCTTTGGCTGCGCCTGGAAGCTCACTTGCCAGTCGGCTTCCATATGCATCTGTCTTCTACCCACAAAGGTGGGTTTGCCTACTCCTTTCAGGCTATCAGCAGAAGGTTTTAGGGTCAGACCTTTGGAGCTGACCTGATAATTTTCCGCTACCAGAGTTCTTAAGTAGATAAATGAGGGGTCGATTCCCTTTTGGAAGTTGGTTGAGATATCCGACTTATGTACACCAGGTACCGGGTTTTCTTTCCAAGGGAAAACCATTTTACTTGGAACCTCTTTCCCTTTTTCTAGTATGATGGGTCACCCGTCCTCAGTCCAGGTTACAGGTAATAAGAAGGTTTCTCTGCCGGTGTTATAATGATTTCCTTCGTAGGGCCTTACTCCTAAGAATACAGAGTACCAGTTGCCATCCGGACCTATGAACAAGTCGGCATGCCCGGTTGAAGTTACCGGATTTGGGCGATTAGGATCTAGGTCTCTTTGTGTCAAAATAGGGTTCTTCTCCCAAGGTACGAATGGTTCTGATAGGGAGCGGGTACGGAAAATCACTTGAGAGTGATTCACGGAGGTGCCTCCTTCCGCTGCGCTTAGGTAATAGTATCCATTTCTCTTGAAGATGTGCGGTCCTTCGATCCAAACGGGCTTTTTGGACAGATCAACTCCACCATTGACTAAGATTCTTGGCTCAGAAGTGACCTTTAGGTTCTTGTAATCAAATTCTACGATCTTGATGGTTCTATGTCCATCATATAGTGGGGCATTATCAGGCCCCTCACTGTTGTAGATGATATAGGCTTTATCATCTTCATCAAAGAAGATGGAGGGGTCTATGTCTGAAACTTGAGGGAGTGCAACGGGATTCGACCAGGGTCCAGCGGGATTAGTGGCTGTAATTACAAAGTTGCCTAGGCGATCCACCTGCGTACAAACCACGTAGAAAACTCCTTTGTGATAAGAGATGGCGGGAGCAAATAAACCTCTTGTGCCCCTTTGTCCTACAAAATTCATTTGTTCCGGTCTATGTATGGCATGTCCTGCCAAACTCCAATTCTTAAGGTCCTTATTATGGAAAATAGGCAGACCCGGGAAGTAGGAGAGAGTGGAATGTATGAGATAATAGTCATCTCCTACTTTTTCAATGCTAGGATCCGGATAGAAGCCGGACAGAATAGGGTTTTGTACCTCCAAGGTTCCTTGGCTGAAGGATAATCTGGTTAGGAGGACAAAGATGAAGGTGAATAGATATTGCTTTGTCATGTTTCAAATATGGAGAAGAATCTCAATATTTGCAACCGATTGCATAAAAATTTCAATATATTACTTTGGTGTTCCAAAGGTACTCTTGGATATAGGCCGAATATCCTTAATTTAGAGGCCTATTCGATCTTGTAACCTATTGCAATACACTTATGCGCAGACTGATTCTCCTCTTGCTGCTTCCTTTCTGGAGTAGCGCCCAATTACCCATTATTTATGCTGATGTTCCGGATCCATCCATGATTAGGGTGGGGGATACTAATTATATGAGTTCCACTACCATGCACAAGAATCCGGGTGTGCCGGTCATGAAATCCAAGGATCTGGTGAATTGGGAAATCATACATTATGCCTATGAGGAATTGGAGCCGGATTTAGATCTGGGGACTGGTAAGAGTATGTATGGTAAGGGTTCCTGGGCAAGTTCATTGCGTTATCACGAAGGGACATATTACCTCAGTACCTTCGCTTTAAATGCCGGTAAGACCTATATTTTTACTACAAAGGACATAGAAAAGGGGCCCTAGGAGAGAAAATCCTTTCAGCCTGCCTTCCATGATCATACCTTGTTTTTTGAGGATGGGAAGCCTTATTTGATCTATGGAGCTGGAAAATTAATGTTAGTCCCCCTAAAAGAGGACCTTACTGGCGTGGCAGGGAAAGAAAGACTGCTGATAGAGAATGCTAACCTACCTGCCGGACCGAACATAGGTCTGAATGCAGATGGATCTCAACTGTTCAAGCATGATGGTAAATATTATCTGTTCAATATAGTATGGCCAAAGGGCGGGATGCGTACGTTTCTAATTCATAGGGCGGAAAGTCTCCAAGGTCCATGGGAAGGGCGTGTGGCTTTTCAAGACATGGGTATAGCGCAAGGAGGGATGATAGATACGCCTGACGGGAAGTGGTGGGCTTATTTATTCAGAGATATGGGATCTGTAGGTAGGGTTCCTTATTGGGTTCCCATTCAGTGGAAGGACGGTTGGCCGGTCATAGGAGATGAAGGAAAGTTTCCTAAGGACTTACCCCTGCCTGCTGGCAAAGGACTAATTCCGGGGATAGTTAATTCCGACGAATTTACTTCAAATACCTTATCTCTGGTTTGGCAATGGAACCATAATGCAGACTCTACCAGATGGTCGCTTAAAGATAGGAAAGGATTCATGAGATTGAAGACGGGACAGGTAGGTGCTCCTCTATTATAGACCAGAAATATGCTGACGCAAAGGACCATAGGTCCAAAATGTACAGGCGAGGTTAAAATCGACGTAAGAGGTTTGAAAGAAGGAGATGTGGCCGGTCTTATAGCCCTACAAAGCGACTATGCATGGGTAGGGGTGAAAGTAGAGAACGGTCAAAGATTCTTGGTGGTGGAAAAGGAGGAGGAGGGAAAGAAGTCCGAACTTTTGAAGCGCCCATGGAAAGGGAATACGGTCTTTGTGAGGATTCACTGTGATTTTACTGATTTCAAAGATGAAGCTACATTCTCTTTCAGTTCAGATGGGAAGAGATGGGAAAAGGCGAGCGGAAGTTTGGCCATGAAGTACAAGTTGACTCATTTCATGGGGTATAGGTTCGGCTTGTTCGTACAGGCCACCAAGTCAGAAGGTGGATACGCAGATTTTGATTATTATAAGATAAATGAGCTATGAAACAATTACTTGTATTACTTCTCTTGGGCTTTACACTTCAGGCCCAAAGTAAATTAGATTCTATTACCTATGTCTCTAAGACGGTGGGGACGAAGCGAAAGGCTTTGGTATATACCCCTCCAGGATACAACAAGAAGCAGACCTATCCTGTATTGTACTTATTGCATGGAATTGGAGGGGATGAGAAGGAATGGCTTAGAGGAGCTAAGCCTCAAGAAGTTTTGGATCAGTTGATCTTAGAAAAGAAAGCGGAGCCCATGATAGTAGTCATGCCAAATGGACGAGCCATGAAGGATGACAGGGCCATAGGGAATGTGTTTGACAAAGAGAAGGTGGAGGCCTTTTCTACCTTTGTGGGAGATCTTTTGAATGATCTTATTCCTCATATAGAGAAGCAGTACTCCGTCAAAAAAGGAAAGGAATACAGAGCTATAGCTGGTCTATCCATGGGAGGAGGGCAATCTTTGAACTTTGGCTTAGGTCATCCGGAGTATTTTTCTTGGGTAGGTGCATTTTCAGCCGCCCCGAACACTAAGATGCCGGAGGAATTGTTTAAGGGAGAGCCTGATTTCAAGTTGATTTGGATCTCTTGTGGAGATGCTGACGGACTATTGAACATTAGCCAAAGAACCCACGATTATCTCTTTGAAAAGGGTATCCCTCATGTGTATTATGTAGAACCGGGAGGACATGACTTTAAGGTGTGGAAGAACGCTTTGATACAGTTTGGTCAAAGGATTTTTAAAGAAGTAGACCAAAAATCCTTAGTAGGTTTGACGGAGTTGGGGATACCTGCCAGCACCAATGTGGCAGGCCAGAAATTCCCTCAAATATTGCCGGATCAGCGCGTACGTTTCCAGATTAAAGCACCGGATGCAAAGAAAGTGCAGATTGACCTGGGAAAGATGTATGATTTGGTTAAGGATGCAAATGGAAATTGGAGCGGTACCACAGAGCCTTTATCCGGAGGACTGCATTATTATTCTCTGGTTATAGACGGGGTAAAGGTGGTGGATCCGCATAGCAAAGCCTTCTATGGTATGGGTAGGTATGCCAGTGGCATAGAGATTCCTAAGAGAGATCAGGCCTTCTACAAGGAAAGAAATGTGCCTAATGGAGACATCAGAATTAAAAAATATCTGACAGGAGGAGTGTACAAAGAGATGTATGTCTATACACCACCGGGTTATGATGCATCTCCCGACAAATTCCCGGTGATGTACCTACTACATGGAGGAGGGGAGAATCATACTTCCTGGTTCCATCAAGGAAAGACGAACATCATCATGGATAATCTATTAGCTGACGGTAAGGCAGTACCTATGGTGATCGTCATGATGGATGGAAACGTAAGAGGGGGTTATTTTTCGGAGGGTTATTTGGAGCGATTTGAGTCCGAGCTAGTAAAAGACGTCATTCCTTTTGTGGAAAAGAACTTTAAGGTAAGTGAGCAAAGGGCTCTGGCCGGCTTGTCCATGGGGGGTATTCAAACCCTCTTTGCGGGGATAAGAAATCCTCAACTGTTTTCCTCCTTGGGAGTATTTAGTTCAGGATGGTTTGCGAATAACCCTAGCTTGTCAGATCCACATTACGCCATAGTAAAAGAGAAGGCGGCAGAATTGAACGATAGATTTAAGGTCTTCTATATAAGTATGGGAGGGAAAGAAGATATAGCTCACGAAAACTGCAGAATCATGCTGGAGAGGTACAAGGAACTTGGGCTAAAATACTCGTATTCTGAATACCCCGGTGGCCATACTTGGCCGGTTTGGAGACATGATCTTTATCAATTTGCCCAACAAATATTTAAATAATGAAAAGAGAAATTGTAGTATTCTTTCTGTTTGTCTCCAGTCTTTCCTTTGCCCAGGAATATAAGATGTGGTATCAAAATTCAGCAGGGAAAGTGTGGGAAAAGGCCCTGCCTGTAGGAAATGGGTTTATTGGAGGTATGGTATACGGAAATACGGAAGAGGAGAGAATTGATTTGAATGAAACCAGTTTTTGGAGTGGGGGACCTTATGCCACTTCTCCTACTTTAAATAAGGACTCCCTGGAGAAGCTGAGAAGTTTAGTGTTATCTGAAAAGTACAAAGAGGCAGAAAAAATGGCGAATAGGGTGCTGTTTTCACATGGCTCTCACGGTTAAATGTTCTTGCCCATAGGTAGTCTGATTTTAAAGTTCCCAGGACAAAAGTAAGCTACTTCTTACTATAGAGAATTAGACCTTTCTAAAGCTGTGGCTAGCACTCGTTTCTCAGTGGGAAAGCAGAATTACGAAAGAGAAGTATTTACTCCATTGCAGGAGAAAGTTTTGGTAATGAGGCTTAGTTCCACTGAAGCTATGAACGTGGAAGTGCTGTATAGAACTCCCCTTCCGGAGGGCAGGGTAGTACAGGTGCAAGGTAATGAGTTGCAGATAGGAGGCAGGAACATTGCTCATGAAGGAAGTGAGGGGGCATTGAGATTTCATGGAATCATTCACGTGAAGCAGTCGGGTGGAAATTCAAGTAGGACGGATTCTTCTTTAATCATCTCCAATGCTATGGAGCTTGTACTCTACGTGAGTTTGGCCACAAATTATCAGAGTTATCAAGATGTGAGTGGGGATGAGAAGGCATTAGCCAGGGCTCGACTAACTTCTGCCTTAAAGTCATCCTATACAGAATTAAAAAGGAAACATATAGAAAAGTACCAAAGTCTGTACAATAGGGTAGAGCTTACGCTGGGGCCAGATAGGAGGGAGCCAACTGACATACGCCTGGAAAAGTTCAGAGAAGGGAATGATCCTGGATTTGCGGCACTTTATTTTCAATTTGGCCGATATTTGTTGATTTCCTGCTCCCAGCCAGGTGGTCAGCCGGCTAATCTTCAAGGCATTTGGAATGCTTCTATACGTCCTCCTTGGGATAGTAAATACATTATTAACATCAACACGGAGATGAACTATTGGCCGGCAGAGCGGACAAACCTATTGGAGATGCACAAGCCCCTTTTTGAGATGGTGAAAGATTTAACGAAAACGGGAGCAGTTACGGCTAGGCGTCTGTATGGTGCTGGAGGATGGGTAGCGCATCATAATACGGATTTGTGGAGATTGACCTGGCCGGTAGATGCAGCATTTTATGGATTATGGCCCAGCGGTGGTGCATGGTTAAGTCAGCATACATGGGAACATTATCAGTATACCGGAAATTTGGATTTTCTGAAGGAAAATCAGGAAGTGTTATTAGGCGCTGCACGTTTCTATGCGGACATAATGCAAAAGCACCCAAAGTCTCCATATCTGGTCATCAACCCAAGCACTTCACCGGAAAATGCGCCTGAAGCACACCAAAGATCCTCTTTAAGTGCTGGGGTGACTATGGATAATCAATTGGCTTTTGATGTCTTCCAAAATGCCATTCGGGCAAGTAAAATTCTGGGAGTGAAGGCTCAATTTTCTGATTCTCTTAAGCAATTATTAAAGCAATTACCTCCTACGCATATAGGAAAGCATGGTCAATTGCAAGAGTGGTTAGATGATGTGGATAGTCCTCAGGATAAACATAGGTATGTGTCTCACTTGTATGGACTATTCCCCTCGTCTCAGATTTCTCCCTACCGTCATCCGGCTTTGTTTTCAGCGGCAAGGACTACATTGGAACACAGAGGGGATGTATCTACGGGTTGGAGTATGGGTTGGAAGGTCAATTAGTGGGCCAGGTTAAAGGACGGTGATCATGCGTATTTGTTGATAGAGAATCAATTGACTCCCTTAGGTAAGAACAAGGACGGCGGGGGTACTTATCCTAATTTATTTGATGTTCATCCTCCTTTTCAGATTGATGGAAACTTGGTTGTACTGCGGGTATAGCAGAGATGTTAGTACAAAGTGCAGACGGGGCTGTGGAGGTATTGCCGCCCTTGCCATCTCGTTGGGCAGAGGGTAAGGTTAAGGGTTTAAAATGTTTGGGAGGTTTTGAGATTGAGGAGTTAGTGTGGGAGAAGGGTCAATTGAAGCTGTTAGTAGTAAAGAGTCATTTAGGAGGTAATTTAAGATTGAGGTTGCCACGTACCTGGACAAAGGGAGTAGAGGCGAAAGGAGAAAATCCTAATCCCTTCTTTTTTGTGCCTGAGATTGGTGAACCTGTAGTTTCTTCTGAGGCTCAAATCTATCTGCCTCAGATACGAAGTACCTATCTGTATGACCTTAAGACGGAAAAGGGCCGGAGATATGTAATAGAATAAGAAAGGGGCTGTCTAAAAAGTCTCTGCTGCAAAAAAGTCCCGTTTTAAGGCGGGACTTTTTTCTTTTTGTCCCTATAAATTAGTAACTTATAGGTACTTATGACAATGAGACCAAACTTACGCTTTAAAGCGCTGCCAGCCAATAGCCCGAGCC
>Ga0079224_100003771_pt1 | contig 19285 bp, 10 predicted proteins | sample Stecom2015_FD_80414 | JGI IMG/M metagenome (GOLD analysis project Ga0079224, IMG submission 80414) | Agricultural soil microbial communities from Utah to study Nitrogen management - Steer compost 2015 | ecosystem: Environmental > Terrestrial > Soil > Agricultural land | place: USA: Utah... | reverse complement strand
CTCGCGAGGAAGGTCGCGAATAACAAACTTCCCATCGCGGTTCTCAAGGTATGTAGTCTCCAGCCTGTTCACCTGAAGACGCTGCGCATTCTTCAAATCGCTTTTGGAGAAAATGTCTTCCAGGCGCGCGTTTGCATACGATGCATAATCGGTGAACTTGGACCTGAGGCTTCGTATCTGATCGAGCAACTCATCACGGCTCGCAAAGGGATAGGGCGTTCCGTGGATGTAGTATGTGAGGATTGGATCTATTGAGCCATTCTTGTCAAAGTCCTTGTAGACCAACTCAACCGGTTCCTTATCGCTTGCGCGAAGCTGAGTGTTCAATCCGAGGTTACCGATGATCAGGTCCTGGTCGCCATCGTTGTCAAAGTCACCATGCACGATCCTGGACCAAAACCCTTTCAGAGGCCGGTCAAAGTAACGGCTGGTCGCCTGTTCCAGTGTCTTTCCGTTGCGATTGATAAACACTTCAATGGCCATGAATTCGCCGGCAAGCACGAGGTCTGGCCATCCGTCATTGTTGACGTCTATCCACTTGGCATCCGTTACCATCCCGATCTTTTCCAGCTTTGGCGCGATGGTCGCTGTGGCGCGCGTAAACGATCCGTCGCCGTTATTCACAAACAGAAAACTTTCCGGCGTAACAGGATAGCTGCCCGGAATCACGCGTCCGCCAAGAAAAATATCCTGATCACCATCTTTGTCGAAATCAGCAACGGCCACGCACGACTTGCTCACCGTTGCGGCAGGCAAACCATCCGGCTTGTAGGTGAAGTTTCCTTTTCCATCATTAATAAACAGGCGGTCTTGCAGCGCAGGGTCATTCTCCTTGTAATTGTTGTAGCCTCCGCTCACAACATACAGATCAAGGTCGTTGTCGTTGTCAACGTCAACAAACTTCGCATCCGCATCCGTGAATTTCCTGCCGTCATATGCCTGAAAGAATTGCTTGGATTCGGTAAATGAACCGTTCGGTGTCTGGAAATAAAGCCTTCCGGGATTATCCTGCGCACCCCCTACGTATACATCCTCCAGGCCATCACCGTTGACGTCGCCGGTAGCCATCACAGGGCCGCAGTTCGTAAGCATCGTAAGCAACAAAGGTTGGCGCTTGAAATCATTGAACCCATATTCGGTATGCGTGTAGGGTATCTTGGTATCCACCCTGGTCAGCAGTGGATCAGACTTGGGGAGATGGTTTATTGCCCGCGTACCAGACGGCACATCCGGTTGAACGAGGGTAATGAGTTGTCCGGATTGTACCAAGCGCTCGACGGTACGTGCACCGTTGGGCCAGATGACCACCACTGAGTCGGCACTCCTATGGGATCCGAGTCCAACGTGGATTCGCTCAGTTACGCACGACTGGAACCCGCGGGTATGCATTTTCTCGAAGTATTGAACCTGGCCGCCAGTGTATACCATGATCTTACTCCCGATCGCCTGGGTGTTGCCGCCCTTTCCTTTCAGAAGAATCGCGAGGTAGTTTCGATCATGGTATCGCTGATTCGATTCATTGCGGTAAACTGACGCGTACTCGTTTTGATTGTTGATCACCAGGTCAATATCACCATCATTATCGAAGTCAGCATACGCGCTTCCGCTGGAAAAATTCTTTTCTGTAAAACCCCAATCATCGCTTTTATTAGAGAACGTCAGGTCGCCGTTGTTCTTGAAGATGTAGTTTTGAAGTGGCGTCGACGTCATTGTAGTTACAAGCTTGAAGGTATCGGCCTTCTGCTGTGACTTCGCCATTTCGAAATAGTAGTCACCTTTAAACTTGAGGAAGTCGCGATTTGTGTAATCGCGGTAATATCCATTCGCGACAAACAAATCCTTCCATCCGTCGTTGTCGAAATCAACAAACAGGGGAGCCCAACTCCAGTCGGTATTTGAAATGCCGGCATACTGACCGATTTCACTGTACGTCCCGTTGCGGTTGTTCAGGTGCAACATGTTCCGCATGTTTTGGAAATAAAAACCATTGAGCACCATGAGCGCATAGTGCTCATAGTTTTCCGGACCGTACAGTAACTTCTGACGTTCGTTATCCTCGGGCAGCATGTCCAGGGTGTAGATGTCCACCCAGCCATCGTTGTTTATGTCGCTCACATCGCAGCCCATGGAGAAATAAGAGATGTGCTGCATGTGTTGCGTCATTCTATCGGTAAAGGTGCCGTTACGATTGTTTATGTAGAGATAGTCAGGTTCGACATAGTCGTTGGACACATAGATATCGAGCCATCCATCCTGGTTGACGTCGGCGACCGTTACACCGAGCCCGAATCCCAACGGGTTGCCCTTGATGCCTGCAGCTTCCGACACATCCACAAAACGCCCATTGTCATTGCGGAACAGCTTATCACCCGCATAGGGATCACGTTTCTTCTTGGCACTGGCGAACTCGAATTCGTTGATCACCGTCACGTTGTGATTCAGGAGATACATATCGAGATCGCCATCGCCATCGAAATCAAAAAACGACGCATGCGTAGAATGCCCAGGATCATCGAGGCCGAATTCGGCCGCGCGTTCAGTGAACGTGAGATCCCCGTTATTGATGAAAAGTTTGTTTCGTCGTTTTTCCGGATCCCCTTTACCCGAGTGACAAACGTAGATATCTACATAACCATCGCCGTTAACGTCAGCCATGGTAACGCCCGTCTTCCACCCCGTATCGCAGCTTACGCCAGCCTGTGCGGTAATGTCCCTGAACTTGAAGTTGCCTTCATTGAGGTAGAGAACATTGGGCCGCATGTTGGCCGTGAAGTAAATGTCGTCAAGGCCATCATTGTTAATATCGCCTACGGCTACTCCACCGCCATTGTAGAAGTATTCATAGGTGAGCACGTTGGCGGTGGGTGATTCATCCAGTATATTCTTGAAAGTAATACCTGTTTCGGTCGCCGGTAGCTTCGTAAATAGCGCAGCCTCCTGCGCATGTAGGCCGGTGACGGTCAGGATCAGGATCCACACGCCCGATCGGAGGGTTGTGATCTGCATGTTGCAAAAGGGGTTGCTCGTAGAAATTTCGCCATAATCAAACGTTCTAACAAGCCCTTTAGCAACAATTGCAGCGTCGCTGACACCACATCCTGTGTGTGTAATTGGTATTACACACATGTCGATATGTCCGTCCGAAAAGACCGTTTGTAAATTGATATAAATCGCGTTATTTGTGTGATTCCCCTACCTCGCTTATGCGTACCTCCGGATGGCTCCCTCTACTTGTTCTCCTGGTGTTCTCATGTGCCCGTAAGAAGACTGAACTCGCCTGGGAAGTGAACTTCCCCGTCATTGGGTCATTGTCATCGCCCAGGGCGGCCGACCTGAATGGCGATGGCGTCCTGGATATTGTCTTGGGCGCAGGACGCAATGAGTACCAGCATTCAACGCAGGGTGTTCTCGCTCTTGACGGTGCGACCGGCGCGGTGCTGTGGGAACAGGAGGCTGACGATCAGGTCTACGGTTCGCCAACCTTTTACGACATAAATTCAGATGGCACTCCCGATGTCTTCATTGGCGGCCGGTCTCCATACTTGAGAGCCCTTGACGGCAAGACGGGCAAAGTGATCTGGGCGTATAACCATGAACAATACGCGGACCATCCTGTTTTGAGGTACGCGCGATTCAGCTTTCAGAACAGTGTGCTTGTTCCCGATCAGAATGGCGATGGAATTGATGACCTCTTTATTGTCAACGGGGGTAATCCGAAAGCGCCACCCTATGATGAAAGTGATCGCTATCCCGGAGTTTTGATGGTATTCGATGCGCGTACCGGAACGATACTCGCAGCCGACACAGTTCCCGATGGGAAGGAGTCGTACATGGCTCCCCTGTGTTTCCGCCAGCCTGGTGCGACGGATTATACCATCGTGTTTGGAACAGGAGGTGAAACGATCGACGGTCGACTTTACGTCACAACACTTTCCGATCTGATGAAGAGCAACGTCTCATCGGCCAAAGCAGTTGTCATGGAAACAGGACATGGTTTTATTGCGCCTCCCGTAGCTGTTGATATAACCGGTGATGGATTTCTGGATATTATCGCGATCTCGCATGCAAGTACCGTCACTGCCATCGACGGTAAGACGCTGCAACACGTGTGGCAGCAGAAGATTGAAGGCACGGAATGCAGCAACAGTTTTGCGATTGGCTATCTTGCCGGTAATGACGACACGCCCGACCTGTTCACATTTGTCAGCAAAGGTGAATGGCCTAACAACACGGGCACCATTGAGGTGATGCTCAATGGAAAGAACGGCGAAATCGCCTACAGGGCGGAGATGGGATGTACAGGTTTTTCCTCACCTGTTGTTTATGATCTCAACAAGGACGGCGTTGACGAGGCTATTATCAGTATCAATGAGTTTGATTGTTCATTGGGATTCGTGGAGGCGACGATACCTCAGATCCAAAACCGTCTCCTTGCCGTTGATTTCCGCAGAGGATCAATACAACCCATCGACGAATCACAGGGCGTAAAGAACATATTTACCACACCGTGGATCGGCGACATTGACGACGACGGATACCTGGACATCGTTTATTGTCAATATTACAGTCGCGGAGGTTTACTGGTCTTTTTAGGCATGCGTGTTCGGCGCATTTCAACTCATATCAAGGCGCGGCAGCCGGTGATATGGGGAGCGTACAGGGGCGTGATGGGGTGTTTTTGGGAAAGCGGTGATCGGGGCTTCCCTAGCGATTGCTGATTACCAAAAAAAGAAAGTACCCGCGAATCGCAGGTACTTTCCAGAAATATTCGGTAAGGCCGTCGGCACTAGTTACCGCCGTCCCACCATACTCTTGTCGTAGGTTCATCTGGCAAGGTCGCGCCTTGTGCGATGTTTTCTGCGTTGACAGCTACTTCGTGTCTAGGCAGACGCAGCTTTCGCGGGATGGTACCTCCGGTAACATTGCCCGGATAGTTGATCGGTACAAGTACCGGGAACCCGGTTCTTCTCCAGTCAGCCCATGCATCCCACCAGTTGAAGAACTTGCTGAGCCACATCTGATCGCCAATCATTTCTAGCGCATTAGCCGCCCCATCGGTGTAGCCCAGCGACTGAGCGTAGTTGACAGCAACCGTACCGTCCACCGCGAGGGACGGATCGAACGGCGTGTACATCTGGATTGCAGCTGCAACACCTGCTTCGAAATGTTCCTTCGCAGTACCAGGAACGGTACCGATACCACGTTCAATGGCTTCAGCCTGGAGGAATTCTACTTCAGCATAGTTCATGAGCATGTACGGATCGTCATCATCCAGCATCTTGGTGTTGATGTGGGAGAAGTACTCATTCTGGTTAGCGCCCGTTGTACCAAGGTAATCATCGAGCAATGCCTGATCCAATCCATTCGGCATACCTTCTTGCGCCAGTGGATCCGTATTGCCATTCACACCGCCGCTGATGATCATCAGACGAGGGTCGTCGTCAGCGGCGCTGGCAGGGTCGGGGCCCTTCAGCATATCGATGAGCCGCTTGCTAAGCGTTGTGGGCTGGCCGCCATCGCCCGGCGCAAACGCACGGGAGATACCATTCTGGTTAGTCCACTCACTGGGCTCGAGTGCCATCGGAACCCACGCGTTGTCGTCGTTGCTCGTGAACACGCCACCCTGGATAGCCTTCGTTACGTACGTTTGGGCCATAGTGGCATCCACGTTCGACACGCGCATAGCAAGACGCAGCATCAACGAATATCCGAACTTCTTCCACTTGGCGATATCACCCTCATAGATGATGTCCGCCGCGGCGAAACCTTCGTCGGGATTTGATGGGCTGATTGCTGCAGAAGCTTCGTCGAGTTCCTTCAGTAGATCAGTATAGATCGCCTGTTGGTGATCATACGCGGGCTTGTGGATGCCTTGAATACCCTGCAACGCTTGCGAATAAGGAATGTTGCCGTAGTAATCGGTCAGCCTGTGGAAGAGGAATGCGCGCAAAATGCGAGCTGCTTCGCGCGTATTTTTTTTCTTCCCTTCCGCGTAGCCGCCAGGTCCGGTCTGCCTCAGTATTTCTGCGAGGTTCTTCAACTGATCCCCGTAGATGAATTCCCATGGAGCATTGTAGCTTTCCACGTTGTCCGTGTATTTGTCACCAGGGGAAATGCCACCGCCTGCCGTAGCAAGCTGCTGAATAGCATAGGCAGCGAACCCAATGTTCGTACGCCAGTCGATGTAGCGGTTGTCCCCAGACGAACCCGCCGAGGCTGCCCCAAGCTCAGCTGCCGTGAACAGGAAGTTCATGTCAATCTCGTTGAGCGCCTGCGGGTTGATATTTAGATCATGTAGCTCGTCGGTGTCACAGCTTGCGAGCGGAATAGCTGCCGCCAGGGCACACAACGCTGTTGTTCTGATATATTTCGTCAGTTTCATCTGTCTTTCGTTTAGATTTTACAACCCTAAGTTGAGGTTAAACCCATAGCTCCGGGTAGACGGCATCGCGAAGTACTCAAGACCCTGCGCACCAGCGTTAGTCGAATACATCGACTCAGGATCTACGTTCTCGATGTTCTTCGAAATGATCGCCAGGTTCCGGGCTACGAAAGACACCGTAACTTTCTGGAACGGCGTCTTGCTCAGCAGCGTCCTTGGCAGTGTATACCCGAGCACCACCTGGCGGAGTTTGCTGAATGACGCGTCATAAATGAACATGTCGGAAATGGCAGTTGCCTCACCGCCCACTGAGCCCCAGTAGTCTCTCGCCTCACGCGGCGTGAGGTCGCGATCGATCGGGGTATAGACGGGTGATTCCGCTGTTCCGGTATTGACAACACCCGTAACGTGCAGGGGTGCTTCGCCTTCACGACCCAGGAGCGACTTCTTGTGCAAACCGTTCTGGATGAGCCTGTTGTTCGTTCCAGAGAAGATGTCACCGCCAATCTTGAAGTCGATCAGGAAGCTCAAATTAAACCCTTTCCAGGTGAACGAGTTGTTAAAGCCTCCCGTCCAGTCAGCAATACCATTACCGATTGGAACATATTCAGAGGTAGCAACTGGCCGGCCATCCTCAAAGAAGATAGGATTACCGTTAGGATCGCGTTGTTGAACCCGACCTGTGATCATACCATACGGATAGCCAACGATATGCTTGATAAACACATTCCTCGTGCGAGGCTCTTCACCAACGACCTCATCGATACCGTCAGCAAGGTAGGTAACCTTGTTGTTGTTCTTAGCCAGGTTCAGTGAAACATCCCAGGTGAGCGGGCCTTGGACCGGAGTTCCAGTCAGGAGGAGTTCGATACCCTTGTTTTCCATTTCACCCACGTTCACGTACGTTGCTCCAAATCCGGAAGCCCGAGAGATGGTAACAGCAAGAATGTCTTTCGTGGTCTTCTGGAAGTAATAGGTGAAGTCAACTCCTATCCGGTTGTTGAGGAATCGCAGATCCAATCCGATTTCAGTTTCGGTGGACACTGCGGGTTGCAACAGCGGGTTAGGAATGGTACCGTTGTTGCCCTGCGCCTGCGAGAAGGTGGCCATAGAGCGACCCAGGTGCGGAGCTCCGCTAAGCGAGTAAGTCAGGTTGGCGTTGTAGGGACCAAGGTTCGCAGTAGCAACTTGCGCCCATGAAACTCTGACCTTTCCAAAGCTGAGCCAGGTAGGCAGTGTGCTAAACGCATCACTAAATACGAACGAAGCACCCACCGAAGGATAGAAGTAATGGTTGTACTCAGGATTCAACACTGAGAACCAGTCTTCCCGTCCCGTTGCCGTGATGAACAACACGCCGTTGTAACCGATTTCAGCAGACCCAAACAGCGAGTTGATACCCATTTCGTCGAAGCCGTAGCCGAAGTTACGGGAACTGGTGTTATTGATTGCAGGGAAAAACTGTACGTTGAATCCGCTACCATCAGCCGAAATTCTTTCCCATGTCCTTCTCATCCTGTTGCCTCCGACAAACGCGTTCACGCTGATCTTTCCAAATTCTTTGTCGAAGCCCAACATCCACTCCATGTTTGTTTCGCGCGTGCGGTCTTCGGCTTCTGAACGCGCCCCGCCGAGTTGATAACCGGTACCTTCAGGAGTGAGTGATGTGGAACGGCGTGTGTACCAGTCGAGACCGATCCGACCCGAAATCCAGAGGAAGTCTGTGATGTCGTAACGCAACGAACCTGAAGAAATTATCCGGTCACGGGTATCGTCATCAATGAACTGGTAGGTTGCCCACCACGGATTCTGGCCCCAGTTGTTTGCCGCCGGCAGCCATTCCTGACCAGGCAAACGGGCATCGCCACCTTGTCCATATATGGTGAGAAGTTCATCCGAAATACCTTCCGGAATTGCTCCGAGCTTGTTCGGATCACCGCGATAAATGTCGACGTCCACGTTATTGGGTATTATCCACATAGACTGAACGGCGTTACCCGGGGAGTCGGACAATACCGGGCGGTTGTGTGCGAACTCGTGAGAGTACATGATCTTGGCATCGAGGGTAAGCTTGTCTGCAAACCTCGCGTTGGTAGACAATGTAGCATTAGTTCTATCGAAGCCACTGTTGGGAAGCACCGATGTGCTCCTCAGGTCAGACACCGAAAAACGGAAGGTCTGATTTTCTCCACCGCCGGTGAGTGCGAGGCTATTCGTCCATGCGTGACCGGTTTCGAAGAATTTATCCCAATTGTCGCCCACGTAGCTGTACGGCCTGGCAACGCCATCAAACTGCAGTACATTGGAACCGTCAAGCCTGGGTCCCCAGTGAGAGGAACCCCAACTGAAAGCTTGTTGAAGGGTCGTCGGCTTTGAAGGCGTTTCGCCCACGAAATTGCCAGCGCCAAACTCGTGCTGCAGGTCTCTTAAATCATTGACCGTCTCGAAAACGTAGTTGGAGTTGAATTCGATGCCCAGTCCCCTCCGGGCTGCACCTTTCTTAGTGGTGATGTTGATAACACCGAACCCCGCGCGGCCACCATAAAGAGCCGCTGCGCTGGCACCTTTCAACACAGTGATTGACTCGATGTCGTCAGGGTTTATACTGGTGAGACCATCACCTTCGTCGCGTCCACCCCAAAGTCCAGCTTGTCCAAAGTTGGTGTTATCCATCGGAATACCGTCGATAACATACAGGGGATTACCGCCAGAGAGTGTTTTGTTACCGCGAATTACCACGCGGGTTGACCCCGCAGGGCCGGAAGAGGCTTTACTTACGTTCACGCCAGCAACCCGACCCGAAAGTTGAGCAGCCAGGTTGTTTTCGCGGGCCTGAACGAACTCGTCTCCCTTCACTTCGCTAACCGAATAGTTGAGTGCCTTAACCTCTCTTTCAATACCGAGAGCCGTTACAATCACTTCACTCAACTGACGAATGTCTTCGGAAAGTGTCACATCAACAGTGGTCCGCGCGCCCACTTCCACTTCTTGTGTCATGTAGCCGATAAAAGAGAACACAAGCACCGTTCCGTCACCTACATCAAGCGTATACCTACCGTTAGAATCGGTGGTTGTACCGGAAGACGTGCCTTTCACGATAACATTAACGCCGGGCATCGGCGTGCCCTGCGTATCAGAGACTGTCCCTGAAATCGTCCGCTGCGCATATGCCGATACACTGGCAAATACGAGCAACAATCCCAGTATGAAAACGTGGTATCGTTGTTTCATATAATCTGTTTGTTGGGTTAATTGAATTTAGATCGCCCGTCGCCGGACGGACAGTCCCCAAAAGGATGCCTGGCAACCCCGGGGAATAGAAGAAAGTTCGAGGTCTAATGCATAGGGTGAAGGGGTTAGTTTTTGCAAACAAGAAGAACTCGAAAAAAACGCGATCAAAACGCACGTGTGATGAAGTTATGGAATGAAAAACATATATCACAGTGTATTTTCTACGAACGGTCAAAATGGCAGAGTTTTGGAACCGTTATCGATAACTTTCGCCAAAAATGCAGATTTTGTGTCATACACACACACGTCTGGCTACCTTTGCGGGGACGATTGCAGCCTTGCCAAAACACACCTTTTGTCACACTTTCCGCGCATGATTTTTTCTGCGGCTTTTATCAAACTTACTGTTAATTTCGGCGGTTTATTCAGCCGATGAAAAAGTACGAGCAATATCCCGTTACTGTCACCAATTCGCTCAAGGGAACCAAGGAACTTTTCCAGCCGATTACACCCGGATACGTAGGCATATACGTCTGCGGTCCAACCGTCTACAACGACGTCCACCTGGGAAACGTAAGGACGTTTCTCACCTTTGATATTGTCACCCGTTACCTTCGCTTCCTCGGATATAAGGTGCGCTACGTTCGCAACATCACCGACGTGGGTCACCTCGAGAACGATGCCGATGAAGGCGAAGACAAAATCTCAAAACGCGCGCGCCTCGAAAAACTCGAGCCCATGGAAATCGTGCATCAGTACACCCAGGGCTTTCACGACGTGATGCGACAGTTCAACATCCTCCCTCCCAACATCGAACCCACAGCCACGGGGCACCTTATCGAACAGATCGAACTCATTAAAACCCTTCTCGATAAAGGATATGCATACGTGGTGAACGGCTCGGTCTATTTCGACGTCACCAAATACGATCGCGAACATCACTACGGCATCCTCTCCGGCCGGAATATTGAAGAACTCATGGAAAGCGGGCGAAAGCTGGAGAGCCAGGACGAAAAGCGCAATAAGATCGACTTCGCGCTCTGGAAAAAAGCATCGCCCACGCATATCATGCGTTGGCCATCGCCCTGGAGCGATGGCTTCCCGGGATGGCACATCGAGTGCACAGTTATGAGCACCAAATATCTCGGGCAAGAATTCGATATCCACGGCGGTGGCATGGACCTTAAATTCCCCCACCACGAGTGCGAAATCGCGCAGGCGACAGGCGCGACAGGCCACGCTCCCGTACGATACTGGATGCACTCCAACATGCTGACGGTAAATGGGCAGAAGATGAGCAAATCACTCGGCAACTCCTTCCTGCCGCGCGAATTGTTTACGGGTGCGCACCCCCTGCTTCAAAAAGGATATTCTCCCATGACGGTGCGGTTCTTTATGCTGCAGTCGCACTACTCCAGCACGCTGGACTTTTCCAACGAAGCGCTCAATGCCGCAGAGAAAGGATACAAACGGCTCGCCCACACGCTTTCAGTTGTAAAGGACCTTCCCGCGAACTATACGAGCAATAATCCTGACAACTCATTAAACGAGGAGTTGAAAAAGCTTGTGGAAGAGTGCTACCGGTGCATGAGCGATGACTTCAACACGGCGAAAACACTGGCAGCGCTGTTTGAAATGTCGACGCGCATCAATGCCATACGAAGTGGCGAACTGCCGCATGAACGAATTGAACCGGAAACACTGGAATTGCTGAAGACGACGTACGTGAGCTTCATGCAGGATGTCCTGGGATTGATGGAAGAACAAGCTCCTGATGGTGAACTCATCGACGGCGTGATTCGGGTGCTCATCGACATCCGAAAGAAGGCGCGGCTCGACAGAAACTTCGCGCTTTCGGATAAGATCAGGGACGACCTGGCGGCGCTCGGCATACGGCTCATGGATGGCAAGGACGGGGAGATCACGTATCGCATCGACTGAGGGACGGAACCTTTGCACAAACCAAACTGGTTGTCCATTCAACAGGTGACCTCATCATGACGCGAAACACCTTCAGGTTGTCAATGATCGCGCGCAAAATCTTTATTGCTCCTATCAGGCTGTATCAGCTTACCCTTTCTCCCCTCCTGGGCACGCATTGCAGGCACACACCTTCATGTTCTCAATATACTATTGAGGCGATTCGTGAATGGGGAGTCCCACGTGGATTATGGCTCGGGATGAAAAGAATCGCCCGCTGTCACCCGTGGGGCACACACGGATACGATCCCGTTCCTAAAAAGGCGCAAAACAACACCAATACAAAATAGAGACACCATCCGTGTGTTTTTTCACACTCCAAACTTGTGAGTGGTGTTTAACATTTTGTTTAACATTTTAAGGTGGAAAAGATTACTTTTAGACCCACTCAAAAAAGCGAGCGCATTTTTAATTTATGTCAGTATTTCAAATAAAGGAGACTCCCAAATCGTACGATGTCTGCATCGTCGGTTCCGGAGCTGGTGGCGGTATGGCCGCCTACGTCCTCGCTAATGCGGGCGTCAAAACAGTGTTGCTGGAAGCAGGACCGATGTATGATCCTGCAAAGAATGTTACCCAACTAAAATGGCCGTGGGAGTCCCCGCGAAGAGGTGCCAGTACACCGTATCGCCACTTTGGCGACTTCGACGCGGCGTACGGTGGATGGGAACTTGAAGGAGAACCCTACACCCACAAAGACGGAACACAATTCGACTGGTTCCGTGCGCGGATGCTCGGAGGCCGAACCAACCACTGGGGACGCATTTCGCTGCGATTTGGCCCACACGATTTCAAGAGACGAAGCATCGATGGCCTGGGAGACGATTGGCCCATCAGCTATGATGATGTGGCACCGTATTACGACAAGGTAGATCGCCTCATCGGTGTTTTCGGATCCAGGGAAGGGATATACAATGAACCCGACGGTATCTTCCTCCCGCCTCCCAAACCCCGACTTCACGAACTCTTCATCAAAGAAGGCGCGAAAAAACTGAATATTCCGGTCATTCCATCACGACTCTCGATACTCACACGTCCGCTTCCCGACAACCAAAAGCGAGGCGCGTGTTTCTTCTGCGCACAGTGCAACCGCGGATGTACCGTGTATGGCGATTTCTCTTCTTCGTCCGTGCTTGTAAAACCCGCACTGGAGTCCGGCAACGTCGACGTCATTCCGAATGCAATGGTTCGGGAAGTGATCACCGACGAATCTGGTAATGCCACGGGCGTATCTTTCGTGAACAAAGACGATCTGCAGGAATACACCGTGCGTGCGCGCGTCGTCGTTCTCGCAGCGAGCGCCTGCGAGTCAGCACGCATATTGCTCAACTCGAAGTCATCTCGTCATCCCAACGGGCTCGCCAATGAAAGTGGTGTCGTTGGAAAATACCTGCACGATTCAACCGGTGCAGACATGGGTGGTATCCTTCCGCAATTGGTGGGACGCAAGCGTTACAATGAAGACGGTGTAGGCGGCATGCACGTGTATACACCGTGGTGGCTCGACAATAAGAAACTCGACTTTCCGCGTGGATACCACATCGAATACTGGGGTGGAATGGGCATGCCCGGATACGGATTTGGATCAGGCATACAGCATTTGAATGGTAAATACCCTGGCCGCGACGGAAAGATGAAACCGGCCGGTGGATATGGCGCATCGCTCAAAGATGACTATCGATATTTCTATGGTGCGACATTCGGTATGTCCGGTCGCGGTGAAGCAGTGGCACGTGAAGACAACTACTGCGAAATCGATCCGAATACGGTCGACAAATACGGCATACCTGTCCTGCGGTTCCACTACAAGTGGAGCGACTACGAGATCAAGCAGGCGAAGCACATGAAGGAGACGTTCAAGCAAATCATCGAAGCCGCAGGTGGTGTGGTGACATGGGGCCATACCGATACGGCGGAGAATCAATACGGACTTGCAGCTCCCGGTCGCATCATCCATGAAGTTGGCACTACACGCATGGGCGATGATCCGCGCAAATCAGTTGTTAATCGGTTCAACCAGGCGCACACGTGCAAGAATTTGTTCATCGTCGATGGCGGGCCTTTCGTGTCACAGGCCGACAAGAACCCGACATGGACCATCCTTGCGCTTTCCATGCGCGCGACGGAATACCTGATCGACGAAATGAAAAAACAAAACTTGTAGAAACGTCCTCGGGTAGAGACGCCCAAATTGCGCGTTTCTACAGCGGACAATAAATTGACAATACAATGGATAGGCGAAAATATTTGAAATCCATGACCGTCGGCGCAGTGGGCGCCGGGTTGTTGATTCAGGGATGCGAGACCGGTAAACAACAGGCCACGCAGCCTAAGGTCGAGTTTACAATCGACCGTACCCCTGCTGAACTCGCGCGGGAAGAAAAGCTGCGTGCCGAAAAGTTCTTCAACGATCACGAGATGGCTACAATCGCCATCCTGGTCGACATCATCATTCCGAAGGATGATGTATCAGGCAGTGCCACAGATGCCGGCGTTCCGGACTTCATCGAATTCATTGTTAAAGATAAGCCTGAATTGCAAACACCGGTGCGGGGCGGCCTGCGCTGGCTGGACGTTCAGTGCATGAAGCGTTTCGGGAAGTCGTTTGTCGACTGCACTGAACAACAGCGCATTGAAATGGTCGATGAAATTGCGTTCCCCGAGCAGGCAAAACCGGAAATGCACCAGGGCGTCTCGTTCTTCAATACGATGCGCGATCTTACGGCCACCGGATTTTTCACCAGCGAAATTGGAATCAAAGATCTCGGCTATGTGGGTAACACGCCTAATCAATGGGATGGTGTGCCTCAGGACGTTCTCGATCAGTACGGTTTGAAATACGATGAACGCACTCTTGCCGAAAGTGTAAAATTTGACTCGTGATCTTAATACGGTTAGAACAATGAAAGAGCAAAAGAAATCATCGGCGTTGTCACGCCGGGACTTTATTCGAAATGCCAGCCTCGCTGCCACCGCGTTTACCATCGTGCCGCGCTTCGTGCTGGGCGGCAACGGCTTTGTTGCTCCAAGTGACACACTTTACATCGCTGGCATTGGTGTTGGCGGAAAAGGTGAAAGCGATCTCACCAGCTTTGCTGAAAGCCCCAACGCGAGAATCGCTTTTCTGTGCGACGTGGACGACCGCCAGGCAGCCAAGTCGCGCAAGAATTTTCCAAAGGCAAAATACTACAAAGACTTCCGGCAAATGCTGGACAAAGAGGCAAAAGGCATCGACGCAGTCTCAGTATCAACGCCCGACCATACGCACGCTGTCGCCGCGCTTGCAGCGATGCAACTCGGCAAGCACGTTTACGTGCAAAAACCTCTGACCTGGAGCATTCATGAAGCGCGCACACTCGCAGAAGCGGCAAAACGCTACAAAGTCGTAACCCAGATGGGTAACCAGGGTGGATCTGGTGACGACGTGAGGAAGATGAAGGAGATGTACGACGCCGGCTTGATCGGTGAAGTTACTCGTGTCATCTCTTGGACTAACCGTCCCGTTTGGCCGCAAGGCATTCCCACGCCGACCGGCAAACACGAAATCCCCAAGGAGCTCGATTGGGACCTCTGGCTCGGGCCAGCAGAAAAAAGAGATTACAATCCGGCATATCACCCGTTCAACTGGCGTGGATGGTTCCCGTTTGGAACCGGTGCGCTGGGCGATATGGCGTGCCACATCCTCGATCCTGCCTTTCGCATCCTCCCGATCGACTATCCGTCGGAAGTGGAATGCAGCACGAGTACGGTGTGGAGCGGTTTCTTTCAGGAAGCAGAAACGCCCGATAGCTTCCCTCCTTCATCTATCGTGCACTTCAAATTCCCGGGCAAGGACGGCCACCCCGACGTCAGCTTGACCTGGATGGATGGTGGGCTGTTGCCTGAAAGACCTGAGGGACTTGGTCCCGACGAACCTATGGGTAACTGGGACGGCGGCGTTATCTTTGAAGGAACAAAAGGTATGCTGATGGCCGACTGCTACGGTGCCAATCCGCGACTGATCCCCACGTCACGCATGCAAACAGAGACGCTCCCGAAACCGACTCTGCCGCGTGTGCCCGAAGGACACTATGTGCAATGGGTTAACGCATGTATGCAAGGCTACGGTAAAGGCGTCACCAGCTCGCCTTTCGAATTCGCTGGTCCATTCACCGAAGCCATCCTCATGGGCAACCTCGCTATCCGCAGCTATAACTACAAGGTCAAGAACAACAAAGGACAGAACACCTATCCCGGACGAAAGAAGTTACTTTGGGATGCCAGGAACATGAAGATTACCAACTTCGACGAGGCGAATCAGTTCGTGAAGAGAGAGTATCGGCCTGGGTGGTCTTTGGTTTTGTAGTGGGCGATGGGCAGTTGCAGTAAGCAGTATGCGATAAGCAGTAGGCAGTAGCTTAGCCTTTAGATTATCGCCTTGTGAATGGTACTTATAGTAGGGTCGCGCAACGTGCGCGTCTCTACCATTTAGATATCGTTTAAGTATCGCGTCACCTTTAACAGGGTACCATGACAAAGTCAATTGTCTTTGGATTAACTATTTGTCTGGTATCATTTTGTCTATTTCACCTTCGGGCGCAAACCAATTCCGGCAATCGTCCCAACATTCTTTGGTTGTCCGTTGAAGACATGAGTCCGTGGCTGAATTGCTACGGCGACAGTACGGTTCCTACACCGAATATCGATCGTCTTGCGAGAGAAGGTGTGCTCTACGATCGCGCGTTTGCAACGGCTGGGGTATGCGCTCCGAGTCGCTGTGCGATCATCACAGGAATGTATCAAACGAGTGTGGGAGGTCACAACATGAGGACCTTCAACATCTATCCGGAAGTTCAGGGCGTACCCCGCGAGTACTCTATCGTCCCGCCGCCTGAAGTGAAAGCTTTTCCTGAATACCTGCGGGCCGCGGGATACTACTGCACCAACAACGTTAAGACCGACTATCAATTTCGTGCACCGCCAACGGTATGGGATGAGAACAGCAACAAGGCTCATTACAAAAACCGCGCAGAAGGGCAACCGTTTTTTGCCATCTTCAACTGCACGATCACGCACGAATCGCAGGTCTGGTCGAGAAACGACCGACCGTTGCGCGTTAGCCCCGACAAGGTGAAGGTGCCGCCCTTCTACCCCGACACGGACAGTGTACGCCGGGATATTGCGAGATTCTATACGAATATCTCTGAAATGGATGACTGGGTAGGCGAACGCCTGCGCGAGCTGGAAGAGTCGGGTGAAATGGATAACACCATCATCTTCTTCTGGTCGGACCACGGCAGCGGCCTTCCCTATTTCAAGCGCGAAATTACTGACCGGGGTTTGAGATCCGCGCTGATCATTCGATACCCGGATAAACGTGACGCGGGCACAGTCGTTACCGACCTGGTAAGCTTTGTTGACCTTGTGCCCACGGTGCTCTCCATGGCGGGCATTAAACCGCCTGAGCATATGCAGGGTGAGGCATTCGCTGGTGCCTTCAAGGCGAGCAAGCCCCGTGAGTATGTATTCGGAGCGCGCGACCGGATGGATATTCCTGTCGATCGCGTGCGTTCGGTTCGTGATGAAAACTTCCGATACGTCCGGAATTTCAATCCACATCTTCCCGCCTATCAGCACATTCCTTACCGCCTGCAGCAACCGCTGATGCGGGAAATTATCAGACACCGCGATAATGGTACGCTCAACAGCATTCAGCAACAAAGGTTCAAAGCGCCGCGACCTGCCGAAGAATTGTATGTATTGTCGGAGGATCCATACGAGTTGAACAATGTTGCCGACGGCCCCCGATATCGCAAACAGTTGAAAAAGCTGAGAAAAGTTTTGGACGACTGGATTGAAGAAACCAATGACCTTGGAAGAATCCCCGAGCCCGAATTGCTAAAGCAGATGTGGGGCGGCCAGGATCATCCGCCCGTTACCGCCGACCCGGTTATAGCATCAGATGGCACAACGATACGAATCACCTGCCCCACCGAGGGTGCGTCCATTGGCTACCAGTTGGTCGACCCCGGTGAAACACCATCCGAACAGTGGGCCGTTTACACCGGCCCGTTCCCATCAAACGGAAAGACCGTAGTCGCTCTCGCCCAACGCATCGGTTACCTGCCCAGCCAGACGGTCACGCATTCAAAGTAAGTCCGCACCCGTCAGTGTATCTCCTTCGCGACTCCCACACTATTTGGGCTGTTTGTGTTATATTAAGTTTTCAACCCCCTTGCGATGGTTTTAAGTGCCGAAAATGTTTTGCTCCTGGGATCAGTACTCCTGTTTGTGAGCATCCTCACAAGCAAGACATCCTTTCGTTTCGGCATTCCCACACTGATACTCTTTCTGATCGTCGGGATGATGGCGGGTGTCGATGGCCCGGGGGGCATCTACTTCAACGATCCGAAACTGGCCAGGTTCCTGGGTATTATTGCGCTGAACTTTATCCTGTTTAGCGGGGGACTCGACACCAAGTGGGAGAGCGTGCGTCCGATCTTTCGGCCGGGCTTGTCCCTGTCGACCTTCGGGGTTCTGATCACCGGACTAATTACGGGTTTGGGCGCCTGGCTCGTGCTCGACTTCACCCCTCTCGAAGGCATGCTTCTCGGCTCTATCGTGGCGTCAACAGATGCCGCCGCGGTTTTTTCAATCCTTCGGTCACGAAGTACCGGCCTCAAAGGCAACCTCCGTCCCCTGCTGGAATTCGAAAGCGGCAGCAATGACCCGATGGCGTACTTCATGACCATCAGCTTCATTGAGCTCATCCTTCAACCTGAATCGCGTTTGATTAGCCTTATCCCGCGATTTCTGCAAGCAATGGCCATCGGTCTCGGCGCGGGCTATTTGTTCGGCAGGCTTATGACGTGGGTGCTCAATAAGATTCACCTCGACGTCCGCGGTCTGTATCCCGTGCTGGTCCTTTCCATGGTGATGTTCACTTTCTCCTTCACTGAGGAAATCGGGGGCAACGGATTTCTCGCTGTATACACGGCTGCGATTTTCCTCGGCAATTCCGATTTCATCCAGAAGAAAAGCCTCATGAGATTTTACGACGGTCAGGCCTGGCTGATGCAGATCGTCATGTTCCTTACGCTCGGGCTGCTGGTCACGCCGAGCGAGATCATACCCATCATCCCGGAAGGTCTTCTCATTTCGCTCATCCTGATGTTCGTTGCGCGACCGATCGCGGTCTTCGCGTCATTGGCATTCTCCCCCCAAATAAGCTTCCGAAAAAAAGTATTCATATCATGGGTAGGTTTGCGCGGCGCCGTGCCTATCATCTTTGCCACGTATCCTTTACTGGCTGGTGTAAGCAACGCGCAAACGATGTTCAACATTGTCTTCTTTATTTCCGTATCGTCTGTCTTGCTTCAGGGTACTACGCTCACAACTGTCGCACGCTGGTTGCACGTTAGCGTACCGGAACGCATTAAGAGAAAGTTCCCGGTTGATATTGAACTGCACGAAAACTCACAGTCCGAACTTGTTGAACTCGACATCGCGAGCGACTCGAAAGCCATTGGCAAAGAGGTGGTAGAACTCAAACTCCCCAAAACCGCACTGATCGTTCTCATCTACCGCAAGGGCCGATACATGATGGCGAGTGGAGACACCATCATTCAGGGCGGAGATCATTTGTTGGTGATGGGAGACTCGAAGGAGACGATTGGCAAAGTTGAAGAATGCCTGAGATAGCACCACCTATGT